>Ga0070741_10019729_pt1 | contig 10733 bp, 7 predicted proteins | sample Coa_R1_4_FD_66440 | JGI IMG/M metagenome (GOLD analysis project Ga0070741, IMG submission 66440) | Surface soil microbial communities from Centralia Pennsylvania, which are recovering from an underground coalmine fire - Coalmine... | ecosystem: Environmental > Terrestrial > Soil > Unclassified ... | reverse complement strand
ACCAGACGGCGTCGGACATCCAGGCCGGCCGGGTGGATGTGGTCCTCCTCGGTGGCGCCGAGTCTTGGAAGACGCGGACGAAAGCCAGACGCGACGGCCGCACGCTCGGCTGGACGCAGCAGGGTCCGGACGCCGTTCCCACGGTGACGATGGGGGAGGAGTTCCCGGTCTACAACGAGCACGAGACGGCGCAGGGCCTCAACGACGTCCCGGTGATGTACTCGCTGTTCGAGAACGCCTTACGGGCGCGTTCAAAGCTGTCGCTACGTGAACACCGGGAACACCTCGGCCGGTTGTGGTCCCGCTTCAACTCGGTAGCGACCGCAAATCCCTACGCGGCCGTGCGCACGCGGCTGTCGGCCGAGGAGATCAGCACTCCCGGGCCGGCGAACCGGATGATCGCCTTCCCGTACCCGAAGCTGATGTGCTCCAACAGCAGCGTGGACCAGTCGGCGGCGGTGATCATGTGCTCCGTGGGGGCGGCGCGATCGCTCGGCGTCCGCCCGGACCGTCAGATCTTCCTGCACGGCGGTGCCTCGGGCAGCGACACCCAGTTCGTGTCCCACCGTGACGCCTACGATTCGTCGGCCGCGCTGGGCACCGTGGGCAGGACCGCGCTCGAGCTGGCCGGAGTCGGGATCGACGACGTCCGGTACATCGACCTCTACTCGTGTTTCCCCTCAGCGGTCCAGATCGCCGCCGCCGAACTCGGAGTGAGGCCCGACCGGGAGCTGACCGTGACCGGCGGACTCACCTTCGCCGGTGGACCGTGGAACAACTACACCACGCATGCGGTCGCGACCCTCGTCCCGATGCTGCGCGAGACACCCGACGCGCTCGGCCTCTGCACCGGCAACGGAGGAATGCTCACCAAGCACGCCATCGGCGTCTACGGTGCGCAACCGCCCCGGGGTGGAACCCGGACGCGGTCGGTACAGGTCGAATGCGATGCCCTACCCAGGCGAGAGTGCGTGGAGCGCTTCGAGGGGCCAGCGGCGGTCGAGACCTACTCGGTCACCTTCGACCGGGACGGTCGACCACGGCGCGGCCACCTCGCCGGCCGCACCGCCGACGGCGCCCGGACCTGGGCCTCGACCGACGACAGCGACCTCCTGGCCTGGATGACGAGCGAGGACCCGAACGGCGCCGTCGTACGGGTCCGCGAGGACGGCAGCGCCACCGGTCCGGTACCGGACTGACGATCCCCTGCCCAGCCGGCCGTGCCGGGGGCTCAATGATCAAGGGCGGTCACGGCGCCCCGACTACGTAGTTTGTACGGAGGCCCGTCACCTCGGCCAATACTACCTTACGCATTACATGTAATTGCGTGTGCGCACCGCGCTTGGCGTGCCGATAACCGCGTCATTAAGACCTCGCGGTGGGAAGGGCAGCAACAACCCCGATGAAAACGCTTGCAGCCGTACTCCGAAACACAAACGAACCATTCACGATCGAAGAACTCACCCTGGAGCCTCCGAGAGACGGAGAGGTACAGGTGAAGATCTCGACGGCTGGTCTGTGTCACACGGATCTGCACATCCAGACCGGTGACATGCCGGTCGAGTTCCCCTACCTCGCCGGTCACGAGGGCGCCGGAGTGGTGGAGCAGGTCGGCCCGGGAGTGAGCAGGGTGGCCCCGGGCGATCACGTAGTCCTGTCCTTCGTGCCGGTGTGCGGAACATGCAGATGGTGTTCCACCGGGCATCAAAACCTCTGCGACAGAGGGGCTGGTGTCCTGACCGGCGCGCAACTCGACGGCACGTTTCGGATGTTTCGTTCCGACGGCACTCCTATACCTCAATTCGCCGGGCTCGGCACGTTCTCCGAGCGGGTGGTCGTGTCCGAGGCGGCCTGCGTGAAGATCGACAACGAGATCTCGCTCGAGGCGGCCGCCCTGGTCGGATGCGGCGTGGCCACCGGTTACGGGTCGAGTGTCTACGCGGCCGGGGTGGGGAGCGGGGACACGGTCGTCGTCTACGGCCTGGGCGGGATCGGTGCCGCGGCTGTGCAGGGCGCGCGGATCGCGGGTGCCGTCAACGTGGTGGCCGTCGATCCGGTCGAGTGGAAAGCGGACATGGCGAAGAAGCTCGGCGCCACCGCGTTCGTCACCGACAGCCCGAAAGCCGCTGAGGCGGTGCAGCACCTCACGAGAGGTGTGGGTGCCGACCACGCGATCGTCTGCGCCGGCCTCGTGGAGCCTGCGCTCGTCGGTGAAGCCATGGCTGTCATCCGTAAGGGCGGCCAGGTGACGCTCACCGGCACGGTCAGTGCGAACGAACCGCAACTGCCTATCAGCGGATTCGAGATGCTGGTCCTGGAGAAGAACCTCAAGGGCACCCTTTACGGAATGGCGAATCCACACCACGACATTCCGCGAATCCTTGAGCTGTACAAGGCAGGCAGAATGTACCTGGACGAGCTTGTCACCCGCCGCTACACGCTGTCCGAGATCAACGAGGGCTACAGCGACATGCTGAGCGGAAAGAACATCAGAGGGGTCATCGACTTCACCTGAATTCGGCACGCGTCGAAAGGTGCGGCGAAAAAGACCCGCACCGCGGAACCTCATCAAGAGAGTGAGTACAGCATGACCGGCGTTACCGAGCTCGGCTATCTGGGACTGTCCGTCTCGAGTCTGGACCGATGGTGCGACTATGCCGGCAAGATCATGGGCATGGAGGTGGTCGACGAGGGTGAGGCGGATCGTCGCTACCTCAGGATGGACGAATTCCACCACCGCATCGCGCTCCATGACGACGGCGGGGACGACCTCAAGTACCTGGGCTGGCGGGTAGGCGACGAACTCGAACTCCAGGAAATGGCTGATCGGCTGGACAAGGCCGGCGTGCCGTTCAAGGAGGCGACGGAAGCTGAAGCCGCGGACCGTCGGGTACTCGGGTACATCAGCCTCGAGAGCCCGGGTGGCACTCCCACCGAGATCTACTACGGCCCAGAGGTCAGCGCCGGACGTCCGTTCCACCCCGGCCGGCCGATGTACGGCCCGTTCGTCACCGGGGACCAGGGCGTCGGCCACGTCATCGTCCGGGAGACCGACGTCTAGGCGGCGCTGGACTTCTACCGCCTCCTGGGTCTCCGCGGCGGCGCCGAGTACCGGCTGGCGCTCCCGGACGGCAGCTTCGCGTCACCGATCTTCATGCACTGCAACGACCGCCATCACTCCATCGCGTTCGGTCTGGGCCCGATGGAGAAACGTGTCAACCATCTGATGATCGAATACGCGAACATCGACGACCTGGGTTTGACCCACGATCTGGTGCGCGACCAGGCCATCGACGTCACCTTGAATCTCGGAAAGCATGCCAACGACCAGGCATTCACCTTCTACTGCGCGAATCCCTCCGGATGGGTGTGGGAGGCCGGGTGGGGTGCGCGACGCCCGCCGGCTCAACGAGAGCATTACCGCAGGGACATCTTCGGACACGACATCGAAGCCTCAGGCTATGGCCTGGATCTTCCGCTGAGGTAGTCCGCCAACCGCAGGCAGAAAGAAAAGGGGTACGCCGGTGACCGAGCTTGCCGACAGCGTGCACGTCGATGCCGTACGTCAACTCGAGTACTTCTTCTACACCGAGGCCGATCTGCTCGATGAGCGGCGATACGAGGAGTGGCTCGATCTTCTCCACGAGGATGTCGAGTACATCGTTCCGCTGCGGCGCAACGTGCACTCTCAGGACACCGGCCGGGAATTCACGCAGGCCGGAAGGGACATCCTGTGGTTCGACGAGGGCAAGGAGACCCTGCGGCAGCGCGTCGAGCAGCTCGCCACCGGCCTCCACTGGGCGGAAGAGCCAGTCTCGCGGACCTCGCATCTGATCACGAATGTCCGTGTCACGAGCCGGACGGGCGACCGCATCGAGTCGTCGTGCAGGTTCCTCATCTACAGAAACCGTATGGAGACCGAGACCGACATCTTCACCGGACGGCGGTTGGACACCGTCGAGTCGGTGGACGGCCGGTGGCTGCTGCGTAAGAGGGTCGCGCTCCTCGACCAGTCGGTTCTACTCGGCAAGAACCTCACCTTCTTCCTCTAGGTACCACAGCACGGAGCAGAGAGGCCTCCAGATGTCAGTTCTCCAGAACGGCAACCTGAAGAGTTTCAACCTTGACGGCTTGGTTGACACTGACACAGGGGTCATCAGCAGAGAAATCTTCGTGAACGAGAAGATCTTCGAGATGGAGCTCGAGAACCTCTTCTCCCGGGCATGGCTGTTCGTCGGGCACGAGTCGCAGATCCCCAACCCGGGCGACTACTTCATGTCCCGGATGGGCACCGACACGGTGCTCATGACCCGCGACAACGACGGTGAGGTACATGTACTGCTGAACTCGTGCCGCCACCGCGGTATGCGGGTGTGCAGGTACGACTCGGGAAACACCATGACCTTCACCTGCCCCTTCCACGGGTGGGCCTACTCCGTCGACGGAAGGTTGGTCTCGCGGGCGGGAGAGCTCTTCGGCGTCCCGAAGCTCAAGGCGGCCTACAACGGCAAACTCGAACGGGAGAAGTGGGGACTCGTCGAGGCGACCAGCAAGAACTACAAGGGCATGATCTTCGCTACCTGGGACAGCGAGGCCCCCCCGTTCGAAGAGTACGTCGGTGGCTTCAAGCACTGGATCGACAATCTCACCGACGGCATGACCGGGCGCCCGGGAAACACGGTGGCGTTCGACGGTGTCCTGAAGTGGCGCGTACCCGCTAACTGGAAGCTCGTGGTGGAGAATTTCCTCGGCGACGGTTATCACGCGACGCCGACGCACCCGAGCGTCGAGGCGGTCGGTATCGGGCCGGCCGGGAAAGGTAAGACCCGGCACTTCTTCGATGCGGAGACAGAAGCGTTCGCGACCAAGAACCTGCCCATGACCTCGTTCGTGCAGCTAGGTCACGGTGCCACTGACACCACACATTCGGACCAGTTCTGGGGTCGCCCGCCCGCGTTCGCCGACCACCCGGAATTCACCGAATACTTCAACAACCTCTGGGACGAGAAGAGGAAGCTCAGGCTCGAGGCCGGGTTGCCCATGGGAGGGTTCGGCCCCGCCACGATGTTCCCCTCGATGTCGTTCCACGCCCTGGGATTTCCCACGACGATTCTCGTGGCTCACCCGGTCTCGGCGACTGTCACCGAGATCTGGCGGTGGTTCGTGGTCGACAAGGACATGCGACCCGACGCCCGGGAATGGCTACGCCACTACTACCTGCGGTACTCAGGTCCCGCCGGGATGACGGAGCAGGACGACATGGAGAACTGGAACTACGCGACGCGCGCCAGTGAGGGCGCGATGGCCCGTCGACTTCCGTACAACTACCAGATCGGATTGGGACAGACCCAGCCGAGCCCGCTTCCCGGCGCGGTGGAGTCCGAAGGTTTCTTCACCGAAGAACACATGCGCAACTACTACCGCCGTTGGCAGAACCTCGTCGAGGGCAAGAGCTGGTCCGAACTCGCGGCTACTCCGGCACCTGCGGGACATACCGGTGGTTGAGCAGCACGGATCCGAGCCGGCGATCGCCGTCGTGACCGGAGCCGGCAGCGGCATCGGGGCGAGCGTTGTCACGGCTCTGGCGAACCGCGGCTACCTGGTGACCGGTCTGGACCGGGAGTTCGCCAGCGATGCCGGCCGGGCGGAGATCAGCCAGGCGGTATGCGATGTGCGGGACGCGGCGGAGTGCGCGGCGGTGATCGACGGACTTCCGGGGCACATCGACGTGCTGGTGAATGCCGCCGCGGTCAGGCCGGAATGTCCCCTGCTGGACACAGACCTCGCCGCGTGGCGGACGTGCCTGGACGTCAACCTGACGGGCACATTCATCATGATGCGCGCGGTGGCGAGCAGGATGAGGAAGCAGAACTCGTCGTGCATCGTCAATGTCTCGTCCGCGGCGGCCTACGGGAAGAAGGGGCTGTCGGCCTACGGTGCCTCGAAGGCCGGCATGATCAGCCTGACCATGACCGCCGCGCAAGAGCTCGGCAGCATGGGGATCCGGGTCAACGCCGTGCTGCCCGGGACCACGGCCACGCGCATGCTCGACGAGGTGGGCATGACCATAGACACGCCGTCACCACGTAATCTCAGCGGCTACCCCATGCCACCGGACTCCGTTGCGGAGACGATCGTATCCAGCCTCATCGAGAACACACAGGTAACCGGCGCGATCCTGCCGGTAGGTCTGCTTCCGGCCGAGTGGTAACACGCAGCGACGACGAAGACGGCGAGGCCACTACTCGACCGGTGAGCAGGCGCCAGAAGGGATCAGCATGAAGGTCACGGTCAATCCGAAGCTGTGCCGAGGCTACGGCAACTGCGCGGCAGCGGCGCCAGATGTGTACGACCTGGAAGACGATATAGCCACGGTGCTGCTCCCGGAGCCCGACGAGGCGTTGCACGCCGACGCCCGCCAAGGGGCGGCGATGTGCCCGGTATCGGCGATCGAGATCGTGGAAGACTAAGGCGCATGCTGTCGGTGCCGATTGCCGCCGACGCCGTGCGTGGGCGCGCGCCGGCGGCAGTCCCGTGATGGTCGACGAGCCCGCCACCGACCTCTGGCCGAGCATGCAGGACGTCCGGCTCCCGGAGCAGTTCCGCGTCCAGCGTGTGCTCTCCAAAGGTGAGCGCACCGCCACACTCCTGGCGAAAGACGTCTCCTCCGGTCTGGACACCTACATCCGGATAGCGCCCGGCACGCGGGTGGGCGCGGACCTGTGTCAGCAGATCAACGAACTGAATGAGGCGCTGCGGGAGACCACCATCCCCGCGATCACCTGCACACGGGTGGGCCGGCTGGTACTTCTCACCCGGCGCTTCGTCGAAGGCGTCACGATCGCCGAATGGGCCGATTCGGGTGGCAGCTCGATCGCGGGCCTGACGCATATCGCCGGCGAGCTGCTGCGGCAGATCAGCTGCCTGGAGGCGGTGAGCAGGCCGCACGGCAACATCAAGAGTGCCAACATCATCGTGACCGGTACCGCCGCGACCCTCGTCGACGCCGGGGTGTCCGGACTGGCCGACGTCTTCGATGACGCCACCCCGGTGAAACCGCACGACGATGCACCCGGCGTCGGAAGCCACGCGGGAGATCGTCGATGCCTCGCGGTCGCCCTCTTGGATCTCATCCCCGCTCTCGACGGTAGGACGAGCTCGGGTTTGCCCCGCGAGGGTGCCGCCGCCCTGCGCGGGGTTCTGACCCGCCTGCGCGACGGTGGTTACCACACCGCGGACGCCGCCGTGCACGACCTGGAGATCCTGACGCGGCAGCTGGCCGGAGACACCGACATCCCGGTCGCGATAGGTAGCCGGGACATTCGCAGCGAGTTGGCGCCCACGGTGTATGTCGAACGCCGAGGCGAATGGGAGTGGTTGGCCCGGGAGTTCCTCAACTCCGTGGAGAACGGCCCGAGAGCGGTGATCGTCGAGGGTCCCGCCGGTATCGGAAAGACGCGGCTTCTCCGGGAGATAGAGGACTGGGTACGGAGGAACCATTCGGCCCAGTGCTTCTACGTCAAGAGCGAGCCGAGTGTGGCGGCCAGGCCGCATGACGTCTGCTTGCGACTGCTGACCGCCGTTGTGGACGCCCGCCCTGCAGGATTCACCGGGAAGGTATGGCGCGATGACGGCCACATCGTGCGGTCGAACAGTGGCACCCAGCAGATCGAGGACGCGGTGCGCGCCCTGTCGTCCGCGATTCGAGGGATGGTCGCCTCCGGTGATCGGGTCTTCATCACGATCGACGACTGTCAGTTCGCCGGCGAGGAGGACCTGGAGTTCCTGGATCTCCTGGTCGCGGACGTCCCCACATGGGGCCACGGTGCGTTCCTGACGCTGGTCACCCGCGACGGCCAGGGTAGGACACGCCGTAAGAACCTGGGTAACGGAGCACCCAGACTCTCGGTCGGTCCGTTGGACCGGAACTCGACCCGAGCCGTCGTCACGTCGATGACCGGCCGCATCGACGGAGGCGTACTCGACGGCATCGTCGACTGGGCTGAGGGCAACCCGTGGTTCGCCGAGAACATCGTCCGGTTCCTCGTCGAGAACGGGGCACTGGTTCCCGGCACGAGCGGGTGGGAAAGCACTGGCGAGCTGCCCTTCCCGCCGACCGTCCTGACCGCCCGCGTTCGAAGTCTCCCCGCTGAGCTCAAGAAACTACTGGTCCTCGCGGCCACCATGGGGTTCAAAGGCAGGGTCGACACTCTCGCGGCGGCGGCGGATCTCACCGCCACGAGCTGTCTGTCGGCCATCGACGAACTTGCCAAGCGCGGCCTCCTTCGCCACGTTCGTATCGAGGAGGAGCACGCGAAGTTCATCTTCACCCATGACACGGTGCGAGAGGCCGCGTTGTCGGCCGACGTGGTTCTGACGTTGGCCGAATGCCACAGCGCGATCGCCGACGCCATGGTCAGGGTTGGGGACTCCGACTCGTTCGGCCTCGCTTTCCACCTTTCGCGCGCGGGTCAGGCCTCAGCGGCGAGGCCTCACGCCATCCAGGCGGCACGGCACGCCCGGCGCCGTTACAGCCTCGGCGTGGCGCAGGAGTACTACGAGATCGCCCTCGGTGAGCGGTCCGAGACGGAGACCCTGCTCGAGTACGGCGAAGTCCTGATGCTGACCGGACGTTACGACGAGGCACGCGCTGTGCTGACCCACGCACACTCGCTGTCCAAGCTCGGCCAGAACGTAGACCAGGTGAAGGCCCTCAAACTGTTGGGGGAGACCTATTTCAAGGCCGGCGAACCGGAGCGCGCCGAGTCGCGGCTGATCAGCGCACTGGAGCTCCTGGGCGTGCCACTCCCCAAGAACCGTTTCTGGTTCGCCGTGGGCATCCTGAGATCGATCGTCATGATGATGTGGCCGGGCACCGCCCGCAAAGTCTGGTCAGCCGGCAGCGCCGACGTTCGGCAGATGAAAGCCGCGGTCTTCGGCAACCTGTTCTACTGCTGGTACTTCCATAACGGAATCCAGACCGCGTGGGCCCAGCTCAATCAGATGGTTCTCGTACGGAGCCCGCAGGCGATCGCGTCCGAGCGTGCCCGAGCCTATGCGCTGCACGCGCTCATGTGCGGGTCGATGCTCGGCTGGCGCAATCGAGCTCGACGTATCGGGCCGGAATCCATTCGTATACGCGAAGGTCTGAGTGACGAGTGGGGTAAAGCGCACGCGATCTGTACGTACGGGGCCACACTGGTCGGTGTGGGTGATTGGGAACAGGCTTGCGAGCTCCTGAGCACCGCCCTGGTGATCTTCGACAGAACCGCGGACCACTGGGAGGCGAACGCCGGACTGTGGAACAGGGCACTAGCCCGATTCCTCATGGGCGATATCGAGGCGGCACGCTCCGATGCCGTCGCCGTCTGTGCCCGCGCGGAATCCATAGGCGATAGTCAGGCGTTCGCCCTCGCTTCGTGTATCGAGGCGTTTGCGACAGATGGTGTCAGCGTAAGCGGTGTACGCAGCTTCGATCACGACTCCTATGACATTCAACAGAGCGTATCACTGTGGATGGCCGAGGCCATGAAGAACCTCGGTACCGGAGACCTCCTCGGCGCGATGAACTGCTTGGAAGCCGCCGTCGGCGATGTGCGCCGAAACAGTATGTTCAATACATATACGGTTCCGGCATTCTCATGGAGGGTGACGGTCGCGCGCTGGCTTTCCGCGATCGGAGAGCCAGGCAGTCGTGCCGCGCGTATGTGGGCGTGGCGAGCCGTTCTGCGAAGTCTGACACTCGCCGCGCTTGCCGTGGTGTATTCTTCGGAGCGTCGATATCTTGCTATCGAGATCAAGAATTTCCCGAGAATGCTCTCCCGAGCGTACAAGATTGACCGAGCCATGGCGATTCTGAAGCGGGTGCTTGGAGCTATCCCTCGCCCGGCTGCCGTGTCACCGGAACCTGCCTCGGCGGTAGGGCCGGCTCGCGGACAGGGTGCGGATCAGCAGGCTGCGATCGTGGAATCCTTCCATGCGTCCATCGATGCCGGCAGCGTTGTACTCGCGGATGTCCCGGCGCGGCCGAATGAGTCTGTCCGGGTGGTGTCGGGATCCATGCTCCCGGAGCATCTGACGTGGTTGAGGCAGCGTGGCCACCTGAGGACCGGAGGCGAGCACAGTTGTATCCGGTTCCAGGCCAGACCGCGGCGGTACACCAGATTCCTCGTGTTCCCCATCGAAGGTTTCGCGGGCCGGTTCCTGGTCGGGGAACTCAAGGGCATTTATCCGGTGAGCGAGTCGACGTGGAAAGCGGGTCGGTTGGCCCAAGGTTGGCTGCAGCATCTGTACGCTTCGGAGCGAGCCGCCGACGCCATGGCGATGTCCCTGATCTTCACCGAAGAGCTTTTCCGCACGAAACTCGCCGCGGAATTGCACGACGACATCGGCCAGCGGTTGTCCGCACTACTCATGGAGACCCAGCGGGTGCGTAGGGCGATCCTGCAGGGTGCGGCCTCTCCCGGAGCGCGGGGAGCCGACCATCAGAACGGCGGCCAGAGCGGGAATGGGCGTGACGTCGGCGTCGCCGGGCTCAACTGGATCTGCGAGCAACTGGCGGAGTGCAACGAAGCGGTTCGGAAGCTCGTGTACGAGGCTTCATCACCCACACTGCAACAGTTCGGTCTGCAAGCGGCGATCCGGGATCTGATCGAGCAGGTCCAGGTCGCGGACAAGCTCGACGTCACCTGTGAATTCAATGCGACCGGTGACCTGGACTACGGGATGCTGTC
>Ga0070741_10019728_pt1 | contig 10733 bp, 11 predicted proteins | sample Coa_R1_4_FD_66440 | JGI IMG/M metagenome (GOLD analysis project Ga0070741, IMG submission 66440) | Surface soil microbial communities from Centralia Pennsylvania, which are recovering from an underground coalmine fire - Coalmine... | ecosystem: Environmental > Terrestrial > Soil > Unclassified ... | reverse complement strand
GCCGTTGGCCGACACGCCGTAGTTGCTGACGACGATCTCTTCCGCCGATGCGAGCCTCGGCGCGAGGAGGGCGAGTGCTGCGGCGAATGCGGTGGCGTTGAGCCAGCGGGAATGCTTCATGTCTCCTCCTGCGCTACTTGATGGCCTTGATGTCGTCGGGCAGAAAGCGCGTGTCGATGATCTTGCCGTAATCGACGTCGCCGCTGATCGCCCCGACGGACTTCTGCACGTCGATCATGCGCTTCAGGCCCTCGAGATGGATCTGGCCCGAGCCCCAGTAGGGCACGCCGTTGGTGTTCGCGTTGACGAGATTGCGCACCGCGCTTCTCGCGATCTCCGGCTCCAGGTTGTAGAACTTGGCGATGATATCGCCCGCCTCATCGGGATTGCTGTACATGAACTCGACGGCCTTGCGTCGCGCGCGGATCACGGCGCGGATGAAGTCGCCCTTGGTCGCGGCCATCTGCGATGTCGTGACTCCGACCACGTTGTCGAGCGGCGGCAGCGATTCCTTGGCACTCGCGACCACGCGGAACTTGTTCTTGTACTTCGAGAACAGGGGCTCGGGAATGGGGGCGACGTCGATCTGGCCCAGCTCGAGCGCGGCGATGCCTTCACCGAAGCCGCCGGTCTTCACGAGCTCCGCGTCCTCCGGCTTGTAGCCCGCGGTCTGCAGGAGCAGGTTGGCGAGCGCCTGGCTCGTCGAGCGCGGATTGGTGTAGCCGATCTTCTTGCCCTTGAAATCCTTGATGGTCTTGATGGGCGAATCCTGCTTCACGGCCCACACGAACTCGGCGACGGTGAGCACGTTGTCGCTGATGATCCTCAGGTCCGCGCCTTCCTTGATCGCAGTGACGATCACACCCGGATTCACCTCGCCGTAGGGCACGTTGCCGACCAGCATGTTGCGCAGCGACGTGCCGCCACCCTGCGAGGGAATGATCCCGGTGACGTTCGCGCCCTCGGCCTTGAAGTAACCCTTCGCCATGGCCACCGCGAACGGCATGCCGTTGGCGGCGGTGCCGAAATTGCCGACGGCGATGTCCTCCGCGTATGCAGGTGCTGCGCCGAGCGAGATGGCCGCAGCAGCCAGAGATGCTCCGATCCAGCGTATCGTTCTCATCGGTTCCCCCTTCAGGACTCGATCAACCCTGTAGGCGCAGGGTCACATTGATGTTCTTGATCTGCGTGCACGCGAGAAGCTCCTCGATCGACTCCTCGCGTCCCATGCCCGATTGCTTGTAGCCGCCGAACGGCACGCCGACGTAATGCGTGCTCGCGCCGTTGATCCAGACGTAGCCCGCCTCGATGTGCGAGGCCATGCGATGCGCCCGATCGAGATCATGGGTCCAGATCGACGCCGTGAGCCCGACGTCGAGCGCATTCGCGCGCGCGATCACGTCGCTCTCGTCGCGCCAGCGCAGGATGCTGACCACCGGTCCGAAGATCTCCTCGCGCGCGATGCGCATGTCATCGGTCACGTTGGTGAACACCGTGGGCTCGACGAAGAACCCGTTCGCGAGCCGCGGATCGCCCGGCCGCTTGCCGCCGTGCGCGAGATGCGCGCCTTCCTCCTGCCCGACCCGGATGTAGCTCATGGTCTTGTCGAACTGCGCCCGGCTCGATAAACACCCGACCTCGGCATCGCGGTCGGTGGGCAGGCCGATCTTCAACCCGGCGACGCGCTTCACGATCTCCGTCACGGTGCGGTCGTGGATGTCCTCGTGCAGATACACGCGGCTCGTCGAGTTGCAGGATTGACCGGTGACATAGCGGAAATTCATGCCGCGCACCACACCCTCGGCGACCTCCTCGGCCGTTGCGTCGTTGCAGGCGATGAGCGCGTTCTTGCCGCCGAGCTCCAGCGTGAGCGCCTTGAGCGACGCGCTCGCCGCCTGCATCACGGCGCGTCCCACGTTCACGCTGCCGATGAAGCCGATCTTGGCCACGCCGCGATGGGCGACCAGCGCCTCGCCTGCCTCGCGGCCGCCCGTGATCACGTTGAAGACGCCGGGTGGAAAGATGCCATCCCACAATTCGGCCAGGCGCAGCGCGGAGAGCGGGGTCTGATCGGCGGGCTTGACGATGATGCTGTTGCCTGCGGCGAGCGGCGCCGCCATCTTGCCGGCCACGAACAGCAGCGGATGATTGAAGGCGCCGATGCGCGCCACCACGCCGAGCGGCTCGCGCACGGTGTAATTGAGCACGCCGGGGCCGATCGGGATCGTGTCGCCCTTGAGCTCGGTGACAAGACCGGCGAAGTACTCCATGTATCCGGCGCTGATCTCGACGTCGTAATGCATCGCATTGAAGGGATTGCCGCCATCGACGGCATCGAGCCACGCGAGCTCCTCGGCGTGGGCGCGCAACACGCTCGCCGCCTTGCGGATCGCTGCGGCGCGGCTTTGCGCAGGTGTATCGCGCCAGGTCAGGAACCCTGCACGCGCAGCCGTGACGGCGCGATCGACATCACCGCGCGTCGCATCGACCACATTGCCGAGCGTCTCGCCCGTCGAGGGACTCGACACGGCAATCGAGCCGCCTTCCGATGCATGCCACGCGCCGCCGTAGAAAAGAGTGCGATGTGACGGCAGCTCGAACACCGGAAGATCACCATCGGGTCCGGGCACGAGAACTCTCCTTTCAACTCTGGTTCGGAATGTGGCGCAGGATCGCGGACGACACGGCGCGAGCATATTCCGGCGCGACATGAACGTCGATGACGCACGTGGCACCCGCGCGCACCTGTGCGATGCCGGCGGCGATCGCGGCGCGGTATTCCTCGATCGTGTGCACGGGGCCGAGCCCCACTGCGCCCTGGCCGCGCGCAAGGAGCGCGAGATCGAGCGGCGGGTCGGACATGCGCATGCCGATCCAGCGATTCTCGACCGGACGATTGCGCGTGCGCGCGACGCGCTCCTGATGCAGCTCGTCGTTGAAGAAGGACTGGTTGTTGGCGACGATGATGAGCACCGGCACGCGGTAATGCACGCCGGTCCAGATCGCGGACACTCCCATCATGAAATCACCGTCACCGAGCACCGCGACCGGCAGGCGATCGCTCCTGGCATCGCGCAGCGCCATCGCCGCCCCGATCGCCATCCCCGGCCCCGACGCGAGTCCGCCGCCGCCATCGAAGCCGATGTAGTCGAGGGGATGCTCGAACCGGCAGAGCTCGCCCGGCCATCCCAGCGACAATCGCAGGTACGAAGGATGCTCGGCGGAAAGTGCATCGGCGGTGGCGTGCGCCATCTCGTCCACCGAAATGCGGTCCGACCCCGGCGATGGCGCTGCAGCGCTTTGCCTTGGGGGTGCGGCGTAGGCGCGAGGGGACGCGGGCAGGGCGGCGAGAAGCTTGTGCACCAGGCGATCGGGCGGCGCGAGGATCGAGATCTCCGCCGGCGGCAATGACTGGTAATCCATGCTCCAGCCGTTGTGCACGTACTGGTCCATCGAGCACTGGATGATCTTGCCGCGCGGCCATTCGCCGCCGCATGCCTGGCGCAAGGTGCCGCCGAGATCGACCCAGTCGAGGCTGACGATCACGTCCGCATCGCGCAGCAACGGGGCGGCATCGGTGCTGACGAAAAGCCCCGGCGGGTACGGATGCAACGGATGCGTCGTCGGAAAGCTCGCCCCCTGCTTGAGGTCCGTGATCGCGATCGCGCCAAGGCGTTCCGCGAGCTCGACGCGCGCCGTCCAGTCGTCCATTGCGCCCGAGACGCGGCCGACGAGCAGGACGATGCTCTTTGCTGTGGTGAGCGCATCCGCAGCCGCCGTCACGACAGGATCCGATGGCTCCGCCGGATCGGGCAGCGCAAACCGCTGCACCGGGGGCAGCGGCATCGCCGGATCGACGAGCTGCTCCTGGAGCGACGCATCCAGGCACACGAAAGTCGGTCCCTGCGGCGGCGTCTGCGCGATCTGCCAGGCGCGCACGATCGCCTCGAGCGCCGCCGGCACCGAGCTCGGCTGGTCGTCCCACTTGATGTACCCGCGCACGAGCGCGCCCAGGTCCCGCGCGGTATGGATCCAGTCGACCCAGGGTCGGCGCTGCATCGCATCCATGGGTCCGACCCCGCCCAGCATGAGCATCGGCACGCGATCGCACCACGCGTTGAAGATCGCCATGGTCGCGTGCATGAGACCGACATTGCTGTGCAGCGCGACCGCCATGGGTCGTCGGGTCACGCGCGCATAGCCATGCGCGATCGAGATGCAATGCTCCTCGTGCAGGCACAGCAGAAGCCCGGGCCGGGTGTTGCCGAGGTGATTGACGAGGCTGTCGTGCAAGCCGCGAAAGCTCGCGCCCGGACTCAATGCGATGTACTCGATGCCGAGCTCGCGCAGCAGCTGCGCGACCGCATCGCTGCCCCAGAGCTGCTCGGGGACCGAGATTGCGCTGGAGGGTGCAGCGGGACGATCGGCGAGCTTCATGCGACCTCGTGGCGTTTGACGGCCCGTCATTGTGGGGGCCCCACCCGCGATGCGCTAGAACAAAATTGGCGCCCCTCGTTTAGCATGGCGTTTCGCGCGCTCGCACCGGAGCGCCTGCCCATTGCGAGGAACCGATGACCGACAGTGCGCTCCTGACGCGCCTTTCCAGGTTGAACAGCGGCGTTGTCGCCGACGTGCTCGACGAATGCGGCTACCCGCACCAGGCGCTTTCGAGTGCGATCCGGCCGCTGCGCCCCGACATGCGTCTTGCCGGACGCGCCATGTGCTTTTCGGGCGAGACCATCGCGTCCGACCGGGACGGCGATGCGGCACTGTCGAGCTGCGACATCGACGAACGCTTGGGACCCGGTGTGGTCGGCGTGATCGCCACCAACGGTCACCACGCTTCGGCCGTGCTGGGAAGACTCATGTCGCTGCGTTTCGCGAAGCTCGGTTGCGCGGGCATCGTGACCGACGGCGGCGCGCGCGACGCCAGCGGCATCGCGCAGGTCGGACTGCCGGCGTTCGCGCGCTACGTGACCCCGTTGCGGTCGAAGGGCCGCTGGCAGCTCACCGATGCCGATGCCACCGTCGATGTGGCGGGTCAGACCGTCGAGTACGTCACCGTCCGCTCGGGGGATTACGTGATCGGCGACGAGGACGGCGTGATGGTCATTCCATCGGAGATCGGGCCGCAGGTGATCGAGTGGGCCGAGGAGCTCGTGCGCATCGACGCGCGCATCGTCGCCGCCCTCGACGCAGGCGACTCGCGCGACAAGGCGTTCGCGAGCCATCCGCGCTACGCGCACATCCGCCGCTTGCGCTGATCCTGCAATGCGTCTCATCGCCCATCTCGACATGGACGCGTTCTATGCGTCGGTCGAGTTGCTGCGCTATCCCGAGCTGCGCGGCAAGCCGGTCGTGATCGGGGGCGGACGGCGCCATCAACCGGAGCAAATCACCGATCCGGAAACCGGGCTGGTCGCGCGACGCTTTCGCACCTTGCGCGGCTACGAGGGGCGCGGCGTGCTCACTACCGCGACCTACGAAGCGCGCGCGCTCGGCTTGCATTCCGCGCAGCCGATGCGTCGTGCCGCGGCGATCGCGCCCGATGCCATCCTGCTGCCCGTGGATTTCGACGCCTACCGCACGTATTCGCGCCGCTTCAAGGCGGCGGTCGCGGCGATCGCGCCCGTCATCGAGGATCGCGGCATCGACGAGATCTACATCGACCTCACCGACACCGCAGTCCCGGCGAACCTCCGCGCGGTGGCCGAGCCGTCGGCCATCGACACCGACGGATGGCAGCGCGGCCGAGTCATCGCGCAGGCGCTCAAGGGCGCGGTACGCGACGCGACCGGCCTCACGTGCTCGATCGCGGTCGCGCCGAACAAGCTGCTCGCCAAGATCGCGTCGGAGCTCGACAAGCCCGATGGACTCACCGTGCTTCGACCGGAAGACATCGCCAGGCGCATCTGGCCGCTGCCGGCGCGCAAGATCAATGGGATCGGACCCAAGGCCAGCGCGAAGCTCGCCGCGCTCGGCATTCGCACGATCGGCGAGCTCGCCGCGGCGGATCCGCAGTTCCTGGTCGAGCGCTTCGGGAAGAACTACGGTGCATGGCTGCACGAGGCTGCGCACGGCCACGATGATCGCGCGGTGGTCACCGATGCCGAGCCGAAGTCGATCAGCCGCGAGCTCACGTTCGAACGCGACCTCTCCGTCGCCCGCGACCGTGACGAGCTGTCCCGCATCTTCACCGAACTGTGCTCGGGCGTCGCCGCCGACCTCGCGCGCAAGGGCTATGCGGGCAGGACCATCGGCCTCAAGCTCCGGTACGACAACTTCAAGACGGTCACGCGCGATTGCACCCTCGAATGCGCGACCGCGGATGCAGGGATCATCCGGCGCGCCGCGGGCGAGTGCCTGAAGCGCGTCACGCTGCATCGGCGCATCCGCCTGCTCGGAGTGCGCGCCGGCGGTCTCGTGCCCCTGTCGCAGGTGCCGAATGTCGCGCCGGTGCGGGACCCCGAGCCACTCACGCTGTTCGACGAGCCGCGGGTGCCATGACCCTGCGATCGCTTTTGGGTCGTTGTCTGACACGCGATTACCCGTTTGGCTGCGAATTTGTCGTGCCGCCCCGGCGTCTAATGACGGTTGGCAACGCAGTGGTCCGGAAAGGGTCGGATACTGGCCTCGTGTCCGGGTGATGTGAGAAAGGAATCGCGATGAGAAAGACGCTTCTGATCGGCGCGATCGCAGTCGCAGGACTCGCGGGCTGCGCCACCGAGCCCTACGACACCTACGGTTACGGTCCGGGCTATTACGACCCGTACTCTTACTATGGCGCGCCGTACTATGGGCCGAGCGTGGGCTTGGGCTACTACTATTTCGACAACGACGGCCATCGCCACTGGCGTGACCGCGATCGGTCGGACGGGCGGCACTGGCAAGGCCGGGGCGACGGCAATGTCGACCGCGGCGGCGGCTTCCGCGGCGGCGAGAACGCGATGCCGGATGTGCGCTCGTCACATGGCGAGATGGGCAACGAAGCCGGGTCCGGGCGCGCGGGTGGGGGTGGCGGCGGTCACGGCGGCGGCGGCCAGCAGTAGCCCGCTGCAGCCGCCCGCAAACGAAGCCGCTGCGCGTTGAATCGGGGCAGGGCCGGCCGCGCGCCGGCCCTGCTCATTTGCGCGTGCGTTGGGCGCGTTGCCGCGTTGCCTTCGGCGGTGGCGACGCCGCGGGCGCCGCGATCTCGGTGCGCATCCAGTCCCGGAACACGGCGAGCTTGGGCGAGTTCGCGAACGCCGGCGGATACACGAGATAGAACTTGCGCGCGGAAGGAACCGCCACGTCGAAGGGCCGTACCAACATTCCATTTTCCAGATCCATGCCGGTGAGCGAGCTTCGTCCGAGCGCGACGCCGTCACCTTCCACCGCGGCCTGGAGCATGTGCGCCGAGTCGTTGAAGATCGGTCCGCGTGAAGGCTCGGGCCAGTCGAGGCCCGCCGCCCGGAACCACGGCAGCCAGAACTCGTCGTCGGATCGCAGCAGCGTGTAGCGCGCGAGATCCTGTGGCCGCTTCGGCACGCCGTTCGCGATGCGTGGGCTGCACACCGGAAAGAATTCGTCCTCCATCAGGAATTCGGCGATGACACCCGGCCAGCTGCCGGCGCCATAGCGCACGGCGACGTCGACATCGTCGCGCCGGAAATCGACGAGCGACATGTTTGCACGCACGTCGAGATCGATGTCGGGGTGCTCGCGCGTGAACTTGCGCATGCGCGGCAGCAGCCAGCGGGCGGCGAACGACGGCACCACGCTCACGGCGAGGCGGCGCGGGTTGGTGCGCTCGCTCGCTTCGCGCACCGCCGCGGCGATCTCCGCCAACGCGCCGCGTATGCGCACCGCGAAACGCTCGCCCTCGTCGGTGAGACGAACGCCGCGCCCCGCACGCGCAATGAGCTCAACGCCGAGCTCGTCCTCGAGCGCCTTGATCTGGTGACTGATCGCGCCGTGGGTGAGATGCAGAGCCTCGGCCGCGCGCGAAAGGCTGCCCGTGCGGGCGGTCGCCTCGAACGCGCGGAGCGCCTGCATCGGGGGAATTCGCGAGCTCATGGCAATGCCGGAAGTGTCAATGATGCTCACATCTTACGCCAAAACAAATCGATTGTGACGGTGTTCCGTCCATCCTAATCTCTCTTCCACTACTGACTGCCGGAAGGAGAGATCATGGCAATTCCGCTCGCATATGAATCGGCCACGCTGTGGCGCCTCACGACCCAGCCGTGGGCGAGATCCCGCCGCACCGTCTCGCGCCTGCCGCAGCATTCGATGCGGCACGTCGTGGAGGCGGCGGTCACGATCGCGAGCATGGCCGGGATGGTGCTGCTCTCGCTTGCCTGCCTTGCGTGATGATTGACGTGGTGCGCCGATCCGGTTACGAGGAGGAATGCCAGGCTGGATCTGGATTCCACTCGTGCTCGGCGCCGCCGGGGCGCAAACCGTGCGCAACGCGGCGCAGCGCAGTCTTACCGCGAGCGCGGGGACCCTGCCGGCGACGTTCGTGCGCTTCTTCTACGGACTGCCGTTTGCGATTGCGGGGTACCTGATCGTCGTCACGGCCGCGGGTGCGCCACGACCCGAAGCCAACGCGGCCTTCATCGCGTGGGTGGCGCTGGGCGCGATCGCGCAGCTGGTCGCGACCGCGTTCCTGCTCGCCGCCATGGAGCACCGCAGCTTCATCGTCGCCGTCGCGTATTCCAAGACCGAGCTCGTGCAGATCGTGGTGTATTCGATCGTGCTGCTCGGCGAGACGGTATCCATGGGCAGCCTGATCGCCATTGCGCTCGCGACCGTCGGTGTCCTGCTGCTGTCGGTCAAGGCCGCCGACGAGCGTGGGCGCGGCTGGCGCTCGTGGCTCTCGCCCGCAGCGTTCCTGGGCCTGGCCTCGGGCGCATGCTTTGCGCTGTCGGCGGTGGGCTATCGCGGCGCCACTCGCATGGTGACCGATGTGAGCGCACCGGTGGTCGGGACCTACGCCGTGGTGTGGGGGCAGGCGATGCAAAGCGCGCTGCTCGGTGCGTATCTGCTGTGGCGCGACCGAAAGGGACTCGAGCAGGTGCTCGTGCAATGGCGTACCTCCACGCTTGCCGGCGCCATGGGGGCGCTCGCATCGATGGGCTGGCTCACCGCGTTTGCGATGCGCAGCGCCGCCGACGTGCGCACGGTGGGGCTGGTCGAGGTTCTTTATGGTTACGCGGTGTCGCGGCGCTTCTTCCGGGAGCGGGTGAGTGGGCGCGAACTCACCGGCATCCTTTTGGTTGCTGCAGGGATCGTCGTCATCAGCGCGCTGCAGCGGTAATTGCACTGCGCCGCCTCTTGAAAACACCTCGTGCCGCCCCTACAGAAAGATCGAGGCCGCGAGGCCATCATGCCTGCGGCCGCGTCGACGAGAAGGAGGAACTGATGGCGAACTACGATCAATCGGGCAACCCGGTCGGTGGCACCCAGCATGGCGGACAACAGCAACAAGCCGGCCAGAGCGGCGCCCAGCAAGGTGGCAGCCACACGACCGGCCAGGCCGGCGCCTGGCAAGGCGGACAAGGCAGCCAGCAATCGCAATACAGCACAAGCACGCAGCGCCAGGGCGAATCCGGTGGCCGCGGCATGACGCAGCGGGGCGGGAGCGGCATGCCCGATCTCTACTCCGGCTTTGCTGGCGGACCGTTCCAGCTCATCAGCCGGCTCTCCGATGAGATGGACCGCATCTTCGAAGGCTTCGGCTTCGGTCCGTCCTGGCCGCGCATCGGCGGACAGTCCTCGGGCCGCGGGGGTCAGGGCCTGCGCACGCTCTGGGCACCGCACATCGAGCTTTCGGAGCGCAACGGCAAGCTCCTGATCCAGGCCGATCTGCCCGGCGTGCGCAAGGAAGATGTCGACGTGCAGATCGAGGACGATGCCGTCATCATCCAGGGCCAGCGCCACCAGGAGAACGAGCGCAACGAAGGCGGCGTCTATCACACCGAGCGCAGCTACGGCAGCTTCTACCGGATGATCCCCGAGCGGCCGCGCGGCCGTCGGCTCGAGATTGGCGACGGCAACACGGGCCAGGGTCAGGTGGGCAGCAACACCGCGAGCGGCAGCACGAGCTCCCCGTCGGGCCAGCAGCAGGCCGAGGGCTCTTCGCAACGGCGCTGAAGCCGGCTTCTTCGTTGGGCCGCAACGCTGCGGCAGCCCCGGTCCGGGGCGCGAGGGCGGATCGCATCACGGTCCGCCCTTTTTGCGGGCGTCATCGCTTGCAGCCGCTGGTGCGTTAATCTCAATGCCCTCTGGAGGAGAGCCCATGAAAAAGCTATTGGTGTTGGCGTTGCTCGCCATGGGATTGAGCGGTTGCGCCGCGGTACCGGCAGATGATGACTTCTACGGCTACGGTCCGGGCTACGGCTATTACTACGATCCCTACCCGTACTGGGGCTACGGCTTCGGCTATGCGCCGTACTGGTGGGGCCCGCCCGTCATCATCGGCGGCGTGTTCCACGATTTCCGGGGCCATCGCTTCCATTCCGGCGATCACCACCGGCGCGACGGCGGCCACTGGAGCGGCCACGGCGGAAACTGGGTTGGCCATGGCGGCAACTGGGGTGGCCACGGCGGCAGCTGGGGTGGCCACGGCGGCGGTCGCGGCGGCGGTCGCGGCTGATCCGCTGCGCAGCACGTGATCGCGGCGGCTGCGCTCGCGGCAAGCGGGGCCGCGGCGTGATCGGGTGAGCCACTTTTATTTCCTGCGCCTCCGT
>Ga0070741_10019727_pt1 | contig 10733 bp, 4 predicted proteins | sample Coa_R1_4_FD_66440 | JGI IMG/M metagenome (GOLD analysis project Ga0070741, IMG submission 66440) | Surface soil microbial communities from Centralia Pennsylvania, which are recovering from an underground coalmine fire - Coalmine... | ecosystem: Environmental > Terrestrial > Soil > Unclassified ... | reverse complement strand
TTTTTTCAATGATGTAACACTATTGCCGACAATGCTGCCGGCTGGTCGCTGGCGACGAAAGGCTGCCTTTGGACATTCGTGAGATTGCACGCAGGGCCAAAGTTTCCCACTCGACGGTTTCCCGGGTCATTAATAACGTGCCAACTGTCGATGCCAAACTGGCTAAGCGGGTTCAGGCGGTTATCGAAGAAGTCGGCTACCGGCCAAATTACCAGGCACGAGCACTTGCTCGAGGGCGCAGCCACACCGTCGGCCTTATCGTTTCCGAGATCAGCGGCGGCAATCCGTTCTTCGCCGAGATCATCCTCTACTTCGAGCGCTGTGCCGTAGAGAATGGCTTCGAGGTGCTCATTAGCTTTGCCGATACAGAAACCGATCCCAATCACATTGCGGTCTGCGCGGACCGGATGAAGGAACGCCGCGTGGAAGGCATTGCAGTCCTGACATTCGGCATGGAGCAGAGCCTGCATGGAGATGCTGGAAAGCTGCCGATGGTCTATGCGGGTGCCGATCGGCAGTTGGAGGGAATCAGGAACATCCGAGTGAATTATCAAAGCGGGTTTCGCGACGCCGTAAAGCATTTGGCTGAGTTTGGGCACAAGCGGATTGGCTACCTCAGCGGCAACCTGGATTGGAGCAGCATGCGAATGCGCTATGAGGCTCTTCGCAAGGCAATGCGCTCCGCAGGCCTGCCGCTCCAGAAGGATCTTGTCATCGAGTGCAACCACACCTTGGAAGGTGGGGCGGAGGGGATCGCCAAGCTGTTGTCATTACCAAAACCGCCGACCGCTGTAATGTGTTGCAACGACATGGCGGCGATCGGCGCACTCAAAACAATGAGCGCGCGGTCTCTCGTAGCGGGCCGCGACGTCTCGTTGATCGGCTTTGACGACCTTACGCTCTGCAGCTTTACCCAGCCTTCCCTGACGACGATCCGCTTCTCGCCCAGCGAACTTGCCAGCCTTGCGTTCCGTGCGCTTCTCGAAGACATCCGGCAAGACAAGGTGCGCCATGAGTACGAGTACAAGACAAGATTCGTGCTCCGCGATTCTACCGGCGCACCCCGCGCACAACTCGCCAGGTAAACCAATGTACGCAGAGGATCGGCGTTTCAGTAAGCGCGCACCTTCACCTTCAGCAGGCTGCCGTGCGGCTTCAGTGTAACTCCGAAGGCTGTCTCATCGCCGTTGAGCAGCCGTTCCGTATGCCAGACGCCGGCTTCGAAGTAACCCTCCTCGACGGTGACGAGCATCGCGTGAGTTAGTGCTGATCCTAGCTTCGGCGCGAAGATGAGATTTGCGTTCATGCCGCCGATGAGGAACTCGTCCGGGCTAATCTGACCCACGAGCACTCGGCCGTTCCGCTGAGGATTCCCGCGGCCGCGTGGGCCACCATAGCCGTTTAGTACTGGGCCGAAGCGTACCGCAACATCGAACTGATCGAAGCTCAGCCCCGGATTGGCGAGACCCTCCTCTTCCACGGCAACTTTCAGGTGGCCTGCATCGCTGAGCGATCGGAATGCTTCCGAAGCCGGACCGAACAGCGCGAAGTTCATCGCGACTTCGCTGCCCCATCCTTTGAAGGATTCCAGATTTTGCGCAGACATATGCCCGTCAACGCCGAAGATCGAGATACCTATCGCATTCTGTGATGCAAAAGTCAGGAACATGTTCTTTGCGTGTGCGATGGAACCGCCGGTCTCCGGCACATAGAGAGGATTGTCCGGACGGCTGTACAGGGCGAGCAGGTTTTGATAAGAATCCTCATCTTCGTCATAGATATCCGGACAAATGACATCGAGGTGCGTCGCGAGGCGCTTCCACATGGGTAGCAACCAGGCAACTGCACCTCCACTCGGCGAGGAGAAGCCGGGGCGCAGCAGCCCGGGCTGCTCGCGTGGCCACACATTGACATACATGGGCAGCGGATAGGCGCTCTTCCCTGCCTCGGCGACAGAGTCGATATACCGCGCAGTCCAATACGACATGAATGCCTCCGGGGCCCGTTCTGCGAACACCTCTGGCCATGTGCCATGTTCATTGGTCCTGCCGAGCGACGCTAGAACTTCGCTGGGAACCTGCTCGTGAAAGCGGGCATTGCCTTGCGGGGAGTAGTCACGATCGGACCCAAGCACACCTGCTTCGTTCTCGACTTGAACGAGGATGACCGTGTGCTGAGCGCCGTCAATTGACTTGAGGTGAGTCATCAGCGCGGCGAACGCCTTGCGGTCTGCCTCGCGGCTGGCTTCACCGAGAGGACTCAGCGCTTCCACCGGGTGCTGCGCGGAGTCGACGACCGGAGGGTACTTCTTAGGATTCTCTTTGATCCACGCCGGCACGTACGTCATTGCACCGTTCTTCCATGTGCCGAACCACGAGAGAACAACGTGCAGATTGTGTGCACGGGCACCCAGCACAATGGCATCTATGGTGCTGAAGTCAAAGCTGCCTTGTCTCGGCTCGATTGCTTCCCAGTACACGGGGACCGAAACTGTATTGCAGCGCATCGCGGCCAGCACAGGCCAGGCCTGATCGAGCGCTGCAGGCCAGCCGCTGGAATTGTGCACCTGGGCGCCGAGGACAAAGAAAGGCTTGCCGTCAACAAGCAAATGAAGGTGCCCGTCGGATTTTTCGATGCTCGGAATTGCCTGCGCACGAACGCACAGTGGCTTGTACATCACCGACAGAACAAGCAGTGCAATCGCAAGCTTCATTCCTCGCGAACAGATTGAGGTGCGATCTTGTGAGGTGTAAATGATCATACTGGCTTGTAAGCGCTCCGTTATTCAAATTGCGACGTCTATTGCTCGGAGAACAATTCCGAAGGAGGTCTGTCGGACGAAGCCGAGCCCCATGATTTGTTTGGCGATGCCCCCATGCGTAGCCGCAGTTCCCCTCCGGCCGCAATCTGCTGATGCGTAATCCATGATCGATGAAGCTCTTTTCCGTTCAGGTGCGCCTCTTGAATGTACAGGTTATCGCTACTGTTCTTGTCCGCAACGATTGTGAAGCTTGAGCCGTTCGCCGGATTGCGAATAGCAGCACGTTTCACCAGCGGACTGCCGAGCACATAGACTCCGTTCGCTGCATTCACTGGGTAAAAGCCCAGCGCCGCGAAGACAAACCAGCTCGCAAGCTGACCGCAGTCGTCGTTCCCGGGGATGCCCTCCGGCGTTGCTTTGTACAGTGCGGCGACCTTGCGGGTCCAGTACTGTGTCTTCCACGGCGCTCCCGCGAAGGAGAACAGGTAAGGATGATGATTACTGGGCTCATTACCTTGCGCGTCCTGTCCGACCATTCCGGTGATATCAGGGCGTGCATCGAGCACCGTGGAGGGCGCAGTGAAGAGCCCATCCAACTTATCTATAAACGCCTCGTGGCCGCCATACAGTCGGATCAACCCCTGGATATCGTGCGGCACACTGAAGCTCGCCTGCCACGCATCTGTCTCCACATAGTCGTTCGTCTCTTGGTCAGGGCGGAACGGCGTAAGCCATTGACCAGATTTTGACCTGGCTTGCATAAATCCTGTTGCCGAATTGAAGACGTTGCGATAGTTCTGGGCAAGCTTGGCGAACGTCTCGCTGTCTTCGGTTTTGCCCAGCAGCCGCGCGAGAGCACCCGCGCACCAGTAGTCATAAGAGAGATCGAGCGTCGACGAAACACTGCCTGCATGAAGATCACACGGCACGTACCCGTACTGCCGAAACATTGCCTGCAACTCACGGTTGCCGCGCGCTTCGGCGCCGACGAGCGCCGTGTCGCGAACAGCAGCGTAAGCAGCTTGAATGTCGAAGTCTCTAAACTCGCGAACGTACGCACCAAGAATCATCGCGGCGGCATGGAACCCAACCATGCTCCACGTTTCATTCGCCCACAATGGCCACATAGGCAGGGCATGCTGGCCAAGTTGGTCATAATCCGTGAGTAGTGTGCGGACGATGTCGTTGATGCGTTGGGGCTGCGTGATCGTAAGGAATGGAAACTGACCGCGGTAGATATCCCATATTGAAAGCGTGGTGTACTTTGTAAAGCCCGGGTTCGAGTGAGTCTTCAGATCTTGTCCGCGAAAAGATCCATCGACATCGTTGTAGGTGGCGGGCGCGACAAACGAGTGATACGCGTCAGAATAGAAGGTCTTCTGTATCTCAGGATCGAAAGCTTCAGCATTCAGCCCGGATAGAATCTCGCTCCAGGTGTGGCTCGCTCGTTGCGCGACGGCATCAAAATCCCATGCAGGAATTTCGCTTCGCAGATTCCTTTGAGCGCCTTCGATGCTGACCGGCGAGATGCCCACGCGAACGATGAGCGGTTGCTGCGACGGGCGGCACGTGAAGATCACTTTGATCTCCTTACCCGTAAACCGATCGCCCGCCTTGGCCCGCGTTATCGTTCCATCCACACTTACGTCGATTGATTCCACAGGGCCTGACAGATCCAGCGCAAAGAAAACGGCGCGCTCGCGCGCCCAGCCTGCGGTCGATCGGCGACCGGTAATGCTGCCGTTGCTCTCAACCGTCAACTCAGCTTGCTGAACACGGCAGTTGAGACCGTGCACGAGATCCACCATCAGGCCTTGGCGCGCATTCGAGCTGCCGTAGCGATACCGATGCATGCCACAGCGAGTTGTAGCGGTCAGCTCCGCGTGCACCTTGGGCGCGTCCAGTTCAACGCTGTAATAGCCCGGACGCGCGATCTCTCGTTCGTGCGAAAAGAACGATCGGTACCCAAGCTCAGACGGAGCGAAGACAACTCCAGACTCCGCTCCGAGTGCCTCGATCTGCATCTCGGTGAGCGGTTGGATACGGCCAACGTCCCATGACCAGTTAAGACCCTCCACCATCGGCATGATCAGCACATCGCCAAGGTCTATGCCCCCCGTGCCCTGCACATGCGTATGACTGAAGCCGTTGATGACATTGTCGCGATAGTTGTAGCCGGAGCAATGCTGCCACTCGTACCAGTCACCCTGAACGTTCCAGTGCGGTTCGGGAGGGCCGCTCGTATCTGGACTGACTTGCACCAGCCCGAACGGCAGCGTCGCTCCCGGGAACATGTGACCGCGCCACCCAGTCCCAACCATTGGATTTGCTGACGCGACAGCGTTCGCTGTCTTCGTGGATGTCGGCTGTGCAGCGGCATCCCCTTCGAAGATCGAAAAAAGCGAGGAGTATGGAATAATCTGCGCCCCCGAAAGACCGACGCAGGATTTGAGAAAGGCTCGTCGTGGCTGCGAAATAGGACGGAAACTTTTCATGGTGATCTCACGCTCTTAAGCAGGACGGAATGCTCACTGCGCAGTGCCCGACCGTGTATCCGGCTTGTCCGGGTAGTCGAAACGGAAGGAGACAATCTCGAACGGATGCACGTGGACGGTTACGCGATTTCCTTTCAGTGGCAGATCGCCTTCCGGCTTCTCCATCAGGTTTGTCTCCGTGGCAGCGGCTGCTCCCGCAGGCACATCGATGTCAACATCGTGATCCTCGCCTTTCCACTCGTACATGTGAACGATAAGGGAATGCGTGTCCTCGGCCTTCTTCATCGCCGTCACGACGACATTGTTGGACGAGGTACGGAGAAACGAGTGCTCCGAAGGCATGGGGCCGTTATGTGGGGCTGTTTGCATCGCAATCAGCGGATAGTTGAACTCAAATCCTTTGCGAACAGTCAGCGCGCTTCTCCAGGTTCCGGCGTGCGGATAGAGCGCATACCGGAAGTGATTCGGTCCACGATCGGCGTTCGGGTCAGGATAGACAGGCGACCGCAGCAGAGTGAGGCGGAGGAGATTTCCGACGCTATCGTAACCGAACTTGCTCTCGTTTATGAGGCTGAAACCCTGCTTGTCATCGCCTAGATCCGCCCATTTCTGAGCTGGGACCTCAAAGCGAGCCTTCTCAAACGAATTGTTGCGTGTAGTTGGACGCTGGATCGTCCCGTAAGGAATCTCGTACGTGGCGAACGGTGCCGTCGCCGCCAGGGGAAACGCCGCCTTGAGTAGCACGTGTGTTTCGTGCCAATCGATGTTGTTATCGACGACCACTTCGTCAGATCCAGCGTCGAGCTCAATGTCCTGCACGAACTTCGAACTCTGCCAGGAACGCGTGACACGCACCACGGCACGCAGAGGCGTATCGCTGACGAGCTTTACCGATTCCGCCTGATCGAGACGCGTAGGCGGCTGATCGAGTGTACCGGGATCGATGTTCCACGCATCGTAGATCCTCGGCATATCCTTGAACGCCTGCAGTTCATTCCCACAGCTTCCCTGCGCGAGGGTTTCGAACTTTGCACGCTTGTCGTAGAGACTCGTAATGCAGCCGGTCTTTGGATCGATGGCGACCCGAAGAAATGCGTTTTCAATCGTGGTGCCATGCACTGAAAGATCGGATACGAAGCTGCGTCGCCCCGGCACAACGCGAAGAACGCTGTAGCCCATAGAGGGAATCTTGCTTGCGAGCAGACGAATTACAAATCTATTCGTCCTCGTGTCATGTGAGATTGTCTCCGAGGGCAGCACCTTTCCGCTCGGATCAAGAACGGACACTTCTGACGCCGCATTTGGCATCTGAACGTTGACAGTGATGACCCCGGCTCGGTCCCACGCGAGCGGATTGAACACGAGAACGGGAATCCCTCGCGGAACTCGCGTGTCGATGTGCGCAGAAACCGTGCCAAGCGCCTCACGGCTTACCTCGTCATCAATCCACCTCACATCGTCAAAATCCTTTTGCGCGTCACGATAGACCTGCGCAATGCCCGAGCCTGCGGCAAGGTCATGAAAGCCATTGAAGGCGATCTTCTTCCACGCCTCGGTTAGCTCCGCGCCGGGGTACGAGTCGCCGTCCAGCCACGCCAGTGATGCAAATTTCTCCGCGTTGAGCGTTGCCTCCGGCGCTTTGCGCAAATTCCGCTTCTGGTTCGCCTGAGATGTAAAGACGCCCCGGTGCGTCTCGAGATAGAGTTCATCCTTCCACGTCGGAATCACAATAGAACCGGCCTGCGGCTCCGGTGCATGATACCCCTGGGCGATAGTCCGGTAGTTCCAAACCGGAGAGCCCTTCGCAAGCTGCTTCTCAACAGATTGGAAGTAAGCATTCGCTGTACGGAAATGCATCTGCGGCGCGAGTTTGCCAGGCTCCATCCAGTGGGACGCCTGATCCAGAATCACGCGCGTGGGTCCACCACCGTGATCCCCAACACCGTACAAGTCCAGCATATCTGTCATACCAGGAGCCAATTGGCGCGCCTGCACCATGTTCGCAGACAAACGCACAGGACCTACATCACGATTCCCATAACCTTTCGGGAAATAGGTCAACACCTTGCTGCCATCTGGCGACTCCCACCAGAAGAGTTTCAGTGGCAACTGGTTCGTGTCGTTCCAGCTCATCTTTTGCGTGACGAAATAGTCGACGCCAGATTTCTTATAGATCTGCGGCAGCTGCCAGTTGTACCCGAACGAATCAGGATTCCAGCCGACCCGAACATCCACACCATAATGCTGTTTGTACCAACGCTTCCCGACGAGCAGCGACCGTGCCGTCGATTCGCCATCGGGCATGTTCAGATCCGGCTCGACCCACATGCCACCAACGACCTCCCACCGGCCTTCCTTAATGCGTTTCGCGATCTCATCGTTGATGTCCGGATACTTCTCAGCCATCCACTCGTTGTACGCAGCCGCGGATTGCGTAAATACGTACCCTGGGTACTCATCCATGAGTTGAAGCGCAGTGGAGAAGGTACGCCGCACGACATCCACGGTTTCTGTCCATGGCCACAGCCACGCCGCATCGATGTGAGCGTCACCATCAAGAGAAATCTGTACCTTCTGCATCGTGGATCGCAGAGGCTCGAGCGTGGACTGCGCTTGGCGAAGCGACGCATCGAAGCCCTTCTGATCTCCGGCATCCAGAGCCTTGAGATCGATTTGATCTACGGCCTTGTCGAGTACCTTCCGATCAGCAGACCAATCAGATTCGACAGACGGAAGAAGAATGGCTGCCGCCACCACCTCATCGCGCAGATCAACTGGATTCGGACGGTCAGGTGAGAAATGAATCGTGATCTGCGTCCCATTGAAGCGCTTTGGCAGTACCGTCGCGAGAGCCTTCACCGCGACGAGAATCTTCTCGCCCGCCGTCACATGCGCCAACAGTTCCACAGGTTCAATGTTGTCGCCCATGGCGATGCGCCGGCCATTCACATAGATAATCTGCGTGAGCGGCAAGTGCGCATCGATCGAGGCATGGAACCAGATCGCCGTGCCCGTCAGGTCGTAACCGTCCAGAGACTTGGGAATCTCGATCCAGCGACGGAACCATATCGCCTGTGTCCCGAGATCGCGATTGGACTCTGCGACCGGCCATGCGGAGTCATCCAGATTCGGGTCCTCGCCGTGCGGCATGTCAGCGACGTGGTAACGCCAGGTTCCGCTCGGAAGATGATCAAGGTCGGACAGACGGTTGAGCGTTGTCTGCGCCGTCGCGGGAAACGTCGCAATCGCCTGCCCCGCCTGCGCAGAACCGACTCGCGCTTGCGCAGCACACAGCGCCAGTACTGCGGCCGCCGTCATGAATGTCGCCTTCTTCATCGTTGACCTTTCAGAAGCGGAGCTTGCGAAGCGGAGACCGGACTCACGAAATCTTTGCGGCGGCTAGCAGCGCGACACTCAGCGGCTCAAGGCGAATGCTCGAGACCTTCCGGCGATTATCTGTCCAGTTCTCCATCGGCCGCGGTAGTGCGATATCTTCCTGTGGCGTCTCGGTCAGATTCAGCACAAAGTAATAAACGTGGTCCTGGTCTTCACGAGTGGTCACTGCTACGCCGCGCGGCACCTCGAGCAGTGGCTTAACACCCGCCGCACTTGCCGCCAGCCCTGCGAGCGCCTCATGAAATCCGTGCTCGCCGCTATCTGTTCCGGCATAGATGACACAGCCCTTCTCGTAACGGTGACGTGTGACCGCGGGCATGCCTTCCATACGCCCCCCGCGGAAAGATGCGACCGGCTCAGCACCATGCAGTTGCAACGACTCCATGATCGTCCGCGGTTTGATCACCTCGGAACTGCCATTGAAGCTGATGCCGAGTTGCGCCTCACGCGCGCTGTCCATTTGCCCGCGTGCGGAGCTGTATTCAATCAGATCCAGCCTTGCGATCGCCGTCACCCCCACGATGTCAGTGAAGACTCCCGGCGAGAGCATGTTACGCATGCTTGCGTCTGTATGCTGTGTGCCGTCGCGGTATGTAAGGATCAGCACACCGCCCCGCGCGACATACGCCTTCAGCTTATCCGCTACCGCATCATCGATCAAACGCAGATTCGGTGCCGCAATGATCTTGTATGGATTGAGATCGGCCGCGAGAGGAACGATATCAATGTTGCGTTGCAGCGACTTCAAACCGGCGTAAAAGCGCGAACACTCCGCGTCATAACGATCCGTGCGCTCGCCCACCGACCAAAAACCTTGCGCAAACTCATTCGTGAAATCGTATAGAAGAGCAACGTCGGCATTCGTGGTCGCGTTGGCAAGCTCAGGACCGAGTTGGCCGAACTCACGCCCAATCCGTTCGAGGATCGGACCTTGGGGTGTCAACTTGCCGTCGAATCCCTTGATGAATGAAGGCCTGTATTGCTCTCCGCCAGCGACAGGCCTGCGCCATTCGAAGTAAATATGCCCGCGACTTCCGTGCGCGAGATTCAGATACGCTTGCATCCGCAAACCTTCGTCAAGCGCATTCGGCGGCAAATACGCGATCTGTTCCGCACAGAAGAACCGCTGGTCGCGGCTGGCGCAGCGGGCAAGATCGTGATTCAAGCAGGAGATGTACTGATGCTGATACTTCGTGAGACCGGGAGCACTCACGTAGTTGTCCCACGCTGTTGCATCCAGAAACTCAGCGCCAGCTTTGTGCACGTCTACCGACCATGTAGTGTTTGGCCAATTGGTAGACACGAACTGATGCTTCGTAACCAGATGAAGAATGTCCGCCTGACGACGAAGATGATTCAGGTAAGAATCGGAAAAGAACTCCCGATAGTTGAGGCTGATCGCCGGTTGCCATCCACCTTCACCAGAGTTCTTCGGAAAGTGAATCTGCGACCAATCCGTGTAGTGATTGCTCCAGAACGCCCCATTCCATGCGCGATTCAATTCATCGAGAGTGCCGTACTTCGCCTGTAGCCATCGCTGAAACGCATGCTCGCAGTTGGGGTCATAGCACTCGAAAGGAATTCCAGGCTCATTATCGAGCTGCCACCCAATGACCCCGGGATGCGAGCCGTAATGCTCCGCAAGCGCCTGAGTGATCCGAGCGCTCGCCACAAGATAGTTCGGACTGTTCGTGCAATATCCCTTGCGTCCGCCATAGGTGTAGGGGCCGATCGTGTTGGCGCCCAGCACATCCGGATGAAGCGCATACAGCCACGGCGGAACGGCGGCCGTAGATGTACCCAGGAGGACCTTGATGCCGTGCCGATTGGCAATCTCGATCGCATGGTCCATCCAATCAAAAACAAACTTCCCCTCCTCCGGCTCAAACGACGACCACGCAAACTCGCCCATCCGGACGGTGTTCAGACCGAGCGTCTGCATTCCGGCGAAGTCGGGCTCCCACTCGGATGGATCCCACCACTCCGGATAATACGAGGCCCCAAGCCGATACACATCCCACGGAGAAGCCGCCAAGGCAGAATTGGAGGTAGAGGGAGCTGAGTGAAACAACCTCGTCGCG
>Ga0070741_10019726_pt1 | contig 10733 bp, 8 predicted proteins | sample Coa_R1_4_FD_66440 | JGI IMG/M metagenome (GOLD analysis project Ga0070741, IMG submission 66440) | Surface soil microbial communities from Centralia Pennsylvania, which are recovering from an underground coalmine fire - Coalmine... | ecosystem: Environmental > Terrestrial > Soil > Unclassified ... | reverse complement strand
GGCGAGCCGTCGAGGCTGACGACGTTGCACACCGCCCGGGCGAGCCCACCGCCGGTGTGGCAGACCGTGGACGGGTCGGGGACCAGCAGCATGTCGGTCTCCAGCTGCCGGGCCCGGCCCTCGAGCACCGATCCGTCGATGGGCTCCCCCTGCTCCACCGCCAGCCCGAAGCGGTCGGCCGGCACGGTGACGGCGTGGCCGAGGCCAAAGACGTCGACGAAGGTGAGGCTGACCCAGCGGACCCCCTCGGGCAGTTTCATCGCAGCACCACCGACAGCGTGATGATGACGGCCACGACGCCGATGAAGCCGAGCGCCACGATGGCCACCAGTTTCCAGAGCCGGGCGGTGGAGTCGGCGGCGGCGGCCACGCCGCCCATCGGCCGTTCCGGGGACAGGTCGTAGGCGGTGACGTCGATCGCCCCGGGCACGTCGGCCTGCTCGAGGTCGGCCAGGAGATCCTTGGCCGATTGGTAACGGTGCTCGGGGTAGCGGCGCATGGCGGTGAGCACGATGGCCTCCAGTTCGGCGGGCACGTCGGGCCGCAGCGTTCGGATGGGGACCGGCGCCCGTTGCAGGTGACCCTGCATGACCGCCATCCAATTGTCGCCCCCGAACGGGACGCGCCCGGTCAGGAACTCGTAGAGCATCACGCCGAGGGCGTAGACGTCACTGCGCTCGTCACCCCGGTCCCCCTGGATCTGCTCCGGGCTCATGTAGTCGGGGGTGCCGAGGCTCTCGCTCAGGTGGCGCCACGTGAGCCGGCGCGCTCCCCGCAGCAGGGCGGTGCCGAAGTCGAGGATCTTGAGCGTGCCGTCGTCCTGCACCAGGACGTTCTCCGGCTTGAGGTCGCGATGGACGATGCCGCGGTCGTGGAGGTAGACGAGCGTCCGGGCCAGCTGGCGCCCCCAGTCGAGCGCCTGCTCCACCGGGACGGCGCCGTCCCGGCCCCGCAGCCGCTGCCGGAGGTTGACGCCGTCGACGTACTCCATGACGACGTAGGGCTCGGTGCGGCTGCCGGCGTCGTCGAGGCTGTGCAGCACTCCCGGATGGTCGAGGGTCCGGGCGATCTCCCGCTCCCGCTGGTAGCGCTGGAACAGCCCGGGATCGGCGAAGAGCATCGGGTTCGGGCACTTCAGCACGACGACCTGACCGGAACCGGTGTCGCGGGCCTTGTAGATCTCGGCGTAGGCTCCTTCGCCGAGAGGCTCGAGCACCTCGTAGTGGTCGATCTGTTGGCCGGGAACAAAACGCACTGGCGGGCTCACCGTCGGCGGAAGAACCCTCGGCGGGTGCCGGTGGGCGGTATCGGGCGCGACGACGTGACGTGCACCACGACGACGGTCACGTTATCAGGGGCGTCGCGTTTGAGAGCCAGGTCGACGAGCATGTCGGCCGCCTCGACGGGGGTGGCGACGGTGTCGCCGCCGATCCTCCCGGCGATGTCGGCCAGCTCCTGGCGGTTCACCGAGTCCCACAGCCCGTCGGAGCAGAGGACGAAGCTGTCGCCCTCGGCCACGTCGGCGGTGACGACGTCGACCTGGACGGTCGGGTCCCCGCCCAGGCTCCGGGTGAGCTGGGAGCGGGCCGGGTGGTTGGCGGCCTGTTCGGGGGTGAGCAGCTTCATGCGGAGCATCTCGCCGACGCGGGAGTGGTCGGACGTGAGCTGCCGGCAGGCGCCCTTCCGGACGAGGTAGGCCCGGCTGTCGCCGACGTGGGCCACGACCGCCTCGTGGCCGTTGAGCGTGAGGGCGGTGACCGTCGTTCCCATGCCCCGGCGGCCCGACTCCAGGGAGGCGTCGTAGACGGCGGTGTTCGCCGCCCGCACGACGTCGCGCAGCGCCGGCCGGGGCAGCGGCGTCTTCGTCCTCCGCCAGCCGGCGACGACGGTCTCGGTGGCCAGGCGGCTGGCCACCTCGCCGGCGGCGTGACCGCCGAGGCCGTCCGCCACCACGAAGATCGGACCGTGCTCCCAGGCGTCGTCGGGGATGGTGGGGACGTAGCCGGCGCAGAAGTCCTCGTTGTGGGGCCGCACGTCCCCGGGGTCGGAGCGCATGGCGAACGACAGCTTGGCGAAGACGCCGTGGCCGGCGAGATGGCCGTTGCCCGTTTCCGGGCCGGCGTCCGTCACCTCGGCCCTCCGGGCGGCAGCGGGTATCGTCGTCGCTCGTGACCCGGCCGAAGAAGGGGAAGAGGCCCGCCGGCCATCAGGCGCCGGCCCGCCGGCCGGCGGCCGGCCGCCCGGCGCCGATGGGCCAGACCGGGCGTCGACCGGCCAGTCCCGCCCTGCTGCTGGTCGTGGCGCTGATGTGGATCGCCGCCGGTATCTGGGCCCTCGTGGCGTTGACCGCCGGCTGGAAGCTCGTGCCCGGCATCGTCTTCATCGGGCTCGGGCTGCTCTACCTGCGGGGCGCGGCGGCCACGGTGGCCAGGAGGGCCGACCGCGGCCACTAGGCCTTCGACGACGCCGCCAGCTTCTCCCGGAAGCCGGGGACGGCCAGGATCGGCTTGCCGCGATGGTGGGGGTTGACCGCCACCCAGACCATCCCGGCCAGGATCCACACCGCCACCATGGCCAGGGCGATGTAGGCGTTCTTCGACGAGTCGCCGCCGGCCTTCACCGCCAGGTAGACGACCCCGCACAACTCGGCGCTGTTCATCAGCAGCCCGAGGCCGGGGATGATCCGGTGCTTGAAGAGGTGCTTGTCGTGGCGGCTGGCGAAGGCGACGAGGGCGACCAGACACGTCATCCCGTACACGATGAACGTGCCGGTGTTGGAGGCCAGCGTGATCTGCGTCAGCGTGTTGACCGATTTCACCCCGTAGATCCCGAACAGCGCCGAAACGGCGGTGAGGACGACGATCCCGCCGTGGGGTGTGGCGAACTCGCCATGGAGCAGCCCGAGGACGGCCGGCATCTCCTTGTCCTTGGCCATGGCGTACGTCACCCGGACGCCGGTGTTGAGGCAGGCCAGCGTGGTGCCGATCAGCGCCAGCAGGACGGTGGCGGCCATGATCAGCGCCAGCGTGGTCCCGGTGCCGCCGAGCATCTTGTTGCCGACGGTCTTCAGCATGTCGCCGATCGGTGCGCCGCTCACGCCGGCGGCGGCGTAGCCGGTGATCGGCTGCCCGGCCTTGTCGACGCCGGCGATCGTCGCCCCGCCGACGGCGAAGTTGGCCGCCACGTACTCGAACATGTAGCAGATGCCGCCCTGGATGATGAGGCTGAGGAGGACGCCGCGCTTGATGTCCTTCTCCGGCCGCAGCGCCTCGGCGCCGAGGGCCGTCACCGATTCGAAGCCGACGAGGAGGAGGATGGCGATCGTCGACTGGTAGATCAGGTTGATGACGCTGTGGCCCTTGCCCCAGATGATCCCGCCGGCATTGGCGAGCTCGTAGCCGCCCGCGGCGTGGGGATGGCCGAGACGGAACAGGATGAAGACCACGCTGACGGCGGCCAGCGACGTGATCTGGATGACGTTGATCATGATCGCCGCCATCGTCGAGCCGCTGATGCCCCGGAAGGCGATGTAACCGGCCAGGGCGGCGAAGCCGATGGCCACGATCGACAACGGCAGCCACGACAGCTGGTGGTGGGCCACCGTCAGGTAGATGTAGCCGAACAGCGTGGCGGTGAACGCCACCATGATGCCCGGATAGATCCAGTAGTAGAGGTGGCTGATCCACCCCACCGACAGCTTGGCCACCCGGGCGAAGCGCTGATGCTGGAGCTTGTCCTTGTCGAGCAGCGCCGCTTCGGCGAAGTAGTAGCTCGATCCGGGGCCGGCGTCGGGATAGATGCGGGCCAGCTCGGCATAGCTGTAGGCCGTGAGCAGCGCCAGCACCAGCGAGAAGACCAGACCGGTCCACATGTCGGGCGCGGTCGACGCTGCGCCGTGCGTCTGGGCCGCCTGGACCTGGAACGTCGTCCAGAGGAACGCCCCCGGCGCGATCAGCGCCATGGCGTTCACGGTGATCCCGGTCAGCGAGAGACTCCGCTTCATCTCCACTTCGCCGACAGGCCGCGTTTCGTCCACTTCGTGCCTCACTTCCGCCCGGGTGGATACCCCCTCTGAAAGAAAGACGTTAAGTTTCCGGCGTTGCAGCGTTGATTCGGCTCCATGAACGCTTTGTTAACGCGCCGGTTTCGGTGGGGCGGCCGAGCGCAGCCCCGTGATCGCCTGCGACGCCACGACGACGAGGAGCAGCCAGAGGTTCCCGAGGGCCCAGCCGCCGAGGACGTCGGTGAGCCAGTGGGCCCCGAGATAGAGGCGGGTGAGGCCCACGGCCGTGGCGATCGAGACCGCCCCGGTCCAGGCGGCGACCTTCCGGGGCCACCGGGGCGTGCCGGCGGCGAGGACGACGGCCAGCATTCCGTAGACCGCCACGGAGTGCGTGGCGTGGCCCGACGGGAAAGCGAAGCCGCCGAAGTGTCCGGCGGCCAGGTCGGCCGGTGGACGGGGCCGCCTCGTCAGGGCCCGCACCGTCTCGGACAGCAGCTCCGAGCCCCCGTAGGCGGCGGCGAGGAGAACGAACGACCGCGGCTGTCCCCGCCGCCACCAGTACCACCCGCCGGCCCCCAGCACCAGCGGGATGAGGACGGCGGAGCTGCCGAGGGCGGTGACGATCCACATCACCGTCGTCAGCCATGGCTCCCGGTGCCGGGCGAACCATTCCATCACCGGGCGGTCGAACCGGACCGAGCCCTGGCCGACGATCACGTCCTGCACGACGGCTCCCGCGGCCCACCCCGCCGCCACCAGGGCGGCCAGCGAGACGGTGAAGACCAGCCCAAAGGTCCCGCCGGGCTGGAACCGGCGGCCGAGGAACGTGATCTCCCGCCGGTACCGGGCCCGGACGGCGGCCACCGTCGGCCGGTCGAGCTGGGCCGCCACCACGGCCCGGAAGCGCTCCTGGTGCCCGGCCACCCATCGGGCGCCGAGGACCACGGCGCCGGCCAGCACCGCCAGCAGCAGGAGGACGACGCCGGCCCGTCCGGCGATGTGCTCAACCGTCGGCCAGCTGTCGCCGGCGGCGTATCCGGCCAGGACGAACCCGCTGGCCCAGATGGCGCCCCCGGCGGCGTTGTAGGCCAGGAACCGGCCGTAGGGGAGGCCCGACATGCCGGCCAGGCCGGGGATGAGAACCCGGAGGGCGGCGGTGAAGCGCCCGAAGAACACCGCCTTGCCGCCCCGCCGCTGCAGGTACCCCTCGGCCCGGTCGAGGTGCTCGGTCTTCACGAAGCGGCCGATGCTGCCGTGGAGGAGTCGCCGGCCCCAGCGCTTCCCGACCTCGTAGCCGATGCTGTCGCCGATGATCGCCCCCGACACCCCGGCGGCCAGGATCCCGGCCAGTCCGACCTTGTGCTGGGCGGCCAGCACCCCGCCGAGGAGCACGCCGATCTCGCCGGGGAAGACGAAGCCGACGAAGGCCGACGACTCCAGGGCGGGCAGGAGGAACACGACGGCCACCGCCGCCCAGCCGTGGAGGCCGAGGATCCGTTCGGCCATGGCGCCGATCATGGGTGAAACCCTCGCGCGACGACGGCGCCGGGAACGAGGTCGGGCACGGTACGATCCCCTCCGGTGTGCCGGGAAGCCTGGTCGGCGGGTCCTCGTCCGCCGACCCCGGAGATGCCATGGCCGCCTCGCCGTCCCCCGCCGACCTGCTCGTCGACCTGCTCGTCATCCTGGTGGCGGCCAAGGCGGTGGCCGAGGTCGCCGAACGGGTCGGGGTGCCGGCGGTGGTGGGGGAGATGGTGGCCGGCGTCCTCGTCGGGCCCTCGGTCCTCGGGCTCGTGGCGCCCGGTCCGGTGCTGGCGGTGCTCGGCGAACTCGGGATCGTCCTCCTCCTGCTCGACGTGGGTCTGCAGCTCGACGTCGCCCACCTCGGCCCGGTGGCCCGGCCGGCCACGGCGATGGCGCTGGCGGGCACCGTCCTCACCCTCGTCCTCGGCTGGGGGGCCACCGAGGCGGTGGTCCACGACGGCGACACGGCGCTGTTCCTCGCCGCGGCGGTCACCGCCACGAGCCTCGGGATCTCGGCCCGGGTCTTCGCCGACGCCGGCCGGCTGGGGACGCCGGAGGCCCGGACCGTCCTCGGGGCCTCGGTGGTCGACGACGTCGTCGGCCTGCTGACCCTCACGGTGGTGGCCCGGCTCGTCACCGGCGCCGGGGTGTCGCTTTCCGCCGTCGGCGGCACGGTGGCCCTCGCCGTCGGGTACCTGGTGGTCGCCGGGTTCGTCGGCGTGCGCCTCGCCGTCCCGCTCTTCCGGGCCGTGGAGCGGCTGGCCCGCTCGCCGGGCACGCCGCTGGCGCTGGCCCTGGCCTTCAGCCTGGCGCTGGCGGCGCTGGCCGACGCCGCCGGGTTGGCGCCGCTCATCGGGGCCTTCGTCGCCGGCCTGGCGCTGGCCCGCACCGACCAGTCCGAGCGGGTGCGGCGCGACCTCACCCCCCTCGGGCACGTGCTCGTCCCGGTCTTCTTCCTCCGCGTGGGTGTCGACGTCGACCTCGGCGCCGCCGTCCGCCCGGACGCCCTGGGGCTGGCCGCCGTGCTGCTCGGTGCGGCGGTGGCGGCCAAGGTGCTCTGCGCCGGGTTCGCCGTCGGTTCCCGGGCCGACCGACTGACTCTCGCCTGGGGGATGGTGCCCCGGGGCGAGGTCGGTCTCGTCTTCGCCGCCCTCGGCCTGCGGGAGGGGATTCTCGACTCGAAGCGCTACGGCGCGCTGCTGGTCACGATCCTCGTGACCGACCTGGTCGGGCCGCTGCTGCTCCGGCGCCGTCTGCGCCGCCGTCCGCCACCCGGAGGCTGAGGACGACGGTGGTGCCTCCGCCGGCGGTGTCCTCGATCTCGACGCTGCCCCGCATCGCCTGCACGAAGCCCCGGGCCACGGCCAGCCCCAACCCCACGCCGGTGCCGGTTCCTCCGTCGCCGAGCCGCTGGAACGGGGCGAAGACCTGATCCCGCAGCGCCCGGGGGATGCCCGGGCCGCGGTCCACCACCCGGAGGTCGACGCGGTTCCCGAAGGCGCCGGCCTCGATCCGGACGGGCTGGTCGGGAGGGGACCAGCGGACGGCGTTCTCGACGACGTTGGCCACCGCCCGTTCGAGGAGCGCCGGGTCGGCCTCCACCCGGGGGAGCGCGTCGTCGAGCTCGACCCGGACGGCCGACGCCCGCAGCCCGAGACCGGCCGTGGCGGCCAGGACGGCTTCGTCGACGGCGACCGGCCGGAGGGCGGAGCGCAGCGCTCCCACCTGCAGCCGGCTCATGTCCAGCAGGTTGGCGACGAGGGCGATCAGCCGGTCCGTCTCCTCGGCGATCGTGGCCACGAACTCGTCGCGGTCGTCGGGCGACCAGGCGACGTCGCGGTCCTGGAGGCTGGAGGCGGCGGCCTTGATCGCCGCCAGCGGCGTCCGCAGGTCGTGCGACACCGCCTGGAGCAGCGCGCTGCGCAGCTCGTTGGCTTCGGCCAGCACGTGGGCCCGCCCGGCCTCGGCCCGCAGCCGGCTCCGGTCGAGGACGGCGGCGAGCTGGGCCGAGAAGGCGTTGAGGACGTAGCGGTCCTCGGCGGCGATCCGGTCCCCGACCAGCGCCAGGACGACGTCGGGCGACAGCGGCTCCACCACGGTCGCCTCGTCGGGCGTCTCCGGGACCGGGCCGCCGGCGCCGGCCTCGACCCGCCAGTGGCCGTCGTCCCGGGAGAGGACGGCGACCGCGTCGAGGCCGAAGGCCGACTGCAGCGCTCCGACGACGGCCGGGAGAGGATCGTCGCCACGGGTCGTGGCGGCCAGTGCCGCCAGCGTGTGCGCCTCCGCCCGGGCCCGGTTGGCGTCGGCCGCCCGCCGGGCCGACCGCAGGACGAAGTTCGACACGGCGCCGGCCACGCCGAGGAAGACGACGAGGGCCACCAGGTTCTCGGGGTCGGCGATCGTCAGCCGGTACAGCGGCGGCGTGAAGTACCAGTTCGCCGCCAGCGATCCCAGCCCGGCGGCGACGAACGCCGGAGCGGGCCCGCCGACGGCCGCCGAGGTCACGACCAGGGCCAGGTAGAGCAGCAGCACCGTGGGGAGCCCGACACTGGCCCGGAGATTGGCGAGGAGGAGCGTGAGGAGCGCCACGCCGGCCACGGCCAGGACCCAGCCGCCGGCCTGCCGGCGGGCGGTGATCGGCGACCGCCGACGCCGGGCCGGGCGGCGCCGCCGTCGCCGGTGGCCGTCGGCCATCGGCTCGTGGGCGATGACGTGGAGGTCGATCGGCCCGGAGAGACGCATCACGCCGTTGATCACCGAGCCGTGCAGCAGCTCCTGGAGCCGGGAACGCCGGCTGGCGCCCAGCACGAGCTGCGTGGCGTTCTCGGCCCGGGCGAAGTCGGTGAGGGCGGCGGCGGTGTCGGCGCCGGCCACCTCGTGGTACGTACCGCCCATCTCCACCAGGAGGCGGCGGTGCTGCTCGAGCATGCCGGAGGACGGCGTGGCCAGCCCCTCTTCGCTGGTGACGTGGACGCCGAGCAGCTCACCGTGGGCCCGCTGGGCGATGCGGGCCGCCCGCCGGATCAGCGCCTCGGTGCCGGGGGCGCCGGTGAGGGCGACGACGACGCGCTCGCGCGTCTCCCACGGTTCGTTGATCCCGTGCCGTTCCCGGTACGACTCCAGCGCCTCGTCGACCTGGTCGGCGACCCACAGCAGGGCCAGCTCCCGCAGCGCCGCCAGGTTGCCGATCCGGAAGTAGTTGGCCAGGGCGGCGTCGACCTTCTCGGGGGCGTAGATGTTGCCGTGGGCCATGCGGCGCCGCAGCGCCTCGGGAGCCATGTCGACCAGTTCGATCTGGTCGGCCCGACGGACGATCTCGTCGGGGATCGTCTCCCGCTGGGTGATGCCGGTGATCCGCTCCACGACATCGTTCAGCGATTCGAGGTGCTGGATGTTGACGGTCGACACGACGTGGATGCCCGCCTCGAGCAGCTCCTCGACGTCCTCCCACCGCTTGGCGTGGCGCGAGCCGGGGATGTTGGTGTGGGCCAGCTCGTCGACCAGCGCCACCTCCGGGGCCCGGGCCAGGACGGCGTCGACGTCCATCTCCTCGAACGACGCACCCCGGTAGGCGATCCGCCGCCGGGGGATGAGCTCCAGCCCTTCGAGCATCTCGGCGGTCTTCTGCCGGCCGTGGGTCTCGACGAAGCCGACGACGACGTCGGTACCGCGGCTCGCCCGCCGGCGGCCCTCGCCCAGCATGGCGTAGGTCTTGCCCACGCCGGGGGCGGCGCCGAGGTAGATGCGGAGCGTGCCGCGGCTCATCGCCCGCTCAAGATCCCTCGCGCCGGTCGAGGGCCAGGTTGAGCTCCAGCACGTTGACGGCGTCCTCGCCGAGGACCGCCCACTGCCGGGTCTGCGTGTGGGCGCTCACCAGGCGCAGGACGTCGCCGACCGCCATGCCGCGGGCATCGGCCACCCGAGGGGCCTGGAGCCGGGCGTTGGCCACCGAGATGTCGGGGTCGAGCCCGGAGCCCGAGGCGGTGACGGCGTCGACGGGGACCGGCTGGTCGGCGGCGAGGTGGTTGGCCGCCCGGTAGGCGGCGACCCGCTGCCCGACGGCGTCGAGGAGCTTGGGGTTCGACGGGCCGAGGTTCGACCCGCCCGACGCCAGCCCGTCGTAGCCGTCGCTCCCGGCGGCGGACGGGCGGGGCCAGAAGTACTTGGCGTCCTGGAACCGCTGGCCGAGCAGCGAAGAGCCGACGACGTGGCCGCCCGCCCGGACCAGCGACCCTGACGCCTGGTGGGGGAAGAACACGGCCGACGCCCCCGAGACGGCCAGCGGATAGACGACGCCGGTCAGGACCGTCAGGCACACCGTCATCATCAGCGCGGGGAGGAGCTGGCGGCGCATCTATCTCACCCCCAGGGTGGAGATCACGAGGTCGATGGCCTTGATGCCGACGAAGGGGGCGATCACGCCGCCGAGCCCGTAGATGAAGAGGTTCCGCCGGAGGACGGCGGCCGCACCGAGGGCCCGGAACTTCACGCCCCGCAGCGCCAGGGGGATCAGGAACACGATGATCAGGGCGTTGAAGATGACGGCCGACAGGATGGCGGAGTGCGGGTTGTTCAGCTTCATGACGTTGAGCGTCCGCAGCGGCGGGAAGACGCCCTGGAACATCGCCGGGATGATGGCGAAGTACTTGGCGACGTCGTTGGCGATCGAGAACGTCGTCAGCGACCCCCGGGTGATCAGCAGCTGCTTGCCGATTTCGACGATCTCGATGAGCTTCGTCGGGTTGGAGTCGAGGTCGACCATGTTGCCGGCTTCCTTGGCGGCCTGCGTGCCGGTGTTCATGGCCACCCCGACGTCGGCCTGGGCCAGCGCCGGAGCGTCGTTGGTGCCGTCGCCGGTCATGGCCACGAGGAAGCCGCCGGCCTGTTCCTTCTTGATCAGCGCCATCTTGTCTTCCGGCGTGGCTTCGGCCAGGAAGTCGTCGACGCCGGCCTCGGTGGCGATGGCCCTGGCGGTCAGCGGGTTGTCGCCGGTGATCATCACCGTACGGATCCCCATCCGGCGCAACTCGGCGAAGCGCTCGGCCATGCCCTGCTTCACCACGTCCTTCAGGTGGATCACGCCGAGCACCTTGGCCACACCCCGACCGGCGACGGCCACGGCCAGGGGAGTGCCGCCGGACGTCGAGATGCGCTCGACGATCGGATCGAGCTCGGGCGGAACGGTGCCGCCCTGCTCGGCCACCCA
>Ga0070741_10019725_pt1 | contig 10733 bp, 8 predicted proteins | sample Coa_R1_4_FD_66440 | JGI IMG/M metagenome (GOLD analysis project Ga0070741, IMG submission 66440) | Surface soil microbial communities from Centralia Pennsylvania, which are recovering from an underground coalmine fire - Coalmine... | ecosystem: Environmental > Terrestrial > Soil > Unclassified ... | reverse complement strand
CTCCGCCCTTTGCGTTGCCCGATCGAACGCCGCGCGGCTCTCCGCCTCCGTCACCTTCCTCGCCTGCGATCTCGCGGCCCCGATCCGCGATCACAGCATCGGCGTGCTGGTCTCGAATCCGCCCTACGTCCCCGCGACCGACCAGCCCAGCCTGCAGCGCGAAGTCCGCGATTACGAACCCCCCGTCGCGTTATTCGGCGGTCCCACCGGCCTCGAAATTTATGAGCGCCTCATCGCCGAAGCCGCTCGCGTCCTGCGCACCGGTGGATGGCTCCTCCTCGAACTCGGCTACAATTCCCTCGACCCCGTCCGCGCCATGCTCCATCCCAATTGGACCGACTCCGCCGTCATGCACGACCTCGCCGGCCTGCCTCGCGTCCTGGCCGCGCGCTCACCTGGTAGATAGCTATTTCGCTGCCAATTTCCGCAGCGGATCGCCCCCAGCACTCCAAATCTCTTTTCCAGTCCAATCCAGTAGTCGAATGGAACGCTGGATCAAAGGACCAGGGAATCCCGGCGATGGTTTCGGCTGATCCACCACAAACGTGGCTACCACCGAGCCATCAGGATTCAACAGAGCGAAACGCTGCGCCCGAACTTCCACCGGTGCGGGATTCGGTGCCTGGGTCTGCTGGGCCAGAACTGGAGCGGGCGAGATGTATCGCGAGAGCACGCCTCCAGCCAGGCCGGCCACCAGCGCAACAACGGCTGTCGATCGATTCACGGGAACCTCCGACCTCGATCATACTGAACAGGGCGGCTGGACAGTGAGGACCTCCTCGCGCCGGACGAAGAAAGTTGCACGGCGATGTAGCGGAATCGGGAGAAGCGCGAGTGGTTTTGAGGGCAACGGAATGACCAGCGAAGAGTGAACCGGACCGCTATTTCAGAGCGTGACGGGTCACTCTCGTTTGATTTTGGACTGTTCCATCCTGTGGCGGCTACTACGGATGACGTTGCGCCGTCAATGTTCACGGCCATTCAGGACCAACTTGGGCTAAAACTCGAATCGGGCAGGGGCCCGGTACCATATTTCGTGATTGACGCCGCGCAAAAGCCGGGCAAACACTGACGGCTAATACATACTCGGATAAGCGGCCCGCATTTCGGACGCGCGGTCGCGAGCCGTCTCGAGTTGGACGAGCTCGCCCTTGCCGATTCCGGGACACCACGCCGCAGTCTTCTTCCATTCGCGCTTGCTATCTACCAGCTCCGGCCAGAACGGAAACGCCCGGCATTGCACCGGCTTCACCGCATGAATGGAACAGCCGTCGGGCCCCAGGAAATGACATTGACGCTCGCGTGGAACCCGCAGGCGGAGCAGATGCTTGGTGCGATAGACGTAGCGCCGTTCAAATTCGGCGGGCGGCATGTCCAGATACTGGGCAATGCGGGCCAGATCGTCGCGCGTGAGGTAAACGAAGCCCTGTTGCTCGCAGCACTTGGTGCAGCCCGGCTGGCATTCAAATCGCAATATTTGCATTAATCCCCTTCCAAACGGGGCGAAGATTTGTGCGCTGTAATAGTAGCATGCGATCGCTTCTCGTCTTGACGTTTCTCGCGACAGCCGCCCTGGCGCAGCAGGCCCGCACTCTGAAATCCGATATGGATCTGCGGGTGGATCCATGCGTCGACTTTTATCAATACGCCTGCGGGACCTGGATGGCCGACAATCCTATTCCGCCGGATCAGTCGCGCTGGGGCACGTTCGACGTGCTCGCGGACCAAAATCGAGCCATCCTGCGCGACATTTTGGAGAAAGCTTCCGCCAATGACGCGAAGCGTTCGGCGGTAGAGCAGAAGATCGGCGACTTCTACGCGTCCTGCATGGACGAAGCCGCGATCGACAAGCTGGGCATGCAGCCGCTTGAACCGGAGCTCAAGCGAATCGACGCCATTCAGAACAAAGCGCAGCTTCTCGATGAACTGGCCCGTCTGCACCTCTACGGCGTAGGCGCGTTATTCAGCTTTTATTCGACGCCCGACTTCAAGAATTCACGGGAAAACATCGCCGCCGCGGACCAAGGCGGGCTCGGCATGCCGGATCGCGATTACTACTTGAAGGACGATCCCAGGATGGTGGAACTGCGCCACCAATATGTAGCGCACGTTCAAAAAATGCTGGAACTGGCGGGGGAACCGCCCGCCAAAGCGTCGGCCGACGCACAGGCCGTGATGAAGGTCGAAACCGAGTTAGCCAAAGGATCGCTGGATCGCGTGGCGCGGCGTGATCCGAACCAGACCTACCACAAAATGCCCGTGAAAGACCTGGAAAACCTGGCGCCGGCCGTGGACTGGCCGAAGTTTTTCGCGGACTTGGACACGCCCAAGTTCAGCGATTTGAATATAGCTGTTCCGGATTTTTTCAAAGCGCTGAATGGCGTACTCAACGACACCAGCCTGGCGGATTTGAAGACGTATCTGCGGTGGCACTTGCTGCACTCGGAAGCGCCGCTGCTGGCCAAGCCTTTTCTGGATGAAAACTTCAATTACTATGGCAAGATCCTGACTGGCACCACCGAGTTACAGCCGCGCTGGAAACGATGCGTAGAGGCTACGGACGACGACTTGGGGTTTGCGCTGGGTCAGAAATATGTGGAGCGAGTGTTCCCGCCGGACGCCAAGGCACGGGTGCTGGGGATGGTGCAAGAAATCGAGAAGATGCTCGGCCAGGATATTGAGTCGCTGGACTGGATGACACCCGCCACCAGGGAACAAGCCTTGATCAAGCTGAAGGGCGTCACGAACAAGATCGGTTATCCGGACAAGTGGCGTGACTACTCCAGCGTCAAGATCGTTCGCGGCGACGCAGTAGGAAACGACGAGCGGGCCACTGAATTTGAAGTAAAACGCGTGCTGAATAAAATCGGCAAGCCGGTAGATCGCGGCGAGTTCGGGATGACGCCGCCCACCGTGAACGCGTACTATAGCCCGGTGCAAAACAACATCAATTTTCCGGCAGGGATTTTACAGCCCCCGTTCTTCGACAACAAAATGGACGCTGCGGTGAACTACGGCGGCATCGGGTCAGTGATGGGGCATGAGCTTACGCACGGGTTTGACGATCAAGGGCGGCAGTTCGATGCCGACGGCAATCTGAAGAACTGGTGGACCCCGGAAGACGCCAAGGAGTTTGAAAAGCGCGCGCAATGCTTCATCGATGAGTACTCGGCATTCCAGCCTGTAGACGATGTGCATTTGAATGGAAAATTGACGCTGGGAGAAAATACCGCGGATAACGGAGGCGTCCGTTTAGCTTTCATGGCGCTCATGAAATCAATGGAAGGCAAACCGGAGCCGCCCAAAATTGAAGGCTTTACTCCCCAGCAGCGCTTTTTCCTCGGCTATGCGCAGGTATGGTGCCAGAATGTCCGGCCGGAGGCGTCGCGGCTGCGTGCGCAAACCGATCCGCATTCGCCGGGACGCGCCCGCGTAAATGACGTGGTGGGCAACATGCCGGAGTTTCGCGAAGCGTTTGCATGCCGCGTGGGTCAACCAATGGTTCATGCACCTGCGTGCCGGGTCTGGTAATAGCAGCGCTTGGCGCACGCTGTCACGTAATTTTAACTTCGGAGAAGTAAGCGTAACAAGGAAATAATTCCCGCGCTGCTCTACACGTAGCCGCGAAAAGGCTCAAAATCCAAAGACCTGCGCTGTGGCAACGTTCGTGCACGTTGCCGGGCGTATGAGAAGCACTTTCACTTCGCAAATTGCACTAGCGTCGCAATTAGCGGTCTGCGCCGCCGGATTGTGTTTTTCTGCGGCATCCGCTATGGCTCAGAATCAGGATAGTCCCACTATCCAAAATAGTCCGACCATCCAAAGGATGAGCAAGGCGGACCGCGAACTCACGCGCAAGATCCGAAGGGCTGTAGTTTCCGATAAGGATCTCTCGTTAGAGGCGCACAACATTCACATCACTGCTCAGGATGGCGCGGTAAAACTGGTGGGCGCAGTGAAATCCGAAGACGAAAAGAAGGCAATAGAGGACAAAGCCACGGAAATCGCTGGGTCCGGTAAAGTGACCAGCGAGCTTACCGTGTCAGGGAAGTAAAGTAATCAGCAATCCTACTTTGGAAAGCGAGCATCCAGCTCGAGGAGAAAAAATATGAGCAATGAAGCTGTGTTTGGAATTTATCGAGATTCGATTGGTTTGAGCACCGGCCTGGAAGCGCTTCGAGCGGGCGGCTTTCGGAATACGGATATTTCGGTTCTTTTGCCGGAGAACGCCGGGACAAAAGACTTCGTGCATCAGAAGGACACCAAGGCGCCGGAAGGCGCTGCGGCTGGCGCAACCACTGGCGCTGTAATCGGCGGGGTTCTGGGATGGCTGGCGGGAATCGGAGCATTGGCGATTCCGGGCATCGGGCCGCTCATTGCGGCAGGTCCCATCGTGGCGCTGCTGGCGGGCGCGGGCGCCGTGGGCGCGGCTGGTGGAATTGTTGGAACGCTGGTAGGATTAGGGATTCCCGAATACGAGGCTAAGCGATTTGAGGGCCGCGTGAAATCGGGCGGGTCGTTGATTTCCGTCCATTGCGACAGCTCCGATTGGGTGAAACGAGCCAAGCGGATTCTGGAAGAGACCGGCGCCGAGGACATTGCGTCGTCGAGCGAAGCCAAAGCGGACTACGCCGTCAGCGACCGGCCGGCTTCTCGGATACCTGGCTAAAGTTTGGGCGATGAAAAGGGACGCGTTTCGCGCCGAGCGCGTCCCGCTTCAGTAGAATGGTCGCGTGACCCGGCGCTCCTTCCTCGCCGCCGCCTGCCTGCCGGCGTTTGCGCAGGACTTCGTGACGCTGCCCCCGCTGAAAGCCAATGATCGCATTGCGTATGGTAAGGCGGCACAGCAGTTCGGCGATCTGTTCCTGCCTCACGGCAACGGCCCGCATCCGGCCGTGATCTTTATTCACGGCGGATTCTGGAGGAACGCGTACACCCTGGAACATGCGAGTCATTTGTGCGCAGCTCTGGCGCGCGCAGGTGCCGCTGTGTGGAACCTGGAATATCGGCGTTTGGGCGATCCGGGCGCCGATTGGGCCGGGATTTCGGACGATATTGTGCACGGGGCCGAGCATCTGGTGCCCGTTGCCAACCGCTACAACCTCGATCTGAAGCGCGTGATCGCTGCCGGACATTCGGCCGGCGGTCAACTGGCTTTATGGCTCGCAGCTCAGATGGCAGTGGATCTGCGCGGCGTGGTACCCCTGGCGGCCATTTCGGATTTGCGCCGTGCCTATGCTCTGCAATTGGGCGGAGGCGTGGTTGGGGAGCTACTCGGGGGTTCTCCCGATCGCGTTCCGCAGCGCTACGCGGCAGCCGATCCAATGGAACTGCTGCCGATCTCTCCGCCGCAGCGCGTCCTGCATGGCACGGCGGACAACATTGTGCCGATCGATCTGAGCCAGCGGTTTGCAAAGGCTTCCAAGAACGCAAAGCTGGTTGCATTGCCGGGCGCCGGCCATTTCGATCTGATCGATCCCCGATCGAAGATCTGGCCGAAGGTGCAAGAGAACATTCTCCGATGGCAGTTTTAAACGGCAAACATTTCCTTTGATAAACGTTCTAAAATAGAATCAACGTGCACCGATTTCGCCGTTGGACAGGCCTGCTGGTGTTGGGATCGGGCAGCCTGCTGACTGCTTCATTAGATTCTTTTGTGCCGCGGCATCAATTGGCCGGGATCGGCGCTGGGCGCCCCGAGATGACACCACAGGCGCTAGCCGCCCGCACGCGGCGAATGATCCAGTCGCAAACGTTTGCTATTATGCGCGAGCCGCAGGCCGTGGCGGGTGCGGAGATCATCACCGGCCGACGCCTTGCACCTGCGTTCCGCCGCGCGGCGGAGGAGAGCGGCTTGCCGATTTCCGTCATCATGGCGATGGCGTATCTGGAAAGCCGCGGCGATTCTCAGGCCACCAGCCCTTCCGGACCGCGAGGCCTGATGCAGTTCTCTGAAGCGACCGCGAGGGCCGCCGGATTGCGGGTCATACGCACCACTCATTTTCAGACCGTCACGGATCATCAAATGGTTCGGACCAAGAAAGGCCGCACGGTATCGCGCAAGGTGCGGCATAAAATTCCGTACACCGTCACGGTGCGTGACGATCGCTTGAATCCCCTGCGCGCCGCTCCGGCCGCGGCCCGCTATGTAGCCCGCCTGGAGACGAAGTTCGGAAGCCTGGATTGGGCGATTTTCGCTTACCATTGCGGCGAAGGCTGCGCATCGGATCTGGTTCCGCTCACCGAAGCAGCGGTTCAACACAAGCAGCCCACCGTAGCGGAAATGTTCTTCGCGGCGAATCCCGCGCGCCACGCGGAGCTGTATCAAGCACTGCAACGGGAAATGCAGCGCGACTATTCGCCGACTTACTGGTTTCGTGTCAAACGGGGCGAGCAATTGCTGGCGCTGTATCAGGAAGATCCCGCTGCATTCCGCGCGCTGGCGCAGGAATACCAAAATCCAATCCACCCCGAACGCCGCGCGGCGGATCGCCTGACGGTCTGGCTGAAATCGTCGGATCTGTTCTTCCGCACTCGTGAGGAGTTGCGCCTGGCGACGGGAAGCAGCCTGGCGCGGGTTCTGGACGACCCGGCTTTTTTCGGATTTTCTCTCCCCGAGATGGCCGACGGCCCTGATCGCGAGCTCTACCTGCAAGATACGCCGGCCGCTATCGGAACGCTGCTCTACATTGCATTTGAGACGCGAAGACTGTTTCAAGAACTCCATCCTGCTGGCGAAACGTTCGTCCCTCTGCGCGTCGCCGAGCTGGTCAGCACCACGGAGCGCCCCGCGGAGGCAGGCATGATATTGGTGGATCCGGAGTTCCCGGAACATTCCACCGGGCAGGTGTTTGATATTGACCGGTCCAATCTTCCGCGCGGCGAACGGCAGTGCCTGAATTTCATCCTGGACGATCTCGGCTGGGACGGCTGCCTGGGATTCATCCAGGTGACCGGCGACACCGTGCATATTGGCTGCTCGCCCGAATCGCGCGAATTTTTCGCTTCCGTATTCCAGGAAGCGGCGGCCCGATAAATCTCGACAATCCGGCTGGGATACAATTCTAGGCACCAGCAATGGCTATAGCCGCCGGGGAACGCCTCGGCCCGTTTGTCATCCGTGAGCCGCTTGGCAAAGGAGGAATGGGCGAGGTGTATTTGGCATTCGATCCACGGCTCGGCCGCGAGGTCGCGATCAAGATTTTGCTCGCGAACGCGTCCGGCAATCGGGAGCGACGGGCGCGCTTCGTTCAGGAAGCGAAACTGGCGTCGTCTTTAAATCACCGCAATATCGTTACCATTTACGACACTCATACGGCAGATATCGGCGGAACGCCCGTGGATTATGTGGCCATGGAGTACGTTCGGGGAAAGACGCTGGATAAACTGATCGGCCGCAAGGGCTTGCGGCTGAGCGAGGCGCTTTCCTATGCACGGCAAATGGCTGACGGACTGGTGGCGGCGCACGCGTCTGGGATCATTCACCGCGATTTGAAACCGGCCAACCTCATTGTCAACGATCAAGGGGAACTAAAGGTCCTGGATTTCGGGCTGGCCAAGCTGGTGGAACCTGAAGATGAGTCGGCTATGGCGAATGGCCAAAGATCTCACCTCGACACGGCCACGGGTACCGTCGCCGGGACCGCGGCTTACATGTCACCCGAGCAGGCTGAAGGACAAGCAGTGGACGCCCGGTCCGATATCTTCTCCTTCGGCGCCGTCCTGTATGAGATGGTCAGCGGCCGGCGGGCCTTTCAGGGCCCTTCGCGAATTTCGACGCTGGCGTCGATTCTGCAAACCAATCCAGAACGGATCACGGAATCGCGCGATCCGGTGCCGCGCGATCTGGAGCGGATTATCGAGCGCTGCCTGCGCAAGGATCCCCAGCGGCGGTGGCAGAATATTGCCGATTTGAAACTGGCGCTGGAAGAAGTGGAAACGGGCGCGGACTCGGCCGTTCGCGTTCCCAAACAGCGCCGCTGGCCGACTTGGCTGTGGCTGGCCCTCGCGAGCTTGGCATTGGCCACGGGCGGATACACGGGTGTGCGATTGCGAATGCATCCACAACCGACCTTTGAACGGCTTACGTTCCGGCGCGGCGACATTCCCGGAGCCAGATTCGCTCCCGACGGTACGGTGCTGTTCAACGCGCAGTGGGGAACCGATCCAACTCGAATCTTCTCCATGCAGCCGGGCAGAAGCGAATATCGCCCGCTGGATCTTCCCAGTGCCCGTGTCTTGTCGGTAAGCGCGTCGGGCGAACTGGCGATCCTGGTAGGAAGTGTGGCCGAAGGCGCTCCGGGTACGCTGGCGCGCGTTCCTCTCTCGGGCGGGGCGCCACGCGAAGTTCTGGAGAACGTCACGGATGCCGACTGGTCGCCGGATGGAGCGAGTCTCGCCGTGTCGCGAACGGTAGCAGGGCGCAACCTGATTGAATATCCAATCGGGACCGTGATTAATGAGAGCAGCGGGCGGCCGCCAGTGAATTTGCGGTTATCGCCCCACGGAGACTTGCTTGCGTATTTCAAATTAGACGATGCGGTGGGCGATTATGCCATCCACGTGCTGGATGCACACGGTCGCGAGCGTATTCTTACGCGCGGCTGGAGGCTGGTGGGTGGGTTGGCGTGGTCCCGGAAAGGCGATGAGATCTGGTTCGGCGGCGGAGCTACCGGCACGGAAACCACCTTGCGCGCCGTCACGCTGAACGGAACGAACCGCGTGGTAACGGATGCGCCCGCGGCTGTTGCGGTCCAGGATATCAGCCGCACCGGCCGAGTGCTCGCGAACGTAGACGATACCAGAATAGCCATCGCCGGGCTGATGCAAGGCGAAACGCAGGAGCGCGATCTTTCGTGGTTCGACGGCTCCTGGATATACGATTTATCCGCGGATGGACAGCGCATGCTGTTCTCGGAGCTCACATACGGCAGACCACGCAATCCCGCGATTTACGTTAGAAAAACGGATGGTTCTCCCGCTGTTCGCTTAGGCGAAGGAATTCGCCCCGCACTGTCGCCGGACGGCCAGTGGGTGGCGTGCATCGTGGCGGATGGACCACGAACGTCGCTGAGCCTGCTGCCCACCGGTACCGGAATCGCTCGGACGATCGGCGGGTCCGGCATCCACTATGAGCGTCTGGAGTGGTTCCCCGACAGCCAGCGAATTCTCTTTGAAGGAAATCAGCCGAATCGGCCGGCGAGAACGTTCGTGCAAGACATGAACGGTGGAAGCGCCGTGCCTCTCACTCCGGAGGGAGTAATTGCCAGCCGCGTTTCGCCGGATCAGAAATACGCCACCGTTGTCAGCACGGGCAAACTGAGCTTGTACACGATTCGTGGGGGAAACCTCAGGCCGATTACGAAGCTGGATCCCGGTGAAGCCGTGGTCCGCTGGAGTGGAGACGGGCATTTTCTTTTCCTGCGAAAGCCGCTGAGCCCGGCTGCTTGGCAGATTGAGCGGCTGGACGTGCTTACAGGCAGGCGCGAGCCTTGGAAAATATTGAGCACACCCGATCCTGTGGGAGTGCGAATCGGACAGGTGGCGCTGACGCCGGACGGCAAGTCTTACGCGTATTCCTTTCAGCGGGATATTGTGACGCTGTATCTGGTCCAGGGACTGGAATAAAGGGTTCGGTTAGCGGTCGCCATTGTAGAGCACGTCCTCGCCCCAGATAATGTTTTCGCCCCAGATGATGTTCTCGCCCCAGATGATGTTCTCGCCCCAGATGATGTTTTCGCCCCAGATGATGTTTTCACCCCAGATGATGTTTTCACCCCAGATGATGTTCTCACCCCAGATGATCGCGTTGGGATCGACGGTCGTGCCTGCGAAGAGCGTTTCGCCGGAGACCAAGCTGATGGCGCCGGTCTGCGCGTTATATTGCGCCACGGGCGACAGGGCCTGAAAATCTACCCGGTCGTGATTCGTAATCGCGCGCTCGATGTCCAGATATCCGGCGCCGATGCTGAAAATGTTCTGTTCGGTCTCAAATGAGCTCCGGCGGTGCGAATCGGTGGCTGTTGTGTAATGCCCGAACTGCTTGCCCGCGGTCTTCATCATGCGGGCCTTGATGGCATCGGGCGTCAGCGTAGGATCTTCTTGAAGCATCAGAGCCGCGGCGCCACTTACGACGGGCGTCGCCATGCTGGTGCCGCTCAACTTGAAATAATCGGACGATAGTCCGCGGCCGTCCTTTTCATACATCGCATTCGGGAGCAGCGTCTCGGGATGCTGGGTCGCGATGGTGCAATCGGGCGACGCGAGCAGTGAAACGACATTATTGCCGGGCGCCATAATGTCGGGTTTGACGACGTGGTCGATTAACGTGGGACCTTTGGAGCTGTAGCTTGCGATCTGATCGTCATTGCGCCACGGCGTGCCTTCGGCGTTCATGGCGCCGACGGTGATCACGTAAGGATCGTTGCCCGGCGAATTGATGGTGGCATAGCCCAGCGTGCCGAGTGAGTTATTTCGGCCCATATTACCAGCTGCCACTACAACAGTGATCCCTGCTTTCCAGGCGGCTTCCGCGGCCTGGCACAGAGGATCGAGCTGGAAGCTCTCATACACCGGGTGTCCGAGCGAAAGGTTAATCACGCGAATGTTGTATTTGTCTTTGAGCGCGATCGCTTCATCGATGGCCGCCAGTACATCCGATTCGTTTCCTTGTCCATTGGCGTCGAGCACCCGCAGATTAACGATGTTCGCGTTAGGCGCCACGCCTTTGAATG
>Ga0070741_10019724_pt1 | contig 10734 bp, 7 predicted proteins | sample Coa_R1_4_FD_66440 | JGI IMG/M metagenome (GOLD analysis project Ga0070741, IMG submission 66440) | Surface soil microbial communities from Centralia Pennsylvania, which are recovering from an underground coalmine fire - Coalmine... | ecosystem: Environmental > Terrestrial > Soil > Unclassified ... | reverse complement strand
GGAATGAAATCGTTGACCGGGCCCGGTGTGAGGATGACGCCGGCGGCATGCTTACTCACCCGGCTGATGAGCGGGTCACCATGATTCTCGAGCCGCTCTGCGTGTACCCATGCCTCTGGGTACTTCCTGGCCCACATGTCGAGCTCAGGTAGGCGTTGGCGCAGCACAGCCAAGTCCTCGTCATGCACCGGATCGATCAGGTCAGTCACCTGCTTGGTCTCAAACCCATCGATACCGAGAATGCGCGCGACATCCTTCAGCGCAGCTCGGCACGTGAAGCGTCCAAAGGCGGCAACATCGGCCACGCAATCACGACCGAGTAGCCGGGCCACGAACTCCTTGACCTCATCACGCCTGTCGTCTGGAAAGTCGATATCGATATCCGGCTGACCCTTCCGGCCAACGTTCATAAACCGCTCGAACTTGAGCTTGTGGCCGATCGGATCGAGTGACGTGATCCGGCTGAGGTAGCAGATGAGACTCGCGCCAGCGGACCCACGGGAGGACCCCACTCTGATCGGCCGCTTTGGCGCCGGGAATGGATCTTCTGGCGTCGGCGGTTGTGGATCCGAGGAGCGAGCCCAGCGGACGATGACACCGATCAGGTAGATGTAGTCGAAGTTGCGCTTGTAGCGGATGATCTCCTGCTCGTAGGCAAGCTGGCGTTCGTAGCGATCGTTGCCGGTGAGCCCCAGATCATCCATCCGAGCTCTGCACCACTCCATCACGCGGCGCTCTGCCTCCTCCTGCGAAGAGACGATCCGCGGCATCTTGAGCGAACTGTCGAGTGTGAATGGAACGACCGAGAGAGCCAGTACATCGGTGTTAGCCACGGCTTCCTGCGCGACATCAGCCGGCAGTGAGGGGTGATAGGTAGCGAAGCGCTCGAGGACCTCCTCGCCGCTCATCATGTGCAACCCCTCGTGACCAAGCTCGTAGACCTCATCGCCACGCTCGATGCGCTCACGGTTCTTCTCCGCGGCCTGAACGATCGTCGTGTTGGTCCCAATCAGAGCCATGATCTTCTGCGTGTCGGCCTTGCCGGGAACGTCGTAGTGGGAATCGACGCCAGCGATCAGCGGCAGTCCTTTGCGCCGGGCCCAGGATGCGAGCTCGAGGTTCATCAATCGCTGGCGATCGAAGTCGTGCGGCTGGATTTCGATGTAGAAGCGATCGGGAAAGAGCATCGCCTTGTGATCGATCCACTGCTCGGTCGATGGCCCGTTCTCGATCTCGATGCTGTTGGCCAGCGGGCCGAGGACGCACGACGTCGTGAAGATGACCCCTTCGCTGTATCGCTCAAGCATCTCGTCGTCGACACATGGGTCCTGGTAGAAGCCAGACCGGAAGCTCTCCGAGCTCAGCCGGATCAGGTTGTGCCAGCCGGTGAGGTTCTGCGCGATCAGGATGATGTGCCAGCGCTTGTAGCGCCACTCCTGGCCGCGGACATGACGATCCGGCCGGTAGTACGCCTCGATCCCGAGAAGCGGTTGAATCCCGGCCTTCTCGCACGCCTTGATGTGAGCGGGAATGCCATTGAGGACGCCGTGATCGGTCAGCGCAAGCGCCCACTGCCCAAGCTCTGCCGCTCGCTCAGCCCGCTGCGTACAGGTACAGCAACCGTCGAGCGTTGAGTAGTCGCTATGAGAGTGGGTCTGGATCACTGCTTATGCAACCAGCGCAAAAAGTAAAAGAACAAGATGACCAGGCAAATGGCAGCGACATAGCGCCAATACATCAGCGCGAAGAACGAGACTCGACGACTCGGATGCAGTTCCCACACACATGGCCGATCGGATAGAAGTCCACGACCTCGCCGACCGGCCCGATGCCGCACTCGAACACAGCTGGGAAGCTACTCGGTCTCAGGATGTGAAAGCGAGCGTCCTCGTCTGTGCTGAGAAGCCCATACTGGCGACCATGACGTAGCGACGTACGCAACTCGAGTGTTCTCGCGACCACGCTCAACTGCGTGCTGCCAGTTTGGCTTCAACGGCATGCAGACATGCCTCTCGAGCTTCGATGTGCTCTTGGATGCCCATGCCGCGGCCGTTGTCGTACGCACGATAGAGACGGCCCTGAAGGTCGAACGGCACCATACGCCAATGCTGTCGACACATCCAGTGATGGAAGGAGACGCGCTTCGAGCAGCCACCCACAGGGCATTCGTGGGTGTCATCTAGCATGGCTACTGCCCAGAGCGCCCAGGCGCCGGCGTCGCAAACGGCGTCGGAGCAGCGGGGTTGGGCATCACCGTCTGAAGCTGCCCAGGCGCCGGCGGCGGCGTCGGTGGCATCCCTCCGCGGTCAAAGGTCGGCTGAGGCCCAGCGTTGGTGGGGATATTCCCCGCGAGCATCAGCGTCGCGGTCTCGTAGCTCATCGGTGTGATGAATTGCTCGAGGTCGTACTTCTCTCGAACGAGCGCCTGATCCTCGGGCGACATCGGCTGCGCACCAGCCTCGACGTTCAGCGGGTCGATGTAGTAGGCAGTGTCGTCCTTGGTGTTGCCCACCCGACGAATGACGAAGTCGCGCGAGCAGAGCCCGTGGTAAGCGCCGTCCTTGGAGACCACGAGATCATGCACGGTCTTGGACGCCTTCCAGAGGAACACGCCATCGGCATAGCCGAGAATGATCTTGTTGCCCTGCTGGTCCTTCTCAGGCGACTTCCACTCGTTGCGCTTGTAGACCGGCGCAAGCGTGTAGGTCGGCTGCGGTGGCTGCTGCTGGGCGATGAGCTGCTGGTTCTGGGCAAGGATCTGCTGGTTGACCGCCTGAAAAGCGGGGCCGCCGCGCCAGATGACGTTGTAGAAGCCCTTGGTGCTCCGCGCGCGGATGCCCTTGTGCTCAGACTGACAGAACGGGCAAGGCGTACCGTCGTCCTCCTGGTCGAGACACACGACATCCTGCGGCCACTGACGACCCGCCACAGGGATGCGGTGCATCGAAGCCCACGCGATCTCCGTCCCCTCCTCGAGAAAACGCACCGCGGCGAACTGTCCACCCTGTAGTCCGAAGAAGTCAGCCTTGGGGCCGAACTGCGCCTGAGCTTCCTCACGCCGCTGCTCGACGGCGGCCTTATGCTTGTTGAAGGATGCACTTCCGCGTGGCATGCCTACTCCTCTCGTTTCGCGGTGGCCCTACAGCGGGCCACTACTCGGTTCGATAAGTGGCCGCCTCAGACACGCCTTGGATACCAGGAGTTGTCATGAAGCTCCGCGTCGTCGGTACTAGCCCGAAGCGGCCACGGCGAACACTATCAGGTTGCAAGCTCCAGGGAAAGATCTCCGGTCACGCAGAGCTCCATCGCCGGCTGTGCGTTCTTGATGAGAGAGGCGACTGTCGGACTGTCCAGCTCTGCCGCATCTCCCGGCGCCTCGACCACGACATCGACGTCGAGGAATGGCAGCAACGCCTGTGCGACCTTCACAGTCCCACGACTACCGGCCAGGTCATCGTCGAGATAGACGATGGCCCTGCGGCAGTGGGACGCAATGAGCTCGCGCTGACGATCGGAGAACTCACTGCCAGCCACCGCGACCGCGAAACAACGGTGGCGCTCGATCATCGCAATCGCGTTTAGCTCGCCCTCCACCACTGCGCAGACGCCGGTCCAGCTCGAGCTGCGAATACAACGATCCAGCGCGAAGACGTACTCAGATTTGCGATGGGTGTGGAAGCCATACCGTGGCCGCGGCGCACCTAGCGGATCTCCGAGGATGAGGTAGCGCTGATGCTGCTCTGGGTCGATCGCGCGACCCTTGAAGCCGACCAATTTCCCGTTGACGTCGCGCACGGGAATCGACACACGACGAGAGAGCTCGTCGTATCCGAGCTGCCAGCGCTGGAGTGTCTCGGGCAGGAAGCCGCGACCGAGCATGTAGGCGGCAGCGGGGTGCTCCCGGTCCTCCCAGTCGATCGACAGGTACTCGACCCATGACTCGTCCGGGAGCACCCGCTCCTGCTCTTGTTCGAGGTGAGGATCGAGATTCCTGCGCACCTCTGCCTCGAGGTTGTCGATCGGAGCGCCAGGCCCTATTCCGTAGCGCGCATATATGTGGTCACGCGCCTCGTCGAATGTCATCTGGCGCAGCATCGCGAGGAAGTGGATCGCGTTGCCCTTTCCGCAGCCAGCCGAGCAGAGCCACGCCGTCGTCTTGAAGTTCATCCGCGCGCTGGGATGTGTGTCGTGGTGCCACGGACAGCTGAAGATGAGGTTGTCGCCCGAGACGCTGTCGATCTCGATGCCGAGCGCCTCGAGGAAGTCTCTGGCGTCTACTCGGTCGAGGCTCATGCCGGGGCCTTCATAAACTGCATCGGATCCTCGAACTTGGTGAAGTGGCCAGTGGCCGGCTCCCACTTCATGTCGACCTCGGCGCCCCAGTTACCGTGGCGGAACTTCAGGACCTTGATCCGCATCTTGCGCATCGATCGCATCTCGTCGGTCTGCTGCATGCCGATGTAGAGGTCCGAAGCGGTGTAGATCGACTGTGAGTTAGCCGCGTTAGTGCGCGTCGATCCCTCCTCAGCCGAAGTGCGACCGTCCTGCGAGACCATGATGACGGAGGTATCCGTGTCCATCGCGATCGTCTTCAGGCCGTTGGTGATCTCCTCGAGTCCTTCCCATTTCGCCATCGAATGTCGAGTGCCAGACATCCGCTGCACGTAGTCGACGACCACGAGGGTAGGGCGATAGCGCTGAATCTCGACATGAACGCGATCGAGGGTGCAGCCGCCGAGACGATCGACCACGACGATCTCGCCTTGAGCCTTACTGTAGATCCGAGTGACGTCGCGCCAGCTTCTGAACTCCGAATCGCTGAGCTTGCGCCGGACGAGATCGCGGTGGGGAAAGTGGTTGACCATCGTGTCCAGACGCTCCATGACCTCGCGCCGCGACATCTCGAGAGAGAGGAACAGCACCAGATGGTCGAGCTCGAACGCGCTGAGCGAGGCGATCTGTGAGAGCGTCGTCTTCCCCAGACCGCTGAAGCCGGCATAGGTGGTGAGCCACCCGGTACGCACACCATCTACGACTTCATCGACCACTGGGATGCCGAGTGGTATCCCCGGTCTGTAGCCCTGGTTTTTCTCAACCTCGTATTGCTCAATACGCCGCTCCATGTCAGCCGCGAAGCGCGCGACACCACCAGAGGGCATGATCGACGCCATCTCGCGCGCAGCGTCGAGCATGACTTCATCGAGCTTCCCCCACGACGATCGATCCTTGGTGACGCGAGAGAGCCGCAGGACCGTGGCGTCGAAGTAGCGCTTGCGGACATCGTCGAGGAACTCATCCGTCAGGGCCTCGAGAGGATCCGAGGAGAACTCGACATGCCAATCAGGAAAGTGCCGCTGGATCGTGCCCAGCGACGGCTGCTGACCGTATACGCGCGTGTACTCGACGCAGAATCCGTAGACCGCACCGCACTGCTGGCCCGCCGGCGTCGGTGAGAATAGCTCTGGCGTTACGCCTTTTGAGACGAGCCCGAGTATTCCATCGCCGGCGATAGCGCTCGACAACAATGCTCGCTCAACGTCTATGCAGCATCACTCCTGCGTCGCTGACGATAAGCAGCATCTTGAGCCCGCTTACAGGTAGTGCAAAACCGAGTCATAACAACGACACCGCCTTTGGTGCGGCCATTCTTCTTCACGCCATCTAATAGGTGTCCGTAAGGACAAACCGTCTTAGACGCATTGGCAGCCGCTGCGTTGCCAAACCCTCGAAGCATATTTTCCCGATGGGTGACTGCTTCGAGATGATCTAGATCAGCACAAGCCGTTCTGCGGCAAGAATGATCCAATTCCAACCCAACAGCTACAGGACCTCTAAGCAATTCATGCACAGCTACATGGGTGCTCAGACGACGTCGCCCCCATTGAATAGACCCATAGCCGTGAGAGTTGAGAGTGCGTGTCCATATTAGGCAGCCCGCATCACGCACAAGACCATGCAGCAATCGAACGATAAGGCTTAGCTCAAGCTCCTCGGGCGTCTGCCGACCACGTCCCCCATAGCGATATTGCTCTGGCGCTAATGCAGGCCCACAAACGGCCTCAAGCTCGCCTACTCGTACGAGCAGCGCCCGCTCGACATCCATGAGCTACTAGGCGGCTCGAGCCCTGATCTGCTCGTGGAGGGTCTGACGATCCTCGGCGACCGCGTCCTCGACCATCGCCTGGAGCTTCTTGATCTCGGCCTTGACTGCTTCGTCGCCACCATCCACGACCCAGCGCTCAACGATCACGGGCCCGACAGTCGCGTTGCCGAACTGCTGTGTGGGGACGAGCTCGGCAGATGCCGCCGAAATCCTCACCAGCGGGCTACCAAACTGATCCCGCGGCGGACCGAGTCGCTCGAAGAGTTGCCTGAGCGTCTCAGCCGAAGTCTCACGCACCAATTTCTGCTGTGCAGTTTCCTGCGCCATGAACTTCCTCCTCTCGTCGATGTACTACGCGGCAGCCGGATGCGCTCTACGCAAGTGCGCCGCCAAGTTCTTGAAACTCCCGCCGCAATGCGGGCACTTCACGGTGGGGATGTCTCGAGGCTGCCGTAGCTTGCCGAGCATCTCCTGAACACGAAGAACAGTGGGATCGAAACCGGAGAGCCCCTTGCCAGGAGCCATTTCGTTTCGCTCCATCCACTCCTTGATCTTCTCCAGCTGTGCCGGCGTCCAGTAGCGCCAGTCCTTCTCGTCGCGATGCGGAAGCATCGAACGAGGGAGCAATCCATCGCGCTCCCAACCTCTGATGGTGTGCGAGGAACGATCGAGTTCTCGTGCGAGCTCTCGCATGTAGACGCGCCTCGGTTGTGCCATCAGGCCGACACCCTATCAGGTGCAATGCTATGCCTCCATGAACAGAATCGAGGTCGCTGCGGCCGAGCCGCGAGTGGGATAGTCGATCAGGCCGAGCGTACGCAGCTTGCTCAGATTGTTGAAGTAGCCTCCCGAGGTAGGAGACACGCCGATCTGCTCCGCGAGTGCTTCCTTCTCGATCTGATCTGGATAGATCTCGATCAGCTTCTCGAGGATGCTCCACTGAGGGCCGCTGACCAGACCCCGCACCATGTCGTGCAGCTCCTCATTGGTCTGAATCGAGTCGGCTACTGCGATCCGATCGCCAGCCTCTGTGAGAGCAGCAGTCGCCGGTGCCGGGTAATCGATCAGACCGGAAGAACGCAGCCTGCTGAGGTTGTTGAAGTACCCACCAGAAGTGGGACGAACTCCTGCGACCAACGCGAGCTGTGATTTGCTCGGTGATGGCACGCCAATCTCTCGAAGCGTGGCGAGCGCGTTGAGCAGCTTCAACTGCGGACGTGTTATGTCGTCGGGCACATGCCCGTTCTGCGCAGCCGGCCCCGATGACCTGTTCGCCACCGATCGGGGCGGTGCGACTCTGGACCAGGGCGCAGACTCAGGAACACGCGCTCGTCCAGTGGAGGGTCGTTCTACCGGCTGCGCAGTCTTGGTGTTGCGAACCACATCGAGAACAGCGTGGCTGCGGCGCACGATGCTCTCCAGGAAGTCTGAGATCGGACGAATCTCATTCTCGATATTGCTGTTGAACTGGAAGACCGCTTCGACGACCGCAGGCGAAATGACTTCGACCTCAACAGGCACCTCGACGGTCTTCTGCTCTGCTGGTCGCTCTGCGAGTTGGCGCTCGAGCTCGCGAATGCGCTTGCGCAGCTCTTTGGGGTCGTCGGCCTTCACACGCTCCGCGGTCTGAGCGATCGACTTCCCCAGCGCCTCGACATCTAGTGGCACGAGCTCGACCTTCTTCATCTCCTGGCCACCCTTGATGCTCGCCGACGAGTCGAACGTCACGCGCTTGGGCACCTTCGTGCGAGCGAAGACACGCAGCCACGACGGCGACCACACGTAAGCCTCGTTCTGCTCGAGGGACGCGACCGACTCCATCATCTCCTTGCGCTCCTCGGGCGTGCCATTCGCCTTGACCCATGCCTCGACGGCATCTAGGTCGCGCGGGTGAGCCATCTGCTTGACGACAAGGACCTCGGCCTGCGATAGGACGCCCTTGTTGAGCGCCTGAGCTCGCTGAGCCACCATCCACATCCCAAGGCCGTGATTGCGACCCTGGCGCATGATCCGACCGAACGCGCCAAGCATCTTCGCCTGCCCGGTCGAATAGCGCTCCGGGATGAATGCCTCGGCCTCCTCGAGGATCAGCGTCATCGGAAAGCCGGGATCCTTTGCCTTACGCCGGAACAGACGCTGAGCGAATGCCAGCGCGAATCGGTCCTGGTCTGCATCGGTGTCGAACGTCGAGACGTCGAGCACGTACTGGCCCGGGTGATCGACCACGACATCAGCAATCAGAGCGCCGGAAGTGGGCTCGAGCGGCACATCTCCATGTAGGCCGCCGAGCACCCAGACGCCTGGCTTGCCGCCGGTAGGGCTGCCGTTCGGGCCCGCACGCAGCGCCCAGTGCTTTCCCACCGGATCGAGTGTGACGAAGAACAAGCCGGCATCACAGAGCTGCTCCTCGAACAGGAGAGTGGTGTAAGTCTTGCCGCCATCACGCTTGGCCAGTAACGCATAGGTCTGTGTGGAGGCATAGTCGACCGGAATCGGGACGTCGTTGAATACGTGCAGATGCTTCATCGGGCCGCGGGCACGTAGAGCCCCGTTGGGTCAAGTTGCTGTCGCGCTCGGGTGCAAGCCACGTACGCCAGGCGCAGCTCGGCGTCGGGTGGCTCCTTCATCTCGCCGGTCTTCTTGTCCTCGTGAGGCTGCACGAAGAAATCCTCGGCAAGCCGAACAGAATCCCACTCTCGTCCCTTGCTGTTATGGACGACAGCATTGCCAGATACATAAAAGTGATGGGGAGGTAGTTCCAATCCATAGACCGGACCCTCGTAATACTCCCGCATGACGCGCGCCGTAAATCTGTCTGGGCTCCAGCCACCACGTCGATGCGTTTCCTGATTCACAAACGATGTTGGAGCGCAAGGGATGTGGATGTACCCCGACAAGGCCACCGTATTTGCGGCTGCGGTGAGAAACAGCCCTTGCTGCCGAGCGCCTGGCAAATTGCGATAGAGAGGCTCGTCTTCAAGGAGACGAAACTCTCCTAAGATGCGGCGCGCACGCACGCCAGACTCGTGAAATGCCTCCTCGTGAATGGCGTGCATGTCAGCGGCAGATAACAATCCGCGACGACGCTCGAACATCAAGCCTGTCAAGCCGAAAAGAGCCTGAATTCGGGCCTCAGCTACAGCGGCAGAAGTGCGCGTATCGTGAACGCTGAGGATCCAGCCCACATCGGCATGCTCCGCTGAGAGACGAGAGCCAAGATCTCCAGATCTATAAGGGCGACCGCCAGTCCGACACATGCCTACGCGCCACCAATCCCCACGGCGCATGAGATAAACAGCCCACCGGTCCCAGAAAGAAGGAGCGAAGGCAATGAGCACTCGATGCTCAGGGGTGACCTTGGTTGCCGAAGCCTCCGTCTCGATTACAACCAGATCGCCAGCATGCTGCCTGACCGACTTCTCAAATGGGAAGCCGCGATCAGTGCGATCTCCCCATGTCAAGCGATTATTCCGGCGAACATAGCTAGCCAAGCGATCTACTTGAGGATCAAGATCACCGAGCTGTTTCCACCCATTCACAGTCAGAATCGGCTCAGTTGGAGGCGAGCATTTGTGGGCGGTTGAGACGACTACCGGCGCTGTGGTCTCGGGTAGGCAGTTGCGCATCACCGCGATCACCGTCTGAGGGCTGTACTGATCCATGATGCGCACCAGCGCGCGCAGATCGCGGCCACCGTGATCCTGGTCGACGTAGTTGCGCACCTGCTCCCAGTCCTTGAAGCCTTGAAGGTCGTGGTGCCAAGTGCCGCGCCCATCCTTGAGCTCGATCGCAGTCTCAGCGAAGCTGATGATGGGGTCGATGCCCCCGACGATTGCCGGCTGAAGCCCCTTCGCCTGCTCGGCCATGACCTCCGCGACAACCTGGGCGTTCGTACGACAGAGAATCGCTCGCACCTGCTCGGCTGGTCCGACCGTCGAGTCGATCCAGTCAGACCCACGCACCAGCGGATCAGCGTCGAGCTTACGCAGCCACTGATTGGCCTCCTCAGCAATCGCGTCCCCGAAGCGGAAGCTCTGAGCAAGCGGTAGCCGCTTCTCGATGCCGAACAGGCCCATCGAGTCCACAGCCCCGCGCCATTCGTAGATCTGCTGCATCGGATCCCCGACGACCAGCTTCTGCGCGTGCTCCTGGCACTGAACGATGTGAGTGATGACCGGCGAGGAGTCCTGTGCCTCGTCGAAGATCAGGTAGTCGCAGGGGATGTGAGGATCCGAGAGGCTCCAGAGCTTGAGATAGACGTCGTGGCTGAATCGAAGGACGCCAGCGGTACTCGTCAGGTCCTCCCAGGCACGGCGTGCGAGCGGGACCACCACCTCACAGAGCTCGTCTCGATGGCGCTCGATGCCGTCTACCCAGGGAACGTGCTGATCGCCGATGTGCTGATCGGCGCTGTGACAGAACCGAGTCACAGTGTCCATCGCCATTCGCACGGTCTTGGTCGGTGAGAAGTTCGTGATCCCCAGCCGCATCCACTTGTTGAAGCGCAGCGCCTCCGCGGTCTGGCGAGAAGTCACCCGCGGCCCGCTGAGCCGGTGCGCGTAATCGACGCCGACCGCCCGGAAGGCCAGTGAATGAACCGTCGAAGCGGAGCAGCTGCTGGGGAAGGAAGC
>Ga0070741_10019723_pt1 | contig 10735 bp, 7 predicted proteins | sample Coa_R1_4_FD_66440 | JGI IMG/M metagenome (GOLD analysis project Ga0070741, IMG submission 66440) | Surface soil microbial communities from Centralia Pennsylvania, which are recovering from an underground coalmine fire - Coalmine... | ecosystem: Environmental > Terrestrial > Soil > Unclassified ... | reverse complement strand
AGACGGCGTTGGAAAACGAGGGAGCGTCGGTGTGCTCCGCAGAGTGCTTCGTCCAGAAAGATGCCAGATCGAGGCTCGGAAATCCCTCCGGCAACATCAACGGATGGTAGTAAAAGTCCGATGCGGCGCCGGTGACCCAACCTGAGAATTTCGCGCCCTGCTTGAACGAAGCGTTGCATTCTCGGAAAAAATCCGTTTCCGAAACGCCCATCTTTTTCAGGGTCGTGCGCATCGTCGGCCAGGTGCCTTCCCCTACGCCGACGATGCCGATGGTCTCGCTTTCGACCAGTGTTATTTGCAGGCCGCGGCCGGAATCTGCACGATGGCGTGCCGCAATGATGCCCGCCGTCAGCCATCCGGCCGTGCCACCGCCGACGATGCAAATCGAACGAACCGGAGTTCCCATCTCTTGATTCTGCCACACGCGCGGCAGGTCCGCGCGTGTGGCATGAGGCTCTTGCAGGACTAGAAGCTGGCGCGGAAGCCGACCTTCCACCTGCGTCCGCTATCCTCCGCGGAAAGGAACTGGTTCTGGTAGTAAGCGTACTTCAACAGATATTGGTTGGTCAGATTTTCGCCCTCCACGAAAACCCCGAAGTTGTCATTGATGTGATAGATGGTGCTGAAGTCCATCTGGTAGCGGGAGCGCACCTGCGTTACCGCCTGGCCAGCACCGTTCAGCGGAGGTGGCGAGAGATACTGCAGGAAGTGATCGCGCCAGTTCAGTGCCGTGCGGACTTCGAGTCCATGCTTGTCATAGAACAACACGGCGTTGGCCGAGTTCGACAGTCCGGTGAGCGCGAACTTGTTGGTCAAGTCGGCCGGATTCAATGTCTTGTCACTGTGCGCATACGTACCGTTGATCTGGACACCGAAGCCGGTGTCCCAGAACGAATGCTGGAGCGCCGCCTCCACTCCGTTCACCACGGCGGTCGGTCCATTCACAGGCGCGGTGATGGTGAACTGGGCCGGCAATCCGGTCGCTGGATCGAGCAGTGGGGTACCAACTGAATTCTTCACCGTGCCCGTGGTCTGGTTCAGCACGATGAAATTACTCACGGTCTTGTAGAACCAGCCGACCGAGGCGTAGTCCGCCTGGCCGTAATAATATTCGAACGAAAGATCGAGGTTGTTGGATCGGAACGGACTCAAGTTGGCGTTGCCGCTCGATGCGGCGAAATTACCGGGCCGCAGCGTGACCAGCGTCGTTACGGGAGACATTTCCTCGAGCGTCGGACGCGTCATCGTCTGCGATGCCGCAAACCGTGCGACCAAATCGTCCATCAAGTCATACTTGATAGACAGGTTGGGCAGTACGTCCGTATAGGTGTTCGTGGACGATACCGTGGCGTTGCCGCCGGTATCGACGCCATATTGTGTCTGGTCGGTCAGCAGCTTGTGCAGATCGATGAACGGGGTCGACAGACCGTTGACGGTCGAACGCGTACTCTCAACACGCACTCCCACTACGGCGGTGATGGGTCGATCCAGCAAACTGCCGCCCCACACGGATTCCAGATAGCCGCCGAAGACCCGCTCGGTCACCACGGTATCGTTCCGGAGCGGTGGCGCGAACGTAAATGCGGGATTGATGGCCCTTTGCTGTGCAGTGATGGCGTTGAACAATGCCGGTCCGCTGAAGGTGAGCCACTGGTTCGGCGTAAGATTTCCGCCGCTCACTCCCGACATGAAGCCACTGCCTGCGTTGAACACGCTGATCGGGACGTTCGATGGCGCGGGGATGGTGTAGCCACAGACCTGGCAGCCCGCCAGGCCGTCATTCGAATAAAGCGCAGTGTCTTTCTGGTCGCGCGAAAAGTAACCGCCGATTTTGAAATCGGTCAATCCCTGCTTGGGATCGTCGCCCTTGATGTCCAGGTCGGTACGGAACTGGTAAACCTTGTCATCCACACCATAGCCGCGTAACAGCATGACGTGTTGGTAGAGTTGATTCGTGCCGCCCTCTACGCCCGCGTTCGGGCCACTCGTCGGATCCACGAGAGTGGTGACATAAGGGACGATATTTCCATTCGAGTGAAATGAGGCCGTCTGGTTGGGGGGAATGCCGAGCAGCGCAAGTTCGCTCTCGTCGCCCCCGTTGGGAAATTCCCTGGCGTGCGAGAAGCTGCCGTCCACGTCGAGCGTAATGCGGTCGGAGGCTTTCCAGTCTGCATTGAGGCCGCTCGCGACCAGATCGGTCTGTTTGCCGTACTGCTTGTCGTGGAAGTCGATGGCCTGGCCGACAGTCTGAGTCATGTCGATTGCCGTTCCATTGGCATCCGTAATTACGTTGGTCAAGTTGGACGGCGTGAACCAGGTACCGAATGAACGATCGTCGGACTGGTCGGTGAACCGTGAATAGAGCGTATCTGCCGTAAGCACCAGGGCGTCGTTTGCCTGATATTGCAGTACCAGGGTGCCGCCGACCCGCTTGCGATCCTCGAAATTCACATTGGGCCCGAAGTCCTGCGGGACGAACAAGTTGCCCTGCGGATTGGACGGTGTGATCGCAACTCCCGCACCGCCGTTGATCTGCGAAGCCGGCGTGCCGCCGTTGACGATCCAGCCGTCCGTCGCAAGCTGATTGATCCGGTCTTTGCGACGCTGATAGCTGCCTGAGGCCAGAATGCCCAGGTTGCCATCGAGAAACCTGTCGCTGGCCAGACAGGAGAAGTCCGGTTCGCTCTTTTTGGCATTCTCGTCATAGTTTACGTCGGCGGAGCTCGCGAATTTGAAGCCGGCATAGTCGAACGGCCGCGCGGTCTTGACATTGATGGTCGAGCCCACACCCCCAGACTGCAGGCGCGCAGTTGAGGATTTGTACACCTCGACACCGGAAACCAGCTCCGAGGCGAGGGTGTCGAACGAAAAGGCGCGCCCGCTGCCCTGACTGGGATCGGTCGGCGTGGCGAGCTGCCGCCCATTGAGCAGGACGGTGTTGAATTCGGGTCCAAAGCCGCGAACGGTGACGAACTCGCCTTCACCGCCGGAGCGATCGATCGACACGCCGGTAATGCGTTGCAACGACTCAGCCAGATTGGCGTCAGGAAGCTTGCCGATATCCTGGGGCGCGATGGCGTCAACAATTCCCAGGGAGTCGCGCTTGATGGACTCGGCGTTGATCAGTGAATGGCGCAGGCCGGTGACCACCACTTCCTGGATGCCTTGTTCCGGAGCGTTCGTCTCTTGCGGCGTTGGTGCAGCCGGAGAGACATCTGAGGCCTCCGCCGGTGCGGGCGCCCCGTTCAGCTCGAGAGGTGCCAGAGATGCAGTTCGCTCGAAGTTCGGTGATGGACGAAGGTTGGCGGTCGTGTCGAGCGTGCGTCGACGGATCATGATGACCCCGGCCGTCGAGCGCTGCGCTACGAGCCCTGTGCCTCGTAACAGCTTGTCCAGCGCGCCCTGCACGGTGTAGTCACCTCGGAGCGTGATGGCCTGGCCGGCTACGATATCCTCGGTAAACACCACCTCCTGGCCGCAGACATGCGCAAAGTTGCGCAGGGCCTGCGAAAGAGATTGGTTGGCTATATCAAAGTGATAGCTGCGGTCCTGGGCGTGCGCGGGTCCCGTACCCAATATACCCGCGACACAAACAGCTACCAGGCCGGATGCGTTGCGCATCCGTCGAGTTCGAATCACCATTCCTTGTCCCCCTCCTGATCGGTTGCAGGGTTGCGGAATTCACACCCTGCAATGAGTACAGACGCCGGTTTCCTGAAAATCCTCCAACGGGTGGACTGGTAAGTTGTTGCTTGGGCGCTTCAGCGATGCGTCAGGCGGGTTGTCCCGTCGGTGTCCGTATCCGCATTCACCGGCAAGTATGATTCGATGGTGTTGACAAATCCCTCGACATCGTCAGTGTGAAACACCCCACTGATGCGCAGGCCGCCGGTTTGCGGGTCGCCGATGACCAGGGCATGTTGGGCGTAGCGGTTCATGCGTGCGACGATTGTCGCGAGCGTGTCGTTGTCGGACATGACTTCCCCATTCTCCCATGCCGTTGCCTGTCCGAGATTCACTCGGGCAACGCTCGGCGGGGCCTTTGGCGAGAATACGACCTGCTCGCCAACGTCGAGGGTGATGCGCGGGATTGGAGTATCTACTTTAGTAAGGTCAACCTGGGACGGAGCAGTTGAGACCACCACGCGACCTTCGATCAGGGTGACCAGGACACTGGGTCCGAAGAGATCGACGTTGAAGGAGGTGCCGGTGGCGATCACCTCGTGGCCGTTGGCCGTGACCGAAAAAGGTCTCTCGATGTCGTGTGCAACGTCGAAGCGCGCCTGGCCTCGGACCAGTGTCAGCTCGCGTGCGTGGGCGGAGTACTGCACCCTGACCTCGCTGCGCGAGTCGAGCGCGATTTGCGACCGGTCGGCCAACGTGACCACCCGCCGCTCACCGCCGCGCGTGCTATAGACTTCCGGCTGCTTCATCCAGAACAACACTCCGCCGATGGTCAGCGCCGCAAGTCCGGCGGCAACGGCCAATCCGCGAGTCAGGGCGAATCTCCGGGAGCGTATCCAGCGCCCCTGTCCAGCCTCGTGCGCGTGCGTCAGTGCTTCAGAGCGCAGCGCCAGGAGCTCCGGCGAGCTCGCATGCTCCGCGAACAGGGTCCAGTCATCCTGTACGAGCTTCCAGGCCTCGGCGTTGCGTGGATCTTGCGCGAGCCAGTCGGACAGCTCCGGGCAACTTTCCAGGTCGTTTTCCGCCAGTCGGACGCGCCAGGCCGCAGCCTGTGCCAGGCAGGATGTATCGCTCTCACTCATGCCCGTGCCGTTTTGCCAAATGAACCACAGCCTTGATGACGTGCTTTTCAACGGTGCTCTGCCCTATGCCGTACAGGGCAGCAATGTCTTTCTGCTTCATATTCTCGAGTCGGAACAAAATAAAAATCTTGCGGGTCAGCTCGCCCAGTTCCTCCAGAGAGCGCAGCACATCCGCCAGGGAGTCCTTACTCAGTAAGACGCGCTCTGGTGAAATTGCCTCCACCAGCTGACTTTCGAGCCGCCCGTCCACGTCTTCCTCAATCGGCAGGAAGACGGCAGGCCCCGTACGGAGGGCCCGGCGGCGCCGATCCCGCAGGAGATTGATGGCAACTTTGAATACGTAGCTGTCCGCGCGCTCTATCTGGCCGCGCTCGCAGGCGCGGACCACCTTGAGCAGGACATCCTGGGTGAGGTCCTCCGCCAGCGAGCGATCCTTGATCCGGCGCAGGAAGAAGGACATCAGCGGGCGCTGAAAGCGCGTGGCCAGATCTCTGCGGAGCAGTTCGGGGGTGGGGTTGTTTGCTGCGGTAGCCATGGGCCGTAGGGCCCACCGTAACATGCATTGCCGCGGAATCGAAATGTTGGAGGGTTTTGGGGGGCGTGGCGTCTTACTCAACTAATGCGGGAAGGGATGGGGGAAAATCAAAGGTCTGGCCCCGCGGAGCTACTTCAGATAGCGGACTATGAGCCGAGTGGCCTCGTCGATCAGCGATTTGAAGGTCGTGTCGGAGAAGCTGTCTGAGTGGTGCAGCACCGCTGTATGTGTCAGCGCTTCAATGGAAGTCACGCATACAAATGACGCGAGCTCCAGATCGGGGCAATGCGGGCGCGGTGCTGCAGTTAAAGGGGATTACGCCGAGTCGGGATTCGATTACGGATTTCCTGGAAGGGGCAGCTGGACGCTGACATTGCAGCGCGGGGGCGATGGTGCGCGCGTCAGGTGGTGACCATGGCGGCTAAAACCCGGCGGACTTCGTAGAAACGGTGCTGTTTCAGTATGTTTGCCCGAATTATTGAGGCTGTTCACCCTTTCAGGAAGTGCCTAGCCTGCGGGTATGCCTTCATACCTGCACGACCTGCTTCTACTGTTGTTCCGCAACCGCCATGGATCAGCGGCCGAATTGCTTCGCGGGCTCGATGCAGATGTCCCTGAGTACGACGAGGTTCACGCCGAATCGTCGGATCTGACTAATCTTCGGCCTGCTGAATATCGGGCTGATCTTGTGTTGTTTCTGATTCGTGGAGAACACAAGGTGCTCGGTATTATCGTTGAGGTGCAGTTGGGATGCGACGAAGACAAACCCTACACTTGGCCAGCCTATATTGCCAATCTGCGGGCTCGGCATCGTTGTCCCGTATGTCTGCTCGTCATCACCATTGATGATGTCGTCGCTCGCTGGGCGGAAAAGTCCATAGAGCTGGGGCCGGGCACGTGCTGTACTCCCTGGGTGGTGGGACCGTCGAACGCACCGGCGGTTACCGAGCTACAAGAGGCCAAAAAGAATGTGGAACTCGCCGTTTTATCGGCGATAGAGCACGGACGGAACAACGACATTTCTCTAGCCGCGCGCATCGCTTCCGCAGCGATCGTCGCAAGTGCCGATATCGACGCCGAGCGATCCGGGATGTACATTGACCTCATTCTGATTTCTCTTTTGGAGAGTGCTCCCGAGGCGGTTGAGGCGACTATGAACTCACTCAAATACGAATATCAGAGCGATTTTGCCCGGCGTTACTTTTTTCAAGGTAAGGCGGAGGGTAAGGAAGAAGGCAAGGCGGAAGGTAAAGCGGAAGGTAAAGCGGAGGGGCGTGTGGAGCTCGTCCTCAAATTGCTGGCGCTGCGTTTTGGACGGTTGACGGAGGCAATGCAGGCTCGGGTTCGTGGTGCGGAAGATGCGCAGATTGATGATGTGGCTGAGCGGATGTTGTCTGCGCGGACTCTTGAAGAGGCACTCCAGCCGCTGTGCTGATGAGTCTGTCAGGGGGCGGACTGAGGCGGATAATCCTGGTGCCGGGCCGCGGGACAATGGCGTAGCACGTCGTCCAGATCGTACCGGTAAACATCGCCGGCGTCATAGTCAGTCAGCCAGATTGCATCACGGCTGACCCCGAGGGAGTCGCCACCTGGGCCTACCCACTGGCACAGCACTTTGCCTGTGGTGGCGTCGGTCGCTGAGAGTGGAACCTGGGTCATTGTGGTCCTGCCAATGCAAGCAGCGGAAGCCATCTGCTGGTGAAGTATCGCGTGGAGCAAGTAGCTGCGTGACTCATGGTTTTCCGCGATCACGGATCGAGACGGTAGCGGTCGCGAGGATAAAGCACTGCCTCCCGAACGTTCTGGAGCCCGAGAATTTGTGTGGTCAGACGCTCGAGTCCGATCGCCAGGCCTCCATGCGGGGGCATGCCGAGATCGAACATGCGCAGGTGATGCTCGAAACTGGCGGGGTCCAGGCCGCGGCTCCGCAGGGAAGTCTCGAGCGCCTCGCGGCTATGCATACGCTGACCACCCGTAGTGATCTCCAGGCCGTTGAGCAGCAAGTCAAAGCTCTGCGCGGCACCGGAGGTACCTCTGGGAGCGCTGTAGAACGGCCTGCTGGCACCGGGAAAGCCAATCACAAATGCAGCGGGAACTCCGGTGCGGGCTGCAGCCAGTGCACATAGCTGTCGCTCGGCTTCCGGGTCGAGGTCGTCCCGCAGGTGTTGTGTACCGTGCTCGTGAGCCAGCAGTTCCAGGCATTCGTCGAATTCCCAGACAGGGGCATCCAGGAGCGAAGGCAACGGCGTTTGCCGATACTGTGCGAGCAGATCCCAGTGATGCCGGTTCAGCTGATCGAACACCCAACTCAGGAGTGCTTTCTCGAGCTCAATGATGTCCTCGGGGCCGTCGATGAACCCCATTTCCAGGTCGAGTGAGTAGTACTCGGTGAGGTGTCGGCTGCTGGCGTGCGGCTCGGCCCGGTAGACGTGCCCGGTCTCAAACACACGCTCGAACGCGGCAACACCGTGTTCCTTGTAGAACTGCGGACTCTGTGCCAGGTAGGCCACTCTGTCGAAGTAGTTGATCTGGAAGAGGTGTGTGCCGCCTTCGGTGCCGGATGCCACGATCTTCGAAGTGATGATCTCCGTGAAGTGCTGTTGTTTCAGATAACTTCGAAAATAGTCCAGAACCAGGCCCTGAATCCGAAACACGTTGCCGACCGTGTTGTTCCTGGCGGCCAACGGCCGATACTCCAGCCGGGCTTCCTGGCCCACGGACCCGAGCTTGCCGCCCGAGTTGAACGGGAGCTTGTGACTGGCGGCGTTGAGAACGCGGATTTCCTGAATGTCGATCTCGCAACCTGACTTCGCCCGCGGGTCACGTCGCACGCGTCCGCACAGCTCAACGGTGTCATCGAGCTTGATATGCGGACCTGGAAACGAGCCTGTTGCGCAAACGCCCTGAAGGATACCGGTGCAGTCGCGTATGACGACGAAGATCGTGTTGGCGAGTGTCCGGAGCCTGAAGACCCAGCCACGGACGAGGACTATCTCGTCGACGTGCTCCGTGACAGCCTTGGCAAAGATACGGGTGGACAGACTCGATGACATGACAGATCGCTCCTTTCCATGCGGAACATCTGCCGGAACCACAGTTGGACTCGTGGCGGTGCCATCCAGCTTCCGACGTGACCGTCGGCTCTCGCAACGCTGTGTCGTAGCGATACGTCTGCCCCTACTACGGCCTGCTTACTGCTTCCGGCTCGGGGGAGCCTCTCAGAGGGGTCTGTCCTCTTCGACGAGTTGCATTCAGTTATAGCCGTCTTCGGGCAGCGATGCAAATTCCGATTTCGAGGATCCTGCGCGGCGGCCCGGTCACGGCTTCACAATCAGGCCGACGCCACGACCCCGCGGATCGGGCGCGACTTGCGGCGAGGACTGTTCAATCTCGATGGCGGCAATATCTCCGTTGAAATCCTGCTGCTCCACGCGATAGCCGAGGTGCTCGAGCGCTTGGCTCGAGTCTGGCCCTGCCGGCGCGTACGGCTCAGTGAAAATGGTGTCGGCCGGCAATAACTGGTGGTGGTAGCGCGGCTCGGCCAGGGCCGTCTTCAATGGCAGGTGAAAGTCATACACATCGACCAACACCTGGAACACTGAAGTAAAGATGCGCGAGCCTCCTGGCGTGCCGATGACCATGGCGGGCGTCCCATTGCGAAGTAATATAGTCGGAGTCATGGAGGACAGAGGCCGCCGGCCTGGAGCGATGGCGTTGGCCTCTCCTCCGACGACGCCAAACTGATTGGGCGCGCCGGGCTTGGCCGAAAAGTCATCCATCTCGTCGTTCAACAGGAAGCCGGCTCTCTCTACCACCACGCCCGCGCCGAAGTCTCCATTCAGCGTGTAGGTGTTGGATACGGCGTTGCCATCGCGGTCGATGATGGAAAAGTGAGTGGTCTGGGGCTTTTCCAGGCCGGCGCGAATGTTCGCGGTGGGGCTCGGTCGCGTGGGATCGATCTCGGCCGCACGGCGCGCCAGGTACTGAGGTGCCAACATCTTCGCGACCGGAATATTGATGCTGTCCGGGTCGCCCAGGTAGGTGGCTCGGTCTGCAAATACCCGTTTCTCGATCTCAGCCAACAGGTGAACGTAGCGCGGGCTGTTGAGTGGGACACCGGCAAACAGTCGGGCCGCGTCGGCTTTCATCGTTAGCATCTGCAAAAGGGCGATGCCGCCCGAGCTCGGCGGCGGCGCCGTGATGACTTGAAAGCCGTCCCATTCGCCGTGGAGAGGCTCACGCCACACCGCTTTGTATCCCGCGAGATCCTTGCGGGTGATCAGCCCCTTGATCGGGCCTTGGCCCATTTGTGCCACGATCTGATCGGCGGTTTCCCCCGTGTAGAACTCATCCGCGCCGCCCTTGGCGATTCGCTCGAGTGTCGCGGCCAACACGGGCTGGCGGAAGCGTTGACCGGCATGCATTTCCTTGGCCCAGGCTGCGAAGTTTCCGGTGCGTGCGAAGCCGGGGAGTGATGCATCCCTCGTCTTGATGAGTACCTCGGGCACCACAAAGCCGGTGCGGGCGAGTTCGATCGCCGGCGCCAGGTCCTGCTGCCAGGTCAGCTTGCCGAATCGTTGGTGAGCTGCCGCCAATCCACGCACCGTCCCTGGAATCCCGACTGCGAGATTTCCGTACAGGCTGCTGTCCGTCGGCCTGCCGTCCTGGTCGAGGTACATGTTGGCCGAGGCAGAGACCGGTGCCGTCTCGCGATAGTCAAGAAAGTAGGATCGGCCATTCACGAACAACGTCATGACCCCGCCGCCGCCAATGTTGCCCGCCTCGGGGTAACTGACAGCCAAGGTAAAAGCGGTCGCAACCGCCGCGTCAACGGCATTTCCCCCTTCTCGAAGTATGGATTGCGCAGTCAGTGCTCCGTAACGGTCCGGGGCGGCCACGGCGGCGGCGGAAAGGGTAAATGTTGATTCTGCCTCGGCCAGGCTGAATGCAAACAGCAGTCCAAGCGCAATGCCTCCCAGGGGCAACGCGCGCCGGTTGTAGGTCATGGAGTTGCAGCGACCTCGAGGCGACTTCTTGAAAAAGCGAGCTGGCATTGATCGGGCGGTGTTTTTACGCGGTGAGGTCGAGGATACCGGACTCCAATCCCGGTGCCTCATTCTGGGAAAGCAGCCTGGCGAAATCGGCCGCGGCGCGGTCCGCATCTTTCCCGCTTTGCATGATGCTGTTCCAACGTCTGAGCAGGGCGGAAGTCGAGGGCTCGTTGTTACCGTATTGACTGACGCGCTGGTAGATCGCGATTCCGGGTGACGGCGCCCCCTTCAGGGGTTCTGAGGTCCCGCTCGTCGCGTTTGCTGCAATGGTCGCGTTTTGCCGGAGAGTCTGTTCCAGAGGGCTTTGGAACTGGCCAGCACTGCCTGAGCCCCGGGAAACCTCTTCTGTGACGCCGTCGACATCGGCGCCTGTTGCTTGCGAG
>Ga0070741_10019722_pt1 | contig 10735 bp, 7 predicted proteins | sample Coa_R1_4_FD_66440 | JGI IMG/M metagenome (GOLD analysis project Ga0070741, IMG submission 66440) | Surface soil microbial communities from Centralia Pennsylvania, which are recovering from an underground coalmine fire - Coalmine... | ecosystem: Environmental > Terrestrial > Soil > Unclassified ... | reverse complement strand
CGAGCTTGACCGCGGTCAATGCGCGTCGACCCGGGCGGTCCAACAATTGCGGGCCTCGGCTTTCGCACGATCAACCATGAAAATCCACGAGTACCAGGCGAAAGAGATCCTCAGGAAATACGGCGTCGCGACGCCGCGCGGTTTCCCGTGCTTCTCGGTCGAGGACGCGGTGAAGGCCGCGCGCGATCTCGGCGGCAAGGTCTGGGTCGTCAAGGCGCAGATCCACGCCGGGGGCCGCGGCAAGGGCGGCGGCGTGAAGGTCGCGAGATCCGAGCACGAGGTGCGCAAGTGGGCGGGCAGCATCCTCGGCATGATGCTCAAGACCCACCAGACCGGCCCGGCCGGACAGAAGGTGCGCCGGCTGCTGGTCGAGGAGGGCGCCGACATCAAAAAAGAGCTGTACGTCGGCATGGTCGTCGACCGCGGCACGCAGCGCGTCGCGCTCATGGCCTCGAGCGAAGGCGGCATGGACATCGAGGAGGTCGCCGCGAAGACTCCGGAGCGGATCCGCAAGCTCTCGATCGACCCGGGAACCGGGCTGGAGGACGGCGACGCCGACGAGCTCGCGCGCTCGATCGGCGTGCCCGCAACGTCGATCCCCCAGGCGCGCGCGATCCTGCAGGGCCTGTACCGCGCGTTCGACGAGACCGACGCCAGCCTCGCCGAGATCAACCCGCTCATCCTGGCCGGCGACGGCCGGGTGCTCGCGCTCGACGCCAAGATCGACTTCGACGGCAACGCGCTCTTCCGCCATCCCGACCTCGCCGCGCTGCGCGACCTCGACGAAGAGGACCCGGCCGAGATCGAGGCGTCCAAGTACGATCTGAACTACATCCAGCTCGAAGGCGACATCGGCTGCCTGGTGAACGGCGCGGGCCTCGCGATGGCGACGATGGACATCATCAAGCTCTACGGCGGGATGCCGGCGAACTTCCTCGACGTCGGCGGCAGCGCGACGACCGAGAAGGTCACCGAGGCGTTCAAGATCATGCTGCGCAATCCCGAGCTGAAGGCGATCTTCGTCAACGTCTTCGGCGGCATCATGAAGTGCGACGTCATCGCGCAGGGCGTGGTCGCGGCGGCCCGGCAGGTCGCGCTCAAGGTGCCGCTCGTCGTGCGGCTCGAGGGCACGAACGTCGACCTCGGCAAGAAGATCCTCGCGGACTCGGGGCTTCCGATCATCTCGGCGAGCAACATGGCCGACGGCGCGAAGAAGGTCGTCGCCGCCGCGAACGCGCACGCGAAGAGGCAGGCAGCGACGCCCAAGCCGAAGGCGAAGGCCAAGCCGAAGGCGAAAGCCAAGCCGAAGAAGACGAAACCGGCCAAGAAAGCGGCGAAGCAGCCGCCGAAGAAAAAGCCCGCGAAGAAAAAGGCACGGCCCCAGAAGAAGCGGAGACGCTGATGTCCATCCTGATCGACAAGAACACGCGCGTGATGACCCAGGGCATCACCGGCAAGACGGGCATGTTCCACACCAAGATGGGCAAGGAGTACGCGAACGGGCGCAACTGCTACGTCGCGGGCGTCAATCCCCGGAAGCCCGGCGAAGTCTACGAGGGCATCCCGATCTTCGCCACCGTGAAGGAGGCGAAGGCGCAGACCGGCGCCAACGTCTCGGTGATCTACGTTCCGCCGCCTTTCGCCGCCGCGGCGATCGACGAGGCGGTCGAGGCGGATCTCGACCTCGTCATCTGCATCACCGAGGGCATCCCGGTGCGCGACATGATCCGCACCAAGTACAAGATGCAGGGCAAGCGCACCCGGCTGATCGGCCCGAACTGTCCCGGCATCATCACGCCCGACGAGATCAAGATCGGCATCATGCCCGGCCACATCCACAAGAAGGGCCGCGTCGGCGTCGTCTCGCGCTCGGGCACGCTGACGTACGAAGCCGTGGGCCAGCTGATGGAGCTCGGCCTCGGCCAGTCGAGCTGCGTCGGCATCGGCGGCGATCCCGTGAACGGCATGAAGCACATCGACGTGCTGAAGATGTTCAACGACGACCCGCAGACCGAGGCCGTCGTCATGGTCGGCGAGATCGGCGGCAACGACGAGGAGACCGCGGCGCGCTGGGTGAAGCAGCACATGAAGAAGCCCGTCGTGGGCTTCATCGCGGGCGTGACCGCGCCGCCCGGAAAGCGCATGGGCCACGCCGGCGCGATCATCTCGGGCGGCAAGGGCACGGCGCAGGAGAAGCTCGCCGTGATGGAGGAGTGCGGCATCCGCACCACCCGGAATCCGGCGGAGATGGGCAAGCTCCTGAAGTCGGTGCTGAAGTAGGCGAGGCAGACGCGCCGGCGCAATGGCGCTGCTCGACAAGCTGTTCGGCCGGACCCGGGCGGAGCGCCTGATCGCCGAGGGCAATCGCGCGGAGCAGGCGGGACGAGCGCGCGAGGCCTGCGAGCTCTACCGCCGGGCGATCGCCGCGGCGCCGGATCACGCGAGGGCGCATCTCAATCTCGGCATCGGCCTCGAGGCCGCCGGGGATCGCGAGGCCGCGGTGTCGGCCTACGAGCGCGCCCTCGCGATCGACCCGGCCGACCCGTACGTCAACTACAACCTCGGTAAGCTGCTCGACGCGCGCCGCGAATGGGAGCGCGCGGAAACGCTGCTGCGCGCGGCGCTCGCCGCGAAGCCGCGGTTCCCGGAAGCGCTGGTCGTGCTCGCGAACGTGTGCGAATCGCAGGGCCGGCTCGATGCGGCGGCCGCGGCGCTCGAATCGGCGTTGCGCGAGCGGCCCGACTGGACGGGCGCCCTGCTCAATTACGCCGGGGTCCTCTACCGGCTGGGACGGCTGGCCGACGCGGAGGCGGCGCTTCGCCGCCTGATCGCGATCGATCCGAGCGACGCGTCGGCCTACGGGCTCCTCGGCGACGTGCTGCGCGCGCGGGTGCGCGTGCCCGAGGCGCTCGAGGCGCTCGCTCGCGCGCGCACGCTCGCGCCGGATCGCTTCGATCTGCAGTCCGCCGAGCTGTTCGTGCTCCAGTCCTCGGAGGCGACGAGCGCCGAGGCCCTGTTCGAGCGGCACGAGCAGTTCGGCCTGCGGCTGGAGGCGGCGATCGGGGCTCGCTTCGCGCCGTTCGCTAACGCTCCCGACCCCGAGCGGCCGCTGCGCGTCGGCTACGTCTCGGGCGACTTCTATACGCACCCGGTCGCGTTCTTCCTGATCCCGCTCCTCGAGCGGCACGACCGCGAGCGCTTCGGCACGTACTGCTACTCGACCGGCCGGCTGCGCGACCGCATCACGCGCGAGATCGAGGCGCGCGCGGGCACCTGGCGCGACGCCGCGTGGATGTCGGACGCGGAGCTCGCCGACGCGGTGAACGCCGACGGCATCGACATCCTGGTCGATCTGTCCGGGCACAGCGGGGTCGCGCGCCTGCCCGTGTTCGCGCAGCAGCCGGCCCCGGTGCAGGTCGCGTGGCTCGGATACCTGGCGACCACCGGGCTCACGCGGATGCAGTATCGCCTGTGCGACCGATACACGGATCCGCCCGGCGCGGCCGAGCGCTTCCATACCGAGACGCTCGTGCGGCTGCCGGCCTGCCAGTGGTGCTACCGTCCGCCCGTCGGCGCCGTTCCGTGCGCCGAGGTCCCGCCGTTCGTGCGCAACGGCTTCCTCACGTTCGGATCGTTCAACGCCGCGCTGAAGATCTCGCCGTCGACGCGACGGCTCTGGGCCCGGATCCTCGAGCGCGTGCCGGGGTCGCGCCTGAAGCTGGTCGGCATTCCGCAGGAGAGCGCGCGCCGCGAGATCGTCGCGGATCTCGCGGCCGCCGGAATCGCGCCGGAGCGCATCAACGCGGCGCCCCGCCTCGGGCTGCTCGAGTATTTCGAGGCGTTCGCCGGGGTCGACGTCGCGCTCGATCCCGCGCCGTACAGCGGCGGCACGACGACCTGCGACACGCTGTGGATGGGCGTGCCGGTCGTCACCGCGCCGGGGGAGCGCTCGATCTCGCGCAGTGCCGGAAGCATCCTGCACACCCTCGGGCTGGACGACTGGATCGCGGCCTCGCCCGAGGACTACGTGGAGCGCGCGGTGCGCTGCGACCGCGAGCGCGAGCGGCTGGTCGAGCTGCGCCGCAGCCTGCGCGAGACCCTGCGCGCGTCGCCGCTCATGGACGAGCCGCGGTTCGCGCGCGACATCGAGGCCGCGTACCGCGACCTGTGGCGCGCGTGGTGCCGCGCGCCCGGCGCGTCATAAAGGGCCGATGCCGTGTTCGAACGATTGCTCGAACGGCTCCTGCGGCGCGCGGCGACGCTCTCCGCGCGCGCGGACGCGCCCGCCGAGGACCGATCGGCCGCCGAGCGCTGCATCGAGGCCGGACGGGCCGCCGAGCGCTCGGGAAAGACCGCCGAGGCGTGCGGGCATTATCGCGAGGCGGTCGCGGCGGCGCCCGGATACGCCAAGGCGCATCTGGAGCTGGGGATAGGCCTCGAGGCGACCGGGGACGCGGAGGGCGCGCTGGCCGCGTACCGCGAGGCGGTCGGCCTCGACGCCGCCGATCCGTACGCGAGCTACAACCTGGGCCGGCTGCTCCAGGCCCGCGGCGACCTGCGCGAAGCCGAGCGCCTGGTGCGCGCGGCGCTCGCGCGCAAGCCCGATTTCGTCGAGGCGCGCATCGTGCTCGCGGGCATCCACGAGATCGGCGGCGCGCTCGCCGCGGCGGCGGGCGAGCTCGAGATCGTCCTGCGCCATCGTCCCGAGCATCCCGGCGCCCTGCTCAACTACGGCCTGCTGCTCGCGAAGCAGGGCCGGGCGCCGGAGGCGGAAAACGCGCTGCGGCGCGTGCTGGCCGCCGATCCGGGCAGCGCGAGCGCCAGTCACCGGCTCGCCTCGATGCTGCTCGAGCGCGGCGAAGCCGCCGAAGCCGAGCACCTGTTCAAGGCGGCGCTCGAGCGCGACCCGGCGCTCGTCGAGGCGCACGTGCGGCTGTTCGAGCTGTTCCGCAAGCGCGGCGACATCGGCGCGGCCGCGGCTCAGCTCGCGCGCCTGCTCGAGCACCGCCCCGACTGGGCGGACGCCTGGTACGACTACGGCCTCATGCTGAAGAAGCTGTTCAAGCGCGCCGACGCCGAGGCTGCCTTCCGCCGCGCCGTCGCGCTCGATCCGCGGCACGTGGGCGCGCAGCGCATGCTGGGCGGCATGCTGCTCTCGCAGGCGCGCGTCGAGGAAGCGCTCGCGAGCTACGCGCTCGCCCTGCGGCACAACCCGGGGCAGCTCGAGATCGAGTCGGCCGAGATGTTCGCGCGCCTGTTCGTGGAGACCACGCCGGACGACGAGCTGTTCGCGCGGCACCAGGCGCTCGGCGCGCGCATCGAGGCCGCGTTCCCGCCCCGCTACCCGGCGTTCGGCAACGCGCGCGACCCGGAGCGGCGGCTGCGCGTCGGCTACGTCTCGGGGGACTTCTCGTATCACCCGGTCGCGCTGTTCCTGCTGCCGCTGCTCGAGCGGCACGACCGGTCGGCGTTCGAGATCCACGCGTACTCGGTCGGCGACAACGTCGACGACGTGACCCGCCGCGCCTCGACCGTGGTCGACGGATGGCACGAGGCCTCCGCGCTCTCGGCGCAAGAGCTCGCCGACGCGATCCACGGCGACGCGATCGACGTCCTGGTCGACCTGTCGGGACATTCGGGCGTCTCCGCGCTCGCGACCTTCGCGCTGCAGCCCGCGCCGGTGCAGGCGACCTGGCTCGGGTACCTGGGCACGACCGGCATGACGCGCATGCACTGGCGCCTGTGCGACCGCCACACCGATCTGGCCGGCGTCGCCGAGCGCTTCCACACCGAGGCGCTGGCGCGGCTTCCCAACAGCCAGTGGTGCTACCGGCCGGTCTTCACCGAGGCGCCGTCGGAGCCGCCGTTCGCGCGCAACGGGTTCGTGACCTTCGGCTCTTTCAACCAGGGAGCGAAGCTCTCGCCCTCGACGCGCGCGCTGTGGGCCGAGATCCTCGGCCGCGTGCCGGGCTCGCGTCTCGCGGTGCTCGACATCGAGGGACCCGGAGCGGACGCCTTCGTCGCGGACCTGTCGCGCCGCGGGATCGATCCGGCCCGGGTGACGATCGTCCCGCGCGTTCCGCCGGCCGACTACTTCCGCTGGTTCAACCGGGTGGACGTCGCGCTCGACACGACGCCCTACAGCGGCGGCACCACGACCTGCGACACGCTCTGGATGGGCGTGCCGATCGTGACCGTTCCCGGATCGCGCCCGGCGTCGCGCAGCACGGCGAGCATTCTGACGAGCGTGGGCGCGAGCGAATGGATCGCCGCCACGCCGGCCGATTATGTGCGCCTCGCGGTCGAGCTCGCCGCGAAGCCGCCGGCCGGGGCGCACGCGCGGCTCGCGCTGCGCGAGAGGATGCGCCGCTCGCCGATCATGGACGAGCCGCGCTTCGCGCGCGACGTCGAAGCCGCGTACCGGGCGATGTGGCGGGCCTGGTGCGGGCGCGGCGCGTGAGCCTCGCGCCGGGCGCCGACGCTCCTGTGAGATAATCTCGCGCCACTTTCCGGACGCCTGCCATGTTCCGCAGCTGGTTCGACTGCAAGGAGGTCGACGCCTTCGTCGACGGCATCGTCGCCGAGCTGTCGAAGCGCTTCCCGCCCTCGGGCGTCGAGCTTCCGGCGAAGAAGGCGATCGAGCGCCTGCGCCGGACCAACGAGTCGATCCTGCGTCAGGTGGAGACCTTCTCGCTCACGCACGCGCTCAACCTCTACAAGAAGGCGCACCTCGGCAACCGCTTCAAGTGGGCGCTGAAGGAAGCGGGCTACCCGGGAGAGTTCGTCGACGCGCTCACCTACGAGCTCGTGACGGTGGTGGCGCTGGCGTCCCGGCGCCGCAAGCCCGGCGCCTGAGGCGCGCGCGCCCCGGTCACTTCTCGCGCGCGGGCTCGCGCTTCGCGCGTCTCGCCTTCGGCGTCCCCAGCTCGGGGAAGGCATCGGGGATCCGCAGCACCGTTCCGGCACAGGTCACGTCGACGCCGACCAGCTCGCCGGCCGCGGCGCGGAACGCGGCGCTCGTCATGACATCCAGGATCCGCGCGACCAGCGGGGAAGCGAGCGCGGCGTCGTCGCAGATGAGGAAGTAGCGCGACGAGGCCACCGGGATGAAATCCAGCTTGAACCGGCGCGCGGCCGTCTCGACTGCGAACCCGGCATCGGCGAGCCCGCTGGCGATATACGCTGCGACCCCGGAATGGGTGAATTCGCCGGTGTCGTAGCCGGCGATGTCCCTGCTGTCGACGTTCGCGCGCTTCAGCATGAGATCGAGGAGGATGCGCGTGCCCGAGCCGAACTGGCGGTTCACGAAGCGCACGCCGGGACGCGCGAGGTCGGCCAGCGAGTAGATCTCCTTCGGATTGCCGGGCGCGAGGATGATGCCCTGGCGCCGGGTCGCGAGGTTGACGAGCGCGTGGCCGTCCGGACGCAGCCACTTCGCGTAGAACTTGAGGACCTCCCCTTGCAGCTCGCCTTGCGGCACGTGGAAGCCCGCCATGTCGCAATCCCCGGCGGCGAGCGACGCCAGGGCCTCCATGCTGCCCCGGTACTTCAGGTCGACCGACACGTGGTTTCGCGAAAGGAAATCGCGCAGCAGCTCGATCGCGAACCCGTGGCTGGCGTGGATGCGCAGGATCGGCGCGTCCTCGGAAACCGCGCGCTCGATCTCGGCCTCGAGCTCGGAGGCGATGCTGTCGAGCAGCGGCGCGAGCCTCGCCCGCACCCGCTTGTCCGCCCACAGCAGCTTCTCCCCCAGCGGGGTGAGGACGGCGCCGCGGCCGCGGCTCATCTCGAGCAGCGGCGCGCCGAAGACGAATCCGGCGTCGCGGATCGTGCCCCACGCGTGCCGGTACGACATGCCGATCCGGCGCGCGCCGCGGAAGAGATTGCCCTCGTCCTTGATGGCGGCGAGGAGCTTCAGCGTGCGGTCGAGCGCATGCGCCGTCTGGTCGCGCGCCTCGAGCGCCCACTGCGGATTGATCGAAATTCTGAGCATTGGCATCCGCTTATGTTTTCGAGTTCATATTAGATGCGTATCGCGGTTCATATTGTTTCCGCGGATCAACGGATGTTACGTTCGCCGCAGCAATCCGCCAAGGGGAAGGCGGATGCCACCACTATTACATATCGATTGACGCAACACGGAGCGAAGGAGGAGGGACGATGTCGGACGCGGCGGTACTCACGGGGAACGGCACGAACGGCGTAGGGCTGCTCGCCAAGGAGCGGATCATCGCCGGGCCGGGATTCAATCGGTGGCTGGTGCCGCCGGCGGCGCTTTGCATCCATCTTTGCATCGGCATGGCGTACGGCTTCAGCGTGTTCTGGCTGCCGCTGTCGCGCGCGATCAACGGCAAGCAGGCGATCGCGTGCGCTCCGGACATGTCGTTCATCGCGCGCATGTTCGCGACGACCTGCGACTGGAAGATCAGCGAGCTCGGCTGGATGTACACCTTGTACTTCGTCTTCCTCGGCGCGGCCGCGGCCGTGTGGGGCGGGTGGCTCGAGCGCGCCGGACCGCGCAAGGCGGGATTCGTCGCCGCGTGCTGCTGGTGCGGCGGCCTCGTGTTCTCGGCGATCGGCGTGTACCTGCATCAGGTGTGGATGCTGTGGCTCGGCACCGGCATCGTCGGCGGCGTCGGCCTCGGCCTCGGCTACATCTCGCCGGTGTCCACGCTGATCAAATGGTTCCCGGACCGCCGCGGCATGGCGACCGGCATGGCGATCATGGGCTTCGGCGGCGGCGCGATGATCGGCGCACCGCTCGCGCAGATCCTGATGAACCACTACGCCACGGCGAGCTCGGTCGGCGTGTGGGAGACGTTCGTCACGATGGCGGTGATCTACTTCATCTTCATGAACATCGGCGCGTTCAGCTACCGCATCCCGGCGCCGGGCTGGAAGCCCGAAGGCTGGACCCCGCCCACGTCGAACGCGAAGAGCATGATCACCACGCGCCACGTGCACGTGAAGGAAGCGCCCAAGACGCCGCAGTTCTGGCTGATCTGGTGGGTGCTGTGCCTGAACGTCACCGCCGGCATCGGCATCATCGGCATGGCCTCGCCGATGCTGCAGGAGGTGTTCGCCGGCAAGCTGATCGGCGTCAACGTCGCCTTCAACGACCTGACCGTCGCGCAACGCGGCGCGATCGCCGCGATCGCGGCGGGCTTCACCGGGCTGCTGTCGCTGTTCAACATCGGCGGCCGCTTCGTGTGGGCTTCGCTGTCGGACTACATCGGGCGCAAGACGACGTACTACACCTTCTTCGTGCTCGGTATCGTCCTCTATGCCTCGGCGCCGTGGTCCGGGCACCTGGGACACATCAGCCTGTTCGTCGGCGCGTTCTGCATCATCCTGTCGATGTACGGCGGCGGGTTCTCGACGGTGCCGGCCTATCTCGCCGACATGTTCGGGACCCAGATGGTGGGCGCGATCCACGGACTGATCCTGACCGCCTGGTCGGCGGCGGGCATTTTCGGGCCGGTGATCGTCAACTACATGCGCGAGTACCAGCTGGAGCACGGCGTGCCGCGCGCGCAGGTCTACGACACGACGGCGTACATCCTGTGCGGTCTGCTCGCGATCGGCTTCATCTGCAACCTGCTGGTCAAGCCGGTGGACGGCAAGCACTTCATGACCGACGCCGAGCTCGACGCCGAGCGCAAGCTCGCGCACGAGTCCGCGCGTGCCGCCACGGCGACCGCGCGCGGCCCGGCGAGCGCGGAGAAGTCTCCGCCCGCTCTCGTCGCCGGCGCCTGGCTGCTGGTCGGCATTCCCCTGGCCTGGGGCGTCTGGATCACCCTCGAGAAAGCCTGGGTGCTCTTCCGCTAAGCCGCCCGCCTCGACCGGAACCGCGCCCGGTGCGCTACCGCGCACCGGGCGCCCGGGTCCGGAAAATTGATGGCAGTCAAGCCTCTATCTGAGGCCCTGGCGGTACAATCGTATCGATGAACGATCGTGCCGCTCCCCCGGATTCAAAGAACCGCAAGCCCGGCAAAGGCCCCCGCGTGCGCAGCACGCCCAAGGGCCGAGCCGTCGATCCGAAGGCCCGTGAGCAAGTACTCGGGCTGCTCGGCCAGGATCCCCGCCGGCGCGACCTGCTGATCGAGTACCTGCACCGCATCCAGGACCGCTACGGGCACCTCGCGGCGCCGCACCTCGTCGCGCTCGCCGCCGAGCTGAAGATGGCGATGACCGAGGTCTACGAGGTCGCGACCTTCTACCACCATTTCGACGTCGTCAAAGAGGGCGACGCAGCCCCGCCGGCGATCACCGTGCGCGTGTGCGACTCGATCGCCTGCGACATCGCGGGCTCGCGCGAGCTGCTCGCGAAGCTGCCCGGCATCCTCGGCAAGGACGTGCGCGTGCTGCACGCGCCGTGCATCGGGCGCTGCGAGACCGCCCCGGCGGCGGTGGTGGGCCAGAACCCGGTGCCGCACGCGACGGCGGAGAAGATCGCGGCATTGGTGAAAGCGAAGGCGATCAAACATCCGGAAAAGCGCTGCGAGGTGACGCCCGGCCACATCGACTACGAGGCGTACCGCGCGAAGGGCGGCTACGCGCTCGCGAAAGCGTGTCTCGCCGGCGAGAAGCCGCGCGAGGACCTGATCAAGGCGATGGAGGACTCGGGGCTCCGCGGCCTGGGCGGCGCGGGCTTCCCCGCCGGCCGCAAGTGGCGCGCGGTCGCGGCCGAGCCCGAGCCGCGCCTGATGGCGATCAACGTCGACGAGGGCGAGCC
>Ga0070741_10019721_pt1 | contig 10736 bp, 9 predicted proteins | sample Coa_R1_4_FD_66440 | JGI IMG/M metagenome (GOLD analysis project Ga0070741, IMG submission 66440) | Surface soil microbial communities from Centralia Pennsylvania, which are recovering from an underground coalmine fire - Coalmine... | ecosystem: Environmental > Terrestrial > Soil > Unclassified ... | reverse complement strand
GCGCGCTCACGCTCTGCGAGCCGCTCGTTGCGCGTTACCCCGATTATTTCGGCGCGCTGTACACGCTTGGCATGATCTACGCCGACAAGCGCCAATTCCCGCAGGCGCTCGGCTGTCTTGTGCGCGCGGTGATGCAAAATCCGCGAAACTGGAAGGCATTGACGTCGCTCGGTGCCGTTTATCTCGAGCTCGGTGCGCCGGAAATGGCCGCGCAGACCATGGAGCAGGCGCGCCTTATCAACCCGCGCGAGCCGAGCATCTTCGCAACGCTTGGAGAGATTTATCGGACCGAGCGCGAATACGAACTGGCCTATGAGGCGCACCGTTCAGCCGTCGAACTGGACTCGAGTCTCAAGATTGCTGCGGTCGGGCTTGGCTTGTCCTGCATGCATCTCGGCCGCTTCGAAGAGGGCGCCAAGGTTTTCGAAGCACTGATCAAGCGCGGAGGGCGCTCGCTCGTCACGCTGACCGGGCTCGCGGAATTGCCGCCTTCGCTTGTGAAACTCGACGTGCTTTCTGAAGTGGCAAAGCTGACGCCGGAAAAGAGCGCCAATAAAACCGAATTCGACAATGCGGTGGCGATCGTCAAAGCGACCGCGCTCGACAAGCTCGGCAAGGCGGAGGAAGCGTGGCAACTTCTCTCGAAGGCCAATCAATCGATCTTTGCGTCACGGCAGGAAGACCTCCGCAACGTCAGGGAGACGGAGCGGACAAGTCTCGATCTGGTGCGAACGCGAAGGTTCAAGCCTTACACTGCGGCCCCCGCCAAGACGATTTCACTGTTCATTCTCGGGCCCTCCCGCTCGGGCAAGACCAGCATGGAGGCGCTGATGTCGGTGCTGCCCGGCGTGAAGCGGGGCTACGAAAATCCGCTGGTCGAGACGGCCGTGCGCCGGACGTTCCAGTCGGCCGGCTTCCTGACCGACAGCGCGTTCAATGCGTTGCCGCCGATGCTCGATGCGCAATGCCGCGAAGCCTATCTCGACGAACTGACGCGGCGCGCCGGGTCGGCCAAGGTCTTCACCAACACCCATCCGGTTCGTATCCACGACGCCGCGCGCATGGCATCGACTTTTCCGGGGGTTCGCCTTCTCTTCGTCAAACGAAATCTCGAAGACAATCTGTTGCGCATCTTCATGCGCAAATACGGCGTGGGCAATTCGTATTCCTATGACGTGAAGGCCGCGCGCGACCACATCGTCTGGTACCATCAGATGATGGATGAACTCGCCGCGAAGCTTCCCGACATCGTGCGCGTCGTCCGCTACGAAGACATGGTCGAGGATCCGCGGGCTGCGGTGCGCGCGGGCGCCGAACTTTGCGGACTCGACGTTCCCGATGTCGCGCTACCAGCCATCGGCGACGACCGGAACTGCGCGCAACCCTATCGCGCGTGGATCGAGGCCGCGCTTTCGTAGGACTTGGCCGTTAGTCCTGCTGCTCCTTTAGCCAAACGCCTAATTCGTGGGCAAATGGCTGTATTTGCCATTTTTGTAGGCGCGCTGACTCAAAAAGATTCAACCCGCAATTTCAGGGTCTTGCTGTTGCCTGTGGATTGGCACGGGCCTTGCCATCCCTACTGCAGCGCGAAAAAGCCGCCGGGGCGTTCGGAGGCGCACGCGCGCGTCAAGCAGAGGGAAGTTCTCAGATGATTAAGTCTATCCGTACGGCCGCCACGCGGTCGTCAGCCAGCCGCTGGCTCGCCGCCGCGGCAGGCCTGGCTCTTGGGCTATCGGCGGTCACCGCCAAGGCCCAGGACACAATCAAGGTCGGAATTTTGCACTCGCTGTCGGGCACGATGGCAATCTCCGAGACCACGTTGAAAGACGTGATGCTCATGCTCATCGAAGAGCAGAACAAGAAGGGCGGCGTGCTCGGCAAGAAGCTCGAAGCCGTCGTCGTCGACCCGGCCTCCAACTGGCCGCTGTTTGCTGAAAAGGCTCGCGAGCTGATCACCAAGGACAAGGTCGCCGCCGTGTTCGGCTGCTGGACCTCGGTGTCGCGCAAGTCCGTGCTGCCGGTGTTCAAGGAGCTAAACTCGATCCTGTTCTATCCGGTGCAGTACGAAGGCGAGGAATCCGAGCGCAACGTGTTCTACACCGGTGCCGCTCCGAACCAGCAGGCGATCCCCGCCGTCGACTATCTGGCGAAGGAAGAGAAGGTGAAGCGCTGGGTGCTCGCGGGCACCGACTACGTCTATCCGCGCACAACCAACAAGATTCTCGAAGCCTATCTGTTGGCCAAGGGCGTGGCCAAAGAAGATATCATGATCAACTACACGCCGTTCGGTCACTCCGACTGGCAGACGATCGTGTCGGACATCAAGAAGTTCGGCTCGGCCGGCAAGAAGACGGCGGTGGTCTCCACCATCAACGGCGACGCCAACGTTCCGTTTTATAAGGAACTCGGCAACCAGGGCATCTCGGCGAAGGACATCCCGGTCGTGGCGTTCTCGGTCGGCGAAGAAGAACTCGCAGGCCTCGACACCAAGCCGCTCCTCGGCCATCTCGCTGCCTGGAACTACTTCCAGTCGATCGATACGCCTTTGAACAAGGAGTACATCGCGAAGTGGCAGGCTTTCACCAAGAACCCGAAGCGTACGTTCAACGATCCGATGGAAGCTCACGTCATCGGTTTCGCGATGTGGGTGAAGGCTGTGGAGAAGGCGAAGTCGACCGATCCTGACAAGGTGATCGACGCTCTCCCGGGCATCGAAGCGCCGAATCTGACGGGTGGCGTGTCCAAGATGCTGCCGAACCATCACATCACCAAGCCGGTCTTCATCGGCGAGGTGCGTGCGGACGGTCAGTTCGACGTGGTGTGGAAGACCGACGGTCTCGTGCCGGGCGACGCCTGGTCGAAGGAGCTTCCGGGCTCCAAGGACCTGATCGGCGATTGGGTCACACTGAAGTGTGGAAACTACAACACCGTCACCAAGAAATGCGGTGGCGCGTCGTAAGCTGAACGCGCTCTCTTGAAGTCACTGGAGGCGGCGGGCACGTCCGCCGCCTCCCACAAACCCCCGCCGGGATGACAGAGATGCGTATGACCTGCGATCGGCTGATCGCTTTGCTGTTCGCGTTTGGCGTTTTTTTCGCCACGCTGGCGGCACACGCCCAGTCCCTCGACGAGGGCCTGCAGAAATTCACGGCCGACTCCTTCAGCGACACTGACGACGGAATTTCCGCGGTCGCGGCCAGCGGCAACGCCCAGGCCGCCGCGATCATTCAGGCGCTGCAGGATGGACGGCTCTTCTTCGATCCGGCGGGCAAGAAGGTTTTCATCAAGGACGGCGCGCGTGTACTCGATGCCGCGACCGGCGAACTTGTTTCGGCCGCGCCGGCGGATCTCAAACCGGTCCGCCTCAATAATCGCCTGCGGCGCTCGGTCGAAGCCGCGCTCGGCGGGCTCACCTTGCTTTCGCCCGATGTGGGCAAACGTCTCACCGCCGCGCAGGCCGTTTTCAAATCCCACGAGCTGAACGCATTGTCCGCGTTGAACGCCGCAATCGCAAAGGAAACGGACTCGCGCGTAAAGCGGGCGTTGGGCGAAGCCCGCGCTTCCGTGCTGCTCTACAAGCCGGACGCTGCGGAAACCGACCGGCTCGATGCAGTGTCCACGCTGCGATTGCGCGGCGACCAGGAAGCGCTCGCCCTGCTTGCCGGGCTTCCCTCCGACGCGCCGGCTTCGGTCAAGAAGTCGGCGCAGGACGCGATCGCCTCGATCCAGAACAGTCTTGCGATCTGGGCGAGCGTGCAGAATGCCTGGTACGGCCTCTCGCTCGGTTCGGTTCTCCTTCTCGCAGCGATCGGCCTTGCCATCACCTTCGGCGTGATGGGCGTCATCAACATGGCGCACGGCGAAATGGTGATGCTCGGTGCCTACGTGACCTTCGTGGTGCAGGAGACGATCCGCTCCTACAATCCCGGCCTGTTCGATTACTCGCTTCTGATCGCGCTGCCCTTGGCGTTCCTGGTTTCGGGGGTCGTCGGCATCATCATCGAGCGCAGCGTGATCCGCTTCCTCTATGGCCGCCCGCTGGAGACGCTGCTCGCGACCTGGGGCATCTCGCTGATCCTGCAACAGGCGGTGCGCACGACATTCGGTCCGACCAACCGCGAAGTCGGCAATCCGTCGTGGATGTCGGGCGCGTTCGAGCTTGGTCAGATCACCATCACCTATAATCGGCTCTGGATCATCGTGTTCACGCTCCTTGTCTTCGTCGGGCTGCTTGCGCTTCTGCGCTTCACCCGTATCGGACTTGAGATGCGCGCGGTGACACAAAACCGCGCCATGGCGGCGTCCATGGGCATTCGCACGAGCCGGGTGGATGCTCTGACCTTCGGGCTCGGCTCCGGCATCGCCGGCATCGCCGGTGTGGCATTGTCGCAGATCGACAATGTCAGCCCGAACCTCGGGCAAGGCTACATCATCGACTCATTCCTCGTCGTCGTGTTCGGGGGCGTCGGAAACCTGTGGGGCACGCTCGTCGGAGCGCTGTCGCTCGGCATCGCCAACAAGTTCCTCGAGCCCTTCGCAGGCGCGGTGCTCGGCAAGATCGCGATCCTGGTTTTGATCATCCTGTTCATTCAGAAACGTCCGCGCGGCCTGTTCGCGCTCAAGGGCCGGGCGGTGGACGCATGACCGGCCCGCTCATCCGTACGCTCGATCGCGGCGCGACGATCTTTCTCGTTCTTGTCGCCGTCGCAGCGATTGCGATCCCGGCTTCCAATCTCCTGTTGCCGCCGACGTCGGCACTCCATGTGCCGACCTATCTTGTCGCGCTGTTCGGCAAATATGTTTGCTACGCGCTGCTCGCTCTCTCGATCGACCTGATCTGGGGCTATTGCGGCATTCTCTCGCTCGGCCACGGCGCGTTCTTCGCGCTCGGCGGCTACGCGATGGGCATGTATCTCATGCGCCAGATCGGCACGCGCGGCGTCTATGCCGATCCGATTCTGCCGGACTTCATGGTGTTCCTGAACTGGAAGGAATTGCCGGTCTATTGGTACGGCTTCAACCATTTCGGCTACGCCGCATTGATGGTCGTGCTCGTGCCCGGCGTGCTCGCCTTTATATTCGGATGGTTCGCATTCCGCTCGCGCGTGACCGGCGTCTATCTTTCGATCATCACCCAGGCGATGACGTTCGCCCTGACGCTCGCCTTCTTCCGCAACAATTTCGGCTTTGGCGGCAATAACGGCCTGACCGATTTCAAGGATATCCTCGGTTTCAACGTGCAGGCGCAGGGCACGCGCGCGGCGTTGTTCGCCGCGTCCTGCGTCGCGCTCGCGATCGGCTTCCTGATCTGCCGATGGCTGGTAACCTCCAAATACGGCAAGGTGCTGGTTGCGATCCGCGATGCGGAATCGCGCACGCGCTTCCTCGGCTATCGCGTGGAATCCTACAAGCTGTTCGTGTTCACGCTGTCTGCCTGCATGGCGGGCGTAGCGGGCGCGCTTTACGTGCCGCAGGTCGGCATCATCAATCCGAGCGAATTTGCGCCGGCCAATTCGATCGAGGCGGTGATTTGGGTTGCGGTCGGCGGGCGCGGCACGCTCACCGGCGCCGTGCTTGGCGCGATCCTCGTCAACTACGCCAAGACCACCTTCACCAGCGGCGTGCTCGCACCCTATTGGCTGTTCATGCTCGGTGCACTGTTCGTGGTCGTCACGCTGTTCCTGCCGCGCGGCCTCATCGGCACGCTGCGCCACTGGGTTGGCGAGCGCCAGGCGAAGCTCTCGGCCGCGCGCGAGGACGGTGCGGCCGTCGGCGAGCCGTCGGCACGGCCTGCGGAGTGATGGCCATGGATATCCGCACCACCGCAGCCCTTCTTTATCTCGACGGCGTCACGGTGTCGTTCGATGGCTTCCGCGCGCTGAACAATCTCTCGCTCGCGATCGAAGAGGGCGAGATGCGCGCGATTATCGGCCCGAACGGTGCCGGCAAGACCACGATGATGGATGTCATTACCGGCAAGACGCGGCCAGATTTGGGCGACGCCGTGTTCGCCGGCGCCTACGATCTTACAAGCCTCGACGAGACCGAGATCGCGCGGCTCGGTATCGGCCGCAAATTCCAGAAGCCGACCGTGTTCGACATGCACAGCGTCGAGGACAATCTCCTTCTGGCGCTGAACGAGGACCGCAGCGTTCGCGCAACGATCCTGTGGGAGAGCAACGAAAGCTCGGCGGCGCGGATCGACAGGATTCTCGACACCATTCGTTTGACGGCCGCGCGCAAGCGCCTCGCCGGATCGCTGTCTCACGGCCAGAAGCAGTGGCTGGAGATCGGCATGCTGCTCGCGCAGGAGCCGAAGCTTCTGCTGGTCGACGAGCCAGTCGCCGGCATGACCGATGTCGAGACGCAGCAGACCGCCGAGCTCCTGAAAGAGATTAACAAGACCAAGACGGTCGTCGTGGTCGAACACGACATGCATTTCGTGCGAGAGCTTGGCGTCAAGGTCACCTGCCTGCACGAAGGCTCGGTGCTGGCCGAAGGCACGATCGACCAGGTGTCGACTAACGACCGCGTCGTCGAGGTGTATTTGGGACGCTGACAATGCTCGAAGCAAAATCAATCGACCTTCACTACGGTGCGGCGCAGGCATTGCGGTCGGTGTCGCTTGTCGCCGAGCCAGGCAAGGTCACTTGCGTGCTCGGAAGGAACGGTACCGGCAAGACGAGCCTTCTGCGCGCCCTTGTCGGTCAGCATGCGATCTCGAAGGGGGAGATTATCTGGGGCGGCAAGGACATCACCAAGCTTCGTCCCTACGAGCGCGCCCGTGCCGGCATCGCTTACGTGCCGCAGGGGCGCGAAATCTTTCCTCTGCTGACGGTGGAGGAAAATCTTCGCACCGGCTTTGCGCCGTTGCCGCGCGATCAGCGCGATATCCCGGACGATGTCTTCTCGCTCTTTCCCGTGCTGCATGAGATGCTCGGGCGCCGCGGCGGAGATCTGTCCGGCGGCCAGCAACAGCAGCTCGCCATCGGACGTGCGCTCGTGATGCGGCCCAAGGTGCTGCTGCTCGACGAGCCGACCGAGGGCATCCAGCCTTCGATCATCAAGGACATCGGCCGCGCCATTTCGTATCTGCGTGGGCTCGGCCAGATCGCGATCGTTCTGGTCGAACAGTATCTCGATTTCGCACGCGAACTCGGAGACCGTTTCGCGGTAATGGACCGCGGCGCGGTGGTCTATGCCTCGGGCAAGGCGGACATGGACGAAAACGCGCTGAAGCGCGCGATGGCGATTTGATGATGTACGAATTGTTTCGTCATGGCCGGGCTTGTCCCGGCCATCCACGTCTTGGATATTGAACTAAGGCGTGGATGCCAGGCGCGGGGCGGGGCATGACGACGGAGAGACGGTCGTGAGTGTCGTTTCCTTGCAGGAGCAATCGTCGACCTTCGCTGCCAACCGCGCGCAGGGCGAGATCGCGCTGACCGTCGCGCATGATGGCGGGCGCACGCGCAGAAAGCGGGTTCGGGAAAGCGGCTCGCTGCGTGCGCGCTTTCCCAATGTCACCGGCGAGGAGATTGAAGCCGTCATCGTCAACACTGCTGGCGGGATTGCGGGCGGCGACCGCTTCGCGTTGGATTTCACGGTTGGTGAGGGCGCCAAGCTTCTCGTCAGCGGGGCGGCCGCAGAAAAAGTCTATCGTTCGATCGGCATCGAGACCGTGATTTCCGTCCGGCTCGACATCGCCAAGGGTGCGTCGCTGCGCTGGCTGCCGCAGGAGACGATCCTGTTCGACCGCGCAAACCTCACGCGATCCATCGACATCGAGATGGCGGGCGATGCCGCCCTCGTCCTTGTGGAGGCGGTGGTTTTTGGCCGTGCGGCGATGGGCGAAACGGTGGAGCAGGGTAAGTTGATCGACCGTTGGCAGTTGCGGCGCGACGGCAAGCTCGTTTTCGCCGAGACGTTGAAGCTCGACGGCGCGATCAAGGACATCTTGGCACGAGCAGCCATCGCGAATGGCGGCGGCGCGATTGCGACGATCCTGTTTACACCGGCGGACGAGGCGCTGGTCGAAAAGCTCCGTGCCATCGAATGTTCTGGAGAAGTCGGCATTTCCGCTTGGAACGGCATCGCGCTGGCGCGATTCTGCGCCGCCGACGGTGCGGCACTCCGCCGTGACATTGTCGCGCATCTTGCGGCGCTCGATCGCGGGACATTGCCGCGGTTATGGTTGAATTGAGGGTGACCGATGAATCTAACGCCTCGTGAGAAAGACAAACTGCTGATCGCGATGGCCGCGATGGTCGCGCGGCGCCGCCTTGAGCGCGGCGTGAAGCTCAACCATCCCGAGGCGATCGCACTGATCACCGATTTCATTCTCGAAGGCGCGCGCGACGGAAAAACCGTGGCGCAGCTGATGGACGCGGGCGCCCACGTCATCACCCGAGCGCAGGTGATGGACGGCATTGCCGAGATGATCCACGACATTCAGGTCGAGGCGACGTTCCCGGACGGGACGAAGCTCGTGACCGTGCACGAACCGATCAGGTGAGCGCCATGATCCCCGGCGAATATTTCATCAAGGACGGCGAGATCGAGCTGAACGCCGGCCGCAAGACCGTAACGCTCACCGTGTCGAACACTGGCGACCGGCCGATCCAGGTTGGCTCGCATTATCATTTCTTCGAGACCAATCCCGCGCTGCAATTTGACCGCAGGAAAGCGCGCGGGATGCGCCTCAATATCGCGGCGGGCACCGCCGTGCGCTTCGAGCCCGGCCAGACGCGCGAGGTCACGCTGGTCGCGCTCGCGGGCAAGAAGACGATCTACGGCTTCCGCGGCGACGTGATGGGAAAATTGTGAGGGCGATGCGATGTCCGTGAAGATCAAGCGCAGCGCCTATGCCGACATGTTCGGCCCGACCACGGGCGACAAAGTACGGCTCGCCGACACCGATCTCATCGTCGAGGTGGAGAAGGATTTCACCGGCTACGGCGAGGAGGTGAAATTCGGCGGCGGCAAGGTGATCCGCGACGGCATGGGCCAGTCGCAGATGACCAACAAGCAAGGCGCGGTCGATACCGTCATCACCAACGCGCTCATTCTCGATCACTGGGGCATCGTGAAAGCCGACGTCGGCATCGTGAACGGCCGTATCGCCGCGATCGGCAAGGCCGGCAATCCGGACATCCAGCCGGGCGTCACCATTCCGATCGGGCCGGGCACCGACGCAATTGCGGGCGAAGGCAAAATCCTCACTGCCGGTGGTTTTGACTCACACATCCATTTCATCTGCCCGCAGCAGATCGACGACGCGCTGATGTCGGGCGTGACCACGCTCCTCGGCGGCGGCACCGGGCCTTCGCACGGCACGTTTGCGACCACCTGCACGCCCGGGCCGTTCCACATCGGGCGGATGATGCAGTCGTTCGACGATTTCCCGGTCAATCTCGGTATTTCCGGCAAGGGCAATGCCTCGCGCCCGCAGGCGCTCGAGGAGATGATCAAGGCGGGGGCCTGCGCGCTCAAGCTGCACGAAGACTGGGGCACGACGCCGGCTGCGATCGACAACTGCCTTTCGGTCGCCGACGACTACGACATCCAGGTGATGATCCACACCGACACGCTGAACGAGTCGGGCTTTGTCGAAGACACCGTGAAGGCGTTCAAGGGCCGCACCATCCACGCCTTCCACACCGAGGGCGCTGGCGGCGGGCACGCGCCGGACATCATCAAGATCGCGGGCTTAAAGAACGTGCTGCCGTCGTCGACCAACCCGACGCGGCCGTTCACGCGCAATACCATCGACGAGCATCTCGACATGCTGATGGTGTGCCACCATCTCGATCCGTCGATTCCGGAAGACCTCGCTTTCGCCGAGAGCCGCATCCGCAAGGAGACGATTGCGGCGGAAGATATCCTGCACGACATCGGCGCGCTCTCGATGATGTCGTCGGATTCGCAAGCTATGGGCCGTCTCGGCGAAGTCATCATCCGCACATGGCAGACCGCCGACAAGATGAAGAAGCAGCGTGGCCGCCTGAAGGAAGAGAAGGGCGACAACGACAACGCGCGCGTGAAGCGCTACGTGTGCAAATACACCATCAATCCCGCCATCGCACATGGCGTGTCGAAGCACATCGGCTCGGTCGAGAAAGGAAAGCTCGCGGACCTTGTGTTGTGGGCGCCGGCCTTCTTCGGCGTGAAGCCCGATTGCATCATCAAGGGCGGCTCGATTGTCGCGGCGCCGATGGGCGACCCGAACGCCTCGATTCCGACACCGCAGCCGGTCCATTACCGGCCGATGTTCGGTGCCTTCGGCCGCGCGCGCGAGGCATCGTCGGTGATCTTCACGTCGAAGGCCGCTGTGCGCGGCAATCTCGGCAAGAAGCTCGGCATCCGCAAGGAGCTCGTGGCGGTCACCAATACCCGCGGCAAGATTTCGAAGAAGAGCATGATTCACAACGACGCCACGCCGCATATCGAAGTGGACCCGGAGACCTACGAGGTGCGTGCGGATGGTGAATTGCTGACCTGCGCGCCTGCAGAGGTGCTGCCGATGGCGCAGCGATACTTTTTGTTTTAGATCATCGGCGCCGCTCTCCCCTTCGTCATGCGTGGGCCTGACCCGCGCATCCCGCTTAGGAGGGCACAGTGCGCCCCTGATCGGGATGCCCGGCACGAGGCCGGGCATGACAAGAGAAAGACGGGAAGAAATGTCCACGATCTACGTCATCGCCACCATCCGCACGCATCCGGGCAAGTTGCAGGAA
>Ga0070741_10019720_pt1 | contig 10736 bp, 3 predicted proteins | sample Coa_R1_4_FD_66440 | JGI IMG/M metagenome (GOLD analysis project Ga0070741, IMG submission 66440) | Surface soil microbial communities from Centralia Pennsylvania, which are recovering from an underground coalmine fire - Coalmine... | ecosystem: Environmental > Terrestrial > Soil > Unclassified ... | reverse complement strand
CTCGGTGCGGGCGACGGACGGCGGCGGTGGCGGCGTCTCGGTGCGCTCGACGGGCGGTGGCGGCGGCGTCTCGGTGCGTTCCGCGACCGGCGGAGGCGGGGTCGACGCCGGCGTTTCCGTCCGCGCTACGACCGGTGGCTCCGCGGGGCGGGACGCCGTCTGGACGCGGGGCGGAGGTGGCGCTGCCACGGCGATCCGCCACTCGCGCGTGGTCGTCCCGCCGAGATCGCCGCGCACGACGGCGCGTACGACCGTCACACCGGGACGCTTCGGCCGGACGGTGAGCGCCAGGCCGTCGCCGGCGGGCGTGCCGTCGACCTGCCACGCCGCGCGCACTTTCTCGCTCGTGGGCGACGGCTGCGGATCGATCCGGAGACGGACCGGCGTCGCGAGATTTGTCTCGATCGTCGACGCCGGCGGGGTCGCGTCGATGCGGGGCCCCCGCGGCGGCTTGACGCGCACAGTCCACGTGCGCGACTCCGTGCCCTCCCGGCCGCTCACGGCGACTTCGACGCGCTTCAACCCGACGTCGCCCGGCTGAGGCGCGTAGGCCCAGAACGGACCGGTCGCGGCGGGTACGCCGTCGAGCGTCCAGCTGTAGCGCAGGTCGGGACCGCGCGCGGAGATGGCGAAATCGCGCGACTCGCCGACGTGGATCGTCGCCTTCGGACGCGCCGGCGCCACACCGATCACCTCCGGCGTATATGCCCCGCGCGGGACCGGCGCGCGCGTCGGGACGGCGTCGCGATGGAGGACGCGCGCGACGGTCGTCGACCAGTCGTGCGAGCGCGCGGCGATGCCGCCTCCCACGATCGCCGCCGCGACGAGCAACACGGAGAGCGCGATCCAGCGGCGCGTGTGGCGCGGCTGGCCGCCGTCGGCGCCGAGGTCCGAGATCGCGAGATACGTCTGCGAGAAGAGCGCGCCCGAATCGGGTCGGTCGCCGCCGTCGTCAAGCCAGATTCGCGGACCGTCGTCTCCCTTCCGCCGCGCCGCCGAGCCCCGCATGTCCACGACGTAGACCGGGACGGGGATCCGTCGCAATTACCCTCTCGACGTAGGACCCAGGGGATACGCGCGCCTGTGCACATCGAACGTCGCCGTGATGACGACACCGCGAGAGACGGGATTCCCGCGCAAACGCACCACCTCTATCGAATCGTGCGTGACGTTGCGTGCGGCGTGCGCGTTCCTCGCGATCGCAACTGTGCCGGGAGCGGTCGCCGCGGCGCCGCCAATCTGTCGCGGCGCTCCGCCGACGGTGCAGCTGCCGCCCACGTGTGTCGGTGAGCCCGCCGCGGGCTCGGCGACGTTCTGCTTCGAAGGCAACGGCGCGTGTAGCGGGAGCGGGGTCGTGTTCGGTGTCACGGCGCCTGCGGCGCCGTTCGGGATCTCCGGGCTCCGCATCGAGGGACCGAACGGCGCCCGCGCCGTCGGCGCGACGGACTTCCCGATCTTCCTGGATACGGGCGACACGCTGATCGCCGATCTGCTCGTCGTGCCGACCAGCGCCGGGCCGCTGAATGGCCAGCTCGGATGGACCGTCGCCCTCGTCGGCAAGCGTGACTGCACGGTCAACGTCGTTGCCGGAACGCCCGTCTGCGCCGGACCCACACCGGACAATCCCTGCGTCGGCCAGGTCTGCGCGGCGGGCGCCTGTGTCCCGGGGGCCGTCGGGGGTGCCTGCGAGGACGGCGATCCCTGTACGGTCGGCGACACGTGCGCGGACGGCGTGTGTCGGCCCGGCGTGCCGAAGGACTGCTCCGCGGACCTCTGCGCGCCGGGCGGGACGTGCGTCGGCGGCGTATGCGTCGGCGGGACGCCGCCGTCGTGCGACGACGGCAACCCGTGCACGGCGGACTCGTGCGATCCGGCCGTCGGCTGCGTGCACGTCGCGTCGAATGCCGGGTGCGACGACCGAAACCCGTGCACGTCGGACCTCTGTGACCCGATCGCGGGCTGCCTGCACGTGGCGGTCAGTGGGGTCGCGTGCGACGACGGTGACGCGTGCACGACCGACGACCGCTGCACGAACGGCGTCTGTGGGGGCCATGCCATCACGTGTCCCCCGGACCGATTCGCGTGCACGGTGGATCACTGCGTCGCCGGATCGTGCCGGCACGATCCGGACGACACGCAGTGCGGGAGCGCCGAGTGCACGATCGGCGTGTGCCGGCCGAACGATCCCGCCGCCGATCGTCGCGGCTGCATCGTGACGCCGGTCGCCGAGGGGGACGTGTGCACGGACGACGGCGTGGCCTGCACGGACGACGTCTGCACCGACGGCGGCTGCCTCCACGTTCCCGTCGACGACCGCTGCGAAGCCGCCGACGAATGCCGTCCCGCCGTGTGCGCGCCCGAGCGGCCCGATCGCGACGCGGGCGGCTGCGTGCCGGCGCCGGTCACCGATCTCGCAGGAACGGCGTGCGCCGAGGACGGTGATCCCTGCACCGACGACGTCTGCGATCAGGGTCGGTGCGCGCACGAGTCGGTGGCCGAGGCGGCATCGTGCGCGGTGGTCGGCGGCGCGTTCCGGAAGGCGCTCGGGCTGGCCGGCCTCGCCCGGACGCTCGCCGCCGCGCTCGACGGTCTCGAGCCGGCGACGACGCCCGCCGGGCGGTCCGGGATGGCGGCCGCTCAGGACCGGCTGGCGCACATCGCCGGGGACCTCGACGGCGCCGTCCGCGCGCTCTCGGGGAAGATGCCGGTGGCGGCCGACACCACCCCGATCGCGCAGACGATCGCGCAGCAACGTGCCCACATCGCGTTCACGCAGATCCTCCGCACGCCGCAGCAGGTCCGCGGGTTCCTCGCGACATTGACGGAGGCGCGTGCCCGGGCCGCCGTCGGGCGCGCGAGCGCTCGGACCCTCCGCGGCCGCGGCCGCCTCTTGCTCCGCGGGACGAAAACCCTTAAAGGCGAGCTCAAGCGACTGCAGCAGGTATCACAGACATTCGCTCGCTAGCCTGCTAGGTGGTGCACCGGCAGGTCGGAACAGGAGGTGCTCGTGCACGCCGTCCCCCGCGCCGTCGCCATCGGCCTGCTCGCCGCCCTGGCGGCGACCCCCGCCCATGCGCTCTCGCTCCGCGATCGCTTCTCGGCGACGGCGCAGCGTGTGGGCCTCACCGGAGGCGGCGCATTCGACGCCCTCGGTGATGCGATCGCAGACACCGCCGCCCGGAACCTCCCGGTCATCTCCGCCTCGGCCGGCTTCACGTACCAGTACAACCCCCAGCTCGAGGTCTTCGAGCGCACGTCGGACACCCTCGGCCCGATCTTCCTCGAGCGGCCGGACACCCTCGGGCGCGGCAAGTTCAACGTCAACGTGAGCTTCCAGTACGTCGAGCTGAACGAGATCGACGGCACCCCGACGAACCGTCTCGAGTCGAGGGATCCGGTCGTCAGTCGCGTCGTGGAGGCGGCGACCGGCACGCTCCTCGGCTTCACCGCCGACCGGCTCCGCTACAACTTCAAGCTCATCAACCACATCGCGGGCGTGAGCCTCACGTACGGCGTGCTCGACAACCTCGACGTCAACCTCTTCGTGCCGGTCATCTTCACCAACTTCGACGTCACCGCGAACCGCGATACGCTCTTCGCCGCCGGCCCCGACGGCGTGTTCAACCCGGCCCCGGCGCACTTCGAGCCGGGCACGCTGCGCGGACAGAAGAACGGCATCGGCGACATCCTGATCCGCGCGAAGTACCAGCTCCCCCGCATGGACATCTGGCGCTCGGCGCTCGGGCTCCAGCTGCGCCTGCCGTCCGGCGACGAGGCCAACTTCCAGGGGACGGGGAACTTCGAAGCGTCGCCGTTCTTCTACGCGTCGACGATCCTCTGGTCGCGCGTCGAGCCGCACGCGAACGTCGGGCTCGATCTCCGGAGTGACGACGTCTCGAAGAGCCAGGCCCGCTACGGTGTCGGCGTCGACGCGGACGTGACCCGCCGGATCGGCCTCGCGCTCGGGTTCCTCGGGCGGAGCCAGTTCTCGGCGAGCGCGTCGCCGAGCGACACCGCGTTCCTCCACCTGACGCCGAGCGGCACGACGGCGCTCGAGCCCCTCCTCGGGATCGACTTCGCCCGCAAGGACTTCTTCGACCTCTCCTTCGGCGCGCGCGCGGTCGTGTGGCGTCAAATCATGGTCTTCGCCAACGGCATCTACGCCTTGAACGACGACGGCCTTCGAAACGACTCCATCATCCCCGTCGTCGGGCTCGAGGGGACGTTCTAGCGCGGCGCGGACAGACGCTGGGCGCGCCGGGGGACGGGTCCGCGGGCGGGGGGCACCCGCGCTCGCCTTCGCTTCGCCCGCGTGGACCAGGACGGACTCCGGCGAGCGGCGCGTATGCGGGCTCAGAGGCGGCGCTCGCGGGTGCCCCCCGCCCGCGGACCCGTCAGGCGCGTCGAGCGGTCGTCTGCGGCCGGCTAGCTCGTTCCCTCGACTCCGCTTCCTACGGGGGGGTGGGCCGTTATAATTCGCGGCTTCGATGAAGGCGTTTGCGCGGTGGCTGGCCCGGCACCCGCTCGCGGTCGTCGTCGCGAACTTGGTCGTGACGGCGGTGCTGGGGGCGTTCGCGATGCACGTGCGGATCGAGAACTCGCTCGAGAGCATGCTGCCCGCGGGCGACCCGAAGGTCGAGTACTACAACGCGACACGCGCGATCTTCGGCAGCGACGACGTGGCGGTCGTCGGGGTTCGGGCGGACGACATCTTCGCGCCGGCGACGATCGAGAAGATCGCGCGCGTGACCGACGCCCTCGGGCGGATCCCCGGCGTCGAGCACGTGCTCAGCATCACGAACGCCGTCGATCCCGCGGCCGACGTGCTCCATCCGCCCCGGCTCCTCGCGCACATCCCGGCGCCGCCGGACGAGGTGGCGGCGCTCAAGCAGAAGCTCCTCGCGACGCCGCTCTACGGGAAGAACCTCGTCGCCGACGATTTCCGCGGCGCCGCGATCAACGTCTTCTTCGAGAACCTGACCGACGCGCAGTACCTGGACCTCGGCGTCGACGCGAAGATCGATGCGGTGCTCGACGCCGAGCGGAAGCCCGAGCAGTTCTTCTACACCGGCGCCGCGCACGTGAAGCAGGCGGCGGTCGAGCTCATGCGGCGGGACCTCCTCCGCTTCACGCCGCTCGCGCTGGCGCTCGTCCTTCTCGTCCTCTGGATCTCGTTCAAGACCGTCCGCGGTGTGCTGCTCCCCGTGCTCGCCGTCGGGCTCGCGCTGGTCTGGACGCTCGGCATCCTCGTGCTGGCCGGGAAGGCGATCAGCCTCGGCACCTTCGTCCTGCCGCCGCTCCTCCTCGTCGTCGGCAGCTCCTATGCGATCCACGTGGTGGCGCGGTACTACGAGCAGGTGGCGGCGCACGCGCCCGCCGATCAGGTGGTCGTGCGCGCGTTCGACCGCGTGTGGCTGCCGCTCACGATCTCCGCCGTCACGACCGTGATCGGGTTCGGGTCGCTCATGGTGAACCGGATTACGGCGATCTGGGACCTCGGGCTGTTCGCCGTCGTCGGTGTCGTCTGCCTGACGATCACGTGCCTCACGTTCCTGCCCGCGGCGCTACAGCTCATGCCGCATCGCCTCCGCTTCGCGGGCTCCGGCAAGATTTCGCCGACGCTCGGCGAGTACCTGCGCCGGCTCGGCGAGCGCGCGTACGCGTCCCGCCGGGAGATCCTTTGGGGTGCCGTCGGGCTCACGGTGCTCGCGCTCGCCGGCACCCGCCTCATCCGCGTCGACTCCGACTTCCTCACCTACTTCGCGCCGACGTCGGAGGTCCGGCGCGAGAACGAGGCCATCAATCGCGAGATCGTCGGCTCGAACCCGTTCTACATCGTGATCGACGGCGGTGCGCCGGGCGTCCTGAAGCGCTGGGAGGTGCTGAAGCTCATCAAGGACCTCCAGCGGTTCGTCGCGACGCTGCCGGGCGTCACGTCGTCGATCTCGCTGGTCGACTACCTCGAGGTGCTCGAGGCGGGCTTCGGCAAGCAGGCCGAGGGCGGCGATCTCGTCATCAACGACGCCGGCGACATCGTGCCGGCCGAGGCGCCGAAGTCGTTCTGGGAGGAGCCGCGGAACCTGGAACCGCTCCTCGCGGCGATGGCGACGAGCCACGAGACGTTCAAGAGCGTCGTCACGGCGGACTTCAGCAAAGCGAGCATCCTGGTGCGAACGAACCTCTCCGGCTCGAGCCGGGTCGAGGACACGCTCGATCGCATCCGGCTCTACGTCGCCGAGCACTTCCCGTCGAACCTGCCCGTGAACCTGACGGGGACGCTCGTCCTGCTGACGGGCACGACGTCCGACATCGTCGCCGGCCAGATCAAGAGCCTGGCGCTCGCGCTCGGCATCATCTTCGTCGTCATGTCGCTCATGTTCCTGTCGGTCAAGATCGGCTTCTTCGCGATCCTCCCGAACGTCGTGCCGATCGTCGTCTTCTTCGGGGTCATGGGCTGGCTCGGCATCTGGCTGAACCTCGGCACGAGCCTGATCGCGGCGATCGCCCTCGGCATCGCCGTCGACTCGACGATCCACTTCATGGCGCGGCTCAACCTGGAGCTCCAGGGCGAGACCGACCAGACGGCGGCGCTCGTCCGGACGCTCCGCACGGTGGGCGTGCCGATCGTCTACACGACGATCGCGCTCTTCTTCGGCTTCCTCACCTTCGCGGCGTCGAGCTTCATCCCGATCCAGAACTTCGGCATCCTCTCGGGCGTCACCATGGCGACCGCACTCGGCGCGAACCTGGTCCTGCTCCCGGCGCTCCTCGCGACCACGAAGATCATCACGCTCTGGGACCTCCTCGGCGTGAAGCTCGGCGAGGATCCCGCCGGCACGATCCCGCTTTTCGCGGGGCTCCGCCCGGCGCAGGCGCGCATCGTCGTGCTGATGGGCGAGCTGAAGCGCTTCGAGCCCGGCGAGCCGATCGTCCGGCGCGGCGAGCGCGGCGACGAGATGTACGTCATCATCCAGGGGACGAGCGACGTCCTCCTCGGCGACGGCGTCGGGCGGCGGCCGATCGCGCGGCTCCGCCGGGGCGACGTCATCGGCGAAATGGGTCTCGTGCGCCACGACGAGCGGAGCGCGGACGTCGTGGCCGCGAGCGGCGTCGAGGTGCTGGCGGTCGACGAGCGTTTCCTTCGACGCATCCAGAACCGCTACCCGCGGATCGCCTCGAAGGTGTTCCTCAACCTGACGCGTATCCTGAGCGACCGGCTCCAGCGCATGAACGAGCGCTTCGTCGCGGCGCAATCCGCGTAGCCGTCCGAGCAGCGCGCACGTCTCGCCCTCATTCGCGGTTTTTCTTGACGCCGCCGCGGCCCACGAGTAGCTACCGCCAGGAGGGCCGGCGATCATATCGGGTCCGCCGGCGCGTCGAGGAGGCACGAGCACGTGCGCTGTCCGTCCTGCGGTCGAGTGAGCCCTGCCGACTGGCTGTACTGCGCGGCGTGCGGGAGCAGCCTGGAACGCACGTGTGCTCGCTGCGGGACGCGCATCGACCCGGGCCAGCGTTCCTGCGGCCACTGCGGGGCCGCCCTGACGGAGACGGTCTCGGAGCCGCCTCTGCCCGAGTCCGAGCGCTTCGCCGGCGGCCGCTACCACGTGCGGCGGCTCCTGGGCGAAGGCGCCAAGAAGCTCGTCTATCTGGCCATCGACACACGGCTCGAGCGCGAGGTCGCGCTCGCGGTCATCAAGACCGAAGGCCTCGACGCCGCCGGCCGCGCTCGAATTCAGCGCGAAGCGCGCGCGATGGGCCGGCTCGGCGACCATCCCCACGTCGTCACGGTCTTCGACGTCGGCGAGGAGGCCGGACGGCCGTATATCGTGACCCAGTATCTCGACGGCGGCTCCGTCGACGACCTCCTCCGGCGCGCCGACCAGCGGCGCCTGCCGGTCGCGCAGGCACTCGCGATCGCGGTCCAGATCTGCCGGGCGCTCGAGCACGCGCACGACCGCGGAATCCTCCACCGCGACCTGAAACCGACAAACGTCTGGCTCACCGCCGACGGGACGGCCAAGCTCGGTGACTTCGGCTTGGCCCTCGCCCGGGAGACCTCACGCCTAACGATCGAGGGCATGATGGTCGGGACGATCGCGTACATGCCTCCGGAGCAGGCGCTCGGCCGACCGCTCGATGCGCGGAGCGACCTCTACGCGCTCGGCGCGATGCTGTACGAGATGCTGACCGGGCGGCCCCCGTTCGTCGGCGACGATGCGGTGGCGATCATCTCCCAGCACCTCAACACCGCGCCCGTTGCCCCCTCCTGGCACAACCCCGCCGTGCCGAAAGCGCTCGAAGCAATCATCCTCCGGCTCTTGGCCAAGGCGGCCGACGACCGGCCGGCGTCGGCGGCAGAGGTGCGGACGAGTCTCAAGGCGGTGGCGAGCGCTCCGGCCGGGGGCGCGCCGTCCACCGGCCGGGAGGGAAATCCGCTCGACCGGCTCGCCGGCGGTGTGTTCGTCGGGCGCGCGCGAGAGCTCGACGAGCTCCGCGTCGCCGTTGAGGACGTCCGCGCGGGACAGGGCCGTCTCGTCCTCCTCCTCGGGGAACCCGGCATCGGAAAGACCCGCACAGCGACCGAGATCGCGACCTATGCGCGACTCCGCGGCTGTCAGGTGCTCTGGGGCCGGGCCGTCGAGGCGGGGGGCGCCCCGGCGTACTGGCCGTGGGTCCAGTTGATCCGCACGTACATGCACGAGCGCGAGCCGCAGCGGGCGATCGCCGAAATGGGCTCGGGAGCGGCGGACATCGCGCAGGTCGTGTCCGAGGTGCGCGAGCGACTCCCCGATCTTCCGCCGGTGCCCACGATCGAGCCCGAGCAGGCGCGGTTCCGTCTCTTCGACAGCATTACCACGTTCCTCAAGAATGCCGGTACCGCGCGGCCACTCGTGCTCGTCCTCGACGACCTGCACTGGGCCGACAAGCCGTCGCTGCTCCTGCTGCAGTTCCTCGCGCGCGAGATGGCGACGTCCCGCATCCTCGTGATCGGCACCTATCGCGACGTCGAGCTCGGTCGCGAGCATCCGCTCTTCCAGGCGCTCGGGGAGCTCGCGCGGGAGATCATCACCCGGCGGATCACGCTTCGGGGGCTCACCGAAGAGGACGCCGCGCGGTACATCGCGATGACGGCCGGCATGACGCCGCCGCCCTCGCTCGTGTCCGCGCTCCATCGCGAGACCGAGGGCAACCCCTTCTTCCTCGGCGAAATCGTCCGGCTCCTCGTGACGGAAGGCGGCCTCGCGCGCGCCCTCGAGCGCAGCGAGTGGAAGTTCAGCGTGCCGCAGGGGGTCCGCGAGGTGATCGCGCGGCGGCTCGACTCGCTGTCCCGGGAATGCAACGCGATCCTCGCGGTCGCGGCGGTGATCGGCCGGGAATTCGTCGCGAGCGTCCTCGAGCAGGTGACGGAGCTTCCGGGGTCCCGGCTCGTCCCGGCGCTCGAGGAAGCCGTCGCGAGCCGCGTCGTCGTGGAGGTCCCTCGCGCCCCCGGGCGCTACGCGTTCACCCATGCGCTCATCCGGGAGACCCTCTACGCCGACCTCTCGACGGCGCGGCGCATCGAGCTCCACGGCAGCATCGCCGCCACGCTCGAGCGCCTGTACGCGCCCGACCTCGAACGCCATACGCCCGCGCTCGCGTATCACTTCTGCGAGGCGTTGCGGAGCGGGGGCGACGCGGACAAGGCGATCGGCTACGCGATGCGCGCCGCCGCCCGCGCGATGCGGCAGCTCGCGTACGAGGACGCCGCCCAACATTACGAGCGTGCTCTGCAAGCGCTGGAGCTCGTCGACGCGGGAGACGCGACACGGCAGCTCGATCTGCTGCTCCTCCTCGGGGCGGCGCGGCGAAAGGCCGCGGAGATCGATCAGGCGAAGGCGACCTTCGACCGTGCCGCCGACCTCGCGAAGCGGCTCGGCGCGACGGAGTCCTTGGCGCGTGCCGCCCTCGGCTACGCCGGGCCGACCGACGACATCGTGCCGGGAGAAGTGAGTTCCGCGACGAGCGATCTGCTGAGGGAATCCGCCGCCGCCCTCGGCGAGGGCGACGGTGCGCTGCGCGCGGCGATCCTGGCCCGGCTCGGGGCGGAGGTCTACCACTCCGATGCCTCGGAGCAGGCCGGAATCTTCGCGCGTGACGCATTGGAAATGGCGCGACGGCTCGACGATCCTCCCACGCTCGGCTTCGTCCTCACGTGCGCGCACTTCGCGCTCTGGTGGCCCGACAACCTCGAGGAACGAGTCGTGATCTCCGCCGAGATGGTGCGCCTGGGGCAGCGGATCGGTGATCGGGACCTCGAGTTCCGCGGTCACTACTGGTCCGTGATCGACTTCCTCGAAGCCGGCGACATGCCTCGGGTCGACGCGGAGATCGAGACGTGCGCCCGCCTCGCCGCCGCGCTCCGCGATCCGACGTGCGCGTGGCACGTTCAGGTCTTCCGCGCGACACAAGCGAGCATGGCCGGTCGGCTCGAGGACGCAGAGCGCCTCGCGATCGAGGCATTCATGGTCGGCCAGCGGGTGGCCTTCCGGTTCGCCGAGCAGACCTCCTCGGTGCAGCTGTTCTACGTCCGCAGGGAGCAGGGCCGCATCGACGAGGCAGAGCCCGGCCTCCGCGTTCTCGCCGACGAATTCCCGTCGATCGCGGGCTGGCACGCCGGCCTGGCCCTCATCTATGCCGAGACCGGCCGCGAGGCGGATACGCGGCGAGAATTCGAATGGTTCGCCGCGAGCGAGTTC
>Ga0070741_10019719_pt1 | contig 10736 bp, 10 predicted proteins | sample Coa_R1_4_FD_66440 | JGI IMG/M metagenome (GOLD analysis project Ga0070741, IMG submission 66440) | Surface soil microbial communities from Centralia Pennsylvania, which are recovering from an underground coalmine fire - Coalmine... | ecosystem: Environmental > Terrestrial > Soil > Unclassified ... | reverse complement strand
CGGCGGTCGATGACTGATCGAATCGAGTTGCGCGGCTTGGCCGTTCGCGGCCATCACGGCGTGTTCGACCACGAACGGCGTGAAGGTCAGGAGTTCGTCGTCGATCTCACGGTGTGGATCGACCTCGACAGGGCCGCGGCAAGCGACGACCTGTCCGACACTCTCGACTACGGAGAGCTCGCGAAGAGGGCGGCCGACATCGTCGGTGGACCACCGAAGAATCTCATCGAGTCGGTGGCCACGGACATCGCCGAGGACGTGATGCGTGACACGAGAGTCCACGCCGTCGAAGTCACCATCCACAAGCCCCAAGCGCCAATCCCATTGGAATTCGGTGATATTGCTGTCGTCGCGCGTCGGTCCCGGCGCTCGAGGGAGACGTCATGACGCGCGCCGTTCTGTCGATCGGATCGAATCTCGGCGACCGCCTGGGTGCGCTGCAATCGGTTATCGATACTTTGCGTGACGCCGTGGTCGCGGTCTCACCCGTGTACGAGACGGTGCCGTGGGGCGGCGTCGAGCAGGGCCCGTTCCTCAACGCGGTGCTGATCGCCGACGACCCGACGCTCACGCCGTCCGGCTGGCTTCACCGCGCCCAGCGCATCGAAGAGGCGGCCGGCCGCATCCGCGAGCAGCATTGGGGGCCAAGGAGTCTCGACGTCGACATCGTCAGCTGCTCTGACGGTGGGACGGAATTGGTGATGAGCGAACCGGATCTGACGCTGCCGCACCCGTACGCTCACCTGCGCGCGTTCGTGCTGATTCCGTGGCTCGAGATCGACCCGGACGCGCGGCTCACGGTCGCCGATGTCCCGACAGCTGTGACGCAGCTGCTCGACGACATCGAGCCCGTCGAAAAGGCCGGCGTGCGGCTGACGGATATGACCCTGGTTTCTCGGGTGTGACATGGGACCGACCCGCAAACGTGACCTGACGGCCGCGGTGGTGGCCGTCGCGGTGGTCGGCTACCTGCTGATGCTCATGTTCTACGCGCGGGGATTCCCCCGGATCACCGCGCTGACGGGCATCTCGCTGCTGGCCATCGCGGCGGTCGAGGCGACGTGGGGACGCTACGTGCGGTCGAAGATCAACGCCGGCGAAATCGGCGCGGGAGGCGGCCGGTTGCACCCGCTGGCGGTCGCCCGAACCGTGATGATCGCCAAGGCGTCGGCTTGGGTCGGCGCGGTGATGCTCGGGTGGTGGCTCGGCATGCTCGGGTATTTGCTGCCCAACCCTGACCGCATCGACGTCGCCGGCAAGGACACGCCCGGGGCGGCCATCGCGGCCGCGAGCGCTCTCGCGCTGACCGTCGCCGCGCTGTGGCTTCAGCACTGCTGCACGAAGCCCGAAGAACCGCCTGATGACCGCGGCGGAACAGATGACTAGAATCGCCGGGCTCGGTCGTCACATGACGTGACCTGCGCGGGTACAGTCTGGCGCATGACCGATCTGAGCCGCGGCACCCGCCCCCGGCGCGGCGGTCGCAGGCCCGGTTGGCTGCTTCTCACGGTGTTGCTAGTCCTGGCCATCGCGGCCAGTTCCGCGTTGGTGTTCACCGAGCGCGTCGAGCTGCTCAAGCTCGCCGTGATCCTGTCGCTGTGGGCCGCCGCCGCGGCCGCGTTCGTGTCGGTCATCTACCGCCGGCAAAGCGACCTCGATCGGGCCAGGGCTCGAGACCTCAAGATGGTCTACGACTTACAGCTCGACCGCGAGATCTCGGCCCGCCGCGAGTACGAGCTCGAGGTGGAGTCGCAACTGCGCCGCGAACTGTCGTCGGAGTTGCGCAATCAGGCCGCCGACGAGGTCGCCGCGCTGCGCGCCGAATTGGCGGCGCTGCGCAACAACCTCGAGATCATGTTCGACGCGGATCTGACCCACCGGCCCGCCATCGAAACGGACCGGCCGCCGGTGCGGGCCTACAGCGACTGGCAGCGCGACACCGACGCTGGTTCACGGGGCGGTGCGCGGTTCGTCGCCCAGGCGGCTCGGGCAGAGCCCGAGGAACGCGTGGAGGACGCGATCATCGACGTCCCCGAGGAGCCGGCGATCCCAGAGGAGGATGTCCGGGTCGAGGCCCCCCACGAGACGTTCGTCGCCGCGACCGAGCACCCGGCCGAACCTCGCTGGGATTTCCCGCCTGCGCCGGAACCGCAACAGCCACACTCACCCCGACTGGCACGGCACGGAAACGAACGCGGGCAGGACGACACCTGGGCACCCGCCACGAATGGTCATGCGCCGTCGTCGCCTCAGCCTCCTGCGCCCCCGGCCGAACCGGTGTATCCCGCGCCACACCCTGGTCGGCATTCCGCGCAGCCCGAGCCGGTTGGGGCGCCGCCGGCACGGCATGCGACAGCGCGGGAGCGCTTCGTGCCGCCGTCCCCGCCGCCCCCGCAGGCTCCACCGCCCCCGCCGACATCGAGGCACGGCGCAACGGACGACGCCGGTCAATCGGTCGCTGACCTGCTGGCCCGGCTGCAGGCCACCGCCACCTCCAGCGGGGGTGGGCGTCGTCGCCGGCGCGACGACTGAGTTAGGCTGTTGCTGACCGTCCGGTACCTGCCCGGCAGGACCGGAACGATTTTCACAGACTTTTGCGAGGTCGTCTGCGATGGAGCAGTCCCCTAGCGCCTGGGGACCTCACGACGGACTGCGCCCGGCTCGCCTCTCGGTCGGGATCATTTCCGCCGGAAGGGTCGGCGCGGCACTGGGCTCGGCGCTGGAACGCGCGGGCCACGTCGTCGTGGCATGCAGCGCGGTGTCGCACGCGTCGCGGCAGCGTGCCCAGCGGCGCCTGCCCGAGTCCGCGATCCTGCCCGTTGACGAAGTCGCAGGCCGCGGTGAGCTGTTGGTGCTCGCGGTGCCCGATGCCGAACTCCCGTCGGTCGTGTCGGGCCTGGCGGCGACGCAGTCGGTGCGTCCCGGCACGATCGTCGTCCACACCTCGGGCGCCAACGGGATCGGCGTGCTCGCACCGTTGACCGAGCAGGGCTGCCGTCCGCTCGCGATCCACCCCGCCATGACGTTCACGGGTTCCGACGAGGACATCGAACGGCTGCCGGACACCTGCTTCGGCGTCACCGCGGCAGACGAAGTCGGGTATGCGATCGGCCAGTCGCTGGTCCTCGAAATCGGCGGCGAACCGTTCCGCGTCCGTGAGGACGCCCGCACGCTGTATCACGCGGCGCTGGCGCATGCCAGCAACCACGTCGTCACTGTCGTCGCCGACGCGTTGGAGGCGTTGCGGGCCGCGTTGTCGGGGCAAGAACTACTGGGCCAGCAGCTTGTCGACGATGCGCCCGGCGGCCTGGCCGAACGCGTCATCGGCCCGCTGACCCTGGCTGCGGTGGAGAACACCTTGCGGCGCGGGCAATCCGCGTTGACGGGTCCGGTCGCCCGCGGCGACGCCGACGCCGTCACCGCGCATTTGCGCGCGCTCGCCGAAGTGGATCCGCAACTGGCCGAGGCCTATCGGACGAATTCCCTTCGGACAGCGCAGCGTTCGCACGCAGACGCGAATGTATTCGAGGCACTCGCATGACGACGAAGTTGGCCAAGAAGTTTCATGCCGGACAGCTGAACGTCTATGAGACGCCGAAGGCCGTCGCGGAAGTGACGCGCGCGCTGCGCCACACGGGCCGGCGGGTGATGTTGGTGCCGACGATGGGCGCTCTGCATGCCGGCCATCTGGCGCTGGTGCGGGCCGCGCGTCGGGTTCCGGGTTCGGTGGTCGTGGTTTCGATCTTCGTGAACCCGTTGCAGTTCGGCGCCGACGAGGATCTCAACCGCTATCCCCGGACCTTCGACGCCGATCTGGATCTGCTACGCCGCGAAGCTGTCGAGGTTGTGTTCGCACCGAGCGTCGAGGCGATGTATCCCGACGGCCCGCGCACGTCCGTGCATCCGGGCCCGCTCGCGCAGGAGCTCGAAGGTGCTTCGCGCCCAACGCATTTCGCCGGCATGCTGACGGTCGTGCTGAAGCTGCTGCAGATCGTCGCACCCGACCGGGCGTTCTTCGGCGAGAAGGATTACCAGCAGCTGGTGTTGATCCGGCAGATGGTCACCGATCTCAACCTCGACGTGCGCGTCGTGGGGGTGCCGATCGTGCGGGAAGCCGATGGGCTCGCGCTGTCGTCGCGCAACCGCTACCTGACACCGAGTGAGCGAGAGCAGGCCGGCGCGTTGTCGGCGGCGCTGCTGGCCGGAATGTACGCGGCGCCAGCAGGAGTCGACGCGGTGCTCGACGCGGCGCGTGCGGTGCTCGACGAAGTGCGGGCAATCCACGTCGACTACTTGGAGGTGCGCGGCACCGAGCTCGAGCACGCGCCGGCCAGTGGTCCCGGCCGGCTGCTGGTGGCCGCGCGGCTGGGAAAGACCAGGCTCATCGACAACATTGCGATCGATATCGCCGGCACCGACGGGCATTCGATGGGCGGGCCGGACGACCATCACGAATTACCATGGAGGAACTGATGTTACGCACAATGTTGAAGTCCAAGATTCACCGCGCGACGGTGACGGAGGCCGACTTGCACTACGTCGGGTCGGTCACCATCGACGCCGACCTGATGGATGCGGCCGACCTGCTCGAGGGCGAGCAGGTGACGATCGTCGACGTGACCAACGGGGCCCGACTGGTCACGTACGCGATCACCGGCGCGCGGGGCAGCGGCGTCATCGGAATCAACGGCGCCGCAGCGCATCTCGTGCATCCCGGCGACATCGTGATCCTGATCGCCTACGGTACGATGACTGACGCAGAATCGCGCGAATATCAGCCACGCATCGTGTTCGTCGACTCCGACAACAAGCAAGTCCACCTTGGCGCCGACCCGGCGTTCGTACCTGATCAATACGACCTCGTGTCGCCGCGGTAGCCGTGCTGCTCGCAATCGACATCCGCAACACCCACACCGTCGTGGGCTTGATCTCCGGAACGGGCTCGCACGCAAAGGTGTCGCAGCACTGGCGGATACGGACAGAAACCGAAGTCACCTCCGACGAGTTGGCGCTGACCATCGACGGACTGATCGGCGACGACTCCGAACGACTGACCGGCGCCGTCGGGCTGTCGACCGTCCCATCCGTGCTTCACGAGGTGCGCGAGATGCTCGACCAGTACTGGCCGTCCGTGCCACATGTGCTGATCGAGCCCGGCGTGCGCACCGGCATCCCGCTGCTCGTCGACAACCCGAAAGAGGTCGGCGCTGACAGAATCGTCAACTGTCTCGCCGCCTTCAACAAATACGGCACCGCGGCGATCGTCGTCGACTTCGGCTCGTCGATCTGCGTGGACGTCGTGTCGGCCAAAGGCGAATTCCTCGGCGGCGCGATCGCGCCGGGCGTTCAGATCTCCTCTGACGCCGCGGCCGCCCGCTCGGCGGCGCTGCGGCGTGTCGAGCTGACCCGGCCTCGCTCTGTCGTCGGCAAAAACACCGTCGAATGCATGCAGTCCGGAGCAATGTTCGGCTTCGCCGGGCTGGTGGACGGACTGGTCCAGCGCATCCGCGACGACGTGGACGGTTTCTCCGGACACGACGTCACCGTCGTAGCGACGGGCCACACCGCGCCGTTGCTGTTGCCCGATCTGCACACCGTCGAGCGCTACGACAGGCACCTGACACTCGACGGGCTGCGAATGGTCTACGAACGCAACCGCGACAGCAACCGGGGAAGGCTCAAGCAAGCCCGCTAGCTTTCCGCTCGCGGTACGGAAAGCGGGTGCGCACTAAGCTGGCACGTCGTGAGTCCAGCAGACCCGCGCGATCCCGAGCCCGAGATTCCGGAGCAGTTCCGGATCCGTCAGGGCAAGCGCGAGCGACTGCTGAGTGAGGACCGGCCGCCGTACCCGGTCGCCGTGCCCGTCACCCACACCCTCGAGCAGGTCCGCGAGCGGTATCCGGATCTCGAAGCCGACGCCACCACCGGCGACGTCGTCGGGGTTGCTGGCCGCGTGGTGTTCGCCCGCAACTCGGGCAAGTTGTGCTTTGCCACCCTGCAGGAAGGTGACGGCACGCAGCTACAAGCCATGCTCAGCCTCGCGAGTGTGGGCCAAGAGGCGCTCGATGCCTGGAAGGCCGATGTCGACCTCGGCGACATCGTCTTCGTCCACGGCGAGGTGATCAGCTCCCGCCGCGGCGAACTGTCCGTTCTCGCCGACTCCTGGCAAATGGCCGCCAAGGCATTACGGCCGCTGCCGGTCGCGCACAAGGAGATGAACGAAGAGTCGCGTGTCCGCCAGCGCTACGTCGATCTGATTTTGCGGCCGGAGGCGCGTGCGATCGCCCGCCAGCGCGTTGCCGTCGTCCGTGCACTGCGAAACGCGCTGCACTCCAGGGACTTCCTCGAGGTGGAAACCCCCATGCTGCAGACCATCGCCGGCGGCGCGGCCGCGCGCCCGTTCGCGACCCATTCCAACGCGATGGACGCCGACTTGTACCTGAGGATCGCGCCCGAGCTGTTCCTGAAGCGCTGCATTGTCGGCGGTTTCGACCGCGTCTTCGAGCTGAATCGGGTCTTTCGAAACGAGGGCGCCGATTCCACGCACTCGCCGGAATTCTCGATGTTGGAGACATACCAGGCATACGGCACCTATGACGATTCAGCGGTGATGATCCGCGAGGTTATTCAGGAAGTCGCCGACGAAGTTTTTGGTACGCGAGTACTGACACTCTTCGATGGAACCCGCTATGACATCGACGGGCAATGGGCCGCGGTGGAAATGTACCCGTCGTTGTCTGAAGCTCTCGGTGAGCCGATTACTCCGGAGACAACTGCTGAGCATCTTCACAGCATCGCAACTCGGCTGGGGATCGAGATACCGACGGACCGGCCGTTCGGGCACGGCAAGCTCGTCGAAGAATTGTGGGAATTTTCCGTTGGCAAATATCTTCACGCGCCTACGTTCGTGAAAGATTTTCCCATCGAAACTACTCCGTTGACGCGTGAGCACCGCAGTGTTGCAGGAGTGACCGAAAAGTGGGACCTGTACGTGCGTGGCTTCGAGTTGGCAACTGGCTATTCGGAATTGATCGACCCGGTGATACAGCGCGAACGCTTCGAAGCGCAGGCGCGTGCGGCTGCGGCCGGCGACGACGAGGCAATGGCTCTTGACGAGGACTTTCTTGCCGCGATGGAGTATGCGATGCCACCGACCACCGGGACCGGAATGGGTATCGATCGCTTGATGATGGCATTGACGGGACTCGGAATTAGAGACACGGTATTGTTCCCCATTGTTCGTCGGCACCTGAACTGAAACTGGTGTCTCTCGACGAGTAAGGGTCCGCGTTGGCGCGGCGCACAATTGTATGGCACATTGGGACATCGATAGTCGACTTCTGCGTCATCGACGCGAGGCCGCAGTTCAGAAGGAGCAGTGTAGAAAGTGGCCAAGAAAGTAACAGTGACGCTGGTCGATGATTTCGACGGCGAGGCAGCCGCCGACGAGACAGTCGAATTCGGTCTCGACGGGGTGACATACGAGATTGATCTGTCCGCCAAGAATGCCAAGAAGCTTCGTGACGATCTGAAGGTGTGGGTGGAAAAGGGCCGGCGGGTCGGCGGTCGGCGGCGGGGCCGGTCGGCGGGTTCGGGCCGTGGCCGCGCGGCGATCGACCGCGAGCAGAGCGCCGCGATTCGGGAGTGGGCGCGCCGCAACGGCCACAACGTTTCGACTCGGGGCCGCATCCCCGCCGACGTGATCGACGCGTTCCACGCCGCAACCTGACGGCAAGGCGGTCTGACTCTTACGGCTTTCGGACTTTCGCTAGCGGCGAACCGCGGGCGCCCGGCGGCGGGAAACGAATCGGCGTTTGCCCGCGTTACACGGGTGCAGCGCAAGCGCCCCGGCAAACGGGTGCAATTGCGTCGGCCGCCGGGCTCGCGTGGTGGGGCGGCGAGGCAGGCAGGCCATTAGAGTGGACAGCGGGTATCCGGATGCAACGAGTCGACCGTGACGCCCACTGGTGACGGAGAGCAGGTAACCACCGATGTTCGAACGATTTACTGATCGCGCGCGCCGCGTTGTCGTCTTGGCCCAGGAAGAGGCCAGGATGCTCAACCACAACTACATCGGGACCGAGCACATCCTGCTGGGACTCATTCACGAAGGTGAGGGCGTCGCCGCCAAGTCGCTGGAATCGCTGGGCATCTCGCTCGAAGGGGTGCGCAGCCAAGTCGAGGAGATCATCGGCCAGGGCCAGCAGGCGCCGTCCGGTCACATCCCGTTCACTCCGCGCGCCAAGAAGGTGCTGGAGTTGTCGCTGCGCGAGGCATTGCAGCTGGGCCACAACTACATCGGCACCGAGCACATTCTGCTCGGGCTGATCCGTGAGGGCGAGGGCGTCGCTGCGCAGGTGTTGGTCAAGCTCGGCGCCGAGCTGACCCGCGTGCGTCAGCAGGTGATCCAGCTGCTGAGTGGCTACCAGGGCAAGGAAGCCGCGGAGGCCGGCACCGGCGGCCGCGGCGGCGAGTCCGGCAACCCGTCCACCTCGCTGGTGCTCGACCAATTCGGCCGTAACCTGACCGCGGCCGCGATGGAAGGCAAGCTCGACCCCGTCATCGGCCGCGAGAAGGAAATCGAGCGGGTGATGCAGGTGCTGAGCCGCCGCACCAAGAACAACCCGGTGCTGATCGGCGAGCCCGGTGTCGGCAAGACCGCCGTCGTCGAGGGGCTCGCGCAGGCCATCGTGCACGGCGAGGTGCCCGAGACGCTGAAGGACAAGCAGCTCTACACGCTGGATCTCGGATCGCTGGTTGCGGGCTCCCGCTACCGCGGTGACTTCGAGGAACGCCTGAAGAAGGTGCTCAAGGAGATCAACACCCGCGGCGACATCATCCTGTTCATCGACGAGCTGCACACACTCGTCGGGGCCGGGGCCGCCGAAGGCGCGATCGACGCCGCGAGCATCCTGAAGCCGAAGCTGGCGCGCGGCGAGCTGCAGACCGTCGGCGCAACCACGCTCGACGAGTACCGCAAGTACATCGAGAAGGACGCCGCGCTGGAGCGCCGCTTCCAGCCTGTTCAGGTCAGCGAGCCGACGGTCGAGCACACGATCGAGATCCTGAAGGGTCTGCGTGACCGCTACGAGGCGCACCACCGGGTGTCGATCACCGATCCGGCGCTGGTGGCCGCCGCGACGCTGGCCGACCGCTACATCAACGACCGGTTCCTGCCGGACAAGGCCATCGACCTGATCGACGAGGCCGGTGCCCGGATGCGGATCCGGCGGATGACCGCACCGCCAGACCTGCGCGAGTTCGACGAGAAGATCGCCGAGGCGCGCCGCGAGAAGGAGTCCGCGATCGACGCGCAGGACTTCGAGAAGGCGGCAAGCCTGCGCGACAAGGAGAAGACGCTCGTCGCGCAGCGCGCTGAGCGTGAAAAGCAATGGCGCTCAGGCGATCTCGATGTCGTCGCGGAGGTCGACGATGAGCAGATCGCCGAGGTGCTGGGGAACTGGACCGGCATCCCCGTGTTCAAGCTGACCGAGGAGGAGACCACTCGGCTGCTGCGCATGGAGGACGAGCTGCACAAGCGGATCATCGGTCAGGAGGACGCCGTCACCGCGGTCTCCAAAGCGATCCGGCGGACCCGCGCAGGGCTGAAGGACCCGCGGCGCCCGTCGGGCTCGTTCATCTTCGCCGGCCCGTCCGGTGTCGGAAAGACCGAGCTGTCCAAGGCGCTGGCGGAGTTCTTGTTCGGCGACCAAGACGCCCTCATCCAGATCGACATGGGCGAGTTCCACGACCGCTTCACGGCCTCGCGGCTGTTCGGCGCGCCCCCCGGGTACGTCGGCTACGAGGAGGGCGGTCAACTCACCGAGAAGGTGCGGCGCAAGCCGTTTTCGGTCGTGCTGTTCGACGAGATCGAGAAGGCCCACCAAGAGATTTACAACAGCCTGTTGCAGGTGCTCGAGGACGGCCGGCTCACCGACGGTCAGGGTCGCACGGTCGACTTCAAGAACACTGTGCTGATCTTCACGTCCAACCTGGGCACGGCCGACATCTCCAAGGCGGTCGGGCTGGGCTTCACCCAGGGCGGCGGCGAGAACAACTACGAGCGGATGAAGCAGAAGGTCAACGACGAGCTGAAGAAGCACTTCCGTCCGGAGTTCCTCAACCGCATCGACGACGTCATCGTCTTCCACCAGCTGACGAAGGACGAGATCATCCGGATGGTCGACCTGATGATCGGCCGGGTGGAGAAGCAGCTGAAGGGCAAGGACATGGCGATGGAGCTGACCCCCAAGGCCAAGGAGCTGCTGGCCAAGCGCGGGTTCGATCCGGTGCTGGGCGCGCGGCCGCTGCGGCGCACGATCCAGCGCGAGATCGAGGATCAGCTGTCCGAGAAGATCCTCTTCGAGGAGGTCGGTCCCGGCCAGCTGGTGACGGTCGACGTCGACAACTGGGATGGCGAGAGTGCCGGCGAGGACGCGGTGTTCACGTTCACCGGCGCGCGCAAGCCGCCCAAGGAGCCGGAGCCGGATTTGGCTCAGGCCGGCGCCGCGGGGACGCACAGCGCGGCCGCGACGGAATAGCGCCGCATCGCGTTGACGCTCCGCTCGGGCGGGCTCTAAGCTCGCCTCGGTAGTTGACGGGCGAAGGAATCTGGTGAGACTCCAGACGGTCGCGCCACTGTTACAGTCAGACCCGACGTCCGTCCGACCCTGCAACCGGGACGCGAAATCCCGAAAAGGAGTGACGACATGACCTCACCCGAAGCCGCCAAGTCA
>Ga0070741_10019718_pt1 | contig 10736 bp, 5 predicted proteins | sample Coa_R1_4_FD_66440 | JGI IMG/M metagenome (GOLD analysis project Ga0070741, IMG submission 66440) | Surface soil microbial communities from Centralia Pennsylvania, which are recovering from an underground coalmine fire - Coalmine... | ecosystem: Environmental > Terrestrial > Soil > Unclassified ... | reverse complement strand
CCGCAATAATTGTGCCACACGATCTCATCCGAGGCGAAAAAGTTAGAGAAACAGACCCAGCCGAAAGGCAATTGAGACGGTCCCTCTCCGCCGGCAGAATTCCACGATTTTCAGTTGAGTTAGAGAAACAGACCCAGCCGAAAGGCAATTGAGACATAGCCTCGCCCTCCAGAAAACACCCGGCGATCACGTTAGAGAAACAGACCCAGCCGAAAGGCAATTGAGACCTCGCCACGCGCCTCCGCCGGGCTTGCGCCCATCGCGCGCGCGTTAGAGAAACAGACCCAGCCGAAAGGCAATTGAGACAGGCGGCTTTCGCCGCCGCCTGTTGCTTGGCCTTGTTCCGCGTTAGAGAAACAGACCCAGCCGAAAGGCAATTGAGACTTTTTCCGGGCGCGCACCATGCCTTTGGGACAACCGAGGTTAGAGAAACAGACCCAGCCGAAAGGCAATTGAGACGGCCCGCTGCCTCGGCGAGGAGGACGATAGCCTCGCCCTGTTAGAGAAACAGACCCAGCCGAAAGGCAATTGAGACCTGGCGGCAGATAGAATACCACATACCGCAGGCGCGGCAGTTAGAGAAACAGACCCAGCCGAAAGGCAATTGAGACATTCTATTCCGTTTTGCGGAGCAAAGGTCTTTTGTCTTGTTAGAGAAACAGACCCAGCCGAAAGGCAATTGAGACTGACCTCCGCGGTCTCGATGTTGCCGGCCAACACGCGTTAGAGAAACAGACCCAGCCGAAAGGCAATTGAGACCGCGGCTTAGGGAAACGAATTTCCCGCCAGGCCGGGTTAGAGAAACAGACCCAGCCGAAAGGCAATTGAGACTTTGAGAAGTAATTGCACAACATCAACGTGGCCGTTTTCGGCGTTAGAGAAACAGACCCAGCCGAAAGGCAATTGAGACGCGGTCGCTGCTTCCGCGGTCGCTGCTTCTGCGGTCGTTAGAGAAACAGACCCAGCCGAAAGGCAATTGAGACCCACACCCAAATGCAGTGATCATATTTATTACTCCATGTTAGAGAAACAGACCCAGCCGAAAGGCAATTGAGACATATTTTTGAGCGAACGGGCGAACACGCTCTCTTTCCGGTTAGAGAAACAGACCCAGCCGAAAGGCAATTGAGACACCGTAAGGCCGCCACACGCTGCGCCCTCGTAGCCGGTTAGAGAAACAGACCCAGCCGAAAGGCAATTGAGACCCGGAAAGCCGGGCGCGCACCATGCCTTTGGGATCGAAGGCGTTAGAGAAACAGACCCAGCCGAAAGGCAATTGAGACCGGCGCGCGCATCATCGGTTGCACCGCCGTTTGCGAAGCGTTAGAGAAACAGACCCAGCCGAAAGGCAATTGAGACCGCAAAATGCACACAAAATTACCTCCCTCGACTGTGTTTGTTAGAGAAACAGACCCAGCCGAAAGGCAATTGAGACTTCGCTCGCATGATGCTCATCACGGCGGCGAGCCGCACGTTAGAGAAACAGACCCAGCCGAAAGGCAATTGAGACGCACCTTGGCATGAGACCACAAGCCCGGCGGCGTTGTTCTCGTTAGAGAAACAGACCCAGCCGAAAGGCAATTGAGACGAGCGCCTCCCTGAGCCGCTCCGGGCTCAGGCCGTCTCTGTTAGAGAAACAGACCCAGCCGAAAGGCAATTGAGACCCGACGTACTGGAGCTGACTCTCTTCCTCATTCAGGCGCCGTTAGAGAAACAGACCCAGCCGAAAGGCAATTGAGACCTCCGTTACGCCGTGCACCCGTCGGACGAAATAACGCTGGGTTAGAGAAACAGACCCAGCCGAAAGGCAATTGAGACTCGTTCTTCGTTCTTCGTTCTTTGTTCTCAGTTAGCCGCGGTTAGAGAAACAGACCCAGCCGAAAGGCAATTGAGACAAAAAATTTTGCCAACCACGGAAAATTAACACCCCATTCCGTTAGAGAAACAGACCCAGCCGAAAGGCAATTGAGACTTAGAAAAATGGCTTTCCATGTTTAAAGGTAACCCACAAGGTTAGAGAAACAGACCCAGCCGAAAGGCAATTGAGACAGTCTCGCCAACATGTCGGTTTCCTTCCAACCCATCAGGTTAGAGAAACAGACCCAGCCGAAAGGCAATTGAGACAGCCACCCGATAACGCCGTTTTCACCAACTGGCCCGGGTTAGAGAAACAGACCCAGCCGAAAGGCAATTGAGACGGGTTCGTGAGCGCGGAAAACGATTGCACTCCCTGTCGTTAGAGAAACAGACCCAGCCGAAAGGCAATTGAGACCGATTTGCCCTTCGCGGGCCGCGCTTGATTTATTTTTTTCGTTAGAGAAACAGACCCAGCCGAAAGGCAATTGAGACAGCTCTCGGCTTCCCGGCGCGTCGAGAAGATCTGGTCGTTAGAGAAACAGACCCAGCCGAAAGGCAATTGAGACTGCGACCCGCTCCCAGGGGCCATTAGTCCCATTGCCTGCCGTTAGAGAAACAGACCCAGCCGAAAGGCAATTGAGACCGCCGCGATCGACAAACCACGTGTGGGTGCTGCAGGATGTTAGAGAAACAGACCCAGCCGAAAGGCAATTGAGACCTCGCGAACCGGGAAACATCTGGTAGACGACCAGGTGTGCGTTAGAGAAACAGACCCAGCCGAAAGGCAATTGAGACCCAGTCGCGCAAGGGGAACACCACGCGCGCGCGGCCGCAGTTAGAGAAACAGACCCAGCCGAAAGGCAATTGAGACTAGGTGCTCTTGATCCAATTGATGAACTCCTGGCTCGTCGTTAGAGAAACAGACCCAGCCGAAAGGCAATTGAGACAGCGCTCCGCGCGTTTTAACGCGGTTTTATGCGAGACGTTAGAGAAACAGACCCAGCCGAAAGGCAATTGAGACGTCGCCCACCCCGTGAGCGTCTTTCGCGCGCGCCGCGCGTTAGAGAAACAGACCCAGCCGAAAGGCAATTGAGACTCTCGCTCTCAAGTTGTAGTTCAACTTTCATTTGATGTTAGAGAAACAGACCCAGCCGAAAGGCAATTGAGACGCGCGTGAGCCGCCGCCTGGAACTCGCGGTGCTCCGGCGACGTTAGAGAAACAGACCCAGCCGAAAGGCAATTGAGACGGCTCAGCCTCAATTACGTCGCCGACAACGAAATTCTCGTTCGTTAGAGAAACAGACCCAGCCGAAAGGCAATTGAGACCTTCCCCAGGTCGTGTAGATGTGTTTCATGCCTTGGGTTAGAGAAACAGACCCAGCCGAAAGGCAATTGAGACGTTGCGCACAGTTACATGCGCCGCATTGGCAGAAAGTTAGAGAAACAGACCCAGCCGAAAGGCAATTGAGACAACCCGCCGGTCGCTATAGCCCCCGACTCGTGCGCAAGTTAGAGAAACAGACCCAGCCGAAAGGCAATTGAGACGTAGGTACACCGGGGCCGCTCGCGGAAAGACAAGATGTTAGAGAAACAGACCCAGCCGAAAGGCAATTGAGACATATGCTCGTGACAATGACAAACATAGTATAATGTGGGTTAGAGAAACAGACCCAGCCGAAAGGCAATTGAGACAGCCCCCGGGTACCGATTGTTGCTACCCCCCATTCGTCGTTAGAGAAACAGACCCAGCCGAAAGGCAATTGAGACGTGGCGAGACAGCCAGAGCGCCCGTTTAGGAAGATTGTCGTTAGAGAAACAGACCCAGCCGAAAGGCAATTGAGACTGCGGTTTACATTCCATGCTGCATAGCATGGAATGTCTAGTTAGAGAAACAGACCCAGCCGAAAGGCAATTGAGACGCGCGAATCGGAATCAGGCGGCTTTCGCCGCCTGTTGCTTGGGTTAGAGAAACAGACCCAGCCGAAAGGCAATTGAGACAGCCAGCCCGGCTGGCTGCCGGGCGAAACGGGGCGCAGTTAGAGAAACAGACCCAGCCGAAAGGCAATTGAGACAACCGGCCCATGAGGTCTCCACCGGTCTTACCGGTGTGTTAGAGAAACAGACCCAGCCGAAAGGCAATTGAGACTTCGTCGGTGCTGGCGAGGGCCCAATTGTCTTCTGGGCCGTTAGAGAAACAGACCCAGCCGAAAGGCAATTGAGACGTTGTTCTCATAACTTCTTTTTTTAGACGAATTTTCTGTTAGAGAAACAGACCCAGCCGAAAGGCAATTGAGACTCGTCAGCCCAACGAGACAGTTGTGTCTGAAATTTTTCTCGTTAGAGAAACAGACCCAGCCGAAAGGCAATTGAGACCTTCCCCAGGTCGTGTAGATGTGTTTCATGCCTTGCTTTGGTTAGAGAAACAGACCCAGCCGAAAGGCAATTGAGACACGAGCGTCCTCTACGGACGCCACAGAGAAAACCCGGTTAGAGAAACAGACCCAGCCGAAAGGCAATTGAGACATCTTTGCGGATAGACACAAATTCTCGTTCTGTCTGTCGTTAGAGAAACAGACCCAGCCGAAAGGCAATTGAGACCGCCCAGATCATCTAGCGCGATTGTTTCCCGGAGCCATGTTAGAGAAACAGACCCAGCCGAAAGGCAATTGAGACCCAGCCCGGCTGGCTGCCGGGCGAAACGGGGCGCAGGGTTAGAGAAACAGACCCAGCCGAAAGGCAATTGAGACCCGGTTTCCCGGAGCAGTCTCCCTTTTGCAAGGCAAGTTAGAGAAACAGACCCAGCCGAAAGGCAATTGAGACGAACGAATTGAAGTACCTGCGCATCATCATGTATGAGGTTAGAGAAACAGACCCAGCCGAAAGGCAATTGAGACTTCACTCTTCCGCGTCACGTTCCCTTTGCTCTGGAAATGTTAGAGAAACAGACCCAGCCGAAAGGCAATTGAGACGCGCCCGTTTAGGAAGATTGTCTTGTTTCATGTCTTTGTTAGAGAAACAGACCCAGCCGAAAGGCAATTGAGACGGGAAGGTCCAACTCGCCTCCGATGACATCAATCACAGTTAGAGAAACAGACCCAGCCGAAAGGCAATTGAGACCGCCGCGAAGCTCTCGGCTTCCCGGCGCGTCGAGAAGATGTTAGAGAAACAGACCCAGCCGAAAGGCAATTGAGACGCCGTCGATCACGGAGACGCCCGGGCGCGTGTATCGCGCCGTTAGAGAAACAGACCCAGCCGAAAGGCAATTGAGACGTTGACAGTATAACCTTTCCATTATCGTCAATCACTCTAGTTAGAGAAACAGACCCAGCCGAAAGGCAATTGAGACGTGAATCCTTGAGTTCTTTGGTTTTCATACAGTCTTCGTGGTTAGAGAAACAGACCCAGCCGAAAGGCAATTGAGACTTTTCCCGCCGTGCCCCCCGCTTTCGCACAGAATACAGGTTAGAGAAACAGACCCAGCCGAAAGGCAATTGAGACCGTGTTCACGCAGGGGACCACGAGCTCGGCGACGGCGGTTAGAGAAACAGACCCAGCCGAAAGGCAATTGAGACGCGCCTTCTCCGGAAACGGCTCGCGTTCGTTCTCAGGTTAGAGAAACAGACCCAGCCGAAAGGCAATTGAGACGCTATGATCCCACATGGCAGCATGTCCCAGGGACCGAGTTAGAGAAACAGACCCAGCCGAAAGGCAATTGAGACCTTCATAATAGCTTTCTTCTTTATAGCTTTCTTCAGGGTTGTTAGAGAAACAGACCCAGCCGAAAGGCAATTGAGACATCATGGTCTTCACCATTCTCGATCCGTAGGATAGGAGTTAGAGAAACAGACCCAGCCGAAAGGCAATTGAGACCTGGAACCAGCTAATCAGCGCCTTTAGCTGGGCCGGCCCGGGTTAGAGAAACAGACCCAGCCGAAAGGCAATTGAGACCCGCTGACTTGGAAGCGACCACACGAATGGTGTCACGCAACGTTAGAGAAACAGACCCAGCCGAAAGGCAATTGAGACATCTCCCACATGGCGCTGCGCGAGCGCCTTTGGGAAGGTTAGAGAAACAGACCCAGCCGAAAGGCAATTGAGACCAGTCCGTTGAGCTTCACTGCGCAACACTGGTTCGACGTTAGAGAAACAGACCCAGCCGAAAGGCAATTGAGACGGCGCGCATGATTTTGCAGCTCTTCGCGCAACTCAGCCGTTAGAGAAACAGACCCAGCCGAAAGGCAATTGAGACTCCAGGATAACGCGCGCGCGTTTTTCCTCAGTTGTTGTTGTTAGAGAAACAGACCCAGCCGAAAGGCAATTGAGACGACGCGCTCAGGAAGGACTAACTCCAACCCCGACCCGCGTTAGAGAAACAGACCCAGCCGAAAGGCAATTGAGACATCGACTGCTATGATTCCGCATGGTAGCATGTCCGCGGGGTTAGAGAAACAGACCCAGCCGAAAGGCAATTGAGACTTTGTCGAGGTGGTGCGTCGCCCACCCCGTGAGCGTCTTGTTAGAGAAACAGACCCAGCCGAAAGGCAATTGAGACCAGTCGCCTCCATCGGCACGCCGCCGTCCGCCGCGAGGCAAGTTAGAGAAACAGACCCAGCCGAAAGGCAATTGAGACCCGTTCGCTTGCGCCAGGCTTGCGCCAGGCTTGCGCCAGCGTTAGAGAAACAGACCCAGCCGAAAGGCAATTGAGACTACAATCCCCGTGGGTCCCCTTCGTTGCTTTGCAACGTTAGAGAAACAGACCCAGCCGAAAGGCAATTGAGACTTCGTCACTCGCTGTCACCGCAGCGGACTTTCGATGGCGTTAGAGAAACAGACCCAGCCGAAAGGCAATTGAGACTGATCGCAAACGGAGAGACCATCACCGCCGCGCTCACCAGTTAGAGAAACAGACCCAGCCGAAAGGCAATTGAGACTAAAGCCGCAATTGGCAAGGATCAGTCGCAGTTGCGAGTTAGAGAAACAGACCCAGCCGAAAGGCAATTGAGACAGCCACCCGTGCACGATCACTTCCTCGCCGTCGTCCCCGTTAGAGAAACAGACCCAGCCGAAAGGCAATTGAGACCGCGCGCCCACTCTTTCAGCAGAGAAACAGGAGGCACTACGTTAGAGAAACAGACCCAGCCGAAAGGCAATTGAGACTTTCGGCAAAGCTGAGGCGGCTGCGGCCGGCTCAGCAGTAGTTAGAGAAACAGACCCAGCCGAAAGGCAATTGAGACCGGGCGGGCCGATAAAAAGTAAGGGTGATCTTTTCATCTGTTAGAGAAACAGACCCAGCCGAAAGGCAATTGAGACGGTAAAGCGGCCCCGGCAATCTCGCAAGGATCGCGCTCAGAAGTTAGAGAAACAGACCCAGCCGAAAGGCAATTGAGACCCCGAGTATTCCGTATGCCTACCACCGCCCAGGTTTGACGTTAGAGAAACAGACCCAGCCGAAAGGCAATTGAGACTAGGGAGCGGATTCGCCCCTCCCGGGCGATTGCCCTGTTAGAGAAACAGACCCAGCCGAAAGGCAATTGAGACATTGCTTTTTGCCGATTTTTATAGGAACAACTGGGGCAAGCGTTAGAGAAACAGACCCAGCCGAAAGGCAATTGAGACATTCCGTCTATTACGCGATTTTTTCGCTAGAACCCGGTTAGAGAAACAGACCCAGCCGAAAGGCAATTGAGACCGGGGCAAAATGTCAAGAGTTATTCCGGCGCAAAATGTCAGTTAGAGAAACAGACCCAGCCGAAAGGCAATTGAGACCAAGTAGGTCGCTTTTTGCCTCGATGGTGTTGTTGATGCGTTAGAGAAACAGACCCAGCCGAAAGGCAATTGAGACCGAGCGCCGAAGCTTCTCCGCGATCGCTTCGCGAATAAACGTTAGAGAAACAGACCCAGCCGAAAGGCAATTGAGACGCGAAATCGCCCAGACCCGCGCCGTGTGGGTTTGCGGCGCGTTAGAGAAACAGACCCAGCCGAAAGGCAATTGAGACATTGGTTCCTTTGCCGCACGCGCAAAATCTGCGCTCGGCGTTAGAGAAACAGACCAGCCGAAAGGCAATTGAGACCGCACGCCGCGTTGGCCAATCGTCGGGATTGGCAAATGTTAGAGAAACAGACCCAGCCGAAAGGCAATTGAGACCCGGCCGGCTCGGTGGCAGACCTCCTCTCCACCGCGACGGTTAGAGAAACAGACCCAGCCGAAAGGCAATTGAGACCGAGGGTGCGAGTGTAGTCGCGAGGGAATCGCTGTTTGAGTTAGAGAAACAGACCCAGCCGAAAGGCAATTGAGACGTACAATTACCACGCGGGAAGTCGGCATCAATGCGCTTGGTTAGAGAAACAGACCCAGCCGAAAGGCAATTGAGACTGGATAGCGCGCGTTGATGTAGTCGATCATCATCTGGGGGTTAGAGAAACAGACCCAGCCGAAAGGCAATTGAGACGATCGCGCGTCAGGTTTTCGGTTGGCGGTGGCGAGTAAGTGTTAGAGAAACAGACCCAGCCGAAAGGCAATTGAGACGCCGGCCGGCTGGGCGGATTCGCTGCCGGCGGCGGCGGTTAGAGAAACAGACCCAGCCGAAAGGCAATTGAGACCCACGGGCCGATCTTCCAACCGCGCGCCTGTGACGCGTTAGAGAAACAGACCCAGCCGAAAGGCAATTGAGACAAGCTTGTCCCCGAGCGGGAGCAAAAGCGGCAAGACGTTAGAGAAACAGACCCAGCCGAAAGGCAATTGAGACATCGCCAGCCCCGGCGCCGCTTTAAACAACGAACAACGAACGGTTAGAGAAACAGACCCAGCCGAAAGGCAATTGAGACATGCTTCAGCCTCGGATTCGGTAAGGAAATTCTTCGTTAGAGAAACAGACCCAGCCGAAAGGCAATTGAGACGATTAGCTCGCTTACGCGCAGGCCGTGCCGGTATGCGAGGTTAGAGAAACAGACCCAGCCGAAAGGCAATTGAGACATCCCCTCGCCGCAAGGGCCCCCCTGAGCCGCTCTGGGCTCAGGTTAGAGAAACAGACCCAGCCGAAAGGCAATTGAGACCCGTGATGCCTACAAGTGCGACGGGGACGAACAAGGCGTTAGAGAAACAGACCCAGCCGAAAGGCAATTGAGACACCCGCTATTCTCCCAACAATTCGTGTCATCTTCTCACCGTTAGAGAAACAGACCCAGCCGAAAGGCAATTGAGACGGCTTTGCCAGTTCAGCAGCTAGGGAGCGGCGGTAGGTTAGAGAAACAGACCCAGCCGAAAGGCAATTGAGACGACTCGTGGCCTTTCGCCCCACGCCACGAGCCCAGAAGAGTTAGAGAAACAGACCCAGCCGAAAGGCAATTGAGACGCTTTTGCCCGTGCCCGGGGGACCGATGAGCACCACGTTAGAGAAACAGACCCAGCCGAAAGGCAATTGAGACGTCTTGGGAGCCTGTCTACGTCGTCGTCGTAATTGCCTGTTGTTAGAGAAACAGACCCAGCCGAAAGGCAATTGAGACCCGGAAAATGCCGCCAGCTTGGCGGCATGAAAAATGGAGTTAGAGAAACAGACCCAGCCGAAAGGCAATTGAGACCCTCAGATCGCCCTTGCGCAGGGCGCTGAGGTCCGGGTTGTTAGAGAAACAGACCCAGCCGAAAGGCAATTGAGACTTTCGGAGGGCTGCCAGGTCAGGCGGTCCGAAAAGAATCGTGTTAGAGAAACAGACCCAGCCGAAAGGCAATTGAGACGCCCAGACCGCAGCGAGCAGACCTGCTCGCTTGTACCGCGTTAGAGAAACAGACCCAGCCGAAAGGCAATTGAGACCCCAACAGTGTCCGCAGAAGGACGTCCGAGGCGTCAAATATCTCGTTAGAGAAACAGACCCAGCCGAAAGGCAATTGAGACTACAGGATGTACAGGCGGCTCTCGCCTGCCGGGGTTTGTTAGAGAAACAGACCCAGCCGAAAGGCAATTGAGACGGAAGGCAAGGAATCGCCCCGACTCTAACCGAATCGTGCCGGTTAGAGAAACAGACCCAGCCGAAAGGCAATTGAGACATGAACAGCCGAATCGAGATCGCGCTGGAACCAGCTAATGTTAGAGAAACAGACCCAGCCGAAAGGCAATTGAGACTCGCGTCGCGTATTGCTTGTTCTGTCCAATCGTAAAGTTAGAGAAACAGACCCAGCCGAAAGGCAATTGAGACGGCTCCGGTTCCGGCTCCGCTTTACAGGCTAAATGAAGTTAGAGAAACAGACCCAGCCGAAAGGCAATTGAGACGACGCCTTCACAGCCCTCATCTTTGCAACGGAAATCCGGGGCGTTAGAGAAACAGACCCAGCCGAAAGGCAATTGAGACTTTAGCTGGGCCGGCCCGGGCATTCCCTTGCCCTTGATGGCGTTGTTAGAGAAACAGACCCAGCCGAAAGGCAATTGAGACATAGATCATTCATTTGTTATCAATGATACACAATTTAGAACGCGTTAGAGAAACAGACCCAGCCGAAAGGCAATTGAGACCCCGCGCCCGTAGCTCAACGGTAGAGCACCTGCCTTCGTTAGAGAAACAGACCCAGCCGAAAGGCAATTGAGACCGGTGTGCGGTTTAACTGGTTAAAAAATGCGTCATCGTTAGAGAAACAGACCCAGCCGAAAGGCAATTGAGACTGTAATGCGTCCTCGATCTCCCGCTCCGCCCGCACGTTAGAGAAACAGACCCAGCCGAAAGGCAATTGAGACAACGAGCTGCGCGGAGCAGAAATCGCGACGCGGCGCGTTAGAGAAACAGACCCAGCCGAAAGGCAATTGAGACGGTGATAATTGTACGCCACCGCGCGCCGCGGATTTTGCCGTTAGAGAAACAGACCCAGCCGAAAGGCAATCCCGAGCCCACAA
>Ga0070741_10019717_pt1 | contig 10736 bp, 8 predicted proteins | sample Coa_R1_4_FD_66440 | JGI IMG/M metagenome (GOLD analysis project Ga0070741, IMG submission 66440) | Surface soil microbial communities from Centralia Pennsylvania, which are recovering from an underground coalmine fire - Coalmine... | ecosystem: Environmental > Terrestrial > Soil > Unclassified ... | reverse complement strand
TTAAGCTTGCCGTATACTGTTCCTCCCGACGATGAGAATACAACCCGTCCCTTGCCTCGACGTCGTAGAGCCTCTAATAAAGAAAGTGTCGGGGCCACATTTGAGGTAAGATCCCCGACTGGGTTTGCGTTGGCACTGGCGGGTATGGACGTCCATGCATAATGATGAACGACAGTCGTATCAGCGACCAGGGCGTCCCAGTCTGCGGAGGCCATCTCCAGCGACTGCCAAGTGATCCTGCTATCTACATCGGCCGGAAAGATATGGGCGGGTCGGAATCGGTCGGCTATGACGACATCGCATCCAGCGCGCGCCAATAACACAGCAACGTGCCGCCCAATGAACCCGCAACCGCCGAGAATCAAATGATGACTGGTCAAAGAAATCTCGGAATAAAACTTGCGATGCGTTGCGAGGAGCGAATTAAACGGATCTCATCCATACCCAGTGCGAAAATCCGCACTCATTAAGTGCGATGTTGATCCCTTCACTGGCCGAGAATTTCAGACCTGAAAATGTGGAAAGATCTCGTGTCGGGGTGCAGGCTAACCACAGCCATACATCGTAGCAGACTCACATGGGGGCAATGTTGATTGCCTTGTCGCCCTCTGGTAGGGGGTAAGTTGACGGCTTTATCTGCTGGGGATTGCACCCTCCGACAATTTGCGTGGGTAACCTATGCAGTCTAATGAGAATAATTGCGACACCCGGGCACGATATGTAAAGCCTCGATGAAAACACGCCAGTTCTCAAGTGTTTCTACCCTCGTTTTGAGTGCTGGCATGTTTTACTCGGTTCTTACCAAAGCTCAAACGCCCTCCAATTTCATTCCGGTCACACCGTGCCGGGTGGTCGATACACGTAACGCAACAGGCCCTTTTGGAGGCCCAGCACTCAGTGCGGGAGAGTCGCGTAGCTTTTCCGTTCCTTCGAGTTCATGCAGTGTTCCATCGAATGCATCTGCCTATTCGTTTAATATCGCGGTCGTACCCCCCGGTTTTCTCGGCGTTCTTACTGTTTACCCAACGGGAGCACCTCTACCGAACACTGCCAATCTGAACGACTACACAGGCTTAGTGCTGTCTAACGCCGCGGTCGTAGCCGCTGGCGCGAATGGCGCTATCAGCGTCTTTGCGAGTCACCCGACGGACGTCATCATCGACATCAACGGCTACTTCATGCCGCAATCCAACTCAACCAGCACCGCCGTGGGAACAGGAGCCTCGAATGGAGGCGCTCAAAACACAGCGGTAGGCTTTAATTCGCTCCAGCTCAATACGGGTACTTCGAATACCGCCGTAGGTTCGTATTCACTGTCGGCGAATGGGACAGGCAGCAATAATACGGCTCTCGGCTCCAGTGCGCTTTTGTCGAACGCACTTGGTTCGGCGAACACGTCAATTGGAGCGAATACCCTGTTGAATAACCTGGTCGGCAATGACAACACGGCTGTGGGGTTTGCGGCGCTCGATTCCAGTGTTACCGCCTCGAATAATGTTGCGATTGGCGCTACATCGCTTTGGAACACGATCTCCGGCGAGTACAACGTAGGTGTAGGTACAGGCACGTTGTACAGCAACACGGTCGGTTCATGGAATATCGCGCTTGGTTATCAGGCCGGCAGTGCTGTCACTGGCGGCAACTACAACATCGACATAGGAAATAGCGGCACCTCCAGCGATTCCGGTGTTATTCGCATAGGCAAATCAGGTTCTCAAAATAGTGCGTATATTGCCGGCGTCGTGGGTTCAACCGTTTCGGGCGTGCCGGTGATCGTGAACGCGAACGGGCAACTGGGTGTGCAAACGTCATCTGCAAGATTTAAGGAAGATATTCAAGACATCGGAGACATAACCGATGCATTGATGAAACTACGCCCCGTGATCTTCCGATATCGCTCACCGGCGAGTGACAACTCCACCGCACTGCATTATGGGCTCATCGCTGAAGAAGTCGATAAGATTTACCCGCAACTCGTTTTTCGAGATGCCAACAAGCAGCCATTTGCCCTCGCTTATCAAGAACTGCCGGTGCTGTTGTTAAACCAAATCCAAAAAGAACATCGCATCATCGCGCAACAACAATCGAAGATTGATGAGCAAGAAAAGCAACTGCAAACTTTGTCAGAGCGTTTGGCGGTGCTCGAACATTTGGAAACCGAGAAGCCAAAGCGGTAAGGTTCTAAATTCCTAACCCTCTTATAAACGCCGCCGCTACGGCGCCCCCGCAGATCGGGCCTAAAATCGGCACCCAGGCGTAGCTCCAGTCGGACGATCCCTTTCCGGCAATCGGTACGAACGTGTGAATCAGCCGCGGTCCTAGGTCGCGGGCAGGATTGATCGCATACCCTGTAGTCGCGCCGAGCGATAAGCCGATACTCCACACTACTCCGCCGACGAGTAGCGGACCCAGTCCAGGAGCGACTCCGCCCGGCGCCAATCGCTTCGATACGAGCGCGGAGGCGGCGAGAACCAGCACGAATGTTCCGATCACTTCGCTCAAGAAATTACTGCCTGGACTGCGGATCGCAGGCGCGGTGGAGAAACAGGCCAGCTTTTTCCCTTGATCCTGAGTAACGGCCCAATGCGGCAGATAAAACAACCAGACCAGGATCGCGCCCGCCATCGCGCCGAGTATCTGCGCCGGAATATAAGTCGCCAGTCTTTCCGCGTGGCCCGTCATCATCACAGAGGCGACAGTGAACGCAGGATTCAGGTGCGCGTCGGCATCTCCAATTGCGATCGCAACCGCGACGCCGGCAAAGACTGCCAGTGCCCAACCGGTTGTGATCGCAAGCCACCCGGCACCCTCTGCCTTCGAGCGATGCAGCAAAACGCCGCCCACTACACCGTTCCCTAAAAGGATCAGCACCATCGTTCCAACAAACTCACCCATCACTGCTGAACTCAGCATCTCTCTCCCATTCGCGACAGATTCGAACTACTGTTTCCAAATGTACTGCTCGGCCAACTGTTCGTACTCGGCTATTTGTTGCCGCTCCCATTCGACATCGCGCCCTAATTCTTGCGCAAGCAAGTGGGCTGCCAACGGCGCTGCTTCCATGCTCGCCCTTGCGTTCAAGAACAACGCGCGCGTGCGTCGGGCAAGTACGTCCTCCAGACGACGTGCCATCTCATTTCTCGCGGCCCAGACTACTTCCGCCCGCCGAAACGGAAGTAACGGATGCAGCGGCTTGTCGAGTTCGGAGTCAGGAGTTGCAATTTTGTCGAGCAATGGTAAATCCGCTCCATAAACGCGCTCCCACTCGTTTCGGCTTTCAATGCCATCCGTTGCTCCATGCAATCGGAGGTTTACTGTACGCGATGCTGCCGGCTTAAGCTTTGCGATTTGTGCCGCCTGATTGACCACGTCTTCACCCATCTTGCGATACGTGGTCCATTTCCCACCGATAATCGTGATCAGTTGAGAGCTTGAGATCAATACCGTATGGTCGCGCGAAATTGCAGCGGTACTGGCCTCACCCTGCTGTCTCACTAATGGTCGCTGACCGGACCAGACACTCAGAACTTCTCCTGTCTCGGGACGGCGTCCTAGAAATCGCTCGACATGTTGAATCAAGAACGCTCGTTCATCGCCCATTGCTTGCGGTTCCAGTTCGGGTTGTGGAACTGGATCGTCTGTTGTTCCCACCACGACGGCCGCATGCCATGGGATTGCGAACAGCACGCGGCGATCTGACGTTCGCGGAATCATCATTGCCGAATCCGATGGTAAAAACTGGCGATCCAGAACAAAGTGCGTGCCTTGGCTTGCCGTAACCACCGGCGATGCGCCGGGCTCATCCATCTGGCGCACGCGATCCGCGAAAATGCCTGTCGCGTTAATCACGGCACGCGCCGCCACCTCGATGACTGTGCCGGTTTCCAAATCAGATGCTTTTACGCCGCGCACGTTGTCCTCTGTCTTCAGCAGCGCGGTAACCGGCGAGTAATTGAGGGCCGTGCCGCCGAGATCATCGAATGTTCGCAAGAGCGTAATCGCCAGCCTCGCATCGTCGAATTGGCCGTCATAGTACACGATGCCGCCCTTCAGTCCTTCGCGCCGCACGGTAGGTAAGGCGTTCACTACGGCCGCGGCAGACACGATACGCGAACGGCCCATGCTTTCCCGGCCGGCGAGCAAATCGTAGACCGTCAATCCAATTCCGTAAAAAGGAATTTCCCATCGCTCATACGCCGGAATGACAAATGGCAATCGGTGCACAAGGTGAGGAGCATTTCGGAGCAAGCGCCCGCGTTCGCGCAGCGCTTCCAAAACCAGCTTGACATTGCCTTGTTGCAGATAACGCACGCCGCCGTGAACCAGTTTGGTGCTCCGGCTGGAGGTTCCTTTTGCGAAATCATGCGCTTCCAGCAGCAGCGTCTTATACCCACGTGACGATGCATCGACGGCCGCGCCAAGACCAGTGGCGCCGCCGCCAATTATCACCACGTCCCACTCTTTGGTTGAGGAGATTTCTCGCAGCACGTCCTCGCGGCGCAGGCTCAAATAAATGTCCTCAATCGCGTTCCCAATCCGTCGCTCGTTGCAGAGCGCGCGTCCATTTGACGTGTCTGCGTGCCCGCTCTTCGGCTCCAATTTTGGGCGTGAACTGCCGGTCTACCTGCCACTGTTTGCCAATTGTTTCTTGGTCGGGCCAGTACCCGACTGCCAGTCCAGCCAAGTAGGTTGCACCCAGCACGGTGGTCTCAGCATTGGCCGGCCGGGTCACCGGAACTCCAAGCAAATCCGCTTGCATTTGCATCAGCAGGTTATTACGTGCTGCGCCCCCATCCACGCGCAACTCGTGAACAGGCACGCCAGAATCGGTCTCCATTGCACGCAACACATCAGCCACCTGAAATGCAATCCCTTCCAATGCCGCGCGCGCAATATGCGCACGGCTGCTCCCACGAGTCAGGCCCACAATAGCGCCCCGCGCATAAGGGTCCCAATGCGGCGCACCGAGACCTGAAAAGGCCGGAACCACGTATACCCCGTCTGTATCCGGGACGCTTGCGGCCAGCGCTTCAACTTCCTCCGCGCTGCGGATAATTTGCAACTCGTCTCGCAGCCATTGAACTACCGCGCCTGCTATGAAGATGCTTCCCTCAAGCGCATACCACGTGCGGCCACTTGTTCGCCATGCGATGGTACTCAGCAGCTTGTTGCGTGAAACAACGGGCTGTTCACCGGTGTTCAGCAGCATAAAGCTTCCGGTACCGTAGGTGCATTTCACCATTCCCGGCCGCGTACACATTTGACCGAACAGCGCCGCTTGTTGGTCGCCCGCAATTCCGGCAATCGGAATACCCTTCAATACTCCGGCCGTGAACGCGCAGATCTTGCTCGATCCGGTCACCTCCGGAAGCATCTTACGCGGTATTTCGAGCAAGGCCAAGAGTTCGTCATCCCAATCCTGTTTGTAAATATCGAACAACATGGTGCGCGAAGCATTAGTGACGTCTGTTACGTGCGCCGCGCCGCCGGTCAATTTCCAGATCAGCCAACTGTCAATGGTTCCAAAACAGAGTTCGCCGCGTTGCGCCCGCTCGCGCGCGCCCGGAACGTTATCCAGAATCCAACGCGCCTTGGTTCCCGAAAAATAGGAATCGATCACCAAGCCGGTTTTCTGTTGAATCAACCGCTCATGCCCGCGTTCGCGGAGTTGATCGCAAAAGCCCGCTGTGCGGCGATCCTGCCAGACAATGGCGTTGTAAACCGGCTCGCCTGTTTTCCGATCCCAAACGACTGTCGTTTCGCGTTGATTGGTAATTCCAATCGCCGCCACTGACTCCGCGGTCGCGCTCGCCTGCGCCAGCGCTTCCATGGCGACACCAAATTGCGACGACCAGATTTCTATCGGGTCGTGCTCCACCCATCCTGGTTTAGGAAAGATCTGCCGGAAGGCGGTCTGCGCCAGTCCATGGACGTGGCCGTCTTGGTCGAGCAGCACGGCACGTGAGCTCGTGGTGCCCTGATCGAGTGCAAGGATGTAGCTCATCGATACCAAACGAGCGTATCAAGTAGACGGCTGGCCCTTTCAAATCTTGTTGGCCGTCATATCATTTCTGTAGCCGATGAAACATACACGCCGCGAAGTTTTGAAAAGAGCCGCGCTTGCCCCTGCTTTTTTGAATGTATGCCGAACCCCTGCAGCATCGCCGCAATCCACCGGGCGTCGCATTGCTCCCGGCCCTTTTCAGCCGACTTGGGAATCACTCAAGCAATACAAAGTGCCCGATTGGTTTCGAGACGCGAAATTCGGCATGTGGGCTCACTGGTCGGCGCAATGTGTACCCGAAGCCGGTGACTGGTACGCGCGCAACATGTACATGCAGGGCTCACGGCAATACAAGCATCACCTGGAGCACTATGGGCATCCATCCCAAACCGGCTTCATGGACATCGATCATCTTTGGAAGGCGGAACGATGGCAGCCTGAAGCGCTCATGGATCTTTATGTGAAGGCAGGCGCGAAATATTTCATGGCCCTCGCCGTCCACCACGATAATTTCGATTGTTGGGCGTCATCGCACCATGCCTGGAACGCTATGCGTGTCGGTCCGCACAAAGATATTGTCGGAACCTGGGCCAAAATTGCGCGCGACCGAGGGCTTCGCTTCGCGGTGAGCAACCACTCTTCGCACGCTTGGCATTGGTTTCAGACAGCCTACGGTTACGATGCCGAAGGCCCACTCGCCGGCGTGCGATATGACGCCTACCGCCTTCACGAAGAAGACGGAAAAGGCAAGTGGTGGGATAGTTTTGATCCGCAGGAATTGTACACAGGGCGCAATCTGGTTATTCCGGACGGAATCAAAACCATCAAAGAGCAAAACGATTGGCATAAAGCACACGACGGAAAGTGGCACGAAGAACCGCCGCCCAATAATCCAGAGTTTGTAAATACCTGGTTTCTTCGCTGTCAGGATTTAGTGGACCGGTATCAGCCGGATCTACTTTACTTCGACGATAATGAACTGCCGCTTGGTCAGGCCGGGCTGGATATTGCCGCGCATTACTACAACAGCAGCCTAAAAAAACATGGCAAGCTAGAGTGCGTCCTAACCACAAAAAACTTGACTCCGGATCATGCCGGCGCCACGGTGCTGGATATTGAGCGCGGCCGCGCCAACAAGATACTCGACATGCCCTGGCAGACGGATACGTGCATTGGCGACTGGCATTACGACCGGGCTATATTCGAACAGCATCGATATAAAACGGCACGCAACGTCATTCATACGTTGGTAGATATCGTCAGCAAAAACGGAAATCTGATGCTAAATATACCCGTTCGCGGCGACGGCACGATTGACGAAGACGAACAGAAGTTCATCAGCGATCTGACATCGTGGATGAACGTCAACTCGGAAGGAATTTACGCGACCAGGCCATTTCAAGTGTTCGGCGAAGGCGCGCCAGACGTGGAGAGTTCCGCGAATTTTAACGAATCAAAAGCACGTCCGTACGATGCGCGGGACATTCGCTTCGTCACCAAGGGAAACATATTGTACGCAACCGCGCTCGGCTGGCCGGATTCCGGCAAGCTGGTAATTAAGACGTTAGGCCAAGCTAGCTATGATCACCCGATTCATCGAATCGAATTACTTGGCGCGAAAGGACAGTTACGCTTCACTCGCGACCAGACCGGTCTGGTTATTTCCTTACCCGCCGAGAAGCCAAACGACTACGCTTACAGCTTTAGAATCGTTTAGTGGCTGTTACGCCGCTATTTTTTTGTTTTGCGGCGATAGAGAACGTTCCATTTTTTCGGCGGCGACGACGGCGCGAATCATCGCGTCTGCTTCTTCACGCTCCAAACGCTTTTTCGCGATTGCGATCTTCAGCGAGTGCTGTTCTTGCTTGCGATTTTCGTCCGATTCGCGGCGCGTTTCCGCGGCTTGCAAGCGTGCTTCTTTCGCTTCGCGAGCTTGCTGCGAAACGAAGCCAATCTGCTCCTTGCGCTTTTCGGCTCTGAGAGTTAGCAGGTCCTTGAGCGCGCGCTGAAAGAGCCGTTCGAAGTGGGCTTGATAGCGCACGTAGACGCTGGCGCGCTGGAGTGTGTCGTCGTCGAATGGTGTGTCTTTCATTTCGACGGTGTGCAGACTTTGAGCGCGCTGGCTCAACCAGTAGTGCTGAGCCATCTTTTCGACCAGGATCTTTTCAGTAAGGGTGGTGGGCTGATGTTCTTCCAAGAGAGCTTGTTGGAGATCATCGAAATCTTCCGCGCTCTCCCATTCGAGCAGAGCGAAGATGTGACCAGTGAGGCCATGACGGAATGCGTTCTTACTGGATGCTTCTTTTCCCGCGGTACTCGTCGGACCGGTGGAGTGCTGGGAATTTTCGCGATTCGCCGCGACTTGCGCTTGGGTGGACATTTTTCTAAATGAACCTTTCGGGAAATAAAAACGCCGGAAGGATTGAGACAAACCCAACCGGCGTTTTGTTTTTAAGGAGCCTAATACCAGTGTCCCATGGCGGACCAAGCGAAAAGCTGTAAGTTACTGATATGAAGGGAAAAGAGAGTTGTGACTACGGTTTTGGACGACGCCTAATCCGCTACTTTGTTCGACACTGAGCATCGGATTGGCGCAGGCAGGCGGTCGAGTTTTCATTTGCTGCTTTGGGCGATGGCTGGTCGGGGGGAGCGTCCTCTTTTTCGGCGGTGTGGAGGGCGTTTCGCAGATCATCAATGGATCGGACCGCGATTCGGCGGCCGTTCAGGAAAACGGATGGCGTGCTTCGGATTCCCAAGTCGATGGCGAGTTGTTCGTCCTGATGCAAATGATCCTCAAATGAGCGATGGCTCAGACATGCTGACACCGCAGTCGTATCTATGGATGCTTCCTGAGAGAGGAAGTCGATGGCTTTATCGCGGAGCGTTTCTTTCGACAGTTCCTGCTGGTGGGCGAAGAGAAAATCGTGAAGCTTCCAAAAGGCGCTCTTGTCCTGGAGCGCGACGCAGGTAGTTAAGGCTGCGGCATCGCGAGCCCAGGGGTGCATGCTCAGCGGCAGTTGCCGATAGATGATTTGTAGTCTGGCGCGTTCGTCCGGGGTAAGCTGCTGCATGGTCTCCGCGAACTGTTTGCAGTAAGGGCATTGGAAATCGGAGAAGACGACCATTTTCAACGGAGCTGAGTCAGGGCCGTTGGTTACGGAGGCGCGGGAGGACAGTTTATCCGCGAGTTCCTGGCGCAATTTGCGCTGGGCGATGACGGGATCGACGGTCATGTCCATGACTCCGGTGACCAAGTGCTTGCCGTCGGGCGTGAGATAGAGGGTCAGCAGCGGGGCGGGTGCGCTGGAACGGAAGACAAGCTTGCGGTAACAGAAGGCGTCGACGGAGGTACTGTCGATCAGAGTGAGATGCTGGCCAGTTCCGATTCGGTACCATGCTCCTACGAAGGCCTCGAACCGGGCCCCATCTTGGCTAGTGATAGGTCGGCATTGTCCAGCGAGGCATGTTTGGGCAAGCAGAAACAAGTAAGCTGCCCGGGTACGCCGACTGCGCATAGACGTTTACTGTGCGACCCGCTGTAGTCGAATGTCTACTGTCTCTCTGCCGCCGGACTGGAGTGTCAGCGACCGGTGGCCGACCGCTCCATTCGGGCCTGGGTAGGCCCACTTATCATAGCCGACTGCCTGGACTTCCATACCGACGGCTACCCCAGGAGGCACGAGGATCTCAAACTTGGATCCGCTAACGGCTTCTTCGATCCAGCGATTAGGAGGAGAGGTACGCCACAAACGAACCCCTGCGTTGACCGGCTGATCTGTTTTTGCATCAACAACGGTGCCATCTATAGTTCCGGCCTTGGGTCCGAGATTGATGACGGCTTCAGCGACCGGCCTGCTGCTGTCGATGCTAACGATCGGGTTCACATCATTGCTGTAAAAGCCAAACGCTGTGTCTGGATATCCAGCGGTTTCCTTCCGGGTGCATATTCTATATGTTCCCCACGGCAATTTGTCCATCACGAAGGCACCGCTGGCGTCCGTCTCGACATACCGAACGGCCTTCACGCTCGCGCCGTTTTCTGCGCGGCTTAGTCGAATCTTGACGCCCTGTTCCGGGTGGCCGGACTCAGTTAACGTGCGACCTCGAACCACGCCTTGAGTCGGGGCATCCTGCCTGATTAACGCACAGGGCAGCGAGATGAGTATAGCCAGCATTGTGCGCATGTCGTTCCAATCCTGTTACGGGTTAACTCTCGTGCCATTGCTCATAGCGGCACTCTGTGGAGGCGTTGTGGAGCTGTTTATCTTTACCATGTTCGTATGTAAAAAGCCCGACAACGTTGCGAACGTTACATGTGAGCTGCTCGATACGTCCTGTTGCCAGTGATCCACTACATCAAAGCCGCACCCACCAGGCGTTAGACTGTCGGTTTGCAGTGTCCAAGCATCGGTAAAGTTCCCGTAGGCGTCCGTCCGCTCATCATTCACACCGCAGACGTTATAGCTTGTAGATTGCGATTGGTTGCAGTTCCAGTTGGACAATGTGGGTGCCTCACATATGTTTATATTTGCCGCGGAAATGTCGTATGGGTCTGGGTATTGAACGTTGTAGGTCACGTCTCGTTCTACGGTGGTGCTGCAGCCGCTACACAGGCCGATAACATCACGGTTTACGACCATATGGCCGGGGCCGACTAGATTAGTTCCTTCACTTTCGCTTACACATCCATAGCCGTCGTACAGGTAAGCGTTTCCCTGGGTCGAACCAACGC
>Ga0070741_10019716_pt1 | contig 10736 bp, 12 predicted proteins | sample Coa_R1_4_FD_66440 | JGI IMG/M metagenome (GOLD analysis project Ga0070741, IMG submission 66440) | Surface soil microbial communities from Centralia Pennsylvania, which are recovering from an underground coalmine fire - Coalmine... | ecosystem: Environmental > Terrestrial > Soil > Unclassified ... | reverse complement strand
AGTCATGAAGTAGTGCTCCCGCCGAGCTTCACCCGCGATCCGGTGCACTTCAGCTAAGGTCTCCTTGGGGATGAGCAGTTTGTTATAGCGGCCTACGTCGGGCTGCGCGCCATGATGGGCTGCAATCTCCTCGGAGGCCGCGCGATCGTGCTTTGACGCCGACCACTGCGAAATGGAAAGCGAGCACAGCATGGCTCGCGTGGATAAGGTTGGTTCGGGAATCGGGATGGAAGACATGTTGTTTCTGCTCCTTGAAAACCTTGGTATTGAAACCGTGCGCATTCAGCGCTGAACGCTTTGCGGCAGTGCGAATAAGCGCCTACTCGTTGCGCGTTGTTCCTGCAGAGCGAAAGGAACGCGTGAGGCTTGGAATTGGCTGGATCGGGATAAGATGATTTGGTTCTTCGGGAGAAGTCGCGGTGGCGAAACTGAAGATGCTGTCGATTTCTGGCGCTTACCTCGTCGTTGAATTCACTTTGGCGATCCTAGGCTGGGGAGGATTCCTCTCCTTCTTTTCCCGCCCGCAATTCCTTGCCCTCGCCATCCTTACTATTGGCCTGACGGCGGCTTCATTTTTCAGTGGTGCAAGCATCAGCACGGGAGTCAAAGAAGATCGCTCCAACCGCTGGGTAATCGGCGCGCTCAGCCTCATCGGACTACTCTTGGCCTTCTTCTCTGCGTACACTGACCGCCTCGGCTTGCTTGTCTTCGGTGGAAACAACCTTCGTTGGGTCGGCGTGGTGTTGTTCACGGTTGGGCGGCGTTCTGCGCCTATGGCCGGTATTCGTGCTGGGCCCTCGCTTCAGCGGGCTTGTGGCCATTCAGGAGCACCACACGCTTGTCACGGGTGGGATTTACAGCCGAATTCGCAACCCAAGCTATCTCGGCCTGATAGTGAACATGCTCGGATGGGCGCTCACTTTCAGATCCGGTGTGGGAGTACTGCTCACAGGGCTCACAATTCCCATCCTCATTGCCTGCATCACCTCCGAGGAGCGCCTTCTGCGTGAGCACTTCGGTGCTGAGTACGATATGTATTGCACCCATACCTGGCGCCTGATTCCCTGGGTCTACTAAACAACCTAAGAGGCGAAACTCAACTTGTTTCCCCAGGTTGCAGACGTTATGCCAGAACGCAGTGGTTCTGAATCGCCCACTTGGTGTAGCCAGCGGTGTACTTGATCTTCGGATCGCGAAGTGTCGCATCGCGCACACTCAGCACGCGAAACTCGGTGGGCATGCGATCGAGATACAGGCAGATGCGATCGAAATTCGTGTCCGAGGCGCGATGGGCCAGGGCTGATGCGACAGCATACTGTGCTGCTGGTGAGTCCGGCACTGGCTCTCCGGACGGATTCAGCAGAATGGCGTCGATGTTGGGCAGCTCCCGGAACATCCGCAAGAACCCCGAGAACTCTGTGGCTGCCCCTGTGCCTACAGTGCCAGCAAATATTTCGTGTTCCACACTTGGATCGGGGTCGCTATCGAGAATGCGAGACACGAACTCCCAAGAACGGGGAGAAGGGAAAGCATTGGCGTCCCGATCGAACGCGCTCAGCAGTTGCGGTCGGAAGCGGATGAACGCAATCACCTCCGGCCGAATGCCAGCGCCGATGGCCCACTGCGACCACTCCTGCGAGTCCACCTCAAAGTCGAGATGCACAAAGCGATTCCGCAATGGAGTTGGCATCCGGTTAGTGTGCGCGCGATCTCCATCTCGGTTTCCAGCAGCGACGATGACCCAGTCGCACGGAAGCATGTATTCCCCGAGCCTGCGGTCAAGGACCAACTGATAAAACGCCGCCTGGACCATTGCCGGCGCGGCGTTCAGCTCATCCAAAAACAGAATGCCGGCGCCGTCCGCAGGCAGAAATTCCGGGACCGCCCATTTGGATCGTCCCTCAATTACATAAGGAAGCCCGCGCAGGTCGACGGGATCGAGCAGTAAGGCGCGTATGTCCCGCAACGAAAGATTCAGTGCTTTGGCAAGCTGAGCGATGACGGATGACTTGCCCACACCCGGTGGACCCCAGACGAAGACCGGCTGACGTGCAGCCACGAGAGTGCGGAGTGCATGTGCTACAGCAGGTGCCTTCATAATGCTTCCTTTCACGACAGAGTTACTTTGGGCCCGCCGGCTGGGGGGCAAAAATGGCGTGCAGGCTATAACGCCACCGGTGGAAAGCGCCGGGGACGAGGACGCGGATTGCGACTCCTGCCTTCCTATGGCGATCCGAGTCCCCGTCCCTTTCCATGGCGCTGCCAATTTGGAGTGGTTTCTACGGACATCTGAAAGTGCGTTGGAAGAAGGAATACGGGTGAGCACGATTCTGAGTCTCTAAATAGTCTGAACTTGACCTGCCGGACAGATTGAATTGCTCCCGACTTGTCCGACACGCAGTCGGCTCAAACGCCAACTTCAGTATGGCCGACAGCCTGCTCGGAGGTTTCATGCACGGTTGCTTTCAAGGAAAAAACGTCCACGACGCACTCAATAATGCGATACCGGCCCAGCGCAAGAGACGGTATAATATGTTCGAACGTGGAATGAGCGGAGGTGTGCCCATGGCTTCGCCTCGCGAATCCAAAGGTTCAACGAAAATCGCCGTCCCGGCACCGATTAAACAGAAATCGCAAAGCACGCGGAATTCTACGCGTCCACCCCCAGCCCCCAAGAACGGCCCAAAATTTGACCCTCAGGTGTTCCTCGACACCATTGGCGAAGGCAGGAAAGCTCTGCTCTTTCCGAAAAAGCAAACCATCTTCGCCCAAGGGGATCCCGCAGACGCAATTTTCTATCTGCGGAGAGGCAAGGTGAGACTCACCATTGTCTCCAAGGATGGGAAGGAAGCCACAATCGGCATATTGAGTGAGGGGAGTTTTTTCGGTGAAGGCTCGCTTGCGGGCCAACCTCTTCGCATGGGCTCTGCAACCGCAATGACGGATTGCTCCGTTCTGAGAATCGAGAAAAAGGCCATGGTGGACACGCTTCACCGCGAACACGCCCTCTCCGATCTGTTCGTCGCATATTTGTTGACCCGGAACATTCGATACGAAGAGGATCTGGTTGACCAACTGTTTAATTCCAGCGAGAAACGGTTAGCCCGTGTCCTTCTCATGCTTGCTCATTTTGGCAAGGAAGGGATTCCTGAATCCGTGATTCCGAAGCTCAGTCAAGAGACACTGGCTGAGATGATAGGCACCACTCGCTCGCGGGTGAGCTTTTTCATGAACCGGTTCAGGAAATTGGGTTTCATTGACTACGCCGGGGGTGCAGAAGGCGGGTTACAGGTTCACAGTTCACTTCTCAACGTTGTTCTCCACGACTAGCGGGCCGCGTCATCCCAATTGCGGGACAGCGGCTAAACAATGCTCCAGCACGGGCACCGCGCCCACAGAATTCGATGAAGCAGGCGCACGCCCTATCCGAGCGACTCCCAAACGCGTTACATTAGGCTGAACGTTTCATGTCCAGGTGTCACGGGAATTTTGCATGGTAACGGAACGGAAATGATGCTTCCCCCACAGACGCGAGATTTGGCTTTGCGACTTCTTGCTTACGAAAACGCTGCTGGCAAGACCTCCGAGCCGACCGAATTCGCGGCCTTTGGCGTCTGTGAGAGGTTGCGCCAGCCCCTAATTACACTCGCGGGACTTGCCGGTTTTCGCTCCCTCCTTTCTCGAGCTCTGACGCTAGCCAGGGCGGAAGCTCCCAGCCTTAACGCTGTGCAGGTCGCGGCGGATGGCTCCTTGCAGGGTCTAGACGAGTTTCGGCCCCAAGTCGACGCGGAGCAGGCTCGGGAAGCAGGAATAGTTCTCATTACCCAGTTACTCGGGCTGCTTGTCCGAGTTGTTGGCGAAGCTATGACGTTGCAGCTGGTGGCATCTGAAACTCTTCCAGACTTTAAGTTCCTCTCGAAGAGCGGTATGCCTATGGGCTTTGAAGCGATCCTCAACGAAGTAGACGATCTCCAAGGCGTCAGTGCGCGCCTTGAGGGACTGGCGGAGCAATATCCGCCCGTCACAGAAGCGCTTCGGACTCTCTCGGGAAATGTCCTAAACACGGCGACGGTATTGGCGGTAGTGGCGGCAATTAAGAGCCCCAAGCCGAACTGAGTACAGCGTTCGCATCTAGCACGGAAAAGGAAATCGTGAGTATTCAAGAGTCGCGACATTTGGCCCGACGCCTTCTTGCTTACGAAGCCGTTGCGGGCGAGAACTCCGAGCCAGCGGAGTCTGCGGCTTTTCGCGTCTGTGCGAAGCTGCGCCGGCCTCTGATTACACTCGCGGGAGTTGCCGGTTTTCGCTCGCTCCTTTCTCGTGCTCTGACGCTGGCCAGGGCGGAAGCTCCCAGTCTTAGCACGGTACAGGTCGCGGCGGATGGCTCCTTAAAAGGTCTAGATGAACCGGAGCCACATACTGCCAAGGAACAGGCTAGGGACGGAGGAGCCATTCTCATTGCCCACTTAATCGGGCTGCTCCTCACTTTCATTGGCGAGGGTTTAACGTTGCGGTTGGTTCAGGATGTGTGGCCGGAGGCCGCATTCGACGGCCGCGTTTCCGAGAAGAGAGGGAAGCTTGAGCGCACACGATAGAGTGATAATAAAGAAACTGCCGACCGGGGTGCCGGGCCTTGATGAAATCCTGGGCGGCGGTCTCCCGGAATTTTCTTTTAATATCATCGCGGGAGCCCCGGGAAGCGGCAAGACCACGCTGGCCCACCAAATCGTATTCGCCAATGCGACGCCGGAGCGTCCGGCGCTCTATTTCACCATCCTCGGCGAACCCGCCATCAAAATGCTGCGCTACCAGCAACAGTACACGTTCTTCGATCAGGCCAAGTTAAACAGTGCTGTCCGCTTTATCAACTTGAGCCAGGTTGTGTTGGAGAAGGACCTAGATGCGGTCCTAGAGGAGATTACGAAAGAGGTCGAGAAGGCAAGCCCCGGCGTCGTTGTAGTGGACTCCTTTCGCACCGTGGTGCGGAAGGCGCTCGGTGGCACAACCGAAGTGGAGTTGCAAGCTTTCATTCAGCGGTTAGCCCTGCTCCTGACGAGTTGGCAAGCCACGACTTTCCTAGTCGGGGAATATGTCGAAGGTGAAATCCGAGACAATCCTGTATTCACGGTCTCCGATGGCCTCTTTTGGCTCTACCAAACGTCGGAGCGAAGTTCAATCGTGCGGAAACTCCAGATCGTGAAACTGCGCGGGCAGGCGTCCGTGCCCGGACTGCACACCTTCCGCATTACCCATGCTGGGCTACAAGCCTTTTCGCGTACTCTTGGGCTGGCCGGATTAGCAAGGAAGATCCCCAGTACTCGGCGCCTTTCCGTTGGTATTCCGGAATTGGACAAGATGCTCGGGGGCGGTATTCCAGAGGGAGACAGTGTCCTAGTGGCAGGGGCCTCGGGAACGGGAAAATCAGTTTTGGCCACCCAATTCATTGCTGAGGGCATACGTCAGGGGGATCCGGGAATTGTGGTGGTCTTCGAAGAGCGACCGCAAGAGTATGCGGAGCGTGCCAGCAGCTTCGGTCTGGATTTGAAAACACCGCGACAGGAGAAGAAACTCGAAATTCTCTACCTCCGTCCGCTGGATCTCTCGGTGGATGAAACCATGCACGAGATTCTGGACGCGGTCCAGAAAATTGGCGCCAAACGCCTGGTGATTGATTCGCTGGCGGGATTCGAGATGGCGCTGGCACCCGGCTTCCGCGCGGACTTTCGCGAATCGCTCTACCGGATGATCACCGCTTTGACCGGAGCCGGGGTGACGATTCTAAGCACGGTTGAGGTGATCGAGTCTTTCACAGAATTCCCGTTCAGTACCTACTCGATTTCCTTTCTCACCGATGACATTATTCGGCTTCGGTACGTATGCATCGACAGCCAGCTTCGCAAGATTATGGTCGTTATCAAGATGCGCGGTGGCAACCACAGCAAGGACATCCGCGAATATGAAATCACCTCCAAGGGCGTGGTGATATTGGGTGACCGCCTCACGGATTATCAAGGCCTTATCACCGGGATTCCGGTGCATTTGAACCGATCCGGCAATAATCAAGAGCGCTCACATAAGCCGAAAGCCAAAAGCAGAAGCTAGAAGCAACCGCGACTAACGCTGACATTACGGCACTCGCGAGGGGAGTAGCTGGTCTGGATTTCTGGTCGTGTCACGAGCAAACAGGAAGTTGAGTTTGACCGAGTCGGATGTTGCCGGCGTATCCCCGGCGCCGAATGTAAGCCCAGTCTCGGCTGTCGAATCTAAGCAGCAGAGCTAGATCGTATCTCCTATCAGGTCATGCGACCGCATCGGCCTTGAACAGCAACTCGCAAAGTGCGTGTTTCAATTCTTCGCGGCATCCAGAGTCCTCGATGTGCGGCAACGCCCGGATCGCAGCGCACAAAAGTTGTCCAAATGCGCCCGTATTTAGTACCTGGCGATTGATCTCGCCTGAAAACAGATCGGGATTGCGCAGTGGGAACTGCAATAGTTTTCCGTTGCTCATACGTCACCGCCGACAGGCCGACAAGGCTTCAGTGTGGATGGGAGCATTGGCAGCGCCGAATAAATGCGTCTATTTGAATGGTTGCGATTTGCTTCTACTTAAGCGGACCGATGTCGTGGGTGGGTCGAAGCTTGCAATTCTTCAGACTGATCGCACCAATCCGTTGGTTACCAAATCCAAGAACCAGAGCTGATCTACCTTGCGCAGGTCAATTTCCGTGGGGTGTTCGAGGATGAACCGGCGCACATCTTTTTCGAATATCAAATAGATGTCGCCATTTTGCTTCTCTCCGCGCGCCGTTCCGCGCAGCTTCGCTTTGAGATGACCGCTCCTGATCCAGCGTGATACTGCGTGCGAGTCAATTCCCAGCGCTTGCGCAAGACCATTGGCGGAGTAGAAGCTGGGATCGTGCTTGAACTTCATGCGCCGCAGCTTTAGGTGAATTCCGGTTACAGTGCGCGAGTACCCGGCAGCTTTTAGCTTTAGACGAATTCGCTCGTCACTCATCCAGGCATAGCGCGCGAGAATTTCGAGTTCGGGCTCGCTCCAGGGCTTCTCTTTGGTGCGTGCCAAACCCAACTCGCGCGCTCGCTTCTTCAGAGCCCAGTGTGGAATGCCAACTTTCTTCGCCAATACCCGGAGGCCAGGTCGCGTCTTCTCGTCAGGATGACTGAGGTAGATCTCTCGGATGAACTGGTCGATCTGGTCGGTGAACAGGTACTTGCGCCTCTTTGGCGTGTTGGCGCTATGCGCTTCAAGTTGCTCCGTCAAGTACAGGTTTCCGGGCACACGTTCTCCATCGCAGTTCTTGGGTATGGCTGGCATGACTTCTCCCCATGTTGGAGGACACTCAAAAATCGAACCAGGAGTTCTTGGGCGAGGAGCCAACCCTTCCAGAGAGCTGGCACGAATGGGGGTGAACACTGAAGAGTGCAATAAGAAAGTTCCTGGCTCGCATCGTGCTTCCAGAGAATCCAGTGTCGTTTAGGATCTCTCGACCTCTGCGCAGTAGGCCGAACTGTTAAACTAAGTTGAAGGGTTCCTGGTCCAAGTGCCCCATGACAAAACAGGGTTCTTCGCCCACTGTTGGTGGCGGCATTCCGTGGCAGCGTGAGTTCCAATCCTCGCTCAACGAGTCCGATCCCAAGAAACTACTGGAGCGCGTTCACGCGACCGAGACCGCCATTTTTTTCCGCTTGCAGGAGTTGTCCCAGGGTACTGTGGAAGACACGGCCCATGGGGTAGAACGCCAGGCTATTGCGGAAGCTCTCAGAACCTTGCGGCGACTAAAGAGGGACAGGTTAGGATTTCCAGACTGGGAAGCTACGTAGTCAGGCGGCGATTTCATCCAGCAGTGCTCGCGCTTTTCCGATCAGAACTGCGATAGAGTCTGACTTCGAGACGACCGCTGCCGCCCCTTCGGCCAGGGCTTCCTTGTCAACAAAAGGGTCGTTGTGAGCCGTGTAGATGATTATCGGTATGCCAGGCATGAGTTTCTTCAGAATCCGCGTCTCTTCGAGACCGTTCATGAGGGGCATGGAGAGATCCGTCACGATCAGGGCGGGATTCAGTTGTAGGGCTTTCTCGACGGCGTCCCGGCCATTTTCGGCTTCGCCGCAGACTTCAAAGTCTCCCTCACGCGTAAAGAGTTCGCAGACGGCCTGACGAATCACCGCATTGTCATCGACGACCAGCACTGAACGTACAGGCACACGCGCCCTCTCGAATCCGCTCCTTAGCCAAAAGGTGCTCCCTCTCAGATGCGGAAAAGTCCGAGGAGTGTTGACTGTGTAACGAAGCCACTCTAAGACCTCACCAATCTAGTTACGTGTTCGGAAGGGTAGAAGCATGGCACTCCGGCGAGCGAGGTAACATGCCAAGTCCGTTCTAGAGTCCTCCTAAGGCGGCATCTACAGTATGTACGGTATCGAACATTGCCGGAAATGCTGTATTAGAGACGGGCGACATATCGCGACATGAGAGAGCCGTCACTTCGCTATGCCCCCGCATTCCCGCCGCCTCGATGATCGCATCCGGGAACTATGCGCGAAGGTCGTTGCCTCAAAGAATGCTGACGAACTGGAGGTGATGCTTCCCGAACTGAGGTCGGCCATCCATCAAGCCATTGAAGGGCTCCGAACAAGATCAGTTGCAATTCTCAGCGGTCGCCATGACTTTCCAGGTGAGCGGCGAAAACTCTCCACCGATGATCCGTAAACCAGGCGGCGACTGGAAAAGTCACGGCAATTCATGGAAGTGAACAAGTCAGAAGAGCGACAATTGGTCGGCCGAGGTGTCTCTCCGCGAAATGCGACGGGGCGCGTCAGTAGCGTCCCAAGTCGAGACACGAGTAAGTTGGTCAGCTATCAAAGGCAATGACTCAGCCATTTCGACATCGGGCACGCTGGCGGGTTTGGTAGGATCCTCCGAGCACGGCACCGCGGGTGCCGGGCAGAGCCGCCGCCAGACCGAATCCGCCGATTCGCCAATTCCCCTGTTCTCGACTAACTCCCGCGCCATGGCGGTGAGCATATCGTCGTCCCCATCGATTGCCTGTAAACCGTCCGCAGCGAACTTGCCCTCCATAGCCAATGCAACGAGCAGCTTCTTGCCCATCAATCGAAGGCATACCTCCTGCATGGTGTCCTTGTAAGCGAAGAATTTGACCTCCACCGGACGCCGCTGGCCGATGCGCCACGATCTGCGGCTCGCCTGGCGCAGCGTATGCAAGGAGTAGCCGGTCTCGTGAAAGAGAATTACGGGGAAGGCGAATAAGTCGAGTCCAGTTTCCACGATCTTGGGATGACAAATCGCAACATCGATTCCGCGTCGCAATTGCTCGCGGTACCACGCTTCGCGCTTGTGCGTCGGCACACTTGCCCTCAGGACTCCTACACGTATGCCCTCTCTGTGCATCAGAGCTTCGAGTCGAGCAATCACGTCGTGCTTGGTCGTATAGACGGCGTAAATCTGGCATCTGCGGCCGTGCGCCAGTTGAGCTTTGATTTCACTGATGAGTGCGCGTTCTTTCGCGTACATGACACTCGTGTCTAGGTCTACCGTTTCGGCGATCACAAAGCGCTCGCGGCATTTCGTCTCTCGATTGAACTCAAACCCGTAAAGCGTGCCGAACCCATACGGGTGGTCAGGCCAGCCGAGGAGCGTATTCAACATCGTGCTGACGACGCTGTGGTTGCCATGATGCTCCTTCAGGCACGCAGTAATCTCTTCCTCCATCTGTTCGTACGCGGTCTTGAGTGCCTCGTCCATGGCTACGGGTACAACCTCTTCCCGGTAGCTCGGAAGACTTGCTGAAATGTCCTCCAGGCCAACAAAGGCGCAGTGGTCCATCAGGTACTTGCCGAAGAGCAACGGCGAAGCCCCGGGCTTGCGTTTGACGGTGACCGTTCTCTTGGCTTTCTTCGAGCAGGCATTGTCCTCAGCCGATATCCGCTCGATCGTCTCGATCACACCGAAGTCGCGAGTGAATCTCTCCCGCCCCGCGGGTCCCCATTCGTACCCGTCGGCGAGCATCGCCTTGGCGTTCGTGCGGAATAGGGTATTAAAGAGATCGTCGGCGTAGCCCGATAGCAATGTCCCGGTCAATCCCAAAAATCGCTTTCCCGCGCGCGCTAACACCCCGAGCGCATTGCCTTGGGCGGTGAGGTTCGCCAACTGGTGCAGTTCATCGGCGATTGCGTAGTCCCACCATTCCTGCATGAACCGGCCGATGTATTCGATCGGGGCCATGCGGACGATCTTCGTGCGATCGGCTTGCCACAGCGCCGAATACTTGGTCCTTCCGCCCTTCGGGTGCTCCACCACTTCATGCAGTCGTTCTTTATCGAAGTCCTCGGGCGTAAGACGCACCCCATCAGTTTCAATGGGACATCCCGTATCAGGATTGATTAACGCTCCGCGATATCTTCCTGATCTGCCCTTCAGATGACAGTGCTCCCAGAAATAAGACAGCTTCGCCTTCTCACGTCCCACGCACCAGACAGAGCTTTGCGGGCATAATTGCCTCCACCCACTTCGACCCAGCCTCCGCAACTCGGAAAGCGTGGTATGTAGTCCTTCGCGCACGATCGCCCCGTGGCGTAGACGAACTTCGTTGATGCCATGGGGTTCTCTGGGATTTCCGCCGTTGCGCATGTCATCGATGAGGAACACCCGCATCTGTGGAAGAGTCAGGAATGTCTCTCGCGCCCACTTTTCCACCAGGTGC
>Ga0070741_10019714_pt1 | contig 10738 bp, 12 predicted proteins | sample Coa_R1_4_FD_66440 | JGI IMG/M metagenome (GOLD analysis project Ga0070741, IMG submission 66440) | Surface soil microbial communities from Centralia Pennsylvania, which are recovering from an underground coalmine fire - Coalmine... | ecosystem: Environmental > Terrestrial > Soil > Unclassified ... | reverse complement strand
CGTCGACAGTTATGTAACCGGTTGATCCAGCGGCAGTTGCACGGGTCAGCGGCACCCGGTGGCCCGGTCTCCGAGCTGCGCGACAGGGATTGTCCAGGGCACCGGGTGACGCGGTTTGTCAGCTCCGGGCCCCTCCGGCCTCGGCGCGCCCCCTTCATCCCTGGGTGCCGTCCTCGTTTGCGCCCTCCACGTCTTCGGCCATCGCGATGGGATCGTCCGGCAGCCCCTCGTCGTCGAGCCCATCGCCGTGGGGATTGCCGATCTGCTCATCGTCGGGACGGTCGCCTTCGAGGGCGCCCTTGTGCAGGTCGGGATCGCGGTGCGTCGTGATCGGCATCGGCAGCGCCTCGGATGATCGTTGCAACTGAACGGCCGTGGCGCGAGCACGCGATCGTGGTTCCGGCGGCGTCGCGAGGCGGCGCGAGCCGCGCCGCCCGAGTCCCGGCCGGCCGCTGCGGCTGGATATAATCGCTGAATGCGCGAACGTACGCTGGCCATCATCAAGCCGGACGCCGTTGAGCGGCGCCTGGTTGGACGCATCATCCAGCGCATCGAGGAGGCGGGGTTCCGCATTCGTGCCATGCGGCAGGTCCTGCTGACGAAGTCGGAGGCCGAGGGCTTCTACGCCGTTCACCGCGAGCGCCCGTTCTTCAGTAGTCTGACGACGTTCATGTCGTCGGGGCCGGCCGTGATCATGGTGCTCGAGGCGCCCGACGCGATCCGGAAATGGCGGGCGCTCATGGGCGCGACCGACCCGGCGAAGGCCGAGCCGGGCACGCTCCGGCGTGAGTTCGCCGAGTCGATCGAGCGCAACGCGACGCACGGCTCGGACGGCCCGGAGACCGCCGCCTACGAGATCGGCTACTTCTTCGCGGGCATGGAGCTCGTCTGAGGGGGCGGTCATGGGCAAGGCGCTGGTCTTTATCGGCCTGGGCATCGCGGCGCTGGGGCTCCTGATCATGCTCGGCCTTCCCTTCGGGCGGCTGCCGGGCGACATCTACATCCGGCGCGGACACGTCACCTTCTATTTTCCGCTGGCCACCTCGATCGTGCTCAGCATTCTCCTGACGCTCATCCTCTCGCTGTTCGTCCGGCGCTGACCCGGTGCGATCCGGCCCGCCTCGCCGGGGCACCCCGCGGTTCCTCCGCGGCCCCGGAGGCTGGACGGGACCGGAGCACCGCGCCGCCCGGCCCGCCCCCGCCGGCGAGGCGCCGGCGCGGCGGGCGCCGCCGACGGGCGTTGTACAATCGGTCGCTTCCGATGGCGATCAAGAACGACCGCTGGATCCGGCGGATGGCACGGGACTGCCGGATGATCGAGCCGTTTGTCGACGAGCAGGTGCGCGACGGGGTGATCTCGTACGGCGTGTCGTCGTACGGCTACGACATCCGGGTCGGGGACGAGTTCAAGGTCTTCACCAACGTGTTCAACACCGTGGTCGATCCCAAGCACTTCGACCCGAAGTCCTTCGTCGACATCAAGGCGGAGGTGTGCATCATCCCGCCGAACTCGTTCGCGCTGGCGAGCACGGTCGAATACTTCCGCATTCCGCGCGACATCCTCACCGTGTGCCTCGGCAAGTCCACGTACGCACGCTGCGGGATCATCGTCAACGTCACGCCGTTCGAGCCGGAATGGGAAGGGCACGTGACGCTCGAGATCTCCAACACGACGCCGCTGCCGGCCAAGATCTACGCGAACGAGGGGATTGCGCAGGTGCTCTTCTTCCAGAGCGACGAGCCGTGCGCCGTTTCCTACAAGGACAAGCGGGGGAAGTACCAGGCGCAGCGGGGCGTGACGCTGCCGAAGATCTGAGTGGACCGGCGCGCCTCGAGCGTGCGCCCGACGATCGAGGCCGGCGGCGACGGCGAGCCCACGGACGGCGGCTTCGGTCCGGTGCGATGGGCGCGGCGGTCCCGCCCGAGCGGCCCGCGCCCACGGGCGTCTTCGCACGGCGCGGGATCGTGTATTTGATCCGGTTATGATCATGTAAAGATTATCAATTTGACTTCTAGCTCGCCAGGGCGTGTAATAGCCGGACGGGCGCGCCATGCCGACGGTGGCCTTCGGGGCCGGACGTGGAACGGACGCGGGTGCGGCGGGCGGCGCCCCGGTGCGCCTCGTGCCCGTCGGCATCGTTCCGCTTCGGGTCGGGGACGCCTCCGTCCCCGACGTCATCGATCGCGTATACGAGCGGGGATGATGTCGACCAGGCCGGCGGGCCCGGGGCCATCATCCGCCAGGGTGATGGCCCTTTTTGGTGTTCGGGGAACGGCGGGGACGAGCCAAGATGCGGATCGCCTACCAGGGTGAGCCCGGAGCCTTCAGCGAGGCGGCGGCCCGGCGCGTGGCGCCCGATGCGCAGTTGATCGCGTGCCGCACCTTCGAGGAGGTGTTCGACTCGGTCGAAGGAGGCCCGGCGGGCTACGGCGTGGTGCCCATCGAGAACTCGATCGGCGGCAGCATCCACCGCAACTACGATCTGCTGCTCGCGCACCATCTGCCGATCGTCGCCGAGGTCGAGGTGCCCGTCGTCCATCATCTGCTCGCGCTGCCGGGCGTCAGCGTCGCCGGCCTCAAGCGCGTCTACTCGCACCCGCAGGCGCTGGCGCAGTGCGAGCGGTTCCTGCGGACGCTGACCGGCGTGGAGATCATCGCCACGTACGACACGGCGGGCAGCGCGAAGATGGTGGCCGACGAACAGCTGCGCGATGCGGCGGCGATTGCCTCGGCGCGGGCGGGCGAGGTGTTCGGGCTCGTGTCGCTCGCCGCGGGGATTCAGGACTACAACGACAACGTGACGCGTTTCCTCGTCATCGGCCGCCGCCCGCTGTCCGACCGCGTCCCCGACAAGACGACGATTGTCTTCTCGCTGCCGAACGAGCCGGGCGCGCTGTTCAAGGCGCTGAGCGTCTTCGCGCTGCGGGGGATCGACCTGACGAAGCTCGAGTCGCGGCCGCTCCAGGGTCGGCCCTGGGAGTACCTCTTCTACGCCGACCTGGCGGCGGCCCGCGACGAGCTGCCGTGCGCCCGCGCGCTCGCGCACCTGGCCGAGTTCGCGACGATGCTGCGCACGCTGGGCTCCTATACGAGCTGGAAGGCCCGCGAGAGCCGGCAGCCGGATCCCTTCGAGGTCATCACATGACGTTCGGTCCGAACCCCCTGACCACCGGGCCGAGCCGTGCGCCGGCGCGCGCGATGCTCAAGGCGGTCGGGTTCTCCGACGCGGATCTGCGGAAGCCGCTCATCGGCGTCGCCAACACCTGGATCGAGATCGGGCCCTGCAACTACCACCTTCGCGAGCTGGCCGCGCACGTCAAGGCGGGCATCCGGAGCGCCGGCGGCACCCCGATGGAGTTCAACACCGTCTCCATCTCCGACGGCATCACGATGAATACCGAGGGGATGAAGACCTCGCTCGTGAGCCGCGAGGTGATTGCCGACTCGATCGAGCTCGTGGCGCGCGGCAACGGGTTCGACGGCCTGGTCGTGCTCGTCGGTTGCGACAAGACGATTCCCGGCGGCATCATGGCGCTGGCGCGCCTGAACATACCAGGCCTCGTGCTCTACGGCGGGTCGATTGCGCCGGGCCGGTTCCACGGGCAGGCGGTCACGATTCAGGAGGTCTTCGAGGCGGTCGGGGCCTACGGGGCGGGCCGGATGTCGGAGGCCGAGCTGGCCGAGCTCGAATCGGCGGCATGCCCGGGCGCCGGCGCGTGCGGCGGCCAGTTCACCGCGAACACGATGGCGCTCGCGGCCGAGTTCCTGGGCATCGCCGTGGCCGGCAGCGGCAACGTGCCTGCGGTGGATCCGAAAAAGCCCCAGGTGGCGCGCGAGGTCGGCGCGCGGGTGATGGAGCTGGTGCGGGACGCCGTCCGGCCGCGCGACATCCTCACGCCGCGATCGTTTGAGAACGCCATCGCGTCGGTGGCGACCACCGGCGGCTCCACCAACGCCGTGCTGCACCTGCTGGCGATCGCCCACGAAGCGGGCGTCGCGCTGTCGCTCCAGGACTTCGATCGCATCAGCGCCCGAGTGCCGCTCCTCGCCGATCTGCGGCCCTCGGGCCGCTTCGTGGCGACCGATCTCTACGCCGCCGGCGGGACGGCGCTCATCGCGAGCCGCCTGCTGGAGATCGGCGCCCTCGCCGGCGACGCCCCGACGGTGAGCGGCCGGACGATCGGCGAGGAGGCGGCGCGCGTGTCCGAAGCGCCTGGCCAGGAGGTGGTCCGACCCTCGTCGCGCCCCCTCAAGCCGACCGGCGGCCTCGTCATCGTGTACGGCAATCTCGCGCCGGAGGGCGCCGTGATCAAGATCTCGGGCGCAACGCGCGCCGAGCACCGCGGCCCGGCCCGGGTGTTCGACAGCGAGGACGCGGCGTTCGCGGCCGTGCAGCGGCAGGCCATCCGTCCTGGCGACGTCGTGATCATCCGATACGAGGGACCGAGCGGGGGTCCCGGGATGCGGGAGATGCTGGGCGTGACCGGCGCCCTGATGGGCGCCGGGCTCGGCGACTCGGTCGCGCTCGTCACCGACGGTCGTTTCTCGGGGGCGACGCGCGGGCTCATGGTCGGCCACGTGGCGCCGGAGGCGGCGCGCGGCGGGCCACTGGCGTTCGTCCGCGACGGCGACCCGGTCGTGATCGACGTCGACCGGCGGCGGCTCGATGTCGAGCTGGACGAGCGGGAGCTGGCGCGGCGCCGCGACGCCTGGGCGCCGCCGCCGCCGCGGTATCTCACGGGCGTGATGGCCAAGTACGCCCGGCTGGTGTCCTCGGCGTCGACGGGCGCCGTGACGGGGTAGCGGCGAAGGCGAGGGGGCGATGAAGAAGACCGGCGCGCAGATTCTCTGGGAATGCCTGGTGCGCGAGGGCGTCACCGACGTGTTCGGGTACCCGGGCGGGGCGATTCTTCCCGCCTACGACGCCATGCTGGAGTACCCCATCCGGCACGTGCTCGTGCGGCACGAGCAGGGCGCGACCCACATGGCCGACGGCTACGCGCGCGCGAGCGGCCGGGTGGGCGTCGCCATCGCGACCTCGGGCCCCGGCGCCACCAACATGGTCACCGGCATTGCGACCGCGATGATGGACAGCTCGCCCATCGTCTGCATCACCGGGCAGGTGGGGAGCAAGCTGATCGGCTCGGATGCCTTCCAGGAGACGGACATCACGGGCATCACGCTGCCAATCACGAAGCACAACTACCTGGTGACGAGCGCGGCCGAGATTGCACCCGCGATCCGCGAGGCGTTCGCGGTGGCGGCCTCGGGCCGGCCCGGCCCCGTGCTGGTCGACATCACCAAGGACGCCCAGCAGGGGACGGCCGAGTTCGACTGGGACGCGGCCGAGCCGCACCTCACCGAGGCGCTCGACGCCGCGCTGCCGGGCGACGACGACCATCGCGAGGCGCTGGCGCTCATCAACGCGGCCGAGCGGCCGCTGATTCTGGCCGGCCACGGCGTCATGCTCTCGGGCGCCGAGCGCGAGATCGTCGCGCTGGCCGAGCGCGGCCAGATCCCGATCGCCGTCACGCTGCTCGGGATCGGCGGCGTGCCGGCGTCGCATCCGCTCAACCTGGGGATGATGGGCATGCACGGCGAGGCCTGGGTGAACAGCGCCATCCAGGAGGCCGACCTGCTCATCGCGCTCGGCATGCGCTTCGACGACCGCGTCACGGGCAACCTCAAGACCTACGCCGTGCATGCGCGGAAGATTCATGTCGACATCGATCGCGCCGAGCTGAACAAGAACGTGCGCGTGGACGTGGCCATCGCCGCCGATCTCAAGGCCGTCGTCGCCGAGTGGCTGCCGGGCGTGCAGCGCGTGGATCGATCGACGTGGCTGAAGCGCATCGACGGCCTCAAGGGCGACTCGGCCGTGCGCGACATCCAGAACCTCCCGGACAACGGGCATCTCTACGCCGCCCACGTCATCAACGACCTGTGGCGTCTGACGAAGGGCGGCGCCGTGGTGGTGACCGACGTCGGCCAGCATCAGATGTGGGAGGCGCAGTACTACAAGCACGACCGGCCGCGCTCGCTCATCACCTCGGGCGGGCTCGGCACGATGGGCTTCGCGCTGCCGGCCGCGATCGGCGCGAAAATCGCGTGCCCCGAGGCCGAGGTCTGGGTCGTGGCCGGCGACGGCGGGTTCCAGATGACCATGGCGGAGCTCGCGACCGCCATGCAGGAGCGCCTGGACCTGAACATCGCCATCATCAACAACGGCTACCTCGGCATGGTGCGGCAGTGGCAGGAGTTCTTCTACGACAAGCGCTACGCGGCGACGCCGCTCTCCGGCCCCGACTTCGTGAAGCTCGCCGAGGCGTTCGGGTGCTGGTCGACCGCCGTCACGCACCGCTCCGAGGTCGAGCGCGCCGTCGAGGCGGCCCGCCGGCAGCCCCGCCCGGCCGTGATCGACTTCCGCGTGGAGCAGGAGGACTCGGTGTACCCGATGGTGCCGGCCGGCGCCGATCTCCACAAGATGATCCGGCGTCCGTCGCCGCTCGTCGAAACCGGGGCCGACTGAGGCCGCGCGCCGAATCCGGAAGCGCCAGATGATCCACACCTTCGTCGTCTACGTCGACAACAAGCCCGGCGTCCTCAACCGCGTCGCCTCGCTGTTCCGGCGCCGCGGCTTCAACATCGAATCGCTGACGGTGGGGCGGACCGAGGAGCCGGGCGTCTCCCGCATGACGGTCGTCGTCGACACCGACAGCTACGGCGCGCGCCGGCTGGAGGCGAACCTGTACAAGCTCGTCCCCGTCAGGCGCGTCGACGACATCACCGGAGCGCCCTCGATCGTGCGCGACCTGGCGCTCATCAAGGTGGCGGCGACCGGCGAGGCGCGCACGCACGTCATGCAGCTCGTCGACGTGTACCGCGCGCGCGTCGTCGACGTCAGCCCGGAGTCGCTCGTCATCGAGGCGACGGGCACCGAGGACAAGATCGACAGCCTGCTCGAGGTGCTCCGGCCCTACGGCGTCAAGGAGATGGTCCGGACCGGCCGCGTTGCCATGGCGCGCGGCAGCGCCCGGCCGGCCGGCGCCGCGGCCCCGGCGGCCGGCGATCTCGTGCCCGACGACGTCAGCAACTGTTCGGTGTAGCCAGGGCTAGACGGGTGGCTCCGGTCCCCGTCCCATCGCCCGCAAGAAGGAGATCCCATGTCCGCGACGATGTACTACGACGACGCCGCCGACCTCGCCCTCATTCGCGGCAAGAAGGTCGCCGTGATCGGCTACGGCTCGCAGGGCCACGCCCACGCCTTGAACCTGCGAGACAGCGGCGTCAGCGTGAGGGTCGGGTTGCCGCCGTCGAGCCGATCGCGCCAGAAGGCCGTCGAGGCAGGGTTGACCGTGGGGAGCGTCGCCGACGTGTCGAAGTGGGCCGACGTCATCATGGTGCTCATCCCCGACACCGTCACGCCGAAGGTCTACCGCGAGGAGATCGAGCCGAACCTCGATCCGGGCAACCTGCTGATGTTCGCCCACGGCTTCAACATCCGCTTCGGCACGATCGCGATCCGGCCCGACATCGATGTGTCGATGGTGGCGCCCAAGGCGCCCGGCCACCGCGTCCGCGAGCTGTTCGTCGAGGGCGCCGGGACGCCCGCCCTGTTCGCCGTTCATCAGGACGCGACCGGCCTCGCGCGACCGCTCACCCTGTCCTATGCGAAGGGCATCGGCGTGACGCGCGCCGGCGTCCTCGAGACCACGTTCGCCGAGGAGACGGAGACCGATCTCTTCGGCGAGCAGGCTGTGCTCTGCGGCGGGGTCAGCGCGCTCATCAAGGCCGGCTTCGAGACGCTCGTCGAGGCGGGCTATCAGCCCGAGGTGGCCTACTTCGAGTGCTGCCACGAGCTCAAGCTCATCGTCGATCTGATCTACCAGGGCGGGCTGAGCTACATGCGCTATTCGGTGAGCGATACGGCCGAGCACGGCGACTACACGGGCGGCCCGCGCATCGTCACCGACGCCACCAGGGCCGAGATGCGCAAGATGCTCCAGGAAATCCGGAGCGGCGAGTACGCCCGCCGGTGGATCCGGGAGAACGAGGCGGGTCGGCCGTGGTTCAACACGCAGCGGGCGATCGAGAGCGCGCACCCCATCGAGGAGGTGGGCGCACGGCTTCGGGCGTTGATGCCGTTCCTCAAGCCCGTCCGCATACGCGAGTCGCAGCCGGTCTGATGTGTTGCGACTTGTCCGGGGGCCGCTCGCTGCCGCGCGAGGGAGCGGCGGGCGGGTCCCCGAGTCCTGCGGTGGATTTCCCGGGACCACCTGGTGTCTCGGCAAGGAATTCGCCCAGCGGCTCTGCCAGCGTCCCGTCGCCGTCTTGACCCCTAAAGGCCCGGCGTAGTAAAACTTGCCGGACTGGGGCATGCCCCCGTTCAGCGCTGTACCCCCTGGTTCATGGACAAACTCATCGAGCGCGAACCCGCGACTCGACACCCTCTCGTCGCGGCGCCCGCCCTCGCTGTTCAGTTCTTTCTGATTCCGTTGGCGGTCGTCGGCGCGATGACGCTGCTGTACGTCGGGTTCCGTACGCTCGTCTCCGACCGGCGCACGCCGCAGGACTACATCGCCGAGGTCCGATTCGGCGGCGCCAACCGGCAATGGCCGGCGGCCTACGAGCTGTCGCGGTTGATGGACGACCCGAAGGTGCGCGGCGACCGGTCGCTCGCAGCCGCGCTCGTGACGGCCTTCGAGGAATCGAAGACCGGCGATCCACGGGTCCGCAAGTACCTGGCGCTGGCGATCGGGCGTCTGGAGCCGCCGCTGCCGCCAGAGGCCGTCTCGGCGCTGCTCGCCTCGCTGGACATTCCCGAGCAGGCCTGGACGCCGGATGTCTGGTCGCGGATCAACGGTTGGACGGCCGAGATGAACGAGGCCCACATCAGCACGATCTGGGCGCTCGGCGCCTCGGGCGATCCGGCGGTGGCCCCGAAGCTCGCGCCGCTCTACACGTCGCCCGATCCGGGCATCCGCAAGATCGTCGTCTACGCGCTCGGGGCGCTGCCCGGCGACGCCCAGCTTCCGACGCTGCGGACGGCGCTTCAGGACGCCGCGCCCGATGTCCGCTGGAACGCGGCCGTGGCGCTCGCGCGGCACGATCGGCGCGATGGGGTGCCGGTGCTGCGGGAGATGCTCGATCGCGACTACGTCCGGCAGCACGTCACGCGCGGGGTGCGCCAGGACGAAGATCGGGATCCGGTCGCTGACATCATGATCAGCGGCATCCGCGCGGGGGCGGCGCTCAAGGACGAGGACCTGCGGCCGTCGATCGAGGCGTTGAGCCGCACCGACAGCAGCCTCAAGGTGAGGCAGGCGGCGCTCGAAGCGCTGAAGATGTACGGGTAGCCCGTGGCGATCGAGACTTCACTCTATGGCTGACGAGACCAAGCCGAGCACTCCGAGCGCGCCGGCGGGGGCGGTCCCTGCGGACGCGGCCGCAGTCAATCCGGTGGGCGTCGTGGGGCCGGCGGCGGCTCGGGCGCCGGCGGCGCCGGCTGCGGGGGGCCAGGCCAGGCCCGCGCCGCCGCCGCGGCCTCCTGCGCCGCCCATGCCCGACCTTGCCGGCAAGACGACCACGGCGGCGTCGCCGGGCGGGGCCGCCGCCAGAGTGGCGGCCCGGCCGACAGCGCCCGCCGCCGGCGCGGGCCGAGCGCCCGACGATACCTCGCCGCTCCTCACCCGCCGCGCGTGGATTGGTCTTGCGTGGGGCGCCTTCTCCGCCGCCTCGGCTGCGGCGCTCGCCGCGACCGGCCGCTTCATGTTCCCCAACGTCCTCAACGAGCCCCCCCAACAGTTCAAGGCCGGCTTCCCCAACGAGTACGGCATCGGCGTCGATGAGCGGTGGAAGGACAAGTTCGGCGTCTGGATCGTCCGGACGACCGAGGACCTCGTCCAGAAGTCGTCGGGCTTCTACGCCCTCATCAGCACCTGCACGCATCTCGGCTGCACGCCGAACTATCTGGCCGCCGAGAACAAGTTCAAGTGCCCGTGCCACGGCAGCGGGTTCCGCCTGACGGGGATCAACTTCGAGGGTCCGGCTCCGCGGCCGCTCGAGCGTGCGCGCATCGTGCTCGCCGACGACGGGCAGATTCTCGTCGACAAGGCGAAGCACTACCAGTACGAGCTGGGCCAGTGGACCGATCCGGAGTCGTTTCTGAAGGCATAGGGCGATGGCCGACACCAAAACGATCGAACCGCAGGAAGGGGCGCTCGTCAGGTTCTGGAACTGGCTGACCGAGACGCAGGTCTGGACGTCAATCTTCCGGCACGGCCGGCCGACAACGGATCGGAACCGCGTCCTGGTGATGCTGTCGAACGTCTTCCTGCACCTGCATCCGGTGCGGATCCGGAAGTCGGGCGTGAAGCTCCGCTACACGTGGTGCATGGGCGGGCTGAGCTTCTTCCTGTTCCTCTCGCTGACGCTCACCGGCCTCCTGCTGATGTTCTACTACCGCCCGACGCTCGAGTACGCGTACACCGACATCGTGGGGCTGCGCGAGCATGTGCCGCTCGGCATCATGCGCGAGATGCACCGGTGGGGCGCGCACGCGATGGTCATTACCGTCTGGCTGCACATGTTCCGCGTCTTCATGACCGGCTCGTACAAGCCGCCGCGCGAGTTCAACTGGTCGGTGGGCGTCGTCATGCTCGTCCTGACGCTGCTGCTCTCGTTCACCGGCTACCTGCTGCCGTGGGATCAGCTGGCCATCTGGGCGATCACGGTCGG
>Ga0070741_10019713_pt1 | contig 10738 bp, 7 predicted proteins | sample Coa_R1_4_FD_66440 | JGI IMG/M metagenome (GOLD analysis project Ga0070741, IMG submission 66440) | Surface soil microbial communities from Centralia Pennsylvania, which are recovering from an underground coalmine fire - Coalmine... | ecosystem: Environmental > Terrestrial > Soil > Unclassified ... | reverse complement strand
CGTTAGTGGGGTGAGGATCGACTGATCTTCATTGCCCCATTGTGCATAAGCCAGGTTCTGCAAGACCAGCCAGAAGCCGAACATCAGCAGCAAAGAGGCCAGCGTGGGCGTATCGGACTTGGGCAGCCAGCGCACCAGGGTCCAGTGCACCAGCATGCCGAAGAGAAAAAAGGCAGGCAGGGCGAGCGCCGCCGCCAGCACCGGATTCATATGGAAACGCTGGAACATTTCCAGAGCAAAATATGCTCCCAGCATGAGGAACCCGGCGTGGGCCAGGTTCACAATCTTCATCACGCCGTAAACAACGGTCATGCCCACGGCCATGGCGGCGTACACGCCGGCCAGCAGCAGCGCCTTGATAAGCAGATCAAGATAATCCAGCGCGTTCATGGAAGCAGCCGGGCCTTTACTTGTTCGGGATCGGCGCTACCGGATCGCCTGTGGCTGCATCCTTGGGAAATACGATGTCCACTTTGTTGTCAGGCTTGTTCTGCGTAATTACAAAGGGATATTCGGCCTGGCCGTTTGCGGAAAACTTGAGCTTCTGGCCAGGCAGGATCGAATCGGTCAGCTGCACTTTCTTGAGCGCATCGCGGATCTTGTCCTTATTCAGCGAGCCTGCGGTCTCGATGGCTTTGGCGAGAATGCGAACCGCATCGTAGGCCGGAGCCGCGTACCAGGAGTCAACGTCATGCCCAGTAAAAGCTTTGTAATCGGCGGCGAATTTCTTGGCTTGCGGATAAGGCAGCTTGTTCGACCACCAGATTCCGGCAAAGATGTAGTCGGTGCCCGCGCCCAGAGCCTGACGAGCATTGGCTTCAGGGCCGCGAGCGCCGTAGCTAATCATCTGGTGGTGCAGGCCGTTTTGCAGATACTGGCGCTGCATGGTGATGTAATCCGGCAGGTGCGCGTCAGAAAGGAAGATATCCGCGTGGCTGGTCTTGACTTTCTGGAGAATGCTGGAGAAATCAGTAGCACCGAGTTCGAATTTCTCATTCATTACTACCTGGAAATACCCGGGATGCTTGCCGTTCCAGTCATTGAAGCCGTTGACATAGTCGGTGCCGTGGTCCGTGTTCTCCACCACAATGGCGACTTTCAGGGGCTTTTTCAGCTTGCCTTGGTCGACCAGCGAGCCGAGGAATTCAGCAGTGGTGGTGCCGATAAGCGCCACCGGGCTCAGCGTGCCAAATGCATATTGATAGCCTTTGCCGAAGATGGCGGTAGCACCGGCCCCGGTGGTGATCCATGGGGTCTTATAGCGGTCGGCCATAACGGACTCAGCTGTTCCCAGCGCGGTGGAATAGCCGCCCAGGACAGCCACGGCATTGTCAGAACTCATGGCGCGCTCTACCAGAGAGGCGGATTTTGCCGAGTTGGTTCCGTCATCGTAAAAAATTTCCTTAATCTTGAGTTTTTTGCCCTTGCTCTTCACCATGATGCCGCCGGCATCGTTGATCTGCTTGATGGCCAGTTCGATGCCTTCCTTCTGGTATTGGCCAGGCTTGCTCTCGCTGCCGGTGGTAGGCAGCACTACGCCGATGGTGATTGCGTCATTGGCTTGGGCCACCGCCGGCGTGGAAGCCACAAGAACCGTGAGAAACGCAACCAGCATTGCGACAGTCAATCCGCAATCAAGGCGCGTGCCAACAGTACGTAAAGCTCTCTTCTTCATTTCACTCCTCCAGGCAGTCTGCGGCCCAAGCTGACGAGGACCGGAGTTTTTAAGAAATCGCAAGTGGCCATGACTGGCAATCTATCGATAGACCGGAAGGCAGCAATCATATTCCTGCCTAGCCACAGTTCACAAGTACTGTTTCAATGGGCGAACTGTTAGCAAATAGCCTGCCTTACAGGGCTGTGAATGATTCATGTTCCACGCTCTCCGTTTCTCCTTGACATCTGCGGGAATCAGGCTAGGCTAATTGGCCAACTGGAGGGCAGCCTCTGTTCAAATGGGGATAAAAGCTGCTCTGCCCAGCAATGTTCAACTGCAAGCCAGAGTGCAAGATGGCGATGAGTTTCCGTCATTATTCTGCTCTGATGTGTGGCAAACCGAGGAAAGACACCCTAACTGAACGGCGTGTGACCAGGCTTTGTCCGGCCACGCCCAGGAGATTTTTCTATGGCTACAAATGCGACCACATTGTCGAACCAGGGGCCAGGAAAAGAATTCAGCCTTTGGACCGTGATATGGGCCTCGTCGTCAGGCACCATGATTGAATGGTATGACTTTTACCTGTATGGCAGCCTGGCGGTTTTCTTTTCCACGCTGTTCTTTCCCAAAGGTAATCCAACAGCAGCGTTTCTGGCCAGTCTGGCCACCTTTGGCGCCGGATTTGCGGTGCGACCCTTTGGCGCGATCATATTTGGGCGCGTCGGCGATCTAGTAGGCCGGAAATATGCTTTCTTGGTAACGCTTACGATCATGGGTCTCTCCACGACCCTGGTTGGTTTATTGCCGACATATGAACAAGTTGGCCTGCTTGCTCCAGCCCTGCTTGTGGGATTGAGGCTGCTGCAGGGGTTAGCTCTGGGCGGCGAGTACGGCGGAGCGGCAACCTACGTGGCGGAGCATTCGCCGGATCACAAACGTGGCTACCTAACGAGCTTTATTCAGACAACTGCCACTATCGGCTTTTTCCTGGCGCTGGCGGTGATCGGCCTCACTCGGTATTGGATGGGCGATGCGAAATTCCGGTCATGGGGATGGCGCGTTCCGTTCCTGATCTCAGCCATCCTGGTGATTATTTCCATCTATATCCGGCTGAAGCTTAAAGAATCACCTCTATATGCCCGCCTAAAGGACCAAGGAAAAAGCTCAAAAGCTCCGATCAAAGATAGTTTTGGAAACGGAAAGAATTGGAAGCTGATCCTGCTGGCCCTTTTTGGAGCTACCGCAGGCGAGGCCGTAGTCTGGTATACAGGCCAGTTCTATGCGCTGTTTTTCCTGCAAACCATCTGCCATGTGCCCTGGCTTACCAGTTACCTGATCGTCGCCATTGCATTGCTGATTGGAACACCATTTTTCCTTGTTTTCGGCGCCTGGAGCGACAAGATAGGCAGAATGAAGATCATGTGCTGGGGCTGCCTGCTGGCGGCGATTACATATTACCCGCTCTACAAAGGCATGGTGAGCTTCTCTAATCCCGTCAACGTGCCAGTGTTGACACTGCTGGTTGCGATTCAGGTGATCTACGTCACCATGGTTTACGGACCCATCGCCGCGTTTTTGGTGGAGCTCTTCCCGGCCAGGATTCGGTACACATCCATGTCACTGCCATATCACATCGGCAATGGCTGGTTTGGTGGTTTCTCTCCGTTGATTGCGACTGCCATTGTGGCCGCTACCGCTACGAGCGCGAATCCCTGGATCAAGGCACACTCGATTTACATGGGTCTTGTCTATCCGATTGCTGTTGCCGTGATTACGTTCTTTGTCGGCATGTTTATGATCGGTGAAACCAAAGACACCAAGATCTGGGCTGAGGTAGGCATGCAAGCTGCAAGCGGCGACGACTAGTCAGCCGATGCGGTAAGCATGTTTGTTTCGCTGATTATTATCTGGTGATGGTTTCATTGCCCCTTGCGCATACAGGGCGGCAGGGGTGTAGGATAGTCTGTTTCGAGGCTGGCGGGTGGCCGTAGTAGCCACCCGCACGTTATTGCGGCCCATCCCTGCAGCCGCTTGCGAGTCCTCAATTTTCGAGTTCAGAACCAAGAGGGTTAAACCATGGCTGACGCTCGCGTAATGAATGAAAAAGAGCAGGAAACAGAATTAACTGAAGCGCAAATAGCAGTTCATTGGAAAGAAGAGCAGTACTTTTATCCCAGTTCATCTTTTGTCGGGCAGGCTCTGTGGACGGATCCCTCCGTTGATGAGCGTTTTGGCGAAAAGAATTTTCCTGAATGCTTCCGTGAATATGCTGACCTGCTGAGCTGGGACCAGTACTGGCACACCACGCTCGATACCAGCGATGCTCCCTTCTGGAAGTGGTTTGTGGGTGGCAAGCTCAATGTTTCTTATAACTGCATCGATCGCCACCTAAAAGAGCACACGAACAAAGCCGCATTCATTTTTGTGGGCGAGCCGGAAGATATCCCGCCGGTCTCCATTACCTATCAGGAACTTTATTACCGTGTGAATGAGATGGCGGCGCTATTGCGCGACTTTGCTGGACTGAAGACCGGCGATCGCGTAACCATTCACATGCCTGTGGTGCCGGAGCTACCCATCACCATGCTGGCCTGTGCGCGGCTGGGGGTGATTCACTCCGTGGTGTTTGGCGGCTTTAGCGGCGAAGCGTGCGGCATGCGCGCAGCCGACTCCGGCAGCAAAGTCCTGGTTACGATTGATGGTTACTATCGCAGCGGCACCATGACCGATCACAAGGTAAAAGCCGATATTGCCGTGGCCACGGCCAAGGGAGAAGGCCAAACCGTTGACAAGGTCCTGGTGTGGCGGCGTGAAGCAGGAAAGTATCATTCGCAAAAGCCAATGGTCGAGGGCCGGGATTTCTTTGTCGACGAGGTGCTTAAAAAATATTCCGGCAGGGAAGTTGCGCCGGTCTCCATGCCATCAGAAGCGCCGCTCTTTCTTATGTATACCAGCGGCACCACAGGACGGCCCAAGGGCTGCCAGCATGGCACCGGTGGTTACTTGTCTTACGTTGCCGGGACCACAAAATACATTCAGGACGTGCACCCAACAGACGTTTATTGGTGCATGGCCGATATCGGCTGGATTACCGGGCATTCATACATCGTTTACGGCCCGTTGGCGCTGGCGGCGACCAGTGTTTTGTATGAAGGCGTGCCGAACTATCCCGATGCCGGACGTCCGTGGCGCGTAGCCAAGCGATTAAATGTAAATATCTTTCACACTTCTCCTACGGCCATCCGCATGTTGCGCAAGGCCGGCCCGGATGAACCGGCAAAATACGATTATCACTTTAAACATATGACCACCGTTGGCGAGCCCATTGAGCCGGAAGTGTGGAAGTGGTATCACGAAGTTGTCGGCAAGGGTAAAGCCGTCATCGTGGATACATGGTGGCAGACCGAGACTGGCGGCTTCCTGTGCAGCACCAAGCCTGGCATTGATCCAATGAAGCCGGGCAGCGCCGGGCCAGCAGTGCCGGGAATTTACCCCGTCATCTTTGATGAAGAAGGTAAGGAAGTGAAGCCCGGATCAGGCAAAGCCGGAAATATCTGCATTCGCAATCCGTGGCCGGGAATTTTCCAGACCATCTGGGGTGACCGCGATCGCTTTGTCGCGCAGTACTACAAAAAATACAACAAAAATCCCAAGAGCAAAGACTGGCATGATTGGCCCTACTTTGCCGGTGATGGCGCAGTACAAGCGCCGGACGGCTACTTCAGAATTCTTGGCCGCGTGGACGATGTGATCAATGTGGCGGGCCATCGCCTGGGCACCAAAGAGCTGGAATCTGCCTGCCTGACGTGCAATGAAGTTGCAGAAGCAGCAGTGGTTCCTGTGGTGGATGAAGTAAAAGGCCGGGTTCCTGAAGTTTATGTCTCATTGAAGCCCGGTGTATCGAATTCCGCTGCGGTACAGGAGAGCGTGACCAAGGCCATTGAACACCAGATCGGCAAAATCGCCCGGCCGAGGAAAGTGCATGTTGTTCCTGATATGCCGAAGACGCGTTCAGGTAAAATCATGCGCCGGGTACTCGCGGCGATTTCTAACCAAATGGATACAGGCGACGTTACAACGCTTGCCAATCCAGACGTGGTGGAGCAGATTCGCGTGATGGTGCAGGGTGCTAAAAAAGTGGTAACCAAAGATGCTCCGGAAGATTTGAAGCGCTTTGGAGAAGAACGTTAAAAAGGCTCGCGCGGAATAGTTTTCAGTAAAAGTTTGCGATCAAACAAGTCGCTTAAAAGAACTGAGGAGGGGAGTATGAAGGACGAGAAGAAGGGCAAAGGTGTATCTCGAAGAGATTTCATCAAGATTGCCGGGGCCGGTAGTATCGCTGCTGGAGCGCTTGGTCCTGCATTTCTGTTTCCTGAGCGGGCCGCCGCACAACAAAAAACGCTGAAGATCGGGCAGTGGAGCCATTTTGTTCCCGCCTATGACACTTGGTTTGACAACACATTCTGCAAGCAATGGGGAGAAAAACACGGAACCAACGTTACCGTAGACCACATCAACCTGAATGAGCTTCCGGCGCGCGCCGCGTCAGAGGTATCGGCAAAAAAAGGACATGACCTGTTCATGTTCCTCTCGCCGCCGGCCGCCTTTGAGCCGCAGGTGCTCGACATGACCCACGTGTACCAGGAAGTCGAGAAGAAGCACGGAAAAAAGATCGATTTGGCGCACAAGTCAACCTTCAATCCCAAGACCAAGAAGTATTTCGCGTTTTCTGATTCCTATGTTCCCGATCCTGGCAACTATTACAAAGAGTGGTGGGCAGATGCAGGCTTCCCTAACGGACCGAACAGCTGGGACGACCTTCTCAATGGCGGAAAGAAAATAAAAGACAAGACCGGACATCCGGTTGGAGTCGGCCTTTCGCAAGAACTGGATTCGAGTATGGCCCTTCGGGCGCTACTCTGGTCATTTGGTGGCGCCGAGCAGGATGAGCGCGGGAATGTGACCATTAATTCCAAGCAGACCATTGACGCTCTCAAATATTGCAAATCGCTGTATCAGGGGACCATGACGCCAGAAGTATTTACCTGGGACCCTTCATCCAACAACCGCGCCATGGTATCCGGAAAGACTTCGTATATTGCCAATGCGATCTCTGTGACGCGGCAGACTGAGCGTGAGCACATGCCGACCGACAGCCACATTATGATCAGCAAGGCTCTGCAAGGGCCGGTGCGGCGAATTGCGGCTGAACACGTGATGGATTGCTACGTCATCTGGAACTTTGCGGAAAACAAAGACGGCGCACAGCAATTCCTCATCGACTACATTGATGCGTTCCACGATGGCTTTATCGCGGGGCAGTTTTATAACTTCCCGTGCTTCCCCAACACCGTGCCCAAGCTCAAAGAGGAGATTGCGAATGATCCCCGGGCTACTCCGCCAACCAAGTATGCAGTCCTTGGCGATGTGCTTACCTGGGCCACCAACGTCGGCTATCCGGGATATGCCAGCGCCGCAATCGACGAAGCGTTTCGCGCGTGGATCATCCCCACTATGTTTGCCAAGGTAGCCCGTGGCGATGAGACGCCGGAAAACGCAGCCAAGGCGGCTGAAGAAGAGTACAAGCGTATCTTTGCCAGATGGAAATAAAACCGAAGAGGACTTGATGGCGGTTGTTCAAACCAGGAACCTAACCAAAGTATTCAAACAAGGGGAGATCGGAGCAGTCAATGATGTGAATCTGGAAACTCGCGAAGGCGAGTTTCTGGTTTTCCTGGGACCTTCGGGTTCCGGGAAAACCACTCTCTTGCGCATGATCGCCGGCCTGGAAACGCCCACGGCCGGCGAAATCCTCATCGGCGGGCGAGTAGTGAATGACCTGGCTCCGCGCGAGCGGCGGATCGCGATGGTGTTCCAGAGCTATGCTTTGTATCCGCATCTCAGCGTTTACAAAAACATTGCCTTCCCGCTGAAAGCGCAAAAAGTTCCCAAAGACGCGCACAAGGTAAAAGTGGAATGGGCAGCTTCTCTGCTGGGCATCAGAGACCTGCTGCAGCGCAAGCCGCGCGAACTTTCCGGCGGGGAACGCCAGCGTGTTGCTTTGGCGCGCGCCATCGTCCGCGAGCCCTCGGTATTCCTGCTTGACGAGCCTTTATCAAATCTTGATGCCAAGCTCCGGGCCAGTGCGCGTGAGGAACTGGAGCGCTTTCACCGGCGCATCAACACCACCACGATCTACGTCACCCACGATCAGATAGAGGCCATGGCGATGGGTGACCGTATTGTGGTGCTGCACAAGGGGTACGTCCGGCAGATTGGAGCACCGACCGAGGTGTATGACGATCCCGCCGATACGTTTGTGGCGACCTTCCTCGGCTCGCCCCCCATGAATCTGATTCCAGACACAGATGTGATTGTGGGCTTTCGTCCTGAGCATTTCCGGGTGGCATCCGCAGTTACAGATACAGACAAAATACCTTTGAAATTCCAGGTAGAAAATGTGGAGTATCTGGGGGCCGAGTGGATCTTGTCTGGCGCGCTGGTAGGCGGTCGCTTTAATGGAAAGAAAGCAGTTTCACGCCTGCTCTTTGGCCAAGAATTTGAAATCGGAAAAACCTACGATTTTGCTGTGCCGGAACGGCGCTTAAAGTTTTTTGATCCCGTCACCGAGAAAAAGACTGCGGCAAGGAAGCTGGCATGGCAATAGAACCGGTTGACGATGCGCAATCCCAGGCGGAGAAGGCCCCTCCGCTTGCACCGGATATTTCGGACAAGGTGAAACGCCCCAAATGGGGTAAGGTAAAATCTGCTGGCGCAGCGCAAAGCCCATTGCTGGGCGCGGCGATGTTTGCTCCAGCGGTACTCTATCTTCTGGCGATACTGGGTGGCCCTTTTATCCTGGCGGTGATCTACGCTTTTAGCGATATCCGCATTGGAAGCACAGAGATGCATTGGGTGGGGCTGGAGAATTTTCGCAGCATCCTCCAAAGCCCAAGCTTCAGAACATCAATAGAAAACTCATTTATCTTCACGTTCTGCTCGCAAGTGATTGTGATTATCGGGTCCACCATTCTTGCTGTGGCCCTTGAGAAGAAATTCCGCGGGCGCGGCATATTCCGCTTCTTGATCCTGCTGCCTTGGGTAGCGCCGATTTCATTGGGAGCCATCGGCTGGAAGTGGATACTGGATTCTCTTTACAGCGTCATTAACTGGGTCCTGGTCGCTGTACATCTTTTTAAGCCCTATGAAGCTCCCATGTGGCTGGGTGAACCTCACCTGGCCATGGCGTCAGTGATTCTGGTGCAAAGCTGGCGGTTGCTGCCTTTTGCCACAGTGATCATGCTTGCCGGACTTACGGCAATCCCGAAGGAGATACCTGAAGCTGCGGCGATTGACGGCGCGGGCTTCTGGCGCACTCTATTCGAGATCAATATTCCGATGATGCTGCCGATTATCAATGTCGCAGTGTTGTTTGGAATTATCTTCACGTTTACTGATATGACGGTGGTTTACATTCTCACCGCCGGTGGGCCTTTTGATTCCACCCAGGTTCTTCCCTCGTATGCGTACTTTACGGGAATTTTAGGCAGTGATTTGGCGGCGGGCGCTGCAGTGTCACTCTTCCTGGTGCCGTTGCTAGTCATCATTGCATGGCTCATGCTGCGAACCGCACATCGCGCGGAGGTCGTCTGATGAGCAAGGAACGCCAAAGCCGCCTCTGGCCCGCGCTTCTGCGCCTGGCTGTGCTTTCAATCTTTACTATCCTATTGGCCTTCCCCTTCTACTGGATGGTGATTACCACCTTTAAGCAGAACAGCGATCTCTACGATCTCCAGAGCAACCCATTTATCTTTAACGCAAAGCCAACGCTTGATCATCTGCGATTTCTCTTTGGACAAACGATGTACCTGCGCTGGCTGGGCAACACAGCGCTAGTCGGCCTGCTGGTGGTAACCATCACGCTGGTGCTTGCCATTCCTGCTGCCTACTCTTTAACGCGGCTGACCGGACGCTGGGGGCAGCGCCTGGGCATTATTATCTTTCTCACATACCTGATCCCGCCGACGCTGCTCTTTATTCCGCTGTCAAAAGTCGTCGCGGACCTGGGATTGCAGGATACGATCTGGTCGCTGGTGGTGGTCTATCCCAGCTTCACAGTGCCATTTTCCATCTGGCTGCTGATGGGCTTTTTCAAGTCCATTCCTCGCGAGTTGGAAGACGCGGCTATGGTGGATGGGCTAACGCGTTTTGGCGCCTTCGTGAAAATGGTGGTGCCCATTTCAATTTCCGGGATTTTGACAGTAGTGATCTTCACCTTCACGCTCGTAACCCAGGAATTTGTTTACGCGCTCACGTTCATCTCCACCGAGCCGCACCAGATGGTGGGCGTCGGCATACCGATCTTTCTGATCCGCGGCGATGTGTATTACTGGGGATCGCTGATGGCAGCCTGTCTGATTGCCAGCTTGCCTATCGCATTTCTCTATAACCTCTTTCTTGATCGGTTCATCGCTGGATTTACCGTGGGTGCGGTGAAGGGGTAAGAGCGTGCGCGCGGTACGCTCAGTCTCCAAAAGCAACTGTTTCTTTAGTTGAATTTTAAGCGTGTGTTTCTTAATCCTTCCGGATGGGACTTACCCATCGTGGGGGATTCTTTGGCGAAAGTTGCATTGCCGTTAGAGGTGCACAAGATTGCACAAAATACTTGACATAACTGCCGCCGAAGTGGAAAGTTATCGGCGCAATTCATTTGTCTCAATTCCGTTGCATTTGCTGAAGAGCTGGCCGGGCACGACAGCATGCATTCCGGGCTGCCCTTGATCCAGCATTGAAAGTCGTTTCAAAACAACCAATGCATTTTGGAGGTCAAGCACATGGATGTGTTTCATCAAATTTTGACGCCCACAGGAAGCATGTGGTCGACAATTCTGCTTGCGCTAGTCCCGCTTGCGGCCCTTTTGTTTATGCTTGCCGTGCTTCGCATGACGGCCTGGCTGGCCACCATTATCGCCGGCATTATTACCATTGCTATTGCCGTTTGGGGATGGCACGCGCCCTTTGACGCCAGCATGCGCTCTTATCTTTATGGCGGTTTGCAGGGAGCATGGACCATTGACTGGA
>Ga0070741_10019712_pt1 | contig 10739 bp, 10 predicted proteins | sample Coa_R1_4_FD_66440 | JGI IMG/M metagenome (GOLD analysis project Ga0070741, IMG submission 66440) | Surface soil microbial communities from Centralia Pennsylvania, which are recovering from an underground coalmine fire - Coalmine... | ecosystem: Environmental > Terrestrial > Soil > Unclassified ... | reverse complement strand
AAGGACAGATTCCTGGGTCGCAAAGGATGTGTCACCCACGGGTGTGGTGAGGAACGAAGAGGAATAGGAAGGTGGGGCACACTGCTTTCGCAGGCATGGATGCCGGAAAGTTCTTTGACAACTAAAGCCCGAGGAAGTCGCTACTTATTCATTGCTGTTTGCGGCGATTGCTGGGTTGAGACAGGAGGCGGTGGGCTGGCCGCATTCTGGAGTCGCGCCGGTTCAGCTACGCCGCTGGGGCTAAGGATCACCATCTTGGAACGGCCCTCACGTCCGCCGGGGAGAAAGAGCATTTTGTGTGCCGGATCATAAGCGATGCTGTAGCCCTTCACATCCGTGGGGAGCTCATGGTCCACCATATTGCGATTGAGATCAATTGCCAGCACAGAGCCATCGCCTGCAGCGGCGTAGAGCAGGCTGCCATTGGGATCAAGCACCAGAGCATCCGTGCCACCAGGAGCAGGAATGCGCCTGACCTCAGCGCCAGTTTCTGGATTAAGTTCCAGCACCGCATAACGCACGGCCACAAAGAGGCGGCGGCGATCTTCATCCAGGGCAAGACCGGTGGGTTCAGATGCCACCAGATTAAAGCGCTTGACGATCTTGTTTGAGCTGTCAATCACAGCAACCTGGTTAAGGTCCTGCAAGCTGATGAACAACACACGCCGCGCAGAGTCATAGATCAAGTCCTGCGGCAGGGCGTTCAGCTCAATTACCTCTCCCTCAGTTCCGGTGTTGAGGTTAATAGCGCTCAGGGTACGATCAAGCACGCTGGTGGCGTAAAGAGTTTTTGTTTGCGGCACCCAGAGCAGCCTGTCTGGCCGGTGCTCCACGGGAATAATTTTTTCCACCTTCCAGCTTCTGGTATCCACCACGGCAATGCCGCTGTTGCCGGCCAGCGCTACATACAGCATACCGGCTTCATCGTCCACGGCCATGCCGCGCGGATCGCTGATTTGGGAAATGCGCGCAATCACGCGGCGCTTTACCGGGCTGAAAATTTCAATCGTGTTGGTCCCTGGACGGGTAATCACCACCTGCCCATTGGCCATTGTTACTTCGTTAAAGCCGGGGCTTCCCGGCAGGTCAACCAGGGCAATCTGGCGAAGCTTGGCCGCCAGCCCAAAAGCTGAGCAGCTCAGGATCGTGATGAAAAGTAAAATCTTTATATTACGCATGGGGAGACAGGGACTTGCCGTCAGGGTATTGGGATGCAAGTAGCTGGTAGATTGATGCCCAGCTTTTCCGGAAGTCCCGACCTGAGCTTCTTGCGAAGGGGAGGAATCCCTCTAGCCGCGAAGCCTTTGCGGTGGGCACAGCAACTTTAAGACTATCAAGTGTGTTTTTAATCGCGACCGTTTAAATTGATCACGGATCATAGCTTGAGAGATCATGGTAGTTATAGAGATTCCTCACTATGCCCCACCGCGCAAAAAACGCGCGGGAAATCTGATCCGCTCGGGAATTAGAAAAAATTCTCTTGCGCCTGACCTTACGTCATACCCCACGATTGCAAAAAGAGAGGAGATGCGATGTACCGAGTGAGCGAGTTTGCTGAAAAAGCGGGCATAACGGTGCGAACGCTGCACCACTATGATCGCCTGGGGCTGCTCAAGCCCAGTGGCCGAACCGAAGCGGGCTATCGCCTATACGGCGAACGCGACTTTGCGCGGCTGCAGCAGATCGTCACGCTCAAGTTCATCGGCATGCCTCTCCGGCAAATCAAGGACCTGCTTGACCAGGATGAGCTGGATTTGAAATCGGCCCTTCAGCTTCAACGTCGCCTGCTTTTGGAAAAGCGCCAGCAAATTGAGGCGGCGATCAAGACGATTGAAGAAACGGAGAGCTCGCTCAAGTCCGGCGCTGCCCCTGATTTGGCGGCCTTGAAGAAAATTATTGAGGTAATGGAAAGGCAAAACAGCATGGAGTGGACAAAAAAGTATTACAGCGAAGAAGCGCAAGCCAAGATCGCCGAGCGCGCCGGCACCTGGACGCCCGAGTTGCAGGCCAAAGTGGAACAAGACTGGAAAACCTTGTTCGCAGATGTGGAAGCGGCAATGGCGGCCAATCTTGATCCGGCTTCACCCAAAGCAAAAGCGCTGGCGCAGCGATGGACAGAGTTGCTTCGCGGGTTTACCGGCGGTGATCCCGCAGTGCAGCAAGGCCTGAACAAACTGTACGCAGACAAGAGCAACTGGCCAGAAAATTTCACTCAGCCCTTCAAAGATGAATTGTGGCAATACATCAAGAAGGTGATGGCAGCGCACAAAATCTCGTGCGCGTAAGGCAAATCTGGCACGGCGAGGAAATCTCTATCACCACCGAAAGGTGATGATCGAAAGGCAGTCAGATGGGATTACTCGCTTCGCCCGGAATTACAAAGCTATCGCATTCCTGGCAGCTTCATTCCTGCCAACTTGCGCCCGAAGCTGGCCTTGCCCATGTCCTTGAACATCTTGCGCATCTGGGCGTACTGGCGCAGAAGCTGATTCACTTCCTGCACGCTGGTGCCGGAGCCGCGGGCAATGCGCTTGCGACGGCTGCCGTTGATCAGCTCGTGATGATTGCGCTCTTTTTGCGTCATGGAATTGATAATGGCTTCCACGCGCGTGATCTGGCTTTCATCCACGTTGTCTGCCGCTTTTTGCATGTTGGCAAACGGGCCGATGCTGGGCAGCATCTTGATAACGCTCTGTAGCGATCCCAGCTTCTTCACCTGGCGAAGCTGGTCGCGAAAATCTTCCAAGGAAAATCCTTCTCCGCCCAGCGCTTTCTTGGCGAACTCTTCAGCTTTTTTCTGATCGACTGTCTCCTGGGCTTTTTCAATCAGAGTCATTACGTCGCCCATGCCGAGAATCCGCCCGACAATGCGATCAGGATGGAACGGCTCCAGCGCGTCGTATTTTTCACCCACGCCGATGAATTTGATGGGCTGGCCGGTGACCTGCCGGATGGAAAGCGCCGCACCGCCACGAGCATCGCCATCCATCTTGGTGAGGACCACGCCGGTGATGGAAAGCTTGTTGTGAAATTCTTCTGCGGAGCGGACGGCGTCCTGGCCCGTCATGGCGTCAGCCACAAACAGGATTTCCTGCGGATTCAGGATCTTCTTAAGCGACTGCATCTCCGACATCAGTTCGTCATCAATGTGCAGGCGGCCGGCGGTATCAACGATCAGGAAGTTGCAGCCGCTGTTGGTGGCCTCTTTGCGGGCTTCTTTTGCCAGCCGCTCGACGGTGGGCGTGTCGGCGCTTTCGACCTTGCCTTCATAAAGATGAGCTTTAATAGCCTCAGCCACAACTTTCAACTGCTGCCGCGCCGCCGGGCGATAGACGTCCACCGAGACCAGCATGGGCCGATGCCCGCCTTTTTTAAGCCATGAGGCCAGCTTGCCTGACGTGGTGGTTTTGCCGGAACCTTGCAGGCCGGCCATAAGAATGACCGAAGGCGGCTGCGAAGCAAACTTCAGCTTGGCCGTATCTTTACCCAGGATATCTACCAGTTCATCGTGAACAATCTTCACTACCTGCTGCGCCGGTGAAAGCGCCGTCATCACTTCCGTGCCCACGGCTTTTTCCGAGACGCGGTCAATAAAAGTTTTGACTACCTTGAAATTAACGTCGGCTTCCAGCAGCGCCATGCGGATCTCTTTGAGCGCTTCCTGGATATTTTCCGGCGTGAGCGTTCCCTGCCCACGTAGGTTCTTGAAAGCTCGTTGCAACTTTTCCTGAAGATTTTCAAACATAGATAATGGCTTTATTTACGCAGAAAAGGTCCAATCTTTGGATGCAGATCTAAGCTTTATTGTAACAGCGGTCAGTGGTGCTGAGTCGCCGTACAACGTCCTTGAACTATGGAATGAGCGCATCCCGCAACTTGGCGGTAGCTTTGTCGAATGTGGCAAACGGCAGATGACCTTCCGCACGGGCTAGCTCGAGAGCCAGACAATCGGAAAAATCAGCCTTGCCGAAAACGTAAGCGGTAATAGCTGCGCGGACAGCCTCCACCGACTGAAAAGCAAAGTCGCGGCTGTTGCTGGCGGTCTCCAGCATGGCCAGGGTCTGGGCCTTGGACCAGCCATACACAGCGGTCAGTACCCAGACCGTTTCCACCAGCACCACGGTTGAAACCCACAGAGGACGGCGGGCCTCCAAATAGGCGAGCGCGCGCCTGGTCTGCGCCGGATCATCGGCCACCAGCAGACGCACGAGAACGTTGGTGTCAATGGCGGCCATGTTTGCTCCGGACGGCACGGGCAATCCCAGCTTTCATGTCCTCAACAGTCACACCCGCAGGCGATTTTGATGTGCCCCCAGGTTTGCCCTGAGTTTTTTCCGCGGCGGCAACGGCTGCCCGAATGTCTTCCAACGTGTTCGTACGTCCGCCGGAAACAACCAACCGGCCTTCGGCGTCCAGGCTCCAGACCAGGCTATCCCCAGCATGAAGGTCGAGCAACTGACGCACGACTTTGGGGACGGTGAGCTGTTCTTTGCTTGTGAGAGTGCTTTCAGCGAGAATTTTCACGAGGACCTTCGGGTTTATATATCCTTACCATTGTAAGGAAGTACCCTTACTATTGCAAGGAAGGAAAATGGAAATATTTCTGGCCAACGGATACAGCAACTATGAGTTCCAGAGGGACAGCATATTTCAGCGTGGAACTGGCAGCAAGCGTTACCCGTCCTTTTTTGGCTCCACTTCCAGATAACTCAAGAACGCGCGCGTCAGCTCTTGCTTGAGAGCTTGATCGTCTTTCGGTAAAAAGCTCTTCCACTCAGCCACATCCAGCGGCATGACCACCCAGTCATAGAGCATGCTGGAGACCATCATGAAAGCCAGCGAGATCGCCGCCCGCGGATCAGGGTGCCTGATGTGTTTGCGGTGGGCCAAAAAGAGGTCAATCAGGCGCTCGAAGGAGATCGCTTCAATTTTGCTGGCCTTCCGGTAGAAAGCGGTTTGCGGGCGGCCCAGCACAAACATGCGCATGGCGCGCAAAAGCGCCGCGTTGGCGCGATAAGTAATCACCATGCCGCTAATTACCTGCTCGGCAAAGACCGGCAGCGGGATCTGCGCCGCTTTCTCCGGGGTGAGTCCGGTTTTCATCCGTTCGTCCTGGCGCTCCAACATGCCCAGGATCACCTCTTCCAGCAGCGCTTCCTTGTCATGAAAGCGGCGATACACTGCGCCAGGCGTAAGCCCCGCGTGCTGGGCGATGCGCGGGATCGTGGTTCCTTCCACGCCATGCTGCCCCAGAACCTCAGCCGCGGCCTTTAACAATTTGCGTAGCGATTCCCTGCTGCGCTCCTGCTGCGGCGCTAATGCTCTCTTCTTTTTCATGCTGCTAGAAATAGTACTTGACAAAAATGTAAATGTGAATTTACATTTACATTTTCAGGGACGGATGAGCGGGACCACAGATAAGGATTTAAGGAGCGAGACCACTATGCCGACAGGACAAAATGCAGTCCGGGACAAGCTCTATGCCGGGCTTTATGCAAACAAAACGGCAAACGCGCTCTGGGGCTGGAACAGCCGCTGCTGGGGAAGCATGCGCAGCGACGAAACAGAACGTTCCACAATGGGACTGGCGGCGTGGTTGCTGCAGGCACATGCGCGCTTGGATAATGATGACAGCTCTCCGCTCGACGCAGAGAATGCAACCGTACTGTCACCGCTAGCGATTGAGCTTGACGCCAAGCAATCACCCCGCAACCATCGCAGGCTTGAGTTTGTTTGCAATCACCGCATGATCGGATTGCTGATCCGCTGAAGGAAAGAGAACACGCTATGGCCGCAGCTATTCAACCCACTCCTCCCGCACCTGCTCCTCCAGTGCATCCGTTGCGCGAGCGTAACTTCCGCAGGCTGTGGCTTGGCGCCGCCGTTTCTCTTTTTGGCGACCAGTTTTACCTGGTGGCGCTGCCCTGGGTAGTGCTGCAGCAGACCGGCTCTGCAGTGGCCATGGGAACCATCCTGATGACCGCGGCCATTCCGCGCGCTGTTCTCATGCTGCTGGGAGGCGCGCTTACGGACCGCATCTCTCCGCGCAAGATCATGATGAGCACTGCTTCAGCGCGGACCCTGTTTGTGGGGATGATTGGAGTCCTGCTCTGGTTTCACGTATTGCACATCTGGGAACTTTATGTTTTGGCTTTTGCTTTTGGCGTAGCCGATGCGTTTGGCATGCCGGCAGGTTCGGCCTATCTGCCGTCACTGGTGGAACCTAAGCAACTGGTGGCCGCCAACTCGGCTTTTCAAACCATGGCGCAGTTCACCACAATCGCCGGCCCCGCTCCGGCTGGCATCGTCATCAAGATACTCGGCGCGGCCTGGGCTTTCATCCTGGACGCGATCAGCTTCCTCTTTATCATCGGCGCACTATGGAAGTTGCCTGATCCGCCGGTGGCAAAATCAACAACTGCCCGGCCGCCGATGTGGAAGTCGATTCTGGATGGGTTTGCTTACGTCCATAAAGATGTGCCTTTGCGCACGCTGTTGTTGCTGATAACGGTATTGAATTTCTGTTTGACCGGGCCGTTCGCTGTTGGCCTGCCTTACCTGGCCAAAACCAGGTTCGGCTCGGCGACAGTATTGGGATTGGTGCTCTCCGCTGTGGCCGTCGGCGGCTTGCTCGGCACTCTTCTGGCCGGAGTCTGGAAGATCCATCGCCGTGGAATATTGGTTCTTGGCGTATGCACAGTGCTCAGTACCTGTCTCTGCTTCATGGGGATACTTAACCGCTTATGGGAAACCATGACGCTGTTAGGCGTCGTGGGCGCTGCTGCAGGAATGTCGAATGTGCACATTGTGGCCTGGATCCAGCAGCGCGTGGAAGCAGCCGTGCGCGGACGGGTGATGAGTGTGGTCATTCTCTCCGCTTATGGGCTGGCTCCGGTTTCGCTGGCGATTGCGGGCTTCTTAATTGCCTGGAACTTTGAATATATGTTCCTGCTGGCAGGCGTAGCCATGCTGCTGGTTACTGCCTTTGGCGCGCTGCAAAAGACGGTCAGAGAAATTCAGTAGGTCTCAGGGATGACAGCGGTTGGCAGGCAGAGGAATCTCACCACGCATAAACACCGATGACACGGATCGAAAGATCGGAACATCGAGACATCTATTAGGCCAGGCCAAAATTCCTTCGTACTTCCTGAAACCAGCCATTGCATCGCTTGCTATGGAATACATTTCCGGTTCATTGATAGGACATGAATCCAAGCTTCATGAGATTTCACCTCTCGCGCCCGATTCACCTTGAGGTATTTATGGCCTTGCGCAGAAGATTCTGTCAACGATTCTGGCGGACTCTTCATCGATAGGCCCCCATTCCCCGCGGAAATGCTGCTGCAGACTCCACAACTCTGGCGCTCCGGACTGAACAGGAAGCGGCAAGAACACGCCTTCCGCCTGAGGATGTGGACAGGCATATCCTTCTGCCTGGTTTCATACAAAACGCCGCATGGTCGCGACAATGATCAATTCACTCCATAAGAGCCATTGAGGCTGATAACTGGTTTTGTTTAGGTTTTTATTGTTAACCGCCAGCCTAATGGTTACGGAAGTGCATGTTTCCATTGAATTTCAAGGCTATTTGAAAGTACCATCAACCCACACTCTCCGGCATTTATATGATCCGGCGACCACCAGAGCCACGTGTACAGATCAGCCTCGACGTAAAAGTTTGGGGCATGGACCTGTATGGCAAACCGTTTGTGCAGCACGCACGAACAGTCAATGCCTCTACCAGAGGTGCGCGACTTATTGGGATCGACTGTGTTCGAGAAGGAGAGGTGATCTCTTTGCAGCACGGCGCGCAACAATCGCGCTGCAGGGTGATCTGGGTGGGGCGCGACGCGGCCAAAGCCAGGCAGATTGGAATCCAAAGCCTGGATTTGCGCAACAGCCTCTTTGGGACAAGCCTTCGCGTCGCAGGAAAAACGCCTGTTCCCCCTTCAAACTTTACCGGAAGAATAAAAGCGGCCCGGCAGCCGCACATAGCAAGGAGCATTATGCAGGAAGCGCCAGGAACCAGGAGAAGCCAGCAACGTTTTCATTGCACTGGCGGAGTGGAGTTGCGCCGCAATGAGGGTGCTCCTCCTGTCTTTGCCAATTTGAGCGACATCAGCCTGACCGGCTGCTATGTTGAGACCGTCGCCAGTCTGCCCACGGGCACTGAGGTTCTTTATATGATCCGCGTACGCGATACGGTTTTGCGCGGCCGCGCCAAGGTCAAGACCTCACACCATGCTGTTGGCGTGGGTCTTGAGTTCCTGCACATGGGCCCGGAAGATCAGCAGAAGCTTGAGTTTCTGGTCGGCACGCTTGAAGGATCGCAGCAGTTGCGCCCTGATGACCAGCGCCGGACCGTGCCCGAAGATCCTCTCCGCCGGCCGCAGCCGTTTTCCAGCCGCGCCGCCGCTAAGGGAGATACCAGCCAAATGTCCATTCAGATCACGCGCACTATTTCTGAGCTTAACCAGGTGGAACAAGGGCTGGTGGTTGACCGCGTTGACCCGCGCATCATTGCGCAATTTCATGACGCAGTGGAGCACATCCGCCAGACGGCCTGGTCTGCCGTGCAGTGGGTGGAATTGAATTCCGCCGGCGGCGATCCTTTTGAAGTCCTGCCGCAATTAGAGGCCGAGCGCGTGCACATGCTGCGCAAGCTGGCCCACAACGTCACTGCTGATCTCGACTCCGGTAGCCTCAATCGTTTTACTGAAGGCATCTCTGATGTTTATGAAGTCGTGCAGGCACTCTACCGTGGATTGAGAAAGATTGTGATTGATTCGGCGGAGGAAAAGTAGCTTTTTTTCTGCAATCCTGAACCCGCCGCTTTTGCTGGCGAGTATCCATATATTCTCGTCACGGTTTGGAAATAAAATTTTTAGCCGCGAATGCACGCGAATAAGCACGAACGTCTAATTGATTCGTGCTCATTTCGTAAATTCGCGACTTATTGATTTGCCTCGAGCTTTTCATAACTATATGGATCTCTCGCTTACGCTCGAGATTTCAGAAAAACCGTTGCCAACTAAACTCTTTCCACCGCCATCGCCACTGAATTTCCGCCGCCCAGGCACAGTGCTGCGATTCCACGTTTGCCGTTGCGCCGGATCAGCTCATAGATCAGCGTTACAAGCACGCGCGTTCCGCTGGCGCCAATCGGATGTCCCAACGCCACAGCGCCGCCGTTCACATTCACTCGCGCCGGATCGATTCCCAACTCCTTGATCACCGCCACCGACTGCACAGAAAAAGCCTCGTTAATCTCATACAGGTCAACATCTTCAGGCTTCCATCCGGTCTTGGCCCAGATTTTTCTTATGCCGTCCACCGGCGCCATCATCACCCACTCTGGGGCAATGCCGCTGGTGGCCTGTGCAACGATGCGGACCATAGGCTGCGCGCCAAGTTGCTTTGCCTTTGAAGCTGAAGTCACCACCACCGCCGCCGCTCCATCATTCATGGTGGAAGCGTTGCCCGCTGTCACCGTTCCATCTTTCTTGAACACAGGTTTCAGCTTGGCCAGGGTCACAGCGGATGTGTCCTCGCGCGGCCCTTCGTCTTTATCAAAAAGCGTTGGCGCTTCACCTTTCCTCTTGGCGGGCAACTCCACTGGGACAACCTGGCTCTTGAAGCGGCACTCTTTCCATGCCTGCACTGCCTTCTGGTGCGACCCCACTGCGTACTCGTCCTGCTGTTCGCGCGTCACGCCATATTTCTCCGCTACGTTCTCGCCCGTCAGCCCCATGTGGTAGTTGTTGTAAACGTCCCAGAGGCCGTCATTCACCACGGAATCGATAATCTGGGAATTTCCCAGCCTGTAGCCTTTGCGCGCCTGCGGCAAGAGATATGGAGCATTAGTCATCGATTCCATGCCGCCTGCCACCACGATCTCTGCATTGCCGGTCTGGATGGCCTGAGCAGCCAGCGCCACCGCCTTCAATCCGGAGCCGCAAACTTTGTTGATGGTCATGGCGCCAACGGTATTCGCCAAACCGCCGTTCAGTGCTGCCTGGCGAGCCGGATTCTGTCCCAATCCAGCGGCAACCACCAAGCCCATAATGCACTCATCCACCTGCGCCGGATCCACATTGGCCCGCTTTACCGCTTCACGCACCGCGATAGCGCCCAATTGCGGCGCAGAAAACGGCTCCAGCGATCCCTGAAACTTCCCGATTGGCGTGCGCACTCCGCTGATGATCACCACGTCATCCATAAACATCTCCTTAGGAAATCCAAACCCTTCATTATAAGATGAAGCAAAGCGCCGTTGCGCTTCCAAAAACCATGTCGATTGATCAGCAACCAACACCTGACGCACCCTTGCCTGTTTCCGTTGAAGCCGCCCCTCACCCCATGACTCCGCCTCAGCCAGGCCCGATTGCGCCCATTTGGCACACGATCTTAGTAGTTGCCGTTCTGGTGACGTTTTCATTTTTGGGGGCCTCGCCGCAGAAAGAAGTCGCCACTGGTCCGTACGCCCGGTTCATCGTTTATGGCGGCACTTTTCTGTTTGAGCTGATCGTCGTGCTGGTCATCTGGTTCGGAATTCGCAGCCGCGGCGTTTCCATGCGCGAACTGATTGGCGGTCGCTGGACTACAGTTGAGTCCTTTCTGCTCGACATTGCCCTTGCTGTCGGCTTCGTAATTGCTTCCAATATCATCCTCATCCCGATTCGCATGGCGCTGGGCACGCTTGACCTGCATCACGCAAACAAGCAACTGGAAGAAACCAA
>Ga0070741_10019711_pt1 | contig 10739 bp, 10 predicted proteins | sample Coa_R1_4_FD_66440 | JGI IMG/M metagenome (GOLD analysis project Ga0070741, IMG submission 66440) | Surface soil microbial communities from Centralia Pennsylvania, which are recovering from an underground coalmine fire - Coalmine... | ecosystem: Environmental > Terrestrial > Soil > Unclassified ... | reverse complement strand
CAGTGTGAGGTCGCGCGAGGTGTCGGTTGCACTCACTGCCATCGATGACAGGGCCGCGGAGAACAGGAGGTTATTGAATTCCACTGCCCGCTTTCCGCCTTCGCTGATTCCCTCCGGAACCCGGAAGAAGCGCTCTGCCGCTTTATTCTGGATTACCACGCGGTGCTGGCTATCGGTGAGGATGACCGGGTCTGCCATGCTCTGCATGACAGCCCGCAAACGCGAGATGGTTACTTCCATATCGCGCATGCGGTTGTAGTAGTGTTCAACCTTAAACAACCGTGCCAGGTAGCCATTGGCGCGTTCTACCAGACTACGGAATTCGCGCAGTTGCTCCTCGCCCGTGCTCCGGCTCAACTGACCCACAATCACATTGGCGTAGGCCCGCATGCCGCAGGCCGAGCACACCTGTTCTTCCAGTGGGAGCTTTTTTGTGAGGTGGTAATTCTGCATCGCCAGGCAGTCGCGCCGCCGCTCCCGCTCCGCCTCCCAGCAGCGGGTGCGGCTGCGATAAATCATGGGGTAGGCGTACAGCGATTCCCGGCCGCCGCTGGCGGGCAGAATTCCGGGACTCACATTCTGCAGAACGGAAACGATTGGATTTTCACTGGCCCAAAGCGACGTCTGAAAGCGGTCGAGAAATTCCTTGTCGCAGTTCAGAGAGGCAGTGGCTTTAATTTCGCCGCTCTCGAAATCCACTTCCAGGATGAGCGCCCGAGAGAAACCCAGGTTGACAATCTCTTCCAATAAGATGGGAAAGATTTCTTCCGAACGCTCCGCCGCCAGCAGCCGCAAGGCTGCTTCGCGCGCGGCTCCCGTGGGCACGAGGACTTGCGGGCGCTGCGGCAGGCCCGGAGCGGTTTTCGACTTCGGCGCTGCCGGCACTTTGGGTTGTACTCGTGGGGTTGCCATTGCACCTGTGTTCTTTGCCACCGCTCCTTACACCCGGCGCGCAGCACGACGTGCAGGAACCCGGGTCGTCCGGCGAGTAGTCTCCACCGCAACCTCGGATTCTTCCCCCGGCCCCAGTTGCGGCCGCGATACCAGTCCGGTCAAGCCCACCGCATCCGCGTACTTGAGGTACGTGTCGATGGACGCTACCACGACGCGAGCTTCAACCGTGATCAGGTCAATGCCGACCAGGGAAATACGCACCCAGGCGTCGATCACAATGCCTTTGTCCAGGACGCGATCGAGAACGTCAATTAAACTCGACCCACCCGATATGCGTTCGACAGCCATGAACCTTCCTCCTCCTCGTGATCAGCTAGGCTTTACGCCTGCTGTTGCCCTGCCTCGCGGCTCTGGGACGCGGCACCACACCTCGCCTTTGCGGAAGCGCAGCCGGGGGAGCCGGCGCCTGCATGGTGAGATGCGGGTCATATTTCCACCAGTTCAATCCAATCTGCTCCGCCTTGTCTACCGAACAAACCAACAGCCGTATGCGGATGGTGAGCAGTTCCACGTTGGCCAGTGAAATCCGCACATCGCCCGCGATCACCAATCCTTTATCGAGAACCCGGTCGAGAATATCGACAAGGTTAGTTGTTCCCGAGACCGTCGGCACTCTTTCCATATCTGGGTCTTCCCTAACGCAGGAGAGCGGATGCGAGAAACCAGTCCTCCGCCGGAGACGAAACCGATGCTACTGGCTGACGTCTCGATATGTCAATTGTTGCCGACTTTCTTTTGGGGAGGGACTGCGGTCGTAGGTAGATTCAGGACTGCTGATCGGGGTTGCTTGCTGCCGCTCAAGAATTACCGGGATTGCTGCGGCGCGGCCCCCCGTCCCGCCGGTGGAGCGAAGCTCCGCAGTTGGCCTGCGGGTCCCGTGGCGACCTCACTCCAGCAACTTTCCCAGCGGCCCCAAATCAAGGTTCAAGTCCGCCGGACTCAGACCAAAATGAGACGATAGTTCGTGGATTTTCGCCTCCAGCTTCATCAGCGCTGCCCCCATCTCTTCAACCTGCTGGTCAGTCAACGTGCCCCCCTCCATGCGGCGAATAGCTTGCCTTTCGAGCAACTGATGCAGCAGTTCGAGAATGCTGAGGACGAGTTTAGCCAAGCCTTGCTCAATGTTCTCCGGCGTACAATCGATGCGCCCGGACGCGCCGGACGCGGCTTCGGAGAGCCTGGCGAGTTCATTCTCTTCGTCGTGTTTGCCCCCTGCCATCAATCTTCCTTTAGGAACTCGGTCGCCGGCCAAGGACCGCTGACTCTTACGCCGACGTCTGCCGGAAGTTTTGCCGATCGCACATTGCCTACGAACTGGTCGACGGCGGCACGATCAACGAGGAAAAAACACCTCGCCCCTTCCGCCACCTGCCTGATCTTGTGACTCTTTGCTGCCAGACCCACTGCTTTGTACAGCTCCTCTGCTATTTGATTCACGCGCCGGTAGTGCGCCTGGCGGGCCCTCAAATATTGTGCGCCGGAGTTTTCTACGCCGGAACCGCTCCAGGCCGGCGAACTCAGTCGTATCTCCATTTGGACCCCGTCGCGAATCCGTGACAAGCCGTCCCGGTATTCGCCAGCATGGTCACGCAGAAACGAAGACACTTCATTCGCGTCCGCCAGCACGGTGGGGTAACGAAGCGGAATGATCGCGGTTTGCCGCAGAAACGTTTGCAGGATGCGGTTGAACGCCAGAGCTGCTTCGCGCACCGGTTGCTTGGACGCCGGATCGTCCGCAGTGTAATTCGATATATAACATCGCAGACCCGACTCTACGATGCCCTCTATCTTTTTGCCCTGGAGCCCTTGCTTAGGAACGTCGATCTGTGCTTCTGCGTCCGTGATGCAATACGCGAGTACCGCCATCACACCGCCGTTCCCGGCTTGTGCACTGCGGCTCCCTGGGCCTGCTTCATGTGGCGCAGAGCGGTCTCGACCGAAGTGAGGATGACGTCCAATCCAAGGTAGATGAGATCCACGCCAGCAAGCGAGATTATCACCGTGCCGCGAATCACCACTCCAGCATTGAGCACGTGATCGAGGACATCCAGGATACTGAGGTCGTCGGACGCGTCATTTCCCGCAAAAACGATATTGGCCGACGATTCAGACATCAACAATCAACTCTCCGATTCCAAAAAAATTAGCTTGTCATCCCGACCGACGGGCGAGACGATCTTCAGTCAATAGCCGAGGGGCCTGGTTCAAGTTCCTGAGGCGCAGCCCACCTATTCAGTCAACCTGGATACAAACGAATATGGCGGCCACGGCCCCGTGCACTCGATCTGACGCTTCCCTTCCCACTCGGCGGAAAATCGCTTCAACACTTTTTGCAGCTTCGGCCGATCGGCTCGCCGCAGCAGCAATGACATGTGATACTGCAAGTCCTTGCGCCCGCCGCTGATCCTTCCCCCCTCAGCCATGTCCACCGAAATCTTCTCGAGCTCGCTTGCGAAGCGTTCGATCTCTTCTCCACCCGCGGCCGGCTGCATGGCTTTCCTCAACGCTGATTTCGCCTGCAAATAGTCTTTCCCGCTGCGCACCGTCGCCGGACGCTCCACCTTGGGCGGAACCGCAAACACTTTCACGCCCCACTCCTCGCTTCCTTTAATGCGCTTTAAATCGGCTTCCAACGCCGCCTTGCGCTGCTTCATGTCGGCGCACAGCGAAGCTTCGCTCATGAAAATCGTAGCGAAGCGCGAGGGCAATAGGTCCGTGGTTTCCACAATCGCGGTTACCGTTCGCTGATGCTGCTGCGTCATCGGCGCCAGCCAATCCAGGTTCTCGATGTTCTTGGGAAGATTATCCGCAAAGTCGGGCCGTGGTACGCGGCTGATCCAGCAGATTATCCCGCCGCAATCGATGGTCTCAACGGAAGCGCTGCCATCTACACCTGCGACCGGCGGCAGCTTCCGCGGAGACGATGTGCTGACCCCGTAAAGGTACAGCACCGTTTCGGCCTGCTGTTTTTCTACACGAGTCGCCACAGTTCCCCTGTAAACGAGCGCAAGCTGCGTTTCCCGGCAATCTCCTTCTGAAAGTTACGGAGCACGTAAATTTCCCTGTCCTGTCGTTTCAAATTAGCCAGCGTTGCCATCTGCCAGCGGTGAGCACGTCGGCAGCGGGTGCAGTTGCCGGCATCCTTCGCGAACACGACCCGGTTCACAAACAGCGCTTCGGCTTTGATCTGCAGCGATCGTAGCGCGCTCAACAGCCGCTCTGTTTCTCGATCCGGCAACGCTTCCGGAAGCATTACGACGTACAGGTGCGTGGACTTGGCGTTGCGGAAAAGCTCAAGTAATTCGCGGGCTCGCTGCCCTACCTCCGCAATCTTTACCGCTAAGTCCTGAACGACAGTCAGTGTACGGTGGGCTGCCAGAGTTTTCAATAAAAGCCGAGTCCACGCCAAAATTCGCTGTGGCGTGCGCAGTAACTCGAGTGCATGCCCAGTGGGCGCCATATCAATGATCAAGCGGCGCGATTTGTCATGCGCAAGGTCCACAATGCGAAATACCGCCATGACTTCGTCCAAACCTGGCGGAACGCTGTCCAGCAAAGTAGAAAAAAGCTGCCGCTCGAACCATAGATCGACATGGATCGACGACCTCTCCGAAGTCATGGCGCCCTCGATCGCCTGCTTCATCGCGGTCGCCCAGTCGCGGTAAATGCTGACGGCGTCCATCTCAGAGGCGCGAAACTTCGCATCGCCGAGAACAGCTGCCGGTTTATGACCGATCTCCTTTTCGAAAACGTCATCCAGCGACGGTGCCGGATCTACAGAGCAGATTTCTACTGCCGAACGCGAGTGCGCCCGGGTAGCAAACCCCAGCGCCGCAGATATCGTTGTCTTACCAACGCCGCCCTTTCCCAAGACTAAAGTGAGCGGTGTTTCCAGCAGCGGCCACTCAACCCGCTTCAGCCGAGGTTCTGGTACCCGCGGCGGCGCAGGCTCCCAGTTCAGTCTCTTGCTATCGAAGACATGTTCAGCAAAAGCTTTCAACCCATCAACGCCCATTATCGGAGCGCCAGAATCCTCTCCGACGTAAGCTTTCTTGCCGGGAAACTCGCGCTTTAGCAGCGCCTGTGCGGCACGCCCGGCCCGCTCCCTCGCAGCACAAACTTTGCAATTGTTCCCCCTTTTCACAATGCGGTTCAACACAGTGCCCGCAACCTCCAACGGCGGCGCATATTGCCGCAGCGCATCTCGCGCACGCAGCGATTCATTGATGGCGAACTTCTCCGGCGAAGTGACTAGAAAGATTTCCGCATTGTCGGCTAAACCTGCCTTGAGTCTGTCTACCATCGCACGCCATTGCTGTAACAACTCTCCACCGACTAGTCTGCCGGTCCCGCCGAAATGAGCAGCCAGAATGCCATCGCGACTGGCGGCCAATTCCAGGAAATCTAGAAAGCGAATGAAATCTTCCGGCAAGGCGAACAACCGCAGCGTATGCCCGATGGGAGCAGTATCTACAACAATGTAATCGTATTCACGGGATGTCAGGGCATCATGGATTGCCAGCAGCGCCGCCATTTCCGCCATTCCCGGCAGCGTGGTATCAAGCAGCGGCTCGATGTCCTCTCGCGAGAAAATCGATCCCGATTCCAGGATCGAGAGTATTTGCTGCTTGTGTTTGTTGAGAAAATCGCGAAACAGCTTTTCTGCGTTGATCTGCCACACCGTCAGCTTCGCGCGACGGGAAACGCGCATAATGGCGGGCTCATCTTCCAGTGGCTTCTCAAGTACATCGGATAACGAATGTGCCGGATCGGTCGAAAGCAGCAGGACGGCCTTGCTTGTGTGCTGAAGAGCGGTATGTACCGCGTAGGCCGCGGCAACCGTGGTCTTTCCGACTCCGCCCTTGCCCACAAAGAACGCCAGTTTCGCCACCGCGCTATTCTAGCGAACTCAGAACCAACATCTGCGAACTGAGAACTAGATGGAGTGGAACACCTACATCCAACGAGCGAGGTAGATTAGAATGACTCCGCGTTTGGTCGCGGAACCACGGCATGCCGCTCGCTTCCGGAACAAAACTCGGGCCGTACGAGATGCTGGGTGCAATCGGCGCCGGCGGCATGGGAGAGGTGTATCGCGCGCGCGATCCCCGGCTCAATCGCGATGTTGCCATCAAGATCCTGCCGGCATCGTTTTCCAGTGACCCGCAACGGCTCCGCCGCTTCGAGCAGGAAGCTTTTGCCGCTGCCGCGCTCAACCATCCCAACATCCTCGCGGTCTACGACGTCGGCACGCAGAACGACGGTGCGCCGTACATTGTCAGCGAACTGCTGGAAGGCGAATCGCTGCGTGACCGGTTGCGGTCCGGCCCGCTCTCACTTCGAAAGGCGGTGGACTACGCCTTGCAGATCGCGCGCGGCCTGGCCGCTGCCCACGACAAAGGCATTGTTCATCGTGATCTCAAGCCGGACAACATCTTCATCACACGCGACGGTCGCGTAAAGCTGCTGGATTTTGGGCTCGCCAAGCTGACCCAGCCCGCATCCACTGCAGACTCGGAAACCCACACCATTCATAGCGACGCCGGCACCGTGCTCGGTACGGTCGGTTATATGTCGCCCGAGCAGATTCGCGGCAAACCGGCTGACGCCCGCAGCGATTTGTTCGCTTTTGGCGCGGTGCTGTACGAAATGATCTCAGGCAAGCGCGCGTTCCACGGGGAAACTCCGGCGGACACGATGAGTTCCATCCTTCACAGCGATCCGCCCGAACTCACCGAGACCAACCGCAACGTGCCGCCGGCGCTCGAACGTCTCGTCCGTCACTGCCTCGAGAAGAATCCCGAAGAGCGTTTCCATTCTGCCCATGACGTGGCGTTTGATCTGGAAACCCTGAGCAGTGTCTCGAGCACTACCACGTCTACGAGAACCGCAGCCAAGTCTTTCGGTCGGCGGATTATGCCGGCCGTGCTCGCACTCGCAGTACTCGTCGGTGTAGCCGCCTTCGTTCTTGGCAGATACAGCCGCGGTGCAGTGCAGCCGGCAAGGTTCCACCGCATTACTTACGAGCGGGGGTCAATTGTCGCTGCGCGATTTGCACCTGACGGGCAGTCGGTGATCTACGACGCTGCCTGGGAAGGACGGCCGGCGCACCTGTTCTCCACTCCCGCGAACACCCCGGAACCCCGTGCACTCGACCTGCAAAACGCACACCTGTTCGCCGTCTCACCGTCCGGCGAAGCAGCCCTGGGGTTGGGAGGGAGCATAGCGAGCCACCTGAGCGTAATCGGAGCGACGCTGGCGCGATCTCCGCTGGGCGGTGGCGCCCCCAGAGAAATGCTGCACGACGTGATGGCAGCCGACTGGTCGCGCGATGGCAATCTTGCAATCGCCCACTACGTGGATGGCCGCATCCGGCTCGAATACCCGATGGGCAAGGCTTTATACGAGACGAGCGGCTGGGTGAGCGATCTCCGCGTGTCACCTGCGGGCGACAGAATAGCCTTCCTTGACCACCCGTCCTTTCCCGATGATCGCGGCTGGGTTGCCGTCGTTGATCTCGCTGGAAATAAAAAAACGCTTTCGCAAGAGTGGGAAGCCGAAGATGGACTCGCCTGGGCACCGGATGGAAAGGAAGTCTGGTTCACCGCGACACGCGCTGGCGTCGATCGCACCCTCTTCGCAGTTACGCTTTCCGGAAAGCAGCGGCCGGTGCTCAGCGTTCCAGGAACTCTTCGGCTATATGACATTTACCCGGATGGGCGAGTACTGCTTAGCGCCGGCCATGAACGCGTCGGCATGATCGGCGCGACGGCGGCAGACGACAAGCCACATGACCTTTCCTGGTCGGGATGGACAATCGCTTGCGACGTTTCCCCGGACGGCAAGCAGGTGTTGTTCGATGAGCAAAGCGAGTTCGCCGGATCAAACTACATCGTGGCTGCACGAAGCATTGAGGGCTCGCCTCCGGTCAAGCTCGGGGACGGCTTTGCTGGAACCTACTCGGCCGATGGCAAATGGGCCACATCAGTGATTCCGGGTCAACCTAATCACCTGTTGTTGCTCCCCACCGGGGCAGGCGAACCCAAGGACGTGCCAGTCTCAGGTCTGGATCAGTTGCTGCTTGTCGAATTCATGCGCGACGGCAATCTCGTCCTATTGGGGTCTGAGCCCGGACACGGCGTTCGCTGTTATAAACGATCGCTTGACGGTGGTCCTCTGATGGCAGTGACCGGAGAGGGCACCAACCGTTGTCCGATCTCGCCTGATTCGCGCTACGTTGTCTCTGATGAGAACAAAGGCACTCTATCCGTATACCCTCTGGACGGGGGCAAAGCGCGTGACCTGCCGGACACACAAAACATGCTCCCGATACGGTGGGTCGACAATAGTTCCGTCCTTGCGTACCGGAAAGGCGAATTACCTAGCCGGGTGCTTCAAATTGATGTTGCCACGGGAAAACAGAGCTTGGTTAAAGAATTGGCTCCCGGCGATCGTGCAGGTGTATCGCAGATTCAGACCGTCGCCGCATCGGCCGATGGCCGCACCTTCGCATATAGTTACCAGCAGATCCTCTATGAGCTGTACGTCGTTGAGGGTCTAAAGTAATCGCAACTGCCGTTGAAAGGCGCCGTGGAAGAGCGGCCTTTTACGGCCGCGTCAGCCCTCCCACGACGGGCTTTAGCCCGGCCTCAGATCACCTCGCGCACTTTGTCCTCGAGAATTGTCTTGATAATTTGTTTGCTGTCCTTCTCGCCTTTTGCCAACGCTTCGGCAAGATGCACTGCCTGCTTGAACCTCACATTGCCCGGCATCGGTGGCTCGTTGGGATCGACTTCCGCCTCCACAATTGCGGGACCATCATGCTCCAGCGCTCTGCGCAGAGTGGCTTCGCAATCGCGCGGATCGCGAATAGTGTAGCCGGGCACACCGCACGCTTCCGCGTACTTCGCGAAGTCAATCGGCTGGAGATCGACTCCGAACTCCGGGTTCCCATCCAGCACCAGCTGCTCCCATTTGATCTGACCAAGCGAATTGTTCTTGAAGATGATCACTTTTACCGGGAGCTTGTATTTCACCACCGTCGCCAGGTCACCCATTAACATCGTGAAGCCTCCGTCCCCAATGATGGCTACGATCTGCCTGTTCGGGTATGCGACGCCCGCGCCGATGCTGTACGGCAATGCGTTCGCCATGGTTGCCAGTGTTCCTGAAAGCGAAAACTGCATGTCGCCGCGTATCTGGATGTATCGCGCGGCCCAGGTGGCAATCGTGCCGCTGTCGGCGGAAATAATGGCGTCATCCCTGAGCAGCTTGTTAAGGTGGTAGGTCACCACCTGCGGCTTCATGGGAATGTCGCTGCGGGTTCCGCGTTCCTGCATCAATTCGTTCCACTTCCTCATCCGCTCCTGCGCGGTTTCGAGGAAGCTGCGATCTTCTTTCCTTTTCAGCAGGGGAACAAGTTCCTGCAGCACCGCCTTCGCCTCGCCGACCAGCCCCACGTCAACCGGATACCGCAGTCCTATGCGCGTGGAATCCACATCGATCTGCACACAGCGAGCCTTGCCCGGTTTTGGATAGAAATCGAGATAAGGAAAGCTGCTGCCGATGATGATCAGCGTGTCGCATTCTTCGATCGCGTCCTGTGATGGAGCGGTCCCGAGCAGGCCAAGTCCGCCGGTAGTGTAAGGGCTGTCGTCCGGCAGAACTGCTTTGCCCAGCAAGGCCTTGATCACCGGTCCGGCAACTGTGTCGGCCAGCTCGGTTACCTCATAGCGTGCCTTCAGAGCACCGCGGCCAACCAGGATCGCCACTTTCCTTCCCTGGTTGATCACGTCCGCGGCTTGCTGCAACAGGTGCCGCGGCGGATGCGGGTAGGCAGGCGCCCATACCGCCCCGCTGTGCCCTTTCACATTCATGTCCGAACGCTTGTCGTCCGAAGTCTTCCACTCCTGGATATCTTTTGGAATGTTGATGTGCGAAACCGTGCGATAGGCCAAGCATGTCCGGACGGCTTCATCCACGACATTGTTGACGTGCGCTGGCCCCATGACGCGCTGGTTGTAGCGCGCGACATCCATATAGAGCTTGTCGAGGTCCACGTCCTGCTGGAATGCCGTCCCGATCAGATCATGGAAGGTGTGTCCGGTAATTGCGAGGACGGGCTGGCCGTCGCATTTCGCATCGTACAGGCCGTTCAAGAGGTGAATACCGCCGGGACCGGAAGTGGCAATGCATACCCCCAGCTTGCCTGTGTACTTCGCATACCCGCAGGCAGCTAAGGCAGCAGCTTCTTCGTGTCGCACCTGGATGAACTGCAGTTTGTCCTGGTGAGTTCGCAGGCCTTCAAAGAGTCCGTCAACCCCGTCGCCGGGCAGGCCAAAAATCTTCTCTACGCCCCAATCGATCAAGCGCTCTACGAGCAGATCTGCGGTCGTTTTTGCCATGAGAGTGTCTCCCGGTGTGAACTGGCAGTCGTGGTGTTGGGATGTGCTGCGGAAGAGGGCGGTTGCCAGTGAGAGAAGAGTGGGAGAGAGGAGCTTGGCAGAGTGGTAGCGCGGCTTTGTAAGAGCGGCACCTTAAGCCGAGTAAGCCGTTGTATGTGGAAGAACGTGTATGTGGAAGAGCGGCGCTTTAGCGCCGCGTCAGGTCTGTTTTTGTGACGGGCTTCAGCCCCCGAAAACACCGGGCCTGAAGGCCCGACCAATTCCGCGAACGCGGCCCTGAAGGGCCGCTCTTCCACGTCGCGCGATTTACTCCTTCGCTGCGAATTTTTGCAAGGCCTTTCCGAGCCGCTTCAATCCTTCCGCCGTCATCTCCGGATCGCC
>Ga0070741_10019710_pt1 | contig 10739 bp, 10 predicted proteins | sample Coa_R1_4_FD_66440 | JGI IMG/M metagenome (GOLD analysis project Ga0070741, IMG submission 66440) | Surface soil microbial communities from Centralia Pennsylvania, which are recovering from an underground coalmine fire - Coalmine... | ecosystem: Environmental > Terrestrial > Soil > Unclassified ... | reverse complement strand
CAGAACTCCGAGACCTGCCCCTTGTCCCAGTAGCCGCTCGTGTCGGAATGCATGCGGCCACCGACGCGGTCGGTCGACGCCTCGTACAGGGTGGACGCGTAGCCGGCGTCGGCCAGCGTGAGCGCCGCGTTCAGGCCGGCGATGCCTGCGCCGACGATCGCGATGCGAGGAGTCGTCGCCGACCGGGCCGGCTTGGCCAATGCCGCCGGCAGCGCAAGCGCAGCAGCGGCCATCCCGCCTCGCCGCGCAAGCTCTCGCCGTGAGATCCTCTGGCCACGGAGCTCGGCCACCTCGATTCCCAGTTGCTCCGCCGCCTGGTGCTCGGCCGCGAGCCGTCGGACTGCGCGCATGAGAGGCGTCCTGGCCACAGATTCCGGATTCTCTGCATTCGGGCCGCTGCGGTCAACTCCATTGACGCAATGCGTGGGCTCCTGGTAAGAATCCCACGCATTGCGTAGCCGGACGGCCGAGCAGCTCGAAACGCCGCGAGGCCCGGTCGCGCCTGCACGCAGGGTCGACGAGCTCGACCGCCGCATCATCGAGGAGCTGCAGGCGAACGGCCGCGAGTCGTTCCGGCGCATTGCGGCGCGGCTCGGCGTCTCCGAGGCGACCGTGCGCGCGCGGTACGCACGCCTCACGAGTGAAGGGATCATGCAGGTCGTCGGCGTCACCAATCCGCTCGGGCTCGGCTTCGACCAGGCGCTCGTCGGCCTACGCACGTCCGGGGCTCCGGAACGGGTGGCCGACGAGATCTCGCAGTGGCCGCAGGCCGACTACGTCGTCGTCACCGCGGGGCGATTCGACGTCGTCGTCGAGGTGGTGGCCGCCGACCGCCGCGCGATACTCGACCTCACGAACCGCATGCGCGCGCTCGACGGAGTCGTCTCGACGGAGACATTCCTCTATCTGGAGATGTGGAAGCAGCTCTACGACTGGGGCACGCGTGGCTCTTGACCTTCGCGAGGCGGCGCGCGATCACCTGTGGCTCCACTTCACGGAGATGGGCGTGCACGAGGCGCCGATCATCGTCCGCGGCGACGGCTGCTACCTCGAGGATCTCGAGGGCAATCGCTACCTCGACGCGCTCGCCGGCCTCTTCGCGGTACAGGTCGGCTACTCGTTCGGGGAGGAGATGGGCCAGGCGGCGCTCGAGCAGATGCGCGAGCTGCCCTTCTATACGAACTGGTCGTACGCGCATCCGCGCGCGATCGAGCTTGCACACGAGATCGCACAGCTGACGCCGGGGGACCTGAACCGGGTCTTCTTCGTCTCCGGCGGCTCCGAGGCGGTGGAGTCGGCGTGGAAGCTCGCCAGGCAGTTCCACCAGGCGCGTGGCGAGCGGCGCTGGAAGGCGATCTCCCGGCGCATCGCATACCACGGCACGACGATGGGTGCGCTCTCGATCAACGGCGTGCCCGCCCTGCGCACGCCGTTCGAGCCGCTCGTACCCGACGTCGTCCACGTGCGCAACACGAACCGCTACCACCGGCCCGCCGGGGAGACGGAGGAGGAGTTCACCGCCTTCCTGCTGGACGACCTCGAGTCGGCCATCGAGCAGGCCGGCCCCGAAACCGTCGCCATGGTGATCATGGAGCCGGTGCAGAACTCCGGCGGCGCGTTCACGCCGCCGGCGGGGTATTGGCGCGGCGTCCGCGAGATCTGCGACCACCACCAGATCCTGCTCGTCGCGGATGAGGTGATCACGGCGTTCGGCCGGCTGGGCGCGTGGTTCGGTTCGGAGCTGTACGAGATCCGCCCCGACCTGATCACGTGCGCGAAGGGCCTGTCGTCCGCATATGCGTCCATCGGCGCAGTGATCGCAGCCGACCACATCATCGAGCCGTTCCTCGGCGAGAGCTCGATGTACGCGCACGGGATCACGTTCGGCGGACACCCGGTGCAGTGCGCGATCGCGCTCAAGAACATCGAGATCATGAAGCGCGAACGCGTCGTCGAGAACGTCCGTGACAACGGCGAGGCGTTCCGATCGACGCTCGCGCGGCTCCTCGAGCTGCCGATCGTCGGCGACCTGCGCGGGACGGGTTTCTTCTACGCGCTCGAGCTCGTGAAGGACAAGGAGACGCGCCGGACGTTCTCGGACGAGGAGCGGGAGACGCTGCTGAAGCGCTTCATGTCGCCGCGCTTGTTCGAGAAGGGCCTGATCTGCCGGGCGGACGACCGCGGCGACGCCGTCGTCCAGATCTCCCCGCCGCTCATCGCGACCCAGCCCGAGTTCGACGAGATATCGAGGATTCTCGAGGAGGTGCTCACGGAAGCATGGCAACGCATTCGGTAGAGGTAGAGCACACCACGACGCTCGCCCTGCACGAGAAGGGCAAGCTGATCAAGTCCCTGCGGCGGTTCGACATGGTCTTCTTCAGCATCTGCGCGTTCGTCGGCCTGGACACGCTCGGGACGGTTGCGTCCAACGGCCCCGAGGGCTTCGTGTGGCTCCTCATCACCGCGCTGCTCTTCGTCGCGCCGTACATGCTGCTCATCTCCGAGGTCGGCAGCGCCTTCACGCAGGAGGGCGGGCCGTACGAATGGACGAAGATGGCGTTCGGGCGCCTGCACGGCGGCATCGCCGCGATCCTCTACTGGGTCACCAATCCCCTGTGGGTGGGCGGGTCGCTCGCGTTCACGAGCCTGAATGCGTGGAAGGCGAACATCTTCCGCATCGGAGGCAGCAGCCCGGGTGCGTACGCCTTCTGCTTCGTGTTCATCTGGCTGTCGATCGGCGTCGCCATCATCTCGCTCCGGTACGGAAAGTGGATCCCCAACTTCGGCGCGATCCTGCGCGGCGTCGTGCTCGGGTTCTTCTCGCTGACGATGATCATCTACGGCGCCAAGCACGGCTTCTCGAACTTCCAAGGACACTTCAGCCCGACGAAGACGGTGTTCTTCGGGCTCGTGCCCGTGCTCCTCTTCAACTACGTCGGCTTCGAGCTCCAGAACGGGGCGGCCGAAGAGATGGAGAACCCGCAGAAGGACGTACCGCTCTCGATCCTCCGCAGCGGCGTCACCGGCGTGCTCATGTACGTCGTGCCGGTGTTCTGCATCCTCCTCGTCCTGCCGCTGAAGCAGGTGACCAACATCGGCGGATTCATCGATGCCGTCACCGTGGCCTTCCACGGTGTCTACGGCGGCGCCGCGCACGTCCTGCTCATCCTCATGACCCTCTGCTTCATCGGCGCGCTCGTCACCTCGGGCGCGGTGTGGATGATCGGCTCCGACCGGATCCAGGCGGTCGCGGCGTACGACGGCGCGTTCTTCCCGTTCTTCGGCGTCTTCAACAGGAAGCTCGGGACGCCGGTGCGCGTGAACATGATGTCCGGCATCGTCTCGACCGCGTTCTCGTTCGTCGCGATCGCGGCGTTCAAGAGCGGAGCCGATTCGAGGTTCTACGTGGTCCTGACGATCGCCATCAGCACGACGCTCCTCTCCTACCTCTGGATCTTCCCGGCGGCGCTGAAGCTGCGGTACTCGCACCCGCACGTCCGCCGTCCGTTCGTCCACCCGTTCGGCACGGCCGGAATCTGGGTGTCGACGGTCCTCACCGTCTTCTGGATCGCGCTCGGATCGTGGGAGGCCGTGTTCCCCGGGACGCTCGAAAAGCTGTTCAACGTTCCCTACGACTTCAAGGGCACCTGGGGGGTCACGCGGGGGACCTTCGAGGCGCTCACGCTCGGGACGCTCGGCGTGATCGTCCTCTTCGGCCTGATCGGGTACTGGTTCGGGTCGGGCGTCCGGGCGCAGGTGGTCGACCTGCCGCTGGAGGAGGTCCCGGCGACGACGTAGAGCTACGCCGAGGGCTGCGTCTCGCGCTCGCCCTGCCCGGCCGCGATCGCGCGGGCGATGTCGAGCGTCGAGAGGACGCCGATCGGACGGCCGCTCGCCGGCTCGACGACCGCCAGGTGCGCGATCCCGTGCTGCGCCATGAGGTCGGCGGCGTGCCCGAGCGGGGCATCGGTGCGCACGGCGACGATCGGTGTGACCGCGCTCGCTCCGGCTGTGTGCCGGTCGACGTCGAGCCGTCCCGCGGCGACGAGGTCGAGGTCGGAGACGACGCCCCACAGCTGTGCGTCCTCGTCGTCCTCGTCACGATGTTCGAAGACGAAGACGGAATGGACGTTGAACGTCGCCATCATGCGCGCGACGATGCGGAGCGGCGTCTCGGGCGGGCAGCTGATGACGCCCAGGCTCATCGCGTCCTGCACGGTTGCCGTCTCGAAGGGGACGGGACGCGCCTGCTCGTCGTGCTCGACATCGATCATGCGAATGCCTCCTCGGGCGAATGCAGCGCGCGGCGGGCCACTCCGGTGGCCTCGGCTGCCTCCGCCACGGCAGCGGCGACGGCGGGCGCGACGGTCCGGTTGAAGACGCTTGGGACGACGTAGTCGGCAGAGAGCTCGTGCTCGGCGATCGTGCCGGCGATTGCCCGTGCGGCCGCCAGCTCCATCTCCCCGTTGATCGTGCGAGCGCGCACGTCGAGCGCGCCGCGGAAGACTCCGGGGAACGCGAGCACGTTGTTGATCTGGTTCGGATAGTCGGAGCGGCCGGTGGCGATCACCTCGGCGAAGCCCTCGATCGCCTCCGGGTCGACCTCGGGCGTCGGGTTCGCCATCGCGAAGACGATCGCCCGGTCGGCCATCGTCTTCACGCCCTCGACGGATATCGCGCCCGGCACCGAGACGCCGATGAAGACGTCCGCGCCTGCGAGCAGCTCGTCGGCGGTGCCGCGGAGGTTCTCGGGGTTCGTCATCGCGGCGTACTCGCGCTTGACGTCGTTCAGCCCCGGTCTGCCCGTGTAGAGCGCGCCGCCCTCGTCGCAGCCGACGATCCAGGCTGCGCCGGCGCGCTGCAGCGTGCGCGTGACCGCCACGCCGGCCGCGCCGCAGCCCGTGGTGACGATGCGAACCTCCTCGATGCGCTTGCCGACGACGCGCAGCGCGTTGAGGAGCGAGGCGAGTACGACGATCGCGGTGCCGTGCTGATCGTCGTGGAAGACGGGAATGTCGAGCGAGTCGCGCAGCCGCCGCTCGATCTCGAAGCAGCGCGGCGCGGAGATGTCCTCGAGGTTGATCCCGCCGAACGCGGGCGCGATGACCTCGACCGTGCGCACGATCTCGTCCGGGTCCTTCGTGTCGAGACAGACGGGGAAGGCATCCACATCGCCGAACTCCTTGAACAGCACGGCCTTCCCCTCCATCACGGGCAGTGCCGCTTCGGGGCCGATGTCGCCGAGGCCGAGCACGGCGGTGCCGTCGCTGACGACGGCGACGGTGTGCCGCTTGATGGTCAGGTTCCAGACCTTGTCCGGGTCCTCGGCGATGGCGCGCGAGACGCGGGCGACTCCCGGCGTGTACGCCATGGAAAGGTCGTCGCGTGTCTTGACCGGAACGCGCGGGTGAACCTCGATCTTGCCGCCGAGGTGCGCGAGGAAGGTGCGGTCGGAGACGTGCACGACCTCCACGCCCTCGACCGCGTGCACCGCCTCGACGATGGCGGTGAGGTGCTTCTCGTCGTCGGCGAGCACGGTAACGTCGCGGATCTTCGTCGTCCGCTCGACGCGGACGAGATCGATCGCGCCGAGCAGCCCGCCGGCCGCGCCGACGGCGGCCGCGAGCCCTGCAAACGCCCCGGGATGGTTCTCGATGCGGACGCGGATCGTGGCGCTGAAGGACGCCGAGGGATGCACGAGAAGCACGGTAGGCCCGCCCCGTTTGCGCGACATCGGGGGCAACTACGCTCTCCGTGTGCGGGTAACCCTGTGCGACGTCGGGCCGAGGGACGGCTTGCAGAATGAGCCCGAGACGCTCGCGCCGTCCGTCCGGGCCGAGCTCGTCGACCGCCTGGCCGCGGCAGGGTTGCCGCGGATCGAGGCCGTCAGCTTCGTCCGCGCCGAACGCGTGCCGCAGATGGCGGGGGCGGAGGAGGTTGTCGCCGCCGTCCGGCGGCGCGAGGGGGTCGAGCTGTCCGGCCTGGTCCTCAACGAGCGGGGCTGGGAACGATTTCACGCCGCCGGCCTCGACCGCGTGAACGTCACCTTCGCCGCCACGGAGGCTTTCAACCGCGCGAACGGCAACGCGTCGCTCGACGAGGCGGTCGGTCGCGCGGAGGCCGTTCTCGACGTCGCCGACGTTCCGGCGACGGTGACGATCTCCGTCGCCTTCGGCTGTCCGTTCGAGGGCGCCGTCGACCCCGGCCGCGTCGCCGACCTCGCCGCGCGGTTCTCCGAACGCGCCGAGGTCGTGGTGGCCGACACCATCGGCGTGGCCGTGCCGTCGCAGGTGCGCGCGCTCGTCGAACGGACACGCGCGCACGGCTTCCACGGTCACAACACCCGCAACACCGGGTATGCAAATGCGCTCGCCGCGATCGAGGCGGGCGCGCGCCTCCTCGACGCGTCCGTCGGCGGCCTCGGCGGCTGCCCGTTCGCTCCGCGCGCGACGGGGAACATCGCCACGGAGGACCTCGTGTACCTGCTCGACGGCGAGGGGATCGAGACCGGCGTCGACCTCAGCGCGCTCGTCGCCGTGTCGCTCTGGCTCGAGGAGCTGCTGGGGCGCAGGCTCGAGGGGTACTTCTACCGCGTCTCGTAGTCGCCGAGTCGAGGCGGCGGAGAGGGATGGACGATGCGCTCGCCGTCGATCGAGAACGGCTGCGCGACGGCGGTGAACGACCCGAGCTGCTGCAGGATCCCGAGGGCGAGCGTCTGTGGGTGCTCGGCCGCCTCGCCGACGTCCCGGACCGGCGATGCCGGCACACCGGCGGCGACGAGCGCCTCGAGCAAGTCGTCCGTCCTCCAGCGCCGCGTGCGCTCCTCGATCACGGCCGCGAGCTCCGCCCGGTGGCGCACTCGATCGGGATTCGTGCGGAAGCGATCGTCCTCGGCGACGCCGAGGACGGCGGCGAGCGCGCGGAAGAGCTTGTCGTTGCCGGCGACGATCATGAGCTCGCCGTCGCTCGTTGCGAAAACCTGGTAGGGCGCGATCTGCGCAAACGCGCTTCCCTCGCGGCCGGGGATCTCGCCGGTCCCGAGGTAGCCCACGATCTGGTAGCCGAGCAGCCAGAGCGCGGTCTCGTAGAGCGACACCTCCACGGTCGCGCCGCCGCCGCGCTCGAGCGCGGCGAGGATCCCGAAGGCCGCCCAGAGACCTGTCGAGAGGTCGATGAGCGAGACTCCGACGCGGACCGGCGACATGCCGTCCACGCCGGTGACGCTCATGATCCCGCTTGCCGCCTGCAGGAGCGGGTCGTATCCGGGCTCCATGCGAAGCGGCCCGGTCGAGCCGAACGCTCCGATCGAGCAGTACACGAGCTCGGGCCTCCGTTCGCGCACCGTCTCCGCGCCGAAGCCGTGCTCCTCGGCGGCGCCGGGCCGAAGGCTCTGCACGAACACGTCGGCGCGGTCGACGAGCCGCATCAGCTCCTCGGCCCCCTCCACGCTCGAGAGGTCGAGCACGAGCGAGCGCTTGCCCGCGTTCGCGGCGAGGAACATCGCACCCTCGCCGTCGAGGAACGGCGGCCCCCATGCACGCGCGTGGTCCCCGCCGGGCGGCTCGACCTTGACCACGTCCGCGCCGAGCGAGGCGAGCAGCTGCGTGCACGTCGGACCGGCGAGCGACGAGGTGACGTCGACGACGAGCCTCCCCTCGAGCGGATGGAAGCTCACGGCGTTCGCCGCAGCAAGCGTTCAGTCTCCATCAAGCGGCACCATGACCGTGCGCTCGAACTCGATCACGACCTCGTCGCGCTGGTTGAGGCCGCGCGTCCGCACCGTGACGATGCCCTGCCCGGGTCGCGAGCTCGACTCGCGCTTCTCGATCACCTCCGTCTCGGCACGGATGGTGTCCCCCGCGAAGACCGGCGCGGGCAGCCGCACCTCGCGCCAGCCGAGGTTGACGGCACGCTCGGAGACGTCGGTGACCGACAGCCCGGTGACGAGGGCGAGCGTGAAGGTCGAGTCGACGAGCGGCCGCTTCCACTCGGTCGCGGCAGCGTACTCCGCGTCGAAGTGGACGGGATTCGTGTTCAGCGTCAGGAGCGTGAACCAGACGTTGTCGGCGTCGAGTACGGTGCGGCCGAAGCGGCTGCGATAGACCGCTCCCACCTCCAACTCGTCGTACGAGCGGCCCATGCCGCCGATCATATGAACAGACTCGCGCACGAGACCAGCCCGTACCTGCTCCAGCACGCGCACAATCCGGTCGACTGGTACCCGTGGGGCGAGGAGGCGTTCGCCCGCGCGCACGAGGAGGACAAGCCGGTGCTGCTCTCGGTCGGCTACGCGGCGTGCCACTGGTGCCACGTGATGGAGCACGAGTCGTTCGAGGACGACGAGACCGCTGCGCTCATGAACGAGCTCTTCGTCAGCGTCAAGGTCGACCGGGAGGAGCGTCCCGACGTGGACGCGGTGTACATGGATGCGGTCGTCTCGCTGACCGGCCAGGGCGGCTGGCCGATGACCGTGTTCCTCACGCCGGACGGCGAGCCGTTCTTCGGCGGCACGTACTACCCACCCGAGCCGAGGCACGGGCTGCCGTCGTTTCGCCAGCTGCTGGTTGCGATCTCGAACGCCTACCACGAGCGGCGCGAGGACGTCGCCGAGCAGGCGAAGGCGATCGTCGACGCGCTGCGGCAGAGCGCAGAGCGGCCGCCGTCGCGGGAGCCGCTCGAGCGCGGCCTCGTCGCCGAGGCTGTCCGCGTGCTGCGCGGACAGTTCGACCCGGAGTGGGGAGGGTTCGGGCGCGCGCCGAAGTTCCCGCCCGCCTCCGTCGTCGAGCTGCTGCTCCGCGCCGGCGAGTTGGAGATGGCGACGACGACGCTCGACGGGATGGCGGCGGGCGGGATGTACGACCTCGTCGGCGGTGGCTTCCACCGCTACTCGGTCGACGAGCGCTGGCTCGTGCCGCACTTCGAGAAGATGCTGTACGACAACGCGCTGCTCGTGCCCGCGTACCTGCATGCGTGGGTGATCACGGGCCGCGACCGCTATCGCGACGTCGCCGAGCGGACGCTCGACTACATGCTGCGCGAGCTGAGTCTGCCGAACGGAGGCTTCGCATCGTCGCAGGACGCCGACACCGACGGCGTCGAGGGGCTGACGTACACCTGGACGGCGGAGGAGGGTGCACCTCCCGAGCTGCTGCAGCCGTTCGAGCACGGCCGCTCCGTCCTCCGCGGCGAGCTCGATGCCGAGACGCGCGAGCGCCTGCTGGCGATCCGGCAGCAGCGGCCGCAGCCCGCGCTCGACGACAAGGTGATCGCGTCGTGGAACGGGCTCGCGCTCGCAGCGCTCTCCGAAGGGGCCCGGAGGCTGGCGAGCCCCAGGCTGCTGCGTGCCGCCCGCGAGCTGGGGGAGCTGCTGGACGCCGATCCGCTCTGGCGAACGCTTCGCGGCGGACGCCAGAGGTTCCCCGCCTACCTCGACGACTACGCAAACGTCTCGTACGGCCTCACCGAGCTGCACGTCGCCACCGGCGACGTGCGCTGGCTCCACGCCGCCCGCCGGATCGCCCTGCAGGCGGTCGAGCTCTTCGCCGACGACCGGATGGGCGGGTTCTACCTCACGCCGTCCGACGGCGAGCTGCTCGTGGCGCGCCGCAAGGACCTCGACGACAACCCGACCCCGTCGGGCAACTCCATGCTCGCGTTCGTCCTCGTCCGGCTGGCACGGATCTGGGGCGACGACGAGCTCGAGCGGCTTGGCGCCGGCGTCCTGAGGCTCGTCCGGAACGCGTTGCCGCGGGCGCCCTCAGCCTTCGGCTGGGCGTTGTGCGCCCTCGACCTCTACCTCTCCCCGCCGCGGGAGATCGCGGTCGTCGGACCGCCGGACAGCGCCGTCGCGCGCGCAGCGCTGAGCCCGTTCGACCCGAACGCGGTGGTCGCCGTCGGCCCGTCGGAGGATGTTCCGCTCCTGGCCGGGAAGGATCTCGTCGGCGGCGAGCCCGCCGTCTACGTGTGCGAGAGGTTCGCCTGCCGTGCACCGGTAACGGATCCGGCCGAACTTGCCGATAGCTGAACGCGGTGCGTTCCGGAGCGGTGCTCATCCTAGTCGTGCTCGGCTGCACCTGGGCTGCCGGCGCCCAGGCGTTCGCGCGCCCCGTGACGGCGGCCGACCGGGCCCTCCTCGCGCGCCCCGCGACCTCCGAGGAGAAGATCGCCGAAGGGGTCGCCGAGCGGCTCACCGGCCACAAGGCCGTCTCCGTCCGCTGCACGCCGATGAACCTCGACGTTCAGAACGTGCTCGGCGTGACGCCGATGGTGAACGGCCACGCCTTCGACTACTTCCTCATGCAGCCGAACGAGTGCACGTACCTCGCGTGGTTCCGCGAGTCGCCGCTGCGATGGGATCCACGCACGTGCGCAGCCGGCGACTGCGAGTACACCGCCGACATCGTGTGGGCGATGGAGACCGTCGCGCACGAGTCGTACCACCTGCTCGGCTACACGAACGAGGCGCAGGTCGACTGCTACGGCATGCAGTCCGTCTGGTTCGTCGCCTCGCGCCTCGGCGCGTCGACGTCCGAAGCCGAGGCGTTCGCGCACCTCTTCGCCGACCGGCTCTATCCGCTCCGGCGGGCCGAGACGCCTCTGTACTGGTCGCCACAGTGCCGCGACGGCGGCAGATACGACTTGCGGCCGGCGTCCCACGCCTGGCCCTCCTAGACGACGAACGCCTCGGGCCTGGTCGTGCCCTGCGCGAATCGCTCGGCGGAGAACGCCGAAAGGTCGAG
>Ga0070741_10019709_pt1 | contig 10740 bp, 7 predicted proteins | sample Coa_R1_4_FD_66440 | JGI IMG/M metagenome (GOLD analysis project Ga0070741, IMG submission 66440) | Surface soil microbial communities from Centralia Pennsylvania, which are recovering from an underground coalmine fire - Coalmine... | ecosystem: Environmental > Terrestrial > Soil > Unclassified ... | reverse complement strand
GCAATGGAGATCTGCTACACCATTTGTTATACCTGCGTCGTCACTATCGTGTGCTGCACCTGGAAGAGGCGCTGGAAGAACTTTACCAGGCAGATGCCTACAAGCAGCAGTACAGAGACCACCGTACACCGGTGGTACTGACCTTTGATGATGGCTATCATGATATGTATACACATGCCTTTGCCCTGGCACGTAAGCTACAGGTACCTATCACCATCTTTCTCATCCCTGGATACCTTGAAGGCAAAGCACGTTTCTGGTGGAAAGAGGGAGACTATCTGGCACAGCACGCCGGAGTGGAACAGGTGACGATTGAAGGACGGACGTACCGACTCAGAGAACCTGCTGACCGGGCATTGTTGGCGCAGAGCATTGACCACTGTGTACGACATACACGGTCAGTAGCCGAACGGGAGGAGCTGCTCAACACGTTTCGTCAGGTTCTGGCAATGCCTGGCAATATGGCTGAGCAACAAGACACAGATCGATCAGTCAGTTGGGAGGAGGTCACTGAGATGCAACAGAGCGGATGGGTCTCGTTTGGCGCGCATACGATGCATCATCCTGTGCTCTCCTACCTGGCTGATCCTGTAGAAGTGCATTATGAAATCAGCGCATGCCGCCGCGCGCTTGAGCAGAAGCTCGATCGTCCAGTTTACACATTTGCCTATCCAATAGGGAAGACTGAACACATTGGAGAAGAGGCACTACAGGCAGTCAAGAAAGCCGGTTATTGTTGGGCAGTCACGACACAGCCAGGGATCAATACCCCAGCCAGCGATCCCTATCAACTCCATCGCCTGCCAACCGATGTAAGTCGGCACTGGCTCGTCATGGCAGCAGAAACTTGCGGTCTATGGTCAGTTTTATCTCCTGTATGGAAAGCCATTCTTGGGAAAGATCTTTAAAACGGGGAAATGACAATATCTTCATAAAACTCAGCTTTTGCTGCAAAATAGCTTCCTATCTGGTATATTACGGAGAGCGTCATTGGCGAATATGGCGCAATAAAGGGGTATTAGTGGTCAGGAACCTCATGCGGAAACGTAGGGATTTGAGAAACGGCTAGCTCAACGCAAGGTTCTAACTACCGGCCTCTCTTTTGAGAGGAGCAGCATTGTGGGGCTACAAGAACGTTGTGATGCCACCCTAGTCGCAACCGCTTCTAGCCACGCCGAAGCTAACGGAATGGATACAATCATTCCTAAGCCCCCTTTGCAGTCGGGAAGGGTCATTCTACCCTGGCATTGACCAGGTGAAAGGAAATCCTTGATGCGAATTGCTGTGATTGATCGTCGAGGTATCGCGTTGATGCCTTGCTCCCCTGCGAAAGCACGCATGTTGCTTAAAGTAGGGAAAGCCAAACCAAAACGGGACAAATTAGGAGTGTTCTATATCCAGTTGACCTATGAGCAAGAACCCAACAATCAACCACTTGCCATTGGGATTGATCCTGGGTCCAAATTCGAGGGGTTCAGTGTCGTTGGAGCAAAAGAGACAGTGACCAACTTGATGGTTGAGGCACCTGATCATGTCAAAGATGCTGTTGAAACGAGACGAACCATGAGACGAGCCAGACGCTTTCGCAAGTGGAGACGCCCGATGCGATTTCAGAATCGCCTGAGTCGCAAGAAGCGCATCCCTCCATCAACAAGGAGTCGGTGGGAAGCCAAAGCCAGAATTGTGGCACAACTTGCCAAGACCCTACCACTGACTGATGTAATTGTCGAAAACGTGCAAGCCGCCACACGCCAAGGACAGAGGCGCAAGTGGAATACGTCTTTTAGTCTCGTGCAAGTGGGCAAAGAGCACCTTTACGAGATGCTGCAAGAAATGGGGTTGATCCTCCACTTACGAGAAGGCTGGCAGACCAAGGAATTGCGCGACAAGTACGGGCTAACAAAGACGAAGAGCAAGAGCCAACAGTCCTTTGACTCCCATGCGGTAGATGCTTGGGTGTTGGCAGCATCTATCATAGGAGCCCAGCAACCAACCTGTAAAAAACTATGGTATGTGGTGCCTACTACACTTCACAGGAGACAATTACATCGCTTGCAACCAGCAAAAGGTGGGGAGCGCAAACCATACGGAGGTACACGCTCTCTTGGAGTCAAGCGGGGCACGTTGGTCAAACACACCAAATATGGATTCTCTACAGTAGGAGGATTCGACCGCAAGCGAGGTACAGTAAGTTTGCACGCGTACCGAAGTAACAAGAGATTGACACAGGGAGCGAAGGTTGAGACGTGTCGAACCTTGACATGGATCTCATGGCGGTCCTGGTTGGTCAAAGAGCAAGCCAAGCAATCGTGCAAGGCAACCACCCACCCTATCACCCCAAAAAAAGAACACATCTTTCCTCCCCACGTCTGAAGGTGTGGGAAGGAAAGAAACAGGAGTAGGATGATGGAAGTGGAGCAACTCAGTGAACTCATAAGCGCAGCAGGAGTGCTGACAGCGCTACTGACTGAATTTAGCACCGTCATAGACTATCGGACCTTGCGAGACAATCTGCCCAGGCGTTTAGCCAGCTTGCTCAAATGTCGCTGTGTTTTACTCTACCAGCGTATGGAGGAAACGCTGCAATTCGCGTCTGGTTCTTTCGATGACAAACCCGGTTGGTCTGCTGCACTGCTGTCTTTTGCCCACATCAACCCAATCAACCTCAATAGTGATCTACCAGAGGCGTGTGCATGGCGAGAGCGTCATCCTATCAGCACTCCGGCTTCACATCCAACACATGTTGCCATGCCTTTGATCTATCGTCAACGGGGTATAGGAGTCCTCGTAGCTATTCGCGATTGCAGCGAAGAAAAAATGCACGATCCCGATCACTGGCATGTCGATGAAATACATGCGCTAGGAGCTGTGGCAGGTGTTGTAGCTCTGCTGCTAGAGAACACACGTCTGCTTGAGCGAGATCGTGAACGCATACACGAACTCGCACTACTCAACAACATTAGCAGTCAGATGAGCAGTGCCATGTACGAGCCAGAGCGTATGCGTAGCGTCGTTATCCAGCGAGCACGAGAAATTACCACCGTTGATCTGTGCGAACTGATTGAGCCAGCAGCGCCAACGGACGCCATTGCATGGATCAGTCCATCGCTGCGCGAACTACTCTTGCACCACTTTCAAGAGCAGCGTTCGCTCGTGCCGCTTATTATCGAAAGGCCCGGGGATGCAAGCGGTCCATCGGTCAACGATTATCTTGACCAGTTGCCGACAAACATCAAAACATTCTTTGCAGCGCCTTTGTTGAGCGGGCGAGCAATGGGCAAGCGCGGAAGTTCTCTATTACGAGGTAGCCTGGGAGCGATGCAAGAGCTTGCACGTGAGCCACGCGTACTAGGCATCATTGTAGGAGGCTATTACCGTACATGGAAGCTACGTCATGAGGAGAGCGCATTGCTCCAGGTACTGGCAAGTCAGGCCAGCGCAGTACTAGAAAACATGCATCTCATGACCGAGGTTATAGAGGCACGTAACGAAGCACGCAAGCTCCTGCGGCAGGTTCTAGACGACCAACGTCTCAAAGAACTGATCCTGGAGGGTATTCCCAGCGGATTAATAACCACTGACAGCAATGGGTATATCACCACCTTTAACCGGGCAGCGGAAGCCATTTTAGGCTATCATCCATATGAAGTGCTGGGACAACCCCTGTACAAATTTCTCGATCTAGATAGCTCATTCTCTGTAAGCAGGACCATCCATGCAGTACCTCTCTTGCATTCAACATTGCAGCAGCAAAATACCTTTCAAGCTGTGATACAGGCAGGAGGTGTACAAAGTGGTACATTGCTGACATTGGATCGCCACGATCACGAAATTGTGCTCGATATCGACTTATTACCACTACATGATGACCTCGGAGAGCGCATCGGCATGCTGGCGACATTTACGGATATGACCTCTATTCATCGCCTGGAAGAGGAAAAACGCCGCCTGGATCGTCTGGCAACACTAGGAGAGATGGCTGCTAACGTCGCGCACGAGGTGCGTAACCCACTGGCCTCAATCAAAACATCAATCCAGATGCTACGAGACGACCTGCTGGGCAGCGAGCGTTCAACCGAGCAGATCTGCTCTATTCGGCGCGGCGAACAGACGGATGGAGCGCAAGAATCGGTCGAGGTCATGCTCAAGGAGGTAGAGAGGCTAGATACTATCGTACGTGACCTTCTCTTATTTGCCAAACCACGCCAATTGCATCGCGTGCCCTGTAACATCATCGAATTAAGTGATCATGTGCTCCAGCTCATACAAATGCAATGCGCCGAGGCCAATGTGATTGTACACCGTGTTTACGAAGATGTGCCCCAGATCTGGGTTGATATAGGGCAGATAGAGCAGGTGCTGCTTAACCTATATATGAATGCTATACAGGCCATGCCCGATGGAGGTATTCTTACCATCTCCTGTCATTGCATCTCTGCTGAAAGCGCACTTTGCGATGCGGCAGATGTGCTGCAGACATCAACCTATACATCATCGGAATCCTGGCGAAACAAGCAAAACGAGAGGGAGAACGGATCTGCAATCTCGCAATGGTTGGAGATCATCGTCAGCGACACAGGGATTGGCATTGCACCTGAGCAGCTTGAGCGTATTTTTCAACCATTTTTTACCACGAAAGCGCATGGTATCGGGCTTGGCTTAGCGATTACGCGGCGTCTGGTCGAGGATCACAGCGGATATATCCGTGTAGAGAGCCAATTTGGTTATGGAGCTACAATCTCTGTACGCCTGCCATTCATAACCGATGCAACCATGTGTTCGCAACATCACACTATTGAGGATTGGGTAGAGGAAGATGGGCCTGGCAATTCTTATCATTGACGATGAACCTTACTTACCGCATCAATTCGCGCGTTATCTACGCAAACACGGCTATGAAGTCACCACAGCGGCTGACGGTGAAACGGGCTTGCAGGAGCTACAAAAAAAGCCGATTGACCTGGTATTGCTTGATTTACGCCTACCCAAAATGGGAGGGCTGGATATCCTGAGCAAGATTCGCGCCCTGGATGCGGAGCTACCGGTCGTGATGCTGACCGCATATGGTGACGTACAAACTGCAGTAGCAGCTATGAAAGCAGGTGCCTCGGACTATCTGCTCAAGGGTTTTGATCTCGACGAACTGTTGCTCGTCGTGCAGCGGGCGCTGGAGACAAGCGCTATGTCGCGTGAACTACGCCAACTGCGTCGTGAGCGGAGCGATAACTATCACTTCAACTACATTGTCGGTTACAGTGAGCGTATGCGCGAAGTATTTGATCTCGTAGAGCGTGTCGCACGCAGCGACACAGCGTCGGTACTGATTATGGGAGAAAGTGGAACTGGTAAAGAAGTCGTTGCACGTGCGATCCATGAGCAGAGCACACGTGCGACAGGGCCTTTCCACGCCCTCAACTGCGCAGCCATCGCCAACAACCTCTTAGAGAGCGAACTTTTCGGCTACGAGCAATACGCCTTCACCGATGCCAAAAAGCAAAAGCGCGGTCTGCTCGAACTGGCTGAAGCGGGTACACTTTTTCTAGACGAAATAGGTGAAATGTCGCTGGACATGCAAGCAAAACTGCTGCGGGTGCTGGAGACCCGATCATTTTTTCGCCTGGGAGGAAACAAAGAGGTCAAGATTAATGTACGCGTCCTGGCTGCCACCAATCGTGACCTTGAGCAAGCCAAGAAGGAAGGATCGTTTCGTTCGGACCTCTACTTTCGTCTGGCTGTACTCAAGATCACCTTACCTCCGTTACGGGAACGTCCCAGTGATATTTTGCTGTTTGCCTCACGTTTTATCGAAGACTACAACAAATCAATGGGACGTAACGTGCGGCGTATATCACCAGAAGCACAACATTTGCTGCTGGCCTATAGCTGGCCTGGCAACGTACGCGAACTCAAAAATGTGATCGAGCGTGCTATGATACTCAGCAACAGTGATGAACTGTTGCCAGCACATCTTCCTCAAGAGATCGTCGGTACAGCGAACAAGAACACAGCCTCCCCGATAGATCCCTGGGAACAATGGCTCAACGCACGCCCCCTCGGACGGGTATCTCTTGATGAGATCAGCGGGCGCATTGAGCAACATTTTGTCCGTTGGGCGTTAGAGACAGCTCATCATAATCGCACGCGGGCAGCCCAACTGCTAGGTTTTGCCAAAGTTGACCAATTACGCTATCTCATGCGTAAGCATGGGATTGATTGATCAGTAACGACCTTGCTATAGCTGATAGCCGTTATACTCGTCCTGTCCATCCAGGGAGTTTTCACGCCGAGAGAGCAACTCAGATTCCAGTTCTCTCCATGCCTGTAGTTCGATTTCAGCATTGCTGAAATGCTGTCGATGGTAGACAGCTTGTTGAAACTTCGCAGTGACACGTTGACGGAAATTCGCAAGGATAGGGCGTTGTATTTTGGGTTCAGGCATAACGCGTAACTCTATCTGATGAGATGGATAGAACTCATCTTTATCGAAAGCGAGAGAAATGAGATCACTAAAAGTGGTGAGGAGGTTAAGGCGCTGCTGAGAGAAATAGGCTGGCTGTGTACTAGAAGCGAGAAGGCAACCTGCGATACGGCCCTCAAAGCGAACCGGGTGAGCAGCGGCACTGACCTCATGTTCATCCTTGACGGCAAAAGAAGTGGTATTTTGCCGTAAATCGTCCTCACTCACGATGTGGCGAACCTCGACGGCATAGCCGCAGAGGGACTCTAACCCGAGGAAAAGAACATCATGTTCGAGATCGGCAGTCCAGGGAGAAGTGCCTTTTCCGGCTCGCTCACGCAAACTACGGATCTTGCCATCAGAGGAGGGAGGCATACATTGCACCAGTTTGACGGCCATACCCAGACGATTAGGATCTAGCTGGGCGAGGGCCTGTTTCAGCACCACCTCGCTGATGCGCCAGAAACGTAAGCTTTCGGTAGTCGTAGTGCGAATATTCAATACCTGGGCGAAGAACTCGGCAGGGATCTGTTCCGAAGTATCCTCAGTAAGCCAGGCCTGAATTTCAGGAAACTGTGTTTCAAGAGCATCGAGCAATTCCTGTCGTTGATTTGGGTGCACCACCTGTAGTAAATGGATCAGATGAGGGCGTTGAGGTCTTGACTCACCGCTCGCCCAACGAGAAAGGGTCATGGTAGTAACGCCGAGAGCCGATGAGAGGCGCTGGCGTTCTGCCGACGATTTTATGATACCTTGTAGGACACTAGACCAGGGAGGAAGAGGGGTGCCCATGTCTTTCCACCTCTTTATATTACTAAATATGCTATCAAGTTCTGGCGCATATGATAGCAGAGGATGAGCATAGAGTCAACTGTTCCTGTGGCATTTCATGCACAAAATGCCAGAGAGCAGAGCAGTATTGATGCTTTTTTTCAAAGAATTCGCCTGGTCTAACAACGCGCGATGTATATCAGATTTAAACGTTAAAGAGCATTAATAAATCTCAAGAAATATAGCAATTTCTAGCATTTTGCGCTATATTTGAGGAGCCCTACTAGATGCACTTGCGCGAGAAATTTAGAAAATGCGGGAGTGGTGTATGCCAAAACGAATAATTATTGTCGATGATGCCCAGGAGATTCGTGAGATTGTCGCCTTTGTACTCAGCCGTCATGGATTTGAGGTCGAGAGGGCCTCTAACGGGCAACATCTACAACATCTGCTTGCTATAAAGCTACCCGACTTAATCATTCTAGATGTCATGATGCCTGGAGAGGACGGTTATCGAATCTGCTCAAATCTGCGCAAAGACCCACAGACCCGACATATCCCTATCATGATGATCACGGCACACGCGGAAGACATTTACGAGCGTATCAGTGTCGATCTAGGAGCTGCATACCATATAACGAAGCCATTTCATCCGTTAGAGTTAGCAAGCAAAGTCACAGCTCTTCTGCAAGGGGAAAGCCTCAAGTCATGAAGGGATCAGGCTGTTACCGAAGTGGGAGAAGAGCTTTTTTATGATGCATGATATTTTCTACCGATAACCGCCTTTAAGTGCCCCTGACTTCAGTGATGGGGGGTGAAAAAGGCGTTCCTTGTTTGGGGCTTGGGTTGGGCACGCCCTTGCCTCTTGACTTTTCTAATGGCTTCTAGGAGAATACCCGCATGAAGACGTTTGAGTATCGAATCTATGTGAATAAGCAACAACGTTCCTTGCTCTTGCAGTGCTTGCAGGAGTCTCGCATCATGTACAATGAGATGCTTGAGATGGTCAAGAAACAGTATGAGGAAAAGGGCACGTTCCCAAGCAAGTACGATCTGGAAATGGCATTTAGAGGTCGGGGCGAACACGTTGCCGCGACCACCATCCAGTGTCTCGCAGATCGCCTGACCAAAGCACTCAAACGTTTTCTGGCGTGCAAAGCACTTGGCATCACGTGTGGGTTTCCTCGCTTCAAAAAGCCAAATCACTGGCATTCTCTTCAACTCAGGCAGTACGGCAACGAGAAGAATCATCGTGACGTGATGCTTGCAAGTGATAACAAGCATGTCTTTGTGCCGAAGAAGTTGGGCGGTTTGCTCAAGATCAAGTTGCACCGTCCAATGGAAGGAACGCCCAAGACCGCACACCTGGTTTTGCGTGCTGACGGACATTGGTACATACTCATTGTTTGTGAAACCGTCCCACACACTGAGCACTCCCCTTCGACATGTGATCATGCTGATATTGGCATGGATGTCGGGTTGAAATCCTTCCTGACAGATAGCGAAGGGAACACGATAGAAAATCCTCGCTATTATCGGTCCTCTCAAAGAACGCTCCGAAGAAAGCAACGTCAATTGTCTCGCTGCAAGAAAGGTTCTCATCGAAAAAGAAAAGCTGCGCGAAATGTTGCCAAGACTCATCTCAAGATCAGTCGTCAAAGGCGTGATCATCACTCTAAGGTGGCGAAGAAGTATACAGGTCGCTATCACCATATGGTGGTCGAAGATTTGCAGATCACCAATATGGTGAAGAATCATCATGTATCTAAGAGCATTTACGACGCGGGTTGGGGGCAATTCCTCGATATTCTCACGTGCAAGGCTGCAAGTGCCGGTCATGAGGTAATTCGAGTCAACCCGCGTTATACGTCACAAAAATGTTTCCAGTGTGGCGAAATTGTCCAGAAAAGTTTGAGTGTGCGTACGCACATATGTCCTCATTGTGGGTATATAGCCGACCGCGACGTAAATGCTGCGAAAAACTTATTAAAATCGTTTCTGGCGGGGGCACCGCCATCGGAAGCGAACGTACACCAGTAGGTGCAGCGTTTTCCGAGAAGCCCCTTCGTTTACGCATGGGGAGTTGTCACAGACCCGACATTGGGCAAAAACGCCCATTAGGTGAGAAGAAGATATACATCATTTGAAAATTGCCAGAAAAAAGGCTGGACTAATATTCATCCAGGTTTTAAAATAGTTCTAGGAGCATTCTGTCCTACGTGTTTTGAGAAAGATGTGGTCTCTCTTTTACGAGCATTTCTACCTCTTCTCTCGTTGGAACCGAGAATGATAGTCCTGACGAGTTCAAGGAAGCAGAGCGGTTATGCCAAATAGATATGAACGTGAGATCGAAGAAATCCTACGCAATCTGGAGCACTCAGACCCCAAGCAAGGGCTGGGACAAAAGCTAGGTGCACGCTTTCGTCGTCGACCGGATAGCCCTAGTGGGCATCGGCCTCAGATCTTCTCTTATAATTTCTCCATAGCGGAGAGGTTGCTACTAATAGCCGTGGTTGCAGCGCTCATAGCGGGGGGCTATGCATATACGGTAGGGCCAAATGTGATCACATTGATGCTAGCACTCATTGGAGTGATCTGTCTGATCTTGGTTGCACTCTCGCAATTTCTTTTTCAGCCGCGTCGCGCACCATCGGCCCGTTATGGAAACATCACCATTACTCCATTGCGTCGTAGCCCATTGCAAATGATCAAAACGCAATGGAATCTGTTCAAGCTCAAGATGAAGTATCGTCGCAAGAGCGAGCACTAACAAAAGATTGCAGTAAGCTGCCAGGAAATTTGATGGAAAGCGAGAAAGAAGGGGAGAGAGGTACTTGACAAATCGCTAGAGGCGTGTTATAGTTCAGGTACATCTGAACGGGGTGTAGCGCAGTTGGTAGCGCGCATGGTTTGGGACCATGAGGTCCGCGGTTCAAGTCCGCGCACCCCGACTGATGCGGGAGTAACTCAGTGGTAGAGTTCCTGCCTTCCAAGCAGGCTGTCGCGGGTTCGAGCCCCGTCTCCCGCTCTTCGTTGTAGACCGTCCTCACGAAAGCCGATCAGAAGCCGCTTCGCAAGAAGCAAGCAGCGATACGGCACGAAGGGGACGGTCTTTTTCATGCAACAACCGTGGTCAACGACATACTGCCCTGTTTTTGGAGCGCATTGCCTCACGAAAGATCTTACCCACGGGTAAGATTTTGGTCCCACCCCCTCTGGAACCACAGCTCTCTAGAAACCGTTCCCCCACAGGCTCAAGCCCCCTGCTGTGCACTGTCGCATCAGGGCCAGTGGCACTTGGCTCGTGGAGTAAGATGGTTGCTGAGGCAAGTGATCATGGGATGGGCAGAGGCAGGTCATCTTCGCGTCGTCCCCGTCTTCCCCCATGGCACATCACTTCCACCAATCCAATCAGCTTGCTTGAAGTGTCCACAGACGGTGGGTTCCCACTGTCTGGGAAGGGAGACTCCTGATGAGATCACGCCCAGATGAATCCTTTGCTCAAGATCACC
>Ga0070741_10019708_pt1 | contig 10741 bp, 17 predicted proteins | sample Coa_R1_4_FD_66440 | JGI IMG/M metagenome (GOLD analysis project Ga0070741, IMG submission 66440) | Surface soil microbial communities from Centralia Pennsylvania, which are recovering from an underground coalmine fire - Coalmine... | ecosystem: Environmental > Terrestrial > Soil > Unclassified ... | reverse complement strand
TAGTCTCTTTTTATACAAATGTCAATAAATATTCATGCGCAATCTTTCGTCCACGACGTTGGCTTTGCTGGCTCAACGCACCGGCACGCGACCTGTCACCGTGCTCGAAGTCGAGTGGACGGACGCTAATTTCTTCGACCCGGACATCTATGCCGATGCCAGCTATCCGGGCGCTGGCACCAACGGCCGCGACGTCGAAGGTCGCATCCTCAACCTGGCCGTCTTTGATGACGCCTTGAATTTTGCCAAGTCGAACGCCACGCAAAGCGTGAGTGTGACCCTGGCCGACACCGACGGCAAGCTCAAGGCCAAGTTCGACAACGCCGATTTGCACAAGCGGCCCTGTGCCTTGTTTCAATGGTTCGAAGGCATCCCTTATGCCGAGAGATTTTTACTCTTCAAAGGCGTGATCGCCAGCCCTATCCGCTGGGATGAGGCCAAGCGCACGCTCTCGTTCACCATTCTCAGCCGTGTCGAAGACCGCGAGGTCGGCTTCAGTCCCGAAGATGGACTGTTCCCTGTCATTCCGCAAGGCATGATTGGTAAAGCCTGGCCGCTGGTCTTCGGCACGGCTTGTTTTGTTCCTACCGTTTTATGTGATCAAATCCCGCACGGCAACAAGACCGGTAGCGCCGCCGATAGCGTGCTGGCCGAGCCGGTGGGTATTCATGATCCGTCCCTCGACAAGCAGATCGAGAACAATGAGCTAACCAGTGCGGCGTACATTGCCCTGGCCAAGATTGACTTTATTGGCTACCTGGAAGCTAGCTCGGCAGCCCGGCGTAACGGCGAGCTAGGACCGCTCGACCCCATCGAGAAAGGCAACGGCCCGTTTTCGCAACAGGCCCGCGCCTTGCTGGCGGCCGGCAATGAACTCTTGCACAAAGCCGGCGAAATCAACCAGAAAAACTCCAAGCTCAAGGAAGTTCGTCGCAACCAAAAAGCCTACGAAAAAGGCACGCTGACCATCACCAATGGCAGCAACTTCCCGCAGAATACACCGATCACGCTGGAGATCAACGGCGCTGCCGTCAGCGGTTATTTTAGCGGCGACACTTTTGTCGTGCAAGGATTCAACCACCCCGACGCCGAGCTGACCGAAGGGCTCGTCGTCGATCCGCTCGACAAACGCGTCGGCGAACCTGTCATTACCCGTAATACGTTCTTCTTCGCCGACGCGGGCACGCCGCTCCAGTACAATGCCACCATCACCGGCGCCGCTCTCGACGAGCTGCTGGCCAACCCACCGCCGCAGCCAGCCCGCTACATTGTCGCCTGTCAAACGCCCGTCACGATCAGCGCCGCCTATGCCTACCGCACGGTCAACAACTACAAGTCCATCTACCCCATCCCGGCCGATTATTTCCAGGTGGTGCCGGTCGATTTCGGCGACATTCAAGCGACCGTCCTGTATTTTCCGCAGCCGCTCAGTTCGTTGGGGCAAGGCTGGGAAGATGAGGTCTGGGCCACTTGTGTGAGTAGCGTCGGTCCCAATCCCGTCGATGTGATGCGCTATTTCATCGACAATTACACGATCTACGATATCGACGATACCAGCTTCGACGCCGTGCGACCGCAGCTCGATCCGTTCCCGTTCAACTTCGCGCTGCTGGATCGGCCCAATGTCATCCAGCTGTTGCAGAAGCTGGCCTATCTATGCCGCTGCGTCGTCTACCTCAAAAACGATACCTTTTATATCAAGAACCTCGCCTACGAAGATACGCCGGTCGATACGATCACCAAAGACGACATTCTCTTCGGCAGCCTAGCGATCGAAGGCACACCAACCGAGGATCTATCCACCAAGTACACGGCTAACTGGCAAGCAGATTATCTCAATCGTCAAAAGCTCAAGTTCATTCTGCGTTACAATATCGAGCACTACGGCCTGCACGATAAGACCGAGGATTACTTCACCTACAACACGCAAGGGCTCGTGGCCCGTGTGGCTACCTTCTGGACGATCCGCGAGGCCAACTCCTTCAAGCTGGTCAAGTTCAAGACGCCCATCTCGAAGCTCAATATCGAAACGCTCGACACGGTAACGCTGGACTTGCCCGAAGTCGCCAGCAGTCCGATCAACGGCCTTGTCGAAAGTGCCGCTTTCGATTCCAACGATTTCACCATTGACTTCACGGTCTGGGTGCCAGTGCGTCTGGGCGAGATGACGCTCTACGACTTCGCTTACCCGGGCAACCTGACCACGCAACAAGTGTGGCCAACCGAAAACGATATCGACACCTTTCGGGCTACGGCGGTCGGCGCCGATTACAACAACTCGACGGGACCGATCACCGAAGACCCCTTTACCGGCGACAGTGGCAACGGTTTTGTGGCCCCAAGTGTGACGATTGGCCCCCATCGTCCGCTGAGCTGGGGCAATCCGGAAACCTCCGATACGCTGGCTGGTCCCTCGACGCCCGTGATCGTGACCAAGGTCGATAGCACGGCCATCAAGCCCACGCAAAAGCCCGGCCAGAAGCCCAGCGGCACCACTTCCTACCAGTACGACATGCCGAAAGCGCCAACGACGACAACCCCGGCCACAACCGGCGGCAACAGTACCTTCCCCGGCTTCATCACGGCTGCCAATGGTGACGGTAGCTATCTGGTGGATGTCTTCGAAAAGGGTACGGACAATACCGCCACGCAGAACGTGACAGCCTTCGCGGTGGACATTGATACGACGGACGGTGATTTGGCGATTGATACGCCGGTGATGGTCACGAAAGTTCAGTTTATCGACCCCACAGACGGCCAGACGCAAGTCACTCAATGGTACTTTGCGGCGCCGGTTTGGAACTAACGCATGCCCGGTAAGATCAATCAGCCACTTCATCTGCCACCCTATCGCTATGACAGTGCGGATGCGACCTCGACCGCCAACAGTGTCACAATCTGGCCGGGCCAAGATCACGACTGGCAGCAGCAGCCGATCCTGGCCTCCTCGAAAGCTCAGCTACCCATCTTCTGGTCCAAGGACCAGATTCAAATCTTCAATCCCTTTATCGGCGCCCCGCAACTATTACCTCTCTTTTATCGTGAAGCTCCGGAGACCTTTGCCCAGATTCGCCAGCCTTTACGCTCCAATTTACGCGCCGTGCTTTTTGGCGGTCGCGCCCTGGAAGCCGCCTTCGTGGGTACGACGTTGGCCTTCAGTACACTCAATACCATTGTTGCCAGTATCGGCGGCAGCGTTCTGGATGACAATAACATTACCCTGTCCACTTGGGCTCCCCTCACGTTCGTTCCCTTCAATCTCACCGAATCTTATTTCAATATTGGCTTGCCAGCTCACACCGAAGTGGCTACGGATAGCGGCTTTTCGGCCTTCTCCTATTGTGGCGTGGTCGATGCCAGTCATTTTCAAGGCGCGGAAATCCTGGTGCTGACGGGTACGGACATTAATGATCAGCATATCTGGTATGTTCACCAGACCGCTTTTGGCAATCGCACCTTTACTGAAACCCGCGCCCAGGAAGTGGCCAATGTGCAAGCCATGCTGCAAGCTTGCAAAAAATTTCGCATGGTCCATTATGTGCCCAATGCCGCCGTTTGGCTCGATCACAAGCCGAGTGGCGGTTTGATTACCTTCGGTGAATGGAGTGCTTCCTTGGATGCTGCCATCAATGCGGTGGGCAGTGCCGATGTTCTGGCGAAGTATTCGGACTCTTTGGCTGCGGCGCCGCTAGGGCCGCGCTATGATCCTGCTGACATGGTCACAGAAATCATGACCTTCTTTGATCTATGAAAACTTATCTGATCTTTCCCGCTTGTGGGCCACCGCCGCCGGAGCAGCCAGGTTACGAGCGGGTGCCTGGCAACCCGTACCTGTTCCGCTTGCCGCTGGTGCCCTGTGCCCACCGCGAGGAGCGAGAGAGGCAAGTCGGTTGCTGTACCAAAAAGGTCGCCTACTGCACGCTCTGGGATGACGTGACCAATCGGTCGAGCTGCGCCCAGTGCGACGCGATCAAGTTCCCCACGGTCCAACCATGAGCCGCGACGGTTTCTCGTTTCACTTCGAGCCACGCAACACGGCCCAGCGGGAATTCGTCCGCTGTTATCATGAGAACACGATCACACTTGCACTCGGCTTAGCTGGTTGTGGTAAAACATTCTTGGCCTGCGCCTGCGCGCTTACCGATATCCGCAACGGCAAGGCTCATAAACTCATCTTAATCCGCCCCGTCGTCGAAGCGGGTGAGAAGCTTGGCTACCTTCCAGGCACCGTGGCCGATAAGCTCGACCCGTTCCAGGCGCCCTTTCACCACGTCTTGTCAAAGATGGCCTTCAAGCTACCCAAGGAGTTGATCGAGAGTGTTGCCGTTGCACACCTTCGCGGCATGACATTCGAGCGCTGCGTCGTTGTCGTGGACGAGTGCCAAAACCTGACGCGCACGCAGCTACGACTCATCCTTACTCGCATTGGCCAGGGGAGCAAGATTATTTTGTGCGGCGACCCTTCGCAAACGGACATCGGCGGCAGCGACTTTGAAGACGTGGCGGAAGCCTTGAGTGACTGTCCTGGCGTCGCCGTCTTTGACTTTTGTGACGAGGACGTTGTCCGGCACCCGCTGATTTCGGAGATTCTCAAACGGGTTTAGCTCACATTCTTCCAAGTTTTTCCCCTTGCTGCGGCCCAGGTCGCACAACGTGAGACACCAAATTGCTTGGCCAATGCCGTAGGTTTTGCACCTCGGGCAACTAGCTGGCGGATTGCTCTAACGTCTTGCTCGGTTAGTTTTGCACTCCCGTTTCTTGAGCCACTGTTATCCGGCTCATTGCCGTGAAGTTTGCGGTCATGGCAATTTTGCGCTGGTGTTCCCCAGTACAGATTCTCCAATCGGTTATCAGTCCGTATACCGTTTCGGTGGCATGCATAGTATTTTGCGTCGGACGGAGGCGGGCCGCAAAACGCGAGAAGAACTAGCCGGTGAACTTTGACCTTGTTCCGATTTCTGACCGCCGACCTTAAATCAACGTTATAATACCCTTCATTATTGATCCACAGTTTTAATACTCTCCACTCGCAAGACGGCTTTCCGTTGCGGTGCCTTTTTGACTGAACAACTCCCGTATCAGAAATACGGTAGCCCGGAAACCCTGGGATGTCTTTGAACGTCACGCCAGCACCTCCACTAGATGGAATCACGTATCTTCCGGATTTGTGCATCAAGCCAATCAAACGCCGTCTCTTCCCAACGGTGCACTTGATACTCACGCCGTCGATTCCAAATCTTCACCGCTGCTCGGGAGGCTTCCTGACCATCACGCAGCGCTTCGGCCAGCGGCTTGCCGGCCCGTAACGATCGCAGGCAACCGTCCAGCGCTTCCAGACGAAATAACGTGTCCATCCAGTCGCCACCGCCGACGGGATATCCGCGTGGAGCTGCGTCGCGATGGCGTTGCCAGAGTTGCTGGCGAAGGGCTTCGATCTGGGCGATCACGTATTCTCCAGAGCTTCTTGTTTTTGTCGCTTAGTTGCCTTGCTCCAGGCGGACCAGCTAATTGTCGTGCCTAGCTTGTGAAACAGCCGCACGGCATCCCATTTGATGCTGTGCGGCGTCGAGGGTAGCGGCCCGAGATATTCAACATAGCCAAGGAGGTTGTCGGTGCGCTTGATGAGGTAAAAGCAGACACGCATACTTAACCTTTAAAACGGAATCTCGTCCTTACTAGGAACGTATACCGGCCCACAGAAGGACTCGCCGTAGCAAGGCCGACCGCTGTCATCCAGCACCACGACATCGGCCTCCGTCTCCCACGGTGGACCCAGGCTCTCTTGCTCACGGTCGCGGAGGGCCGCGGCTTCGGCGTAGCTGGCCGCTTCACCGACCAGGAACTGCTTGTAACCATAGATGCCGTCGCGTTCGTCGAACTGGGTGACGCGGGTAACGACGCGATACATGGTTGGCTCCTTATCGGTTTAACGGCAAAGTCTTTCTTGATTGTTCATTTCAACATGATGCCGCAGCGAGTCGATCAAACTCTGCAAGTCGTTCAAGTCGGAAGCGTCAACCATCTTGCCTTTTTGGGCCAAGCTACGAATCAGTCGAAGGCGGGTGATGGTTTCATCCGTTCGCTCAAAAATTGCTTCAAGTCGTTCGGTGGCGGTCATGGTTGAACCTCTGGAGTAGTGTCAGACTCGAACACACTCAATACTAGCATGAAGTTACTAGGAAGTCAAATCCAAAATGGCGACGTGTTCACTTTTCGCGGCGACTGGTTCGAATCGCGAGTGATTCGCTGGTGGACCGGGCAGCCGGTCAGTCACGCCGGCCTGGCCTATTGGGTCGGGTCGCGTCTGTTCCTGCTGGAAACCATGTCAGGCTATGGCTTGCGGCTGTTACCGTTGACAGAAGCGGTCAAACATTATGGTCAAGTTTTCTTACAGAAAAACTTGATGAATGGTTCTCGGTGTCTGGATTGGGCACTGGAACAATGGGGCGCCCGCTATCCCAATTTGTGGCAGTTGCTGCGAAAAACAGGACGTGGCTTGCACTGTGCCGAACTGGTCGCCGGCGCCCTGGCCGCGGCGGGCTTTACCTGCCCCAAGCCGCCCAAACAAACAACGCCGGGTGATCTGTGGTCGTTCGAATGCTTGACGTTCCCTGAAGAGCTGAGTCTATAAAAGACAAAACCCCGGCACTTGTTAACAAGTGCCGGGGTTTTGTCTTTCAACCACCAAGATGCAGGGCGATCATGCAGACTCCAACAAGGCCAGGGTCAAATGCTGACTCAATTCGTCGTGTAGCTTTTCCACAATCTTGTCAAAGGCTTCCTTGGCCACCGCGCTACCCTCCAGCAGCGCCCGGCCGAGCGTGCCCACGGGGTAGCACTCGGGCAAGTAATGACTTTGCAAGGCTAGCAATTCACCGTTGACGGGGCCGTAGGTGGTCCGCAAGACGAGACGGGGCATCATAATTCGGTCCAGTAGCCCAGACAGTGGCGGCATTGCAAGCCCGTCTCGCCGCCCCACTCCCAGACGGTGTTACGCTGCCGAGAGCCGCAGAAGGGGCAGCCGGGACCGAACAAGAGATCGAGCAACCAATGTTTGAATCGGTTCAACATGATAGGGCTTTCACTAGCTCACGGGGCCTTAGCATTGCTTCCACACCTGTTCCGCGCAGGCCAGGGGCGACGTTGAAGTCAATAGCATAGAGATGCTTACCGATAACAAAATCAATGGCGAAGAGTTTGTATCCCTCCAGGCGCGGGTAGAGGCCGACATCTTTCTCGGCACCGATGAGGGCGCACACCGTCGTCCCACAATTACTACGCCAATCATCCGTGGAGCGATACTCAACCCAGAAACGATGCGGACCAATTTGCAATAGTCGCCAGCTGACCGAGGGACCGTGTGGTTGCCAGTAGCCGTGCGGCCCGGCACTGGCAAGATATGCCGAACAGAACAACTCACCGAGAGCATGCAGCGTTGGTAGCCGGCTCACGTTGCCGTCAAATGCGTAATCACACTTACGCACAACGCGCTTGCCCTGGCCGCAATGAGCTTGTAAATCCTCGTAGACAACCACGTCGCGTACAGATCTGTTTTCCGCTTCCCAATAGCTACCGCCAACCTCTTTCACCTTGCCATGCGGTGGCGTCAGGAAGCCAGCAGCTTGCAAAAGGGCAAACTGGTCCTTTTTGTTGGGGCCTTCCGTGGTCAGGCGACGGAACTCGGGGCCGTGGCCGTCAAAGCAGTGGTCATAAAAATCATGGAAGTCACTGACGAGCTTCATACTTCATTTCTCAAGACCAGCTCGCGCCACAGCGCGATCGTCGTTAAACAGTCACCCAGCGCGTCATGCGCCCGCTCATGGACAAGGCCATAATGGGTGGCCAGTGCCCGCAGACTGACCTTGTGATGGGCAATCGGGCGGCCGGAGTAACCCAGGCGATCGTTGACCAGTTGCGCCGCACACATGGTATCCCTATAGCGCGTATCGAAATATTGCTCAACGCTCTTCTGGCCCAACCAGTCAATCAGAAAGCCGCGATCAAAAGGCCAGTTGTGCGCCAAGGGCAGGATGCGCTTTTCATAGCCCAGAGTCAGCTTGATAAACCACTCGTCGAAGTAGTCCGCGGCCTTGTAGGGATCAACGCCGCGGTTGATGCAGTCGGCCAGCTGCTGGCGGGTGATCGACGCCGTGGCCGGATCGAAGTTTTCCGGCCGCTTGGGCACCAGGTTCAAGTAAAACGGCTTGATGCTGTCAAGCGGCCGGAAATCCGAGCCGATCGGCACGACACAAACCTGCGTAATGTCGTGGAAGCCTGCTTCCAGGCCGGAAGTCTCGCAATCCACGGCACACAGCAGGTTGTGGTTGTTCCAGGCAAAGTACTTACCAGCCATTAATTGTCACGCTCCACCGGGCAGTCGGCATCAAAAATCACGACCTTGTTATGTTCGTCGAGTGCCCACACTTCATGATCCTTGGCGTACTGGCAAGGGGCCTCGATGCGCACGTAGGTGTCATCAGCAAATGTAAAACAGTCGCCCACAGGAATATTTTGTGCGTCCGTTTCGTCGGCGATCTCTTCGTCGTCGTCGATCTCGAACAACTCGCCCTGAGCGTTGACCGCACAGGGCTTGAGCTTGACGTACTCAGTGCCGTCAAGCGTAAACTTCTGACCAGCGGGCAGTTCGCTAAACTTCATGGGTTCCTCGGGGTGAGTGTGTCGATCAGGGTTTTATAAGTGTGAACCAAGAGGTACACACTTAGACAAAGCAAGCAGCAGTCGGCGCAACGGATAAGGCTGTCCATAATTTCTCAGCCGCATAGTAAAGGTCTTCGAGTGTGCCGTTGTTGATAACGACAGCATCCCAAGCGTTGTAATCGAGCAAGGCATCGTCGGCGATATCGTGACTGGGCGGCAAGCCCGGACGCGTCACCTTGATGATCCGACCGCCGCGCGCCTTGATCTTGGCCGCTTCGTTGGGATAACGCAGATCGCTGATAAGGAGCACATCCGCTTGAATGCCGTTCAGTACGGCATCGATCCAGGTGTCCTCGTAAACTTCGCGCAGCTTGTTGCCAACCTCGATCCAGATTTGCCGCGGCGATTTACCCAGTGTCGCCAGTTGCATTTCCTTACGCACACGACCGGGGCCGTCTTCATAGGCATAGCCGGGCTGCAAGCCGGCCCAGCCATACAAACGGTGGCACATACTCTTGAGCAAATCGGCAAAGCCCACCTTGACGATTTGCAGATCAGGCCGCTGACTCTTGGCAAGGGTCAGGACTTGCTGGGCAAGCGTGTCCTTGCCGACATTCTTCTGATGGCCGAAGGCCAGGATCTGCATCGCTTGGTCCTTTTCGGTTAAGGGCTTTGAGCTGGAGATAGATTTCCTGTTTGCGTTGTTTGGTCTGCGCGGTGGCTTGTTTGGTGCTATTATTTGGCAGACTCATGAATTCTTTAAGGAGCAACGCTTGCGGCTGTTTCAACCGCAAGAACGGCGTGATCCATTCAAGCAACTGTTGAGTTTCGTGTTTTTTGAAGGCAATCTGGTATGACGCTTTCCGTTTTTCATTTTGTGCTTTATGCTGGCTAACACGCCCAAAACCTAGCATGTGGCTAAGACGATGAAGAAGTCGCAATGAAGTGTTTCTGATTTGACACGCCACTGTGCCACCTTTATACACGCCGAAATAGCCTTCACTATCCATCAGGCCGGCTACCGTGGCCAACGTAGTATCTTGAGGTTTGTTCATCTTGGGCCTTTGCGATTGAGCTCCCTAAGTTTTCGGTAGCGACGCTCAGCGATCCACGGCGATACAAGTTGATTTTCGATGTTTTTCAAACGGGTAATATCGAGAATTGCTTGAACCCGTCGCTTTTTATCCACCAAGTAGTCTTTAATTGCTGTCAAAAAGAAAACGAGGTTTTTTAGAGAGTCAATAACATAAACATAACGTGTTTTATGTTTGTCTGTTCCTTTGTTTGCTACCTTGACTCGACCAAATCCCAAAAGCCGTTGCAGATTCTGTAGGTAGTGTCGGTCAGTTGATGTTAATTGAAAACGCGGGCGATACTGCGATAGTCCTTTGCCTTGCTTATCGATGATGATATAAACGCACCCATCCCCTTCCAAAGCACCCGCCATATAGGCGGCATCAAGCGCCGAGATCGTCCGACCGCAAGTAGCCGTTGACACAGACAAAGGGCCGTTTTTGCTCACGCGGTTTCTCCAAACTCAAATTGCCGACATGGGTGACATTGCCATCACTCGCCAACTTCGCTTTGGGATAGCGGGGCGGCAGTTCCCGACTAAAACGTTGCCGACTCCAGGACGAAAAAGCACTGGAATCTAGCGTCTTGACAAACTCCTCGTAAAGCTTCGTCACACTGACGGAATAGCCGGGCGCGTCATGGCAGCGCTCGGCCAGGAACTGTTCCAGCACCGAGGTATTGCCCGCCTGCACCGAGGACTTTTCCAGGGTTTTCAGCACCGGCACGTTGAGGCGATCACCCGAGGGGGGAATCTCGGTGGCCAGCACTTCGGCCATGAAATCGGGCGCTTCCGCCAAGAGCCGCTTGAGCATTTCCGGCTTGGGAATCTGCTGATCGAGTGGTCCTACCTCGATGACGACAATACGTGTGTCACCCGGCAGAACCGGACAGTACAGGTGGCTATTGGCCGTTTGCACGAAGTGCAGCGTGTTGTTGACCATGTAGGGTTGCAATCGCTTGGCATGGATCATGATTTCCGGCGCCGTCACCCATTCTTTAATGCGGTTCA
>Ga0070741_10019707_pt1 | contig 10741 bp, 6 predicted proteins | sample Coa_R1_4_FD_66440 | JGI IMG/M metagenome (GOLD analysis project Ga0070741, IMG submission 66440) | Surface soil microbial communities from Centralia Pennsylvania, which are recovering from an underground coalmine fire - Coalmine... | ecosystem: Environmental > Terrestrial > Soil > Unclassified ... | reverse complement strand
GATCCAATTGACCTGACGGTTGAGGCTCTCGGGGACCTGGTTGTGAGCGTCTACCTTCCCGACGGAATGACGGTCCAGGACTGGAGTTCACCGTTCGATCCCATTCTGATCGAGGGCGCGGACTCGACGCGAACGGAGCATTTATCTGCGAGCAGAACCATGTCCATCAGACCGTTGGTATCAGAAGTCGACGTACGCGTGGGTCAGCCTCAGAAGGTCATTGTCACACTGGGCGATTCGATCACGAACGGTTCCGTGGACCCGCAGACCGGAGACCGCGGCTGGCCCGGAACTCTGGCGCGTCGCCTGCAAAGCCAGCGAATCGCCGTCGTCAACGCCGGCATCAGCGGAAACCGGCTGTTGCAGTCGATCCCGATGCTCGGTTTATCCGCCCTTTCGAGACTGGATCGCGACGTCTTCTCGGTACCGGGTTTGAGCCACGTCATCCTGCTCGAAGGGATCAACGACATCGGCATGAGCGGACCGGGCGGAATGTTTGGCGAAACCCCGCTGGTCAAGTCTGGAGACCTGCTGGCTGCCTATTGCCAAATCATCAGGCGGGTCCATGAGCGTGGAATCAAGATCCTCGGCGGGACAATCCTCCCCTTCAAAGGCGCCGAGTACTATTCGGTTCAGAAGGAGCAGGTCCGCGCAACACTCAATGCGTGGATACGGACCTCAAACGAGTTCGATCGAGTGGTCGACTTTGATGCCGCCGTGCGCGATCCCAGCGACCCTCGTAAGTTGAAAGCAGAGTATGACAGTGGCGACCATTTGCATCCGAGTGCCGCCGGCTATCGTCAGATGGGAGCGGCGATCGATCTGCGCCTTTTCGATTGAGCCGGGCTTCCACTTCCAGGATTATGGACGCTGTACTGTCCACTCACCCGATGCGCCTCGAGTCCCCCGTTGGCGCGGAGATCGTTCTCGAGGGACGCAAGTACATCAACTTCGGCGGATCCTCATATCTGGGACTGTCCGGAAAACCCGAAATTCTCGAAGCCGGTGTCACGGCCCTGCGTGCGACAGGGGCAGGCTATGTCATTCCCCGCTTCTGTGCTGTGGTCTCGGGCGCTCACGAAGAGGTCGAGGCCGAGGCGGCCGCTTTTTTCGGCACCCAGGCCGCTTTGTATCTCGCCTCGGGCTACGCCACGGGTCTCGCCGCAATCTCTGCCCTCAAGGGCTCATTTCAGCTGATTCTGTACGACAAGCTGTCGCACTACGCATTGCGCGATGCCAGTGCCGCCTCTGGGCTCCCTTGCTACGGCTTCGAGCACTCGGACCCGGAAAGCCTTGCCGATGAGCTCAAACGAAGGGTCGGGGCAGGACAACGACCGTTGATAGTTACGGACGGGCTGTTCTCCGTATGGGGTGAGATCGCGAGGGTAGGCGAGTTAGCCGCTGTCGCGGAAAGGTACGATGGACACCTTTTTGTCGACGAGTCCCATTCCTTCGGCATTCTGGGTCGGCACGGACGCGGAGTGCGTGAGTACTGGAGACTGGAGGACTATACCCGGGTTACATCTGGGGGCTCACTCGGGAAGGCGTTTGGATGCAGCGGAGGAATCATTCTGGGCAGCGCCGACCACATCGCCCGGCTTCGCTCCACACCGATTGGTCTAGGGGCCTCTTCAGGCTCTCCCGTCAATGCGGCACTGTGCGCTAGAGCCCTCGCGTACGCGCGAAGAACTCCATCTCTTCTACTGCACTTGCGCCACAACACTATCCGGATGAAGTCGGGGTTGCGTCGATTGGGCCTGCATGTGGGTACGGACGAAGTCCCCATCGCTGCGTTTCAACGCAACTCGGCGGATTCAACGCGGCAACTTCAGCAACGCCTGATGTCGCACGGCATATTCGTACTGTGCGCCCAATACGTCGGAACCGACGCAACCGGAGTCATTCGATGCGGAATCTTTGCCGATCATACCCCTGAGCACATCGACTTCTTTCTCGACGCACTGCGTAGCCTACTCTGAGGCACCGAGGAAGGCATCACGGCATGAACGGATTCCTACAAGGATAGACCCGTTCCCTTCTGACCCTCTTGAAACTCTGGGCTACATTCCCATCCATGAACGTGAAAATGCACGCCGCACTCGAGCGCTGGCCGCTCCTAGCTCCCTTCACCATTACCGGCTACACCTGGGACTGCGTTGAAGTCCTCGTCGTACGCCTCGAATTGGAGGGATTCCAGGGCCGCGCAGAGGCCGCCGGCGTCTACTACAAAGGCGATACTCCGGCTGCAATGTTGCAACAACTCGAGTCCCTGAGACGTGACATTGAGGGGGGGCTCGACCGCGACAGGCTGCAGCACATCCTCCCCGCTGGCGGTGCCCGCAATGCACTCGATTGTGCGCTATGGGAGCTCGAGGCCAGGATCGCCGAGCGCCCCGTTTGGCGAATCGCGGGACTCGATTGCCCGCGGCCGCTGCTAACCACGTTCACCTGCGGCGCAGACACTCCCGAAAGAATGGCGCTGGCGGCCAGAAGATATCAGGATGCCCGCGCCCTCAAACTCAAACTGACGGGTGACCCCTCCGACGCGGATCGCGTTCGGTCGGTACGTGAGGCTCGGCAGGATGTCTGGATGGCAGTCGATGCCAATCAAGGCTTCACTCGGGAAGGGCTCGAAAAACTCATCCCCGTACTCATCGAGGCGCGCGTATCGCTGATCGAGCAGCCTCTTCGTGTGGGCCAGGAGGCCCTGCTCGATGGCTTCAACTCCCCCGTTCCCTTGGCGGCAGACGAAAGCCTCCAGACCCGCGCGGATCTGCCTTCACTCGTGGGAAGATTCAATATGGTCAACATCAAGCTCGACAAGTGCGGAGGATTGACGCAAGGACTGGAGATTGCGCGGGCCGCTAGAAATCTCGGGCTGCAGGTCATGGTTGGAAATATGATGGGCACATCTCTCGCCATGGCCCCCGCCTTTCTGGTGGGCCAACTCTGTGACGTGGTCGACCTCGACGGCCCCGCTTTCCTCGAGAAGGACCGCCCCGAGAGCGTTCATTACGAGGATGGCAGGATAGACTGCCCCGATAATGTGTGGGGAAGTTGATACGGGGCCGCTGACACGTCCTACCGTGAGCCCAGATGCTTATCGAAGAACCGCGTGATCACCTCATAGGCCTCCTTCGACTCCGGCAGATCCGCGTCGGAAAAAAAGCCATGCCACATCCCCTCCCAGACGTGAAGGTCCGCTTCGGCACCTGCTTTGACGAGTCGCGAGTGTGTGTATAAAACTCCGCTGAGCCCAATATCACGCGTCCCGGATATCAACAGGGCAGGCGGGAACTTGGCCAGAACGTCGAGCGAAGACATCGGTGCCACCAGCGGGTCATGATCGTCGGTCCCCGACATATAAGGTCCCGGGGGAAATGTCTCACCCACCGCGGGGACCCTGCCTGTGTTCAATGCCATGCCAATGTAGTAGGAATCACCCTCGATCTGATCATCCCTGATGGCCCCTTCGCAAAAGAGTCCGACAGCCCCTGGACGGGGCAACCGCAACTTCTGAAACCAACTGATCGAGACCGCGGTCAACGCGGCGCCCGTCGAGCACCCGTAAATGCCGATGTTCTGGGGTTGATAGGTCTTCAGCAGCTCGCGATAGACCGCCGCCACATCCTCCACGGCGTCGGGAAATTTCGACTTCGGCAGCAGACGGTAGTCGACAGAAACAACAGTGAACTTGCCATATCCCGCGACCGGAATAGCTTCCAGCATGCGAGCCAGGCCGCCTGATGCGAAACCGAAACTACCACCGTGAAGGTTGATGAGAACACGGTGCCGATTGCGTGGGGGGAGTCCTTGTGCCGGCACAACGAAGTCGGTTCTGACGTTCGCCACCCGCCGCTCCGTGATATTCACCGGATAAAGTTCCCTGGCGCGCTCCATTTCTTTTCGATAGCGGTCATCGACCAAGGCACGCTGTTGGTCCTCGGACAGGCTGCTCCAGACCACCTGCGGACCCGGCGGAGCCGTACGCGCGCGAATGAACGCTTGCTTCGCCTCTTGACTCATATAGGCCGACAACGGAACAGTCGCAGCGGGGAGATGAACCGACCCATCAGGACCAAACGGGGACTGGGAAGCCGCACCAGGGGCTTCCTCAGCAGGGCAAGTCATCGCGGCGAAACTGGCCAGAGCCCCCATGAGAATCGACGTCGCCGTCACAATGCGTCGCATACAATTCAACTTCAGGGCCTCTTGTTGCTGATGTCGTCTACGGCGAGCTGCCACATTCGAGTATTTGAGCACATCGCCGTTTGAGATTCTCACATCAGACGAGATCTGGAAATCACGGCAAACCGGTAGCGACCCGATTTCTACAACCCTCGACCGGTTACCTTCTCGCCAGCTGGCTCGCTGACGATCGTCGAAGACTTTGAACCTACACTGCCGCACCAGCGGTGTGGGAGCTACCAGAGTAGTCGATCCTAAGATACGGAATGGCCCCTTCGATGAAAGGGCGCCCCACGTCGGCTGCTCCTCTACGACCCAGGGTCTCGACGCGCGCGTAACCATCTCCGTCGCGCGGATGCAGACGCTCATGCTGCTCGAAGACTTCTCTGGAGCTAAATCAGGAAGTAATATCGGCCAATATCGGCGTGGTATCGCCGCCTACGGCATGGAGCGCTCCGTGCTCTTTAACTATCCCTATTGCTCACCAGAACAAGACATTCAGCCTGGGATTGCTCGACCGCGGATGTGAAACAAACATGCGAAATCCCGCAGAAAATACCTCCAGTGTTTCCGGGACACTACACTAGCGCGCACCAATAGCATCGATCTTCAGAAGTCCGACGCCCCCGCCAGGAGTCTTATCGCGCTTCACCCAATAGACGACGCGTTTCAACTCATTTGCTGTGTACGTGCCCGCTGAGCCAGCGCGCCAGAGATCCGAGACCCGGTATTTTGTATTGTTCGTACCAAGCTTCTCGAAGGGCACATCGAGCGTTACACGTGCATCAACGCTTACATTCCGGTTTCCCAACACGACTACGGCTGAGCTTCCATTCCAGCGCATATACGGGACCGGAACTTCAATATTTGAATGAAACGGCACGCCGACCAGCTGAGGCTCGATATCACCGCGGAGTTGTGGCATCAGCAATGCCGGGTGCTCTCGGCGAAGACGCAGCATCCTCCCGACGTCGTCCAGCATTGCACGATGCCGAGGTTCGTCCAGTTCCGCCCAATCGAGCATCGAGCCATAGAGCCACTTACCTTGTCCAGGGTTGGTCCCGCCATAGAACTCCGGGGAAAGATCCGGCAATGCATGAAATGTGGCGTCGAATTCCTCGCCCGACATAAAGATTGGGATCATCGGCGCGAAGAGAAACGAGTAGCCGATTGTGGCGCGACTCCCTTTCGCCGAATATGGATTTGTCTTGTCGGTCGGAAAGCCCACTTGACCATTATCATGGCAGCTCAACAGGATCGCATTCCCGTTCGTCAACGTAGGGATATGTATGTGTAAGTCTGTGACGGGGCCTGATAACGCCAGCGGTTCCTGTTCGTCAGTGGGCGGCAATGCTGATGGCCGACCGTCTAGCTCCTGTCTTACGCTCGCTCCCCACGAGAATGCTGCGCCGAGTGGCGGCATTTCTTCACGCCGGACTGAGACGTTTTTGATAACGCGCTCCGCGGCTATCCCGCGAATTAGGAGATCGACGTCTGGCACGCCATCTGGACCAAAAGTTCCGTAATAACCGGAGCGCAAGGAGACCTTGTCAGCACCCAGACCGTTGAGCTGAACCGTAAAGGGTCCGGGGGCGCCGGTTACCCCCTCCGCCCTCGCTCCGTCTGCAAAAGTGATCGCAACTCTGTAGTCACCGCTGCCGCCAAATTTCTCGCGGTAGTATCGCGGAATATCCTCGAGCACGACGTTGTTAGAATGAGCACCATCCGATATCCAATTGTTGTTTTGGCCGAAATCCGTGACGCCAGGAAGGGCAGTGAGCGACTCCTCGAAGATCACAATCGGATGACCAGCGGAAAAGGCTCCTTCGCGAATTCGAGCCCACAGATCTGGCCGAGTTGTGCCGAGGTCCAGGCGAAAACCATCGACCCCGTAGCGCGTAACATAGCCAGTCCAGATTCGCACCCACCAATCATCGAGATCAATATGCCCGCCCTGCCAATCGTACTCGCGCATGCCACCCCATCCCTCGCCGATAAACCAGTCGGGATGCTGCTTGAGTAATGAGCTTTGCTCCATCACACCATGTGTAATGACATCGAGGAAGATTTTGATGCCCTGTGCATGCGCCTCCTCGATTAGCGCCTTAAAATCCTCGCTCGTACCTAGTGATGGATCGAGCTGATCGGGCTCTATGACGGCGTATTGGCTCCATATATTCAGAAAATGATGCGGATCCGAAAAAGAATATCCCGTGAGCCAGATCCCCGTGATCCCGGTTTTCTGAAGATAGGGCAGTTTTGACTTCAGACTTGCGAAATTCCCCGTTTCAGGGCCCTTTGGGGACGTGAATGCCTTCGTGGCAATTTCATATATCACGAGGTCCTTAACCCACTCCGGGGATTGTCTCCATGCTGGCCCAGACGTCGTTTCATCGGCTCGCACAGGCGCGGCTAGTGTCAGTATGAGTAGGATCAGAAAACCGAGACTTCTCATCATCACACAGGCCCTCAGTAATCGGCAGTTCTCATAGAAAACTGCAGTGAGCGCGTCGATGGCGGGTAGGAGCATAAGTCGATAACTCCGCCTGCACGTGAGCTGCGCACCTCCATCGCCATGGCCATTCGCCGGCCTGAAGCCACGTGGGTTCGCGATGCTCTAATTGAGGCCGACAAAGTATTAACGTGGCCCCTTACCGTTAGGACCTGACCGGATTTCTACAAGTTTTGACCCATTCCCTCATTGCTGCAGCGAAACGACAGCTACACTGCAACGGTTTCCCCCGGGTGGGTTGGCGAGTGCTTCGACTTAGACCCCTTGCAGTCGCAAATGCTGGCCCCGTGCTAGCGGAGTGCCGGCGCAAACTGGCGAACAAAGATGGGCAACTTCAATAGACGCGATTTTCTTGAGATCCTGTCCGCTGTTACCTTAGCTTGCGGCACCCGCGACAATACTGCCGCTGAGCATGAGTCGTCCTCCTCCGCAGTCCCGCCCGCAGGGACCTATCAGCCCGGACGCATCCAGAACGAATACTATCTCTACCTTCCCGGTGAGCGCGAGTCACTGGCCGCGGTGCCCACAGTACGGGATATCGCCACTCAAGGCCTGACGGCACAACTTGGCTCACAATCGCGGCCCATGCATATCGACGATTCGTTCGAAGGCTGGCGACTGTTGGCGATTGAAACGATAGACGGCACGCTCACCGCCATATTCGAGAAGCACGTCACCCATCGCGGCTCGATCGCTTTCATCACCGAGCGCAACGGTCTCGTCGCACAGATCCCCAAATTGATCGGCCAACTCTCGAGCATTCGTCCCCGCCAGATCAGCCGGCCCCATGGAGTCGGGTTTGATCGTCCTCTGACTCCGGGCCCCGACACGGGCGGCGAGTATATCCTCAACTCGACCGAGGATCCCTGCTATGAGAATGTGGCCGCAATGGGTCCCGAGTACATTGGTTGGACGCTGGTCGCCAACGAAGAAGGCGGCCCGCAGCACTCGCTTTACCTTGACGAAACCGGCCGCTCTCGCCAGCACGCCAAAACCACGCAAAACATTGCCTCGCCCGCACAGGAGACCCAGTGGGCACCGGATGCGATGGGAGCTCTATTCGATCCTGGGAGCATCGTGGGTGACCTGGAGCACTCGCACGTAAAAGGTTATACCAAGCGCACGCTGCTGGCAGGTTACCTTCCGATTGCGGACATCGCGCTCTGGGATCCGAACCATGGCGCGGGCTACGAGGTATTGGTGCTGCTGCCGCCCGGACAGGATACGCAACCTATTGGCCGCATGCGGTCCACGATCGGCACGCGGCAACTCGCGGAGTTGGAGAAGTTCAAAGATCTGCATCCGGAGTTCTTCAAAGACTTGAAAGTCGTCGAACAGGAAGGCCAGACCTACCTCGAGCGCTACTGGAACGGCTCGCCGACGCAGTTCTATACTCATTTGCTCATCATTTGGCGCCGCTGGAGCGCCTTCCATGAGTCAGGGATGCAAGTGCGGATCCCGGATGAGTGGCTCGTAGACGCGGCTCGTGCCGGGCTCACGCTTTGCCGCTGCAGTTACACCGGACTCGAACCGACATACCAGGTCGGCGAAGGTGGCTACACGCACGCGACGCCCACCTCCGACTCACTATTCCCCGTCGCGCATTACGAGTTTGTCTGGGCCCACCAGTTATGGAACCACACCCCCGATGCCGACCGCTATTTTCAGCATTATCTCGATCGATATGTATTGCCAGACGGAAATTTCACCTACAACACTCAGGACCAGGTTGAAGCCCCGCTGAATGTGGGCGTGTTTCTGGCGATCTCCGCGCGCTCCTACTTTTATGCGCGAGATGTCGCGAGTCTCAATGCGCGCCTCCCGACTCTGGAACGCATGCTCGGCTACGTGTTGCAACGCTATGAGTATTCCAAAACGCACTCTAAAGTCGGAGATCGGCGGCGCGGACTGATCTGGGGCTCGCCAGAGGCCGACCTGGGATCGCCCAAGAAAGATACCCCGGACGCACACCCTTTCTTCTATCAGAATGCAGTGTGGATCTGGCGCGGACTGCACGAGCATGCACAAGCCCTGCGACATGCGGGAGCTCAGTCGAAGAGCTCGCAACTGATGTCGGCCGCATCGCGCTATGCGGCTGTAGCCCGCGAAATGCGTGGATACATCGAATCCTCGCTCGCCGCAACACTCTCGCACTGTAACGAAGCGATGCGTTCGAGCGGTATCACTCCGTTCACGCCGGACGATACGGACCGCATTCCTGAACAACTCTCGAACTACGAGAACCATCGCTTCATGGAGGATTGGTTCCTGGCGGATTGGGGTAATCCCGCTCTCGATGCGGGACACCTGAAACATCGAGTGCTCGCGAACGCCCAAATCATGGGGCTGGGCACCAGTCATGCGCCGGCCGTGACGTCCAATTTCATGGCCCACGGCACCCTCAGTGTGTTGATACGCGCTGAAGACTATCGTCCCTACCTGCTCGCGCTCTATACGCTAGTGTGTTATGCGGCCGATTCGGGTAACCGCTATGCACCAGAGGACGCATTCATGCCCGATGGGCATCCGCTGGAGGGCCCGGCTGCTTTGTGGTCGGCGGTCGTCAACAGCACGCTGCAGCCTACGATCGGACTGCGCTGGCTACTGTGCTACGAGGAGAGCGATGCAGGTGTTTGCCACCTGCAGAAGGCGGCGCCGAAGCACTGGTTTGCCGCAGGAGAGACTATTTCCGTCAAGCAGTGCCCCACGCGCTTCGGAACGATCGGCTGGACAACACGCGCGACGAGCGATGCCAGCTGGGAGATCCTTCTGGACTTACCAAAGGATTTTGGCGCTGAGCTGCGCATTCATGTTCACCCCAACTCGGGTAAGGGGCTTCGATCGACCTCGCTGGGAGCGATTGTCGGCTCTTCTGTTCGGTTGACCCAAGCTGTTTTGAGGTCACATCCCCAGCCATTGCGTGTGGCTGTCTCGACGTAGGAACACTCCGCACTTCACCGCTGGCACCTGAAATTCGTCCGTGGCGCCATAGCAACATGTCCTGACCCCCGCGGCGCATACCCGCACGGCACGGTTGCCTTGGGGTTCGAATCTGGCGAAGATCGGGGGGACATGAGCGAGCGTATGCCGGGGCCCAGAGTCGAGGACCGTGGTTGTGTCGGGCAGGTGGTGGATGACCCAGCCCGGTCGCTGTTCGAAGCCGTTTTTCGCGAGAATTATGATGCGTTGATCCGGTTCGTGCGCCGCCGCGTAGGCAGTGATGCCGATGCCCGCGATATCGCGCAGGACGCCTATCTGCGGCTGATGCGCTATGACAAGGGGCAGGATCGGCATAGTTTGCGGGCCTTGGTGTTTCGCATCGCCGGGAATCTTCTGGGGATGCGGGCGCGCGCAGCGCGGGCACAGCACTGGGTGGACCACGAGCCCGTCGGCGATGAGTTGGCGGCTGAAAGTCCTTCTCCGGAGCAGGAGACCTCCACGCAGCAGCAGGTGGATCGAATGATGGAGGTCATTCAGCGGCTGCCGACCAAATGCCAGCGGGTCTTCGTGCTCAGCCGTTTCCACGATATGGACTACCAGCAGATCGCTTCCCGGTTGGGGATCAGCGTCAAGATGGTGGAGAAGCATATCGCCAAGGCCCTGGCGATTTGCCGTGCCGAGGTAGGGTAGAAGCCGTCTCGAGCATTTATAACCTACTGAAGTGGACGAAAAGGATTTAAAACCTGGCGATCGTGAGGCTGCAGAGCGGTGGTTCGCGCGGCTGAAGGCACCGGATTGCACGGCTGCGGAGCGCATGGAGTTTCAGCGTTGGCGTACTGCGCCTGCGCATGCTGAAGCTTATGCCGCTACACAGAAGATCTGGCGGAAGGTAGGGGAACTCGAGGGTCGCCCTGATCTCGAGAACCTGTCGGAGCGGGTTCTTGCCTACACCGCGCCGGCGCCCCGGCGATTCTTCGCGTTGGCTGCCTCTGTCGGCGCGGTGGCCGTCGCTGTACTGCTCGGTGTTGCGTGGAGGATGGCAACCGAGGATCGTTCGAAGCCTGCGGTCGTTTACACGACTCAGCAAGGCGAACGCCGCAC
>Ga0070741_10019706_pt1 | contig 10741 bp, 10 predicted proteins | sample Coa_R1_4_FD_66440 | JGI IMG/M metagenome (GOLD analysis project Ga0070741, IMG submission 66440) | Surface soil microbial communities from Centralia Pennsylvania, which are recovering from an underground coalmine fire - Coalmine... | ecosystem: Environmental > Terrestrial > Soil > Unclassified ... | reverse complement strand
ACCTTGGCGATCGTGATGACGATCAGGAGCAACCAATAGAGCAGATTCGCGAGAATCGCCCACGCGTCGGGCTGGACGAAGTGCTGCTCCAACTCGTCAAAATGATCGAAGGTCATCTCGAGCGATCTGGCGTCGAGAATGTTCGCGAAATTGTGCGTCTGGTCGGTGATCAGATTGCTGAAAGACACGCCGATCCCAGGAATCGGCGATTCGTAGAACGCGACGAGCGCGTAGCCGAACGAGATGAACAACAGCAGCTTGGCGAAGCCGAACAGGTGGTCGCCGAGCGAGTCGTTCGACAACATGATCCGGACGCCCTGCCACACGATCAGAATGGTGGCGAAGCTGACGAACATCGAGTACCCGAATCGAAGGAACTCGGGTTCGTAGGTCGTCAGCAGGCTGGTGATCGCTTGCTGCACCGTGGCGACAATTGCGAGACGTGGTTCTGGAGGCATTCTTCGGTCCTTACGGCTGCTTCCAGCCGCGTAAATCGTTGGCCGCGCCGGCGACGAGACTGGTCCCGGCGGCACGCCCATACAGCAGCCGTCCAAGCTGCATGTTCATCGCAGCGGCTTCGGTATCGCGTGCGCGTTTGTTGTCCACGAGCAGCTGCTCAACGATGCCCGTCATGAATTGAATACGCGCTTGCTGCTGGCGTGCCCGGATCAAGCCGGCGCCGCTGATCTTGTCGAGCACGGCTGTCGAGCCTTGGGTCAGCGACGGATCGAGAGTGTCGGTTTCCAGCGCCTCGATCGCGGCGAGTTCCTTCCGGCCGTTGTAGCGAAGCTGCCCGGTTTGGTCTGTCGCGGCGATGATTGAGCTGTCCGCCACGTCCAATGTCGCCAGCTGCGCGGCTATCGCCGCCTCTGCATCGAGGCCCTCTTCACCAAAACTGGCCAGTTCCTCGCCGGGTGTTTGACGCTGCCGCGCGACTTCCTCGAAGGCCGAACCGTCCCGATCGCCGTAGTTCAGCGCGGCGTCGTACGGATTGGCGTACAGGAATTCCTCTCCAAGGAACGTGTGGATCCGCCATTTCGGTGTGTCGTCGTCCGAGATGGCGTATCGGTTCAAGTCGGCGAAGGCGCTCAGTCGTTTCGCCATGCGGTACAGCTTTTCAGCCTGCTGCGTTGTCGTGTCCAGCACCTGCTGTCTCAGCGTGGCAACGATCGCGTTCTTGATCGTCACTGCGGGATCGGTGACGACGATCTGCGCGGTCGCAAGGCCAGTGGAGAGCGCCAGGCCGACGATGGCAAGCGTCAACAATCGCTTTCTAGACATTGCGGTCCTCTCGTCTAGGGCTGACGCCAGTTGCGCAGATCATTTGCGGCGCCTCGAACAAGACCGTCCCCTGCGGCGCGGCCGTCGCGCATCCCCAACAGGCGCATGTTCATCGTCGCGGCTTCGGTATCCCGCATCCGCTTGCTGCGCGCGAGCAATTGTTCGAGGGCGTGCGACATGAGCTGATTGGTCGCCATGTCCTGACGACGCGCGAGCATCTCGCCTGCCGCTACCTTGTCGAGTACTGCCGTCATCTCGTGATAGTGACCCGTGGGATTCATGATGTCGTCTTGGAGCGCCTGCGTCGCCAGCTGCAACTGCCCGCTGTACCCGCGCACCAACGCGACTTGATGCGCACCAGTCTCCGCGATCGAATCCGTCAGTTCGATTGTGGCGTAGCTGTTTTCAATCGCGCGCCTGGCCGTCGGCGGGAGTCCGTCGAGCGCAGTACCAGGTCGTTCCAACGATCGGATGGTCTGCCGGTACAACTGTCCGCGCGCATCGCCCGAATTGAGTCCCTGGAGCCACGGCGCACCATAAGTCCAGCGCGATGGGTCGTGACTCGTGATGCCAATCGTCGGGATGCGGTACTGATCCATCCGGCCGAGGCCTTGCGACATCCGCAGGATCGTTTGGTACTGTTGCCAGAGCGTCTCGTACTCCCGCAGGGTGCGTTCCGCGATGAGCACGGTCTGCGTGAGATTGCCAGGATCAACGACGACGAGTTGGGCGCGCGCCGGCAGCGCGAGTGCCGCAACCAGGATGACCGCAAGGACCAATGACTTCATCGCGACCCCCTCACCGGCTTTGCGCCAGCAAGGCTGGCGTGCCGGTACTCCGCGTTTGGTAGGCAGGCAATTCGAGGTCACTCGTGAGGTAAATCTTCACGCGGTGGCCTTCGCGAATCGTGATCGTCGGCATCCGGTTCAGATACCGATTCATCGTCTGCGCCGTCGCTTGTGCCGTCGCGTCACCGACACCACCGGCAATGACCACGGTATTGCCGCCGCCGCGGCTGAACGCCGCGGTGCCGAGGTACTGCGCGAAGCCCGTGATAAGACCGACTGCAGCGGATGCGCCGAACGTCGACTTGTAGTGCTGGTTCACCTGATCCTGCAGGCCTGCATCGCCGATGTCGTTCAGACCCATGAACTGATCGAGTCTTTGAGTGCTCCCGTCTGGCAGGACCAACCGATTGAAAGCGACGGCCAGCCGCGTCTCACCAAACGTTTGAACTGGTCTTGTTTCTCCGAGGACGCGCGACCCGGCCGGAATCACCACGTATTGGCCGTCGTGCGAGTAGATCGGGTTCGTCACCAGGCAATTCACCGGCGCAGCGACACTGCCGTCGAGCCGATTCGTGAGGACCGTATCGATCATCGTGCCTTCGAGAAGCCGATGCGTCGGGCCCGTTGACGTGATCGGCCCAGTCGACGCCGGCCGAAGCTTCGATGTCGCGGCTGCCGGCGTTAATGTCGACGCCCCATTCGGAGCGCCAGTTGTCGTACTCGCCGTCGCCGCTGGTACCGGCCCGGGTGTGTAGCGCGTCGTGGCACGCACGACCGCGTCGGCGACGTCGTCAATGTTCGGCGGTGCGGCTGGTGCGTCCGGGGGAGCGCCCGCGCGCAAGGTCCGAGACGGTGCGTTGGGATCCGTGATCAGGCGCTGCCCATCAGGGCGGCGACTCATGACGACGTTGCTCGCGAAGAGGCTTTCGTAGTCCCGCCGGCGACGTTCTTCGACAATGGGATCCGGTGATGCCGGCGATACGGACGAGTCGTCGTACGTGGGATGCGGCATCGCAACCGGTTGCTGCTGCGCGGCGAGCGCCTGTTGACGCGCGCGCTCGTCGAGCAGGCGGAGTCGGTCCTGATAATCCCGCAGCCGCTCAGGACTGGGTGCGGCCTCGGCCGTTACGGGTGCTGCCGCAGGCGGTCGCGCCGCCGGTGCGGGATGACCCGCGAACACGATGATCCCGAGGATACCGACCGCGAGGCCCGCCATGATCCACGTTTGGGTACCGCGTGGAATCACGCCGCGCGGCGCGGTCCGCTGATCGATCACTGGCGCTGCGCCGGGAACTGCATCGCCCATGACTACCGCCCCTGCTGGAACGAGAATTTGTCTTTCCCAAGCGCGAGGTACCCACGGTCGATCACCTTCGGCACGACATACGTGCCGCTCTGCACTTGGAAGTTGACGAGCGCCGGCTGGCCATCTTTGACTTCATAAAGCGCCGGGAGTTCCTTCGCATCGGTCTTGATGTAGGTGAACTGCCCGTCGTTCCAGATCGAACGCACGTAGAACGGCCTGTCGTACTTGGGCGTCCCGTAAACGAACTGAAGCGCTGCTGGATATTGCTGCTTGAAGGTTGCGACCTCTTCGTCCGTACGGTGCTGAACCTTCTCGATCGTGGCGCGCGCCTCGGTCAGCTCGGCTTCCAGGGCGTTCACCTGTGTCGCCGATACGTACTTCGGTTTGGCTCGCTGAGCATTCGGATCCGCCGTCACATACACCTTCAGATCCGGCTGCGGCGTCTTGCCTTCCGTCAGAAGAAACGAGTAGACGGTGCCTCTGGACGTGACGAGATTCAGGTTGGTTGCTGCGCCTTCCTTGGCCGGCTTGATGTGCGCGATGTTCTGGGCTGCTGAGATCACCCAGAAATCGCGATCGCCACACACGACGTCGAGGATTTCTTCGTCCTCCGGCAGAATCACCATCGTCGTGTAGCGAATCCGCGTATGCAGTTGAATGAGGTTCCGATCCGAGGCGGAGACCTCACGAATACCCGTCGACTGTGCGGCGAGCGGAATAATCCCAAGGGATGCGAACGTTAACGTTGCGACGAGGATTCGAGCACGCATGGCAACAGCACCTCCATCAAGCCGAGGCGGCCAGACGATCCAGCCCTTCCTCGAAACCGTGTTCACGGAACATCGCCGCGACGCGCTCGTTGTCGATCGGCGTGTTCGTGTAGAGCCAGTACGACCGTGGGTCGACCGTGAGATTCAGGACCTTCCCGAGCCCCGGTCGCTTCAGCAGCAGTTGTCGACGCGGAATCAGCTCCGTCAACAGATCGAGTTCCATTGGATTCAGATGGAACAGGTCGGTGTATTGCGCGCGATCGAGCGACGGATTTGCGAGGAGGAGTTTCGTCGGACAACTCTCGATGACCGTCCGCAGGAGGGCCGCAGACGCAAAGTCGTCGATCGACTGCGTCGCGAGAAGCATGGCCGCGTTCCGCTTCCGCCAGGTCTTGAGCGCCTCCTGCACGTAAGCCCTGAGTCGGTCGTGCTGAATGAACCGCCAGGCTTCGTCCATGACGCAGACCGTGAGCTGTCCGGCGGATGCCGAAGTCGTCAGTTGGTCGCTTACGCGATGCAGGACATAGAACAGCAGCGGTTCGAGGACCGCGGGATACGCCCGCGCGTCCTCGAAGTCGAAGACTTGAAAGCGTTGCAGCGTCAACGTGTCCTCGACGTGATCGAACAGATCCGCATACCGGCCGCCTTCCACCCATTTGCTGAGACGAGCGGAGAGCGCGCGCGGCAGTAGGTTCGCAAGCGTAAACAGACGGCGCTGAGTTACGTCGAGCACGTACAGGTTTTCAATCGCGTCGTAGAGTTCGCGGTCCTCGCCGTCGGACAGACGATAGGCATCTGTCCCTTCGAGGAGCACGCGAACGAACGCATGGAGAAAATGCAGGTTCTCGGCGGTCGGTTCGAGCGCGAACGGGTTGATCGTGACGTCACGCTGGCGCAGACCGACCTCGACGTAGCTGCCGCGGAACAGCGTCGCAAGCTTCCTGTAGCTGTGACCGAGGTCGAAGATGATGGTGCGGGGTGCGTACTGCTCCGCCTGCGTCACGAGGAAATTGAGCAAGAAGCTCTTGCCGCTGCCGGTCGCGCCCAGGACGACGGTATGGCCAACGTCTTCGACGTGGAGGTTGAAGAAGAATGGCGTCTGATGGCGTGTCTCGAAGACGGCTAAGGCGTCTCGTTTCAAATGCGGGCTCACGCGTTCACCGGTATCGAGGGTGAAGAGGAAGCTGAGATCCGCGTAATTCGTCTCGAGGAGTGCCAGCCGACGGAGGTTGTGGGCGCTGTTTCCTGGAACAACAGCGAGCCATGCGTTTAACAGGTTGTACGTCTCCTCGACGAACGTGCCGTCGTGGGTGCCCATCACCTTGATGGCTTCGGCTGCCGCCCGCTCCAGCGCGCGGGCATCGCGGTCGAACAGGATCAGCGATAGAGAGCATTCGCCGAAGAAATGGCCGTCCACCTCGATCTCGGTGAGTGCGTCGCCGAGCTGCTTCACCGTAGCGCCTGCACTCTCGTCGACCAGCATCTCCTCGGGTCGGGTTTCCGAGGAGACGTAGTTGATCATCGAGACGCGCTTGTTGAAGAAGTGCCGCCGGCGCGTCTGGATGTCCCTGCGCATGCGGTCGCTCGCAATGCGCTGCCATTCAAGGCAGGCGATGAATTCGCTTGGCACCGTGTACAGCTGCTCGAGCAGATGCGCGAACGTTCCGGCGGGCGGTTCTTTCATCGTGAGCGCCTTCACCCGAACGCCGCCGACCTCGAGGTGGTCCCGATGGCACTCGACGGACGCATCCGCGACGAAGTAGTCGATGTGCGTGTCGTACTTCAGTGTCGGGGCGCTGATTGTGTGGTTGTAGTTGACGAGCCGACGGAAGAATCGGAAGGCGTCGGCCTTGTTGACCCGCGTTGGGCGCAGACTGTCAGCAAGGAGCACTTCAAACGCAGCGGCCTTGTGATGGAGTTGTGCGATCGCACGGTCGAGATCGTTCTCGAACACTTGTAGGGTCGTCGCTGTGGAGAGCCAGTCACGCAGCGCTCGTCGTGGATTGCGCAGCATCCCGCGAAGACGCGTGCTCGTGCCGTGTGCCGAACCGTCGCCCTCGTACAGCAGGACCAGGTAGAGCTCCGTCTCGTACAGGTCGTTTCGCCGTTCATTCAGGTACGAGGTTCGGCGCCGCATGGCGTCACTGGCGACGGGCTGATCGCACTGGGCTGCCTCGAACGGCTCGACGCGACGCTTGCACAGATACTGGTAGACCCGACAGTGCTCATCGAGCACGCGGAGCGCCGCTTCGAAGCGATGCACGATGTCACGGCGGCCGTCCAGATCGAGACACTCGTAGTCGATACCCTTCAAGCGGAAGACAACGCCGACGTGTCCAGCCTTCGTCAGGAACGTGTGGTCGTCGACAAATCCCCACAGCGCGAGCAGGCTATTCACGCTGCCGGCGTCCTGGTAGTCGCGGAGGATTCGGCCGATTCTCAACACGAGCGCACCTCGACTTCGAATCGTGTGTGCTTGATTGCGTCGTATCGAGACCGGAACCGCGCGGAGGAGAGAAGGATCCGGAGCATTTGCGGGTCATGTCGCGTGGCCCACAACGCGAAGACGTACAACGCTGCGAACATCAACAGCCCGGCGAGGAACGAGTAGAACAGGTTGAAGGTCGCCGCGCCCATCATCAGCGCGAGGAAGAAGAGTCGGCGATCGACCCCGCAGACCGTCAGCGGACGATGGAGCGCCTTGTAGACCGGACGGTACGTCGGGCGTTGATGCATGCCCGAACCCTCTTGCAGAAAACGAGTTCTTGCCTACGTTCAGAACACGATGTTCAGAACAACCACGCGAGGAACTGACCGGCGAACAGCGCGAGGCCTCCACCGAAGACGATTCCCGAAATCTGTCGTTTGGCGCCGCCCTCACCGAACATGAACATCAGTCCGCCGATGACGATGGCGACGAGTGCCAGGGACCGAGCGAGCGGTCCGGTAAACGTGAGCGCGAGGTTGTTTGCGGCGCGCTCCCAAGGAGCCTGCGCAAACACGACCGCCGGCAGTAGCAGCATGGCGGATGTCGCGATGCCGATGCGCCGGATGAGTGGAACTATTCTGCCGACCATTGCGGACCTCCTGCAGCAGGTATGACCTGTGCTACCATACAAGCATCTGTATGACAGCAGCAGCAAAATCAGATCCAGATCCGAACCTTGCGGTCGAACTGGCGAGGGCGCTCGGCGCTCGCCGGAGCGCCCGACTTCGAGCCGTCGTTCGCCACACGGGTCTTCCGCCGGAGGTCCTGCTCGATCTCGCGCTGGAACTCCTTGATATTGCGAGCCGAAAGCTCTCTCCTCCTCCGATAAAGAGGACCGCGGTTGGACTCGGCGCGGCGAGGTGGCGAAACGTCAGCGCAAAGGAACGGAGCGAGGTACTACGTCGCGCTGTCCAAGCGAGGTGGGCCAAACAGCGTCAGCGCGACTCGAAATAGGGGTCGCCAAGAGTGCAATCCTTTCGGACAGATCAAGGTCGTTTCTTACACTGTCCTACATTGTCTTACAAGCTTACGTATTGAGTAATGGCGCAAGGCGCACGTCAAGCGAAGTCGTCGCCGCGCGACGCAACGGTGCGCCCTGAAGGCAGGCGGTTAGCGATTATTCGGGGATGGTGCGGAAGGACTTCCACGCGAAACCCCGAACTTAGCGGTTCCCACGCGGTCGACTCCGGGGGCAAGAAAAGTACCGGCCTACTCCTGCAAAATCACTCCGAGAAATCACATGCGGCGTTCAACACAGGAATCGGCGGGCGTGTAATATCTCCAAACGTCACTGCAGAAATTACGCGGCCTCACACAATGGATGTGTGGGCTGTGGCGAAGCGGCGCGTAACGGGTAGCGCGTGCCCCGAGTCGACCCGCCTCGACTATAGGCGAACGATGTTGAAGAGGTGGCCGCTATCTGATAGAAGAACGCTCGCATAAGGAGCCACATGCCCAAGAATGTGAGTGGGTCTCAGTGCTGAGAAGTTGCGCGAGCTCGCGCGTGCGGGCGCAGAGGCAACGCTAAAGAACCTACGCGCCGAGATCATCGCGATCGAGAGAACGTTTCCAGAACTCAGGCTGGCGCGAACCGAACGGGCTGTTCGTCAGAGCGTGAACCAAGCAGTGAAGCGGACGCGTCGGATGTCGACTGCCGCTCGCAAGGCCGTTTCCCAGCGAATGAAACGGTACTGGGCTGAGCGGCGAAAGGCAAAGGCAAGAACCACGTAGTGATCGCGCTGGGGCGGTGTTGCCATTGTCTGTAAGGGCCATGCGGGCGGTCGACCCCGCCGGTCCCGGCCATCCAGTCGCGCGCGAATGGCGATCGCAGGATGCCGATCCGTCGCATGCACGCACACCGAGCGTAGACTCCTTTCGTCGGGCCTCTGTAAACGACCGCACGCAGCATCGCCGATGTTGACATCGGCACGGCTAGAACCGCGCTGAACATGTCGAACACGCTCGATGTATTCCACGAAGGCGAAGATCTGCATCAGAGGATCGCTGCGTTTCACGGCCGCTTGGTAGCAGACCCGCACCATCGCTACCGCTCGTGGGAGTACTGCTACCGATTCTTCAGATCGAGAACGCGACAGGCGCTCATCGCGGAGAAAAATATCGCTGCGCTGCAACTTGGCTTCTATTTGGCTAGCTGGGGAATGTATCGCGGCAGAAGAAAACTCGAGCCGAGCGCACATACACGGTTCATGAAGGGGTCGTCGAGCGGCTCGCGTCACCTCAGTTCGCCTAGCTTACAGGCAGGGACGCCGAGTAACGAGGCGTTGCCTCGCACCGCTGAGTGAGCGCCACGGAAATGCTTCCTCAATCCGGCAACTCGGGCTCACCTCCTGCTTTGCGTGCCGCCGCTTCGTAGCCGATCTGCCAGAAATACATGTCGGCCAGTTTCATGAGCGGATAGTGCATGCCTCCCACGGTCTGGATCTCCGCTTGGTCGCTGCGCAACTGGGAACCGTGATCGATGCAGAACTGAAGAATTCTCTCCACGAACCGGCCATTGAGGTACGAGTACTGGCGTCCTGACTGCTTGAAGCCATCGATGAAGAAGCGGTCGCATGCGGGTAAGCAGCCAAGAGTGCCGAGGATCACCTTCGTTGCAAGCGTATCTGTTGCGACGCCGAACGGCGCATACGCCTCCTTGACTGCGGCTACGGCTGCAAGGATTGGTTCAACGAGCCGCACATCAGATGCGTCCGAGCCGACGTCTTTTTCCCACAGGCCTGGAATTCGAACAAGTCGCACTCTGAGGCGCATCGTCGAACCGATAACAGGAACTCGTCTCGGCTAAGACCGGCCTTCGGCACCCACGCTTCACCAACGAGCCGACCCTTGACGTCAATCCTGAACCCGACGTTCTGCAACCCGCGATTGCGGCGCCACGCTCTAAGCGGCACGTCCGGCACTGAAGCAACTGCGGACGGCCGGACAACAATGCTCATGAGCTCGTACGTGTCTGGAGTCTCCCGAATTTCAACTCGCTGACGCCGGTCCCCCGCGATAACAAGCACTCCGCTGTCCCCGTCGACGGAGATCCGTTCCGCGCCTCGACAAAATGCTCGCCAATCAGACAAGGCCGACTCCTTCGCTTTTCAGGTCAGCCTCGAAGAGCTCCAAGGACTGATCTAGGGCCGGCAAGTGGATCTGCTCGAGCGCATCGGCGTCCGCAGCGACCCGTCGCAAGAGCGTTCCCACACGCGACAGGTCGAATTCTGGCGCTGCCAGGAGAACATCCTCTTCGACGGTCAGATCATAGGAACCTTCATCCCGGCCGACGATGGCACCGACTCTGACCGCGTGGGCTCGCGTGCTCTCTTCAACGGCCTCCATCGTCGCGCCAGGATCCACCAAGCCGACCGGGCTTATGCAGCGGACAGCGAGTCGGCCCTCATCCGACTTCAGCAGGAGAGCAAAAGGCTGGATCCGTCCGCTTGTGAGCTTGACGGTACCGAGCAGCGTTCCGTTTTGAAGAGACGGTTCCCAATCAATGGTTAGTCCTGCGTAGTCTCCGCCTCTGAGCTGCTCAAATCGAGCCAGAACGGCAGCGGCCAATCCTGCATCAGCGACGAGCGCCAACCGCTTCCCTTGAAGCGCCCACGCCGGAATCGGAAAAGCACTCCTTAAACGGCCGCGAATTGGCTCTGTCGTTCGACCACCCTCAATCATCTCCCTGGTCACGTCCACGCGACGGTGGTCGCCCTTCGGCACCGAGAGCCCTTCGTGCATCAAACGCAAGAACGTGTTCATTCGCTCGAGGACCCGCTGGACCTGAAGCACTTCGACTGTGTCCTCCAGATGCGGGTAGTACACCTGAAGTAGGTCAGAACCTTCTGGAACCGCCGCCATCCCAGATAGCCGACGGTCAGATTGAGACCGAACGCGATCGATCCGTCCGATGCGCTGCTCCATGGACGATGGCGTCCAAGCGATTCCGTAGTGGTGCACTGCTGAACAGAACGTGTGCAGGTCTTCGCCTTCTTGCAGAAGGTCCGTGCTGACGAGGACGAATGGATACCCTGGCATTCGAAATTGCTGCACGAGCGTCTTGTTCACCTGGCCAGACATTCCACCGACCGGCTGTTGTTGTCGCAGA
>Ga0070741_10019705_pt1 | contig 10741 bp, 8 predicted proteins | sample Coa_R1_4_FD_66440 | JGI IMG/M metagenome (GOLD analysis project Ga0070741, IMG submission 66440) | Surface soil microbial communities from Centralia Pennsylvania, which are recovering from an underground coalmine fire - Coalmine... | ecosystem: Environmental > Terrestrial > Soil > Unclassified ... | reverse complement strand
TACATGGTCAATGGTTGTCTCGCGCGCGGGTGTTCTCACTGAGGTGAGCAATGCTGGACAGTCTAGAGAGGCCGCTCGTGCGAGGTCGCTCTGCGCATCGGCTAGATTTCCGACGTGTACGAGCAGAACGCCGGCGCGGACGAGGCTGCGCCGAGCCCCTTGGCAATCACCAAGGCGTGCATAAGTGTCCATCGCCGCCGACTGTGAGCGCTCGCTCGCGCTGAAGAGCCCAACGATTCCCTGCACCCGTCCGAGATTGTTCCAGATGTCGGCAACCAGTTTGGGGTCGCGCTCGGCAGGCAGCCGCCGCAGAGCGTCGGCGTAGACCGACAGTGCGAACGAGTAGTCTTTGCTCTGCTCCGCGAGCTGAGCAAGATTCTGACTTGCGATGGCATAGCAATCCCAATCGCCCAGGCTCCGGCAGCTCGCCGCCGCCGCCGCGAAGGCCGCGCGCGAGGTTTCCAGATCATTCAGCAGATAGTCCAGAAACCCAGTGAGGATTTGAATGCGGGGCAACTCCCTCGCCCCGTATCGATCCGCGGCCTCGTGACGGCGGGCTACTGCCAACCAACGGCCAGCCTCTGGCGCAATGACTGCCGGGTCGCTGCCCGGCATGTCCATGAGCGCTTTGGCCACGAGCTCGGCGAGCTCACCCACCAGGGCAGGCTGTGCAGCCTCGCGATAACCGGCCAGTGCTTCGCCGGCAAGCGCGTAGGCATCCCTTTTCCGGTCGAAGCGCAGGTAAGCGAGCTCTGCCATGGCGTGGCGCGCCCTGGCAGCCGAAAAGTGCAAGCCGAGGCGGTCGAGCTCGCGCGCTGCGCTGCCATAGCGACCAAAGGCTGTATCCCAGTCACTTGCGTGTGTGGCGCGCCCGGCCGCGGCGAAGTCGGTCTCAGCTCGAATGCGAGCGGTGTCGGAGGGAGCGATGAGATCGGCGGACACGCAGGCCGCACCTTGTACATCCCCAGAATCCTCTGCGCGCACTTGCAGGGTGACGCGCTCGCCGCTCTTGACGCTGGCGGTGAGGACAGTCGTACCGAGCCGCTCGATGGGCGAAGCCGAAGCGTTCGCCGTGTCGCTCAAGGAGCTGACGGTTGAAATACCACGCTCCGTCACCTCGACGCGCAGCGTCCCCTCAGCCGGCGCAATGAGCTGCAAAGCCAGGGCATGGGCACTGTCGATAGCTCGACAGCCACTCGGCAACACAGGTCGCAGCGGCGAGGCGGCCAAAGCAGGCATGCAGGTGTACAGCAATAGGCAGGAAAGGGTGGGTGCAACAAGCCACCACCTTCCACCGCCGGCCGGCCTCCGTGAGCACCAGCGCTTCCTCGGGCTCACTCCTGCGGCTCCCCCGGCGTATTCGGCTATGCTTCCGTGCATACCGCTCATGCTTTCGAGGGGAACACCATGGCGAACAAGAATATCGTGTCTGTCCTGCAGGAGGAGCGTTCATTTGCGCCCTCGGCCGAATTTACGCAGCGGGCCCGGCTGAAACCTGCTGACGTGGAGGCGCTCAGAGAGCATGCGGCTCGCGATCACACCGGGTTCTGGGCGGAAATGGCCCGCAGCGAGCTGCATTGGCAGACCCCTTTCACCGTGACGCTGGATGACTCGGCTGCCCCAAACTATCGATGGTTCACCGACGGGCGGCTTAACGCCTCTTACAACTGCCTCGATGCGCACCTCGCGGAGCGTGGTGAGAAGACGGCGTTGATTTTCGAAGGTGAGCCAGGCGATGTACGTCGCCTGACCTACCGCGAGCTGCACGAGCAGGTCTGTCGCTTCGCCAACGTGCTCAAGAGCCAGGGTGTGAACAGCGGTGATCGGGTGATCATCTACATGCCCCTCATCCCGGAGGCTGTCATCGCGATGCACGGGTGCAATCGCATTGGCGCGATCCATTCGGTGGTGTTTGGGGGCTTCTCGGCCATTGCCCTGAAGGAGCGCATCGAGGACACCGGCGCGAAGCTCGTGATCACCGCTGATGGCGGATGGCGAGCTGGCAATGTCATCGAGCTGAAAGCCGCGACCGATAAGGCGCTCGCGAGCGGCTGTCCCAGCGTGAAGCGGGTAATCGTCTATCGGCGCACGGACAAGCCTGTGCCCATGGATGAGCGGCGTGATCTGTGGTGGCACGACCTCGTCGGCGAAGCATCTCCCTATTGCGAGCCCGAGTGGGTCGAGGCCGAGCACCCGCTGTTCCTGCTCTATACGTCAGGGTCCACGGGCAAACCGAAAGGCATTCAGCATGCGACGGGCGGCTATCTGCTGGGCGCGAAGCTGACGTCGCAATGGGTCTTTGACCTGCGCGAGGACGATGTTTTCTGGTGCACGGCTGATGTTGGTTGGATCACCGGACATAGCTATGTCGCGTACGGGCCGCTGGCGGCCGGTGCTACGGTAGTTTTATATGAAGGGGGCCCGGTCTATCCGGACGGCGGGCGGTTCTGGAAGATCTGTCAGGATCATGGTGTCTCGATTTTCTACACCGCGCCCACCGCGATCCGTGCCCTCATGAAGCTCGGCGACGAGTTGCCAGCGAAATACGACCTCTCGCGCCTGCGGCTGCTCGGCAGCGTCGGTGAACCGATCAACCCCGAAGCCTGGATCTGGTATCACAAGGTCATCGGTCACGAGCGCTGCCCGATCGTCGATACCTGGTGGCAGACCGAGACCGGCGCGATTCTGATCTCGCCCCTTCCCGGGATCACCGCCACGAAGCCGGGCTCGTGCACCCAACCGCTGCCGGGGATCGATGTTGATATCGTCGACGATCACGGCAAAGCGGTGACGCGCGCGGATGCGGGTGGTTACCTGGTCGTGAAGAAACCATGGCCCTCGATGCTGCGCACGATCTGGCGCAACAACGACCGCTACCTCGCCGCCTATTGGGAGAAATTCAACAACCGCTACTACGTCGCCGGCGACAGCGCGCATCGCGACAAGGACGGTTACTACTGGATCATGGGGCGCATCGACGATGTGCTCAACGTGGCCGGACATCGACTCGGCACCATGGAGGTCGAGTCGGCGCTGGTGGCCCACCCGCGCGTTGCGGAAGCCGCGGTTGTCGGCAAGCCGCACGAGATCAAGGGCGAGTCGGTATTCGCTTTCGTCGTGTGTCGCGGGATGCGGCCCACGGGAGATACGGGCGCGTTCGTGAAGGAGCTGCGCGACTGGGTTGCCGAGCAGCTCGGTGCCATCGCCAAGCCGGACGACATTCGTTTCGCAGACAACCTGCCCAAGACGCGCTCCGGCAAGATCATGCGGCGCCTGTTGAAGGCTCTCGCCCGCGGTGAGGAGATCACGCAGGATATTTCGACCCTGGAGAACCCTGCGATTCTGGATCAACTGCGAGGGGTCGATGCGGACGGCGCACAGACGAATGCTCCAGCGGTTGCTTCGCCAAAGGCAACAGGCGAGGAGAAACGCGCGCGCCGCGGCGGGAGCGGCGCGCCTACGGTTGCTGCGGAGACGGGCAGCGGGAAGGCGAGCCCTGCGAAGGCGACTACGAAGGCCGGCACCGCGAGAGCCGGCGTTGCGAATGCGGTCACTACGAAGCCGGGCACCGCGAAGGCGGGCGCTGCGAATGCGGTCACTACGAAGCCGGACTCCGCGAAGGCGGCGTCTGCGAACGCGGTCACTACGAAGACAGGCACCGCAAAGGCGGGGTCTGCGAATGCGGTCACTACGAAGCCGGGCACCGCGAAGGCGCATGCCGCGAACGCGGTCACTACGAAGGGGGGCGGTGCGAAGGCGGGCACCACGAGAGCCGGCGCTGCGAACGCGGTCACTACGAAGACAGGCACCACGAAGGTGGGGTCTGTGAAAGCCGGCACTACGAAGCCGGGCACTGCGCGCAGCGGTACGGCTGTTGCGAAGAGCCCTGTGCGCAAGGGCGCTGCCGCCGCCGCGAAGAGCCGCCGTCCAGTGGCGGCCAGTACGAATCCGATCCGCGCTGGAGCGGCCAGGAAAGCCGCGGGCAAGTCGGCCGGTCGCACCTCGGGGCGCGCCTCTTCCGGTCAGGCCTCACCGGCGCGTGGCACAACCAGCCGAGCCGCATCCGGGCGTGCCTCCGCAGCGAGCAAAACCAACAGCACGCGCGCCCAGCCCGCCAAACGAGCGGCGGCTCGGATGACCACTCCCAGCAAGTCGAAAATCGCGGCAAAGCGTGCAACAAAGCGGCCTTTGGCGCGTCGGCGAGGTTAACGCGGAATATCGAAGCATTCTGGCCAATTATTCCCTCTAGTGTCGGTGCACACTCGTGTCCTAGCATGACTCCCGCCAGGTCACGACGCATCCAGACACCGGAGGGAATCATGGCTCGGAAGGAAAGAGATAGGAGTGAGGCAGGAGAAGGCGGCGTTCGCAATTCCAGAAATCTCGCGGTCGCCTACCTCAATGTGTTGATCGACGACGCGGATCAGGAGGAGTTGACCGCGGCGCTCGGCCGTATTGCACGCGTGTCAGGCGGGCCGAGACTGGTCGAGAAGGTGGAGCTCAATGCATCGAGTCTCTATCGCACCCTGTGTCGGCGTGGCAATCCGGAGCTCAAGACAGTGGCCGCCCTGCTCAAGGCCATGGGCATCCGTTTGGCACTGCAACCTGTGGTCGATACCAAGCCAATCCAACTTCTACGCGCGCGCCGCGAGATGAAGCTCGAGATGGAACGAGCCTGTTTGTAGGGGCCAGGCGACGCTGAAGGTGAAGGTGCGTCGATAGGCATGGAACTTGCGTAACCTACGGTGAACCACACGCGAAAGAGGCGGTCATGGGCGAGGTCATACATGTCGCGTTCGGGACGGAGCGTGAGTGGGAGCAGACCCACGCGAAGACCGTCGATGGGTTGGTCGCGATCGGAACTCTGTTCGGTGACGATGAGGCGTTGATGCGTGCGAAAGCGGATTGCGTCTACCACATCCTCCGGCAGATCGTCGAAGAAGTTCCGTCGGTGCAGATCACGACGAAGATGCCCGAAAATCTGTCCGCCGAGCAGCTCGACTTGTTGACTGGGGCGATCAAGGAGGCGGCACTCAAGGGGATCGAGATCGCCATGACGCACTCGGTGCAGGTGCTGATGAGCTCGATTTACGACTTGTGCACCTCCAAGCTGCACGCGCGGCCTTCTTGATTGGCGCGAAGTCGCCTTGCGGCGCTTCGCGCGGACATTACTCCGTTGGCAGCGGGCAAAGAGCGCGGTCTTTGCCCGCTGCGTTGACTGGCGTTCTCCGCGGCGCTTTGTCCCGCGTCGCGCCGTTGGCGCTTCTTGGGATTCCCTCCACTGCGTTTCGGTCACGCTTCGGTCGCCCCACGTCGCGCCGTTGGCGCTTCTTGGGATTCCCTACGCTGCGCTTCGGTCGCGCGGACATCACTCGTTGGTGGCCCGGCAAAAGGGCGGTCTTTGCCGGCTTCGCGGACTGACGCCTACTGAGCGGCGACGAGTCGCACGCTGTAGGAGACCGTGACGTCATTGCCGACCCACTCGGTCGACTTCCAATCCCCCTGGCCAACCCCGAAATCGAGCCGGTGCACGGTAGTCTTGCCTGTCAGATAACTCACCGCATGTCCCTGCTCGTTCACACTCCGCAAGGTGAACGGGACATGTTGGTCACGAGTGACTCCACGCAGCGTGAGTTGGCCGACGGCATCGAAGCCGGCCGCGGTCTTGGTGATCTGTGTGGCCACGAAATGCGCTTGCGGGAATTTCGCGGTCGCAAATAGATCGGGCCCGCGGAGCGTGTCATCCCGCTCCTTGTCACCGGTATCCATCGATCCCATCTCGACGGTGACCTCCAGGCGGGTGACAGCGGATCCATCCGTCGCGGCATCCAAGGTCACCGGGAACCGGGTGAACTTCCCCTCGTTCTGCGCGCCTGCCTGCACGAACGAGAATTTCAATGAGCTCTTGGCCGGATCGATCGCGAAATGCCTGACGGTCGGCGCGGAATCGGCGAGAGCGCCGGTCGTGAGCAGGACGCCTGCCACGAGAGCGGCAGCTCGTGTGAGTTCGGTCATTGAGCCTCCAATAGCGTCAAGGATTGCGCATGAAAGGCAGCATCCGTCGCAGGACGTCGTCCTTCAGCATGAAATGATGCTTGAGAGCGGCTAGCACGTGTAGTGCCACTACGACATAGAGCACCCAGACCAGCGCCTCGTGCGTCTCGAGGAAGGCATCGTAGAGCGCTTTGTTCTTGGGAACGAGATCCGGTAGTTGAATGAACCCGAACCAGCTTACCGGGAACCCACGTGCGGAGGACATCATCCATCCCGTGAGGGGCAATGCGAATAGCACGATATAGAGACCCGCATGCGTGAGACTCGCGAGCACACGCTCGTACGGCTTGAGAGTGTCGGGTAGGGTTGGTGTTGGATTCGCCCAGCGCCACAGGAGCCGCAACACCACCAGCCCCAGGATGGTGATGCCTACGGACTTATGTCTCGCGAGCATCGCGAGCTTCTTCATTCCCAACGGCAGGTCATCGGCGATGGTCGCCAAGGTGACCTGCACGATGAGCAGCGCGACGATCAGCCAATGAAAGAATTGCGAGACCGCGCCCCAGCGAATGGTGGTGTTTCGGATGGCCATATGTCTAAGCTTAAGCGCGTGAGCATCAGTTGCAAGCGGTCGTTGTGGATACCGATCCTACTCTCGGTCGCTCTATTCCCGTTTCTGACGGGCTGCCCGACGGGGCCCGGCGCTTCTCCATCGGTAACGACGCCGCGGCGGGTACCTGGCCAGCCTCCGCCCGGGCCTGCCCGGGAAGGACGGCCCTATGATGTCGTGGCGCACGCCTCGTTGCTGACCGTTCTGGTGTTTCGCGGCGGCCCGTTGGCGAAGGCTGGTCATAACCATGTGATTGCCTCCCACGGCCTGCACGGTACCCTTTATGTGCCCGCGGACCTCGCGCGTACGACCTTTGAGGTCGCTTTCCCTGTCGCGGACCTGACCGTCGATGAGGCATCGTTGCGAGCGAAGGAGAACGAAGCGGACTTTCCGCCGGACGTGTCGGACTCGGCGAAGGAGGGCACGCGCAAAAACATGCTGGGCAGTGCGTTGCTCGATGCGGAGCACTATCCGGAAGTCGAGCTGCGATCAGAGAGTGTCGAGGCTGCCCCGGCTCTGGGAACTGAGTGGCGCGCCCGAGTGCAGGTCAGCGTGCGCGGTCGCGCGAGCACCGTTGTCGTGCCACTGCACTACGAGCAGCACGCGGACGAAATCGTCATCGCCGGCGATTTCCCACTCAAGCAAACTGACCTCGGCCTCACACCCTTCAGCGCGCTCCTGGGCGCGCTGCAGGTGGTTGATGAGATGAGGGTGCGCTTTCGCATCGTCGCGCGTGCTGCGCCGACACGCGCTGGGAGCCTATCGGACCCAGGGCCGCGCCCTGGCGAGAGTGCGACTCACGGTCCGCCCAGGGCCGCGCCTACTTGACGCCAAGCTCCGCTAACAGCTCGTTCGCCTTGTAGACCTTGCGCAGTCCCTCCAGCATGATCGCCGGATGCACCGCCACGGAGCGGTTCAACTCCGGATCGAACCAATACGCGCCGGCGATCGAATGGATGTTGCCATCGAACATCAGCCCGACCAGCCTGCCTTGCGCATCCAACAGCGGGCTGCCGGAGTTGCCGCCCACGATGTCGTTGTTGGTGGAGAGGTCGAATTTCGTTTGCAGGTCGAGCTGCGGTTTGGCGGCGAGCCAGCTGGCGGGGACCTTGAAGGGCTCCTGACCGGTCGCGCGCTCGAACAGTCGGGAAAGATAGGTAAACGGCTCGACCTCGTGATCGCCTTCCTTCCATCCCTGCACGGTGCCGAAATTCAGGCGCAACGTAAAGGTGGCATCGGGCGGCACACTCGTGCCCTGGATACGGAAGCGCGCCGCGGCGATTTGCTCCGCAGCGGCATCGATGGGCGCCTCGACCTCGTCCTCATAACGTTTGCGAATCTCGCGAGCCGTTGGATCGACGGCTCGGGCGAGCTCGATCATCGGATCTTGTGAGGCCTCCACAGCCTGCATGCCGCCGCTCCACAGACGCATGCGCTCTTGCGGGTCCTTGAGTTTGGAGCCGGAGATGACACGAGCGGCGAGGCTATCTGGGGAGTCCTTGGACAACAGTCGACGCACCATGACGTCATCCGGCCCCAGCCACTCGCGCATGCGCTCCAAAGAGAAGGACAGCGTCAGATTCTCCAGCTCGGGGTATACAGGAATCGGTGCTTTGAGCTGTTGCTCGAGGCGCGGCAATGCCGTGTCCCTGTATTCGCGCAGGCGGTCCGCGTTGGGCTTCTGTCGCTCACGAGCACCGCGCAAGATCACGCGTGCGTACCCAAACAACTTGCTGTTGAAACCCGCGCCCGCCTCCAGGAAGGTGTAGGGCAGGGACAGCTCGCGCTCGGTCTTCTGCGCTTGCGCGATCGCATCCCAGGGATCGGATGTCATACCAGCCGCACGGGCCTTTGCGCGCAGCTCCGACTCCGCCTCCCGCTTCGTTTGCAGCAGGCGCTCATCCAGCAGCGCATCGAGCAGCTTGCGGCGCACCTTGAGCGAATTCTCCAGGTAGAGAAGGGGATTCTCGACGATTCGATGCGCTTCCGGGCTCGACTTGCCGTATTCGATGTATCGGCCGCGCAGCTCGGAAGCACGTAGCAGCCACTTCGGGAGCATGTCGTCCCGTAGCTCCTCGAGTTGCGCCACGGTGAGGAGTCGGTCGGTCGAGCCGGGATGTCCCGATACAAACACCAGCTCGCCGGGTTTCGGGCCCTCGGGGCGGATCTGCAGATATGAGGCGACCGTGGCGGGCTTGCCGTGGGAGTCGTATGCACGCAGCAAGGCCATGTCCAGACACCAGCGTGGAAACTGGAAGTTGTCCGGGTCCCCGCCGAAGGCGGCAATGCCTTCTTCGGGCGCGAACACCACGCGCAGGTCCTGGTAGCGATGATATTCGTACAGCCAGTATTGGCCACCCTGATAAAGGGTTACGGACTCACATTTGAGGGGGCCGGTCTTCGCCTTGGCGCTGGCCTGCTCGCAGGCCTGCTCGAGTTGGGTCAGGACTTTCTTGCGCGCATCATTGGCCGCCTGGGGCTCGAGGCCGCGGATCGCGGCTGCTACTTCGGGAGTGACGTTCTTCATTGCGACGAGCACGTCGGCCACCTGTGTGCCGCAGCGAAGCTCCTTCTCGCGTGTCGGAGCGAGGAAGCCGTCCCTGATGAGGTTCTGTCCGCTGGTCGAATTCTCGTCCAGACAGCCCGCGGCGCAGTGGTGATTGGTCAGAATGAGTCCGTCGGGAGACACAAACGAAGCCGTGCACCCGGACAGTCGCACGGTCGCGGTACGCACTCGATCCAGCCATGCTGTGGAAATGTCCGCGCCGTACCGTTGTTTGACGAGCGCGGCTGGAAAATCGTGGTAGGTCCACATGCCTTCGTCGGCGCAAGCCGGGCCGCACAGGAGTGCGACGTAAGTCAACAGCCATTTTCTCGATATCACGATCGTTCCTTGACTAACAGCAGCAGGGTGCCTTCGGGTGATTCCAGCAGGGCATTCTCGTGCGCATCCAGCCCTCTGGGGAGCTCGTCCGAGAAACGCAAATCCAACTCGCGCAGCCGCGCCAGACGTGCCGGCATGTCGAGATCGCTAAATACCAACATCGGCCGATCCAGCGTGCGTGGCCGGTGAAAGGCGACGTTGAGATAGTCACTGGTGAGCGGCAGATGCACATAAGGCTCGTCCAGCTCCTCGGTCGCGACGAAGCCGAGCGGCTCCCAGAATTCCCTGGCCGCTTCCGGCTTTGCCACAGGCAGGCTGAGCTGCTCGAAATACCCGCAAAGGGAGGTATCCGAGGGACCTCGCGCGACCGGGGAGAAGGTGCGCGCCTCCAATACCGAGACGGCCTGGCCGAAGGGGTCGCGGAAACCGATCTGGTTGAAATTCTCCGCGCCGGTTTCGCACAGGGTCAACGCAATGCCGCGCGCTTCGAGCTCCGGTACGAGCGCCGCGACCCCCGGGTGTACGAACGTCAGCGCCGGTGAGCTGAAACGGCGTTGGTGTAAGCCAAGGAACAATCGTCCATCGGTCAGAACCCCGTAGGGGTGGGACCAGGTATCGGTGGTCGTGGCCTGGAAGAAGCCGAGCCGTTCGTAAAACTCCACCGATGCCCGGATATCGACCGTTTCCAGGCTGATCTCGTGAAATTGCCCGAGCACGGCTTATCCGCGCGGTATACGTCGTCAGACGGAAGTGCCGCGAGCGGCGCCAGCCGGTCGCCTACCCAACTCCACGTGGGTCCATCCTTGGCAGTGCCGCGCAATCAACTCCGACAGAAAGCGCGCGTGCTCCATCCGCGCGTTGAGCGCCGGGACGTACTGATAGCGTTGCCCACCCGCGCGGATGAAAACATCCCGGTTCTCGATTTCGATCTCCTCGAGCGTCTCGAGACAATCGACGGAGAACCCCGGGCAGATCACGGTCACTTCGCGCACTCCGCGCGCCGGCATTTCCGCCAGCACGCTACTGGTGTATGGGCGCAGCCAGCCGGCGGGCCCGAATCGCGATTGGAAGCTCACGCTCCACTCCGTATCCCGGAGCATCAGCTCATCGGCCAGGAGGCGCGCCGTCTTCTGGCACTTGCAGAAGTAGGGGTCGCCTTGGTGGAAGGAGCGCTCCGGGATCCCGTGGAAAGAGATGAGCAGGTGTTTGCTCTTGCCGTTGCTTTCCCAATGTTGAACAACGCTGCTTCGCAG
>Ga0070741_10019704_pt1 | contig 10741 bp, 11 predicted proteins | sample Coa_R1_4_FD_66440 | JGI IMG/M metagenome (GOLD analysis project Ga0070741, IMG submission 66440) | Surface soil microbial communities from Centralia Pennsylvania, which are recovering from an underground coalmine fire - Coalmine... | ecosystem: Environmental > Terrestrial > Soil > Unclassified ... | reverse complement strand
CGAGCCGACGCTCGCGTGCAACATCGCCTGCATCGGCTGCGGGAAGATCCGCGAGTACGAATCGAATCGCGCCCGCCTGTCGGTCGAGGAGTGCATCGACGCCGGCGTGCAGTGCCCGGCCCCGGTCGTCTCGATCTGCGGCGGCGAGCCGCTCGTCTACAAGGGCATCGAGCAGGTCGCCGCAGGCATGCTCGAGAACGGAAAGACCGTCGAGCTCTGCACGAACGCGCTACGGCTCGAGCAGTGCCTCGACTGGTTCGAGCCGTCGGCGCGGATGACGTTCGTCGTGCATCTCGACGGCATGCGCGAGATCCACGACTACGTGTGCGACTACCCGGGGCTCTGGGACATCGCCGTCGACGCGATCAGGCAGGCGCGCGAGCGCGGCTTCCGCGTCACGACGAACACGACGATCTTCAAGGAGACGGAGGTCGACGACGTCATCGAGATGATGCGGTACCTCACCGACGAGGTCGGCATCGACGGCATGCTCGTCGCGCCGGGCTACCAGTACTCGCAGATCGACCCCGCGCTGACGATGACCCGGGCGGAGCACGAGGAGAAGTTCCGCGCGATTCGCGCAGCTGTGCGCAAGCACGGCTACCGCTGGCTCGCGACGCCCATCTACCAGGACTTCCTCACGGGCGAGCGGAAGCTGGCGTGCGCGCCGTGGGGGTCGATCACGCGCAACCCGTACGGCTGGAAGGGCCCGTGCTACCTCTTGACCGACGGGATCTTCCCGACCTACGAGGCGTTGCTCGAGGGGATGGAGTGGGAGTCGTACGGGCCGGGGAACGACCCGCGCTGCGAGCACTGCGGCATCCACTCCGGCTTCGAGCCCTCTGCGGCCTTCGAGTCCTCGAAGAGCCTGAAGGAGACCGTCCGGAGCATGGCGTGGACGCTGACGGGCTGACCTTCGCCTGCGCCACGACGGCCGAGGAACGCGTCGCGAAGCGCGCCGGCCTGCGCACGGTCCGCGTGGGCCTGCGGGCGGCGAACGGCGTGCCCGACGCGCGCGTCGTCTCGTTCGGGCTCGCCGGGGCGCTCGGCGACGAGCTGCGGGTCGGCGACGTGATCGACGCGACGCGCGTCGTCGACGCGTCGGGCGCGACGTTGTGGGAGGGAGCAGGTCTCGGCGTCGGCGGCGCGAAACCCGGCGTCGTGCTGGCGTCCGAGGTCCTCGTGCACGACGCCGCCGAACGCGCGCGGCTCCGCGAGGCGAGCGGCGCCGACGCCGTCGACATGGAGAGCGGCGTGCTCGCCCGAAGCGGCAGGCTCGCCGGCGTGCTGCGCGTCGTCTCCGACGACGCCGCGAGCGCGATCGAGGGCGTCGACGAGACGATCCGCGACGACGGCCGCACCGACGTCGTCGGGCTCGTGCGCTGGGTCGCCCGCCGCCGCGGCGATGCGCTCCGCTCGCTGAAGGACGCCGTCGTCGCGCTCCGGGCGCTCGAGAGGACGGTCGCAACGTGAGCGGCCGCGTCCTCCTCGCCGCGCCGCGCTCGTTCTGCGCCGGCGTCGACCGCGCGATCGAGATCGTCGAGCGCCTGCTCGAGCAGCACGGTGCGCCGGTCTACGTCCGCCATCAGATCGTGCACAACGAGCACGTCGTGCGCCGGCTCGAGGAGCTCGGCGCCGTCTTCGTCGAGGACGAGTCGGAGATTCCCGAAGGCGAGTACTGCGTCCTCTCCGCGCACGGCGTGGCACCGTCGGTGAAGGAGAACGCGGAGCGGCGCGGTCTCCGCGTCGTCGACGCGACGTGCCCGCTCGTGAACAAGGTGCACGCCGAGGCGAGACGCTATGCGGACAGCGGTCATCTGGTCGCGCTCGTCGGTCACGCGAATCACGTCGAGGTGATCGGCACGCTCGGCGAGCGGCCGGACTCGACCGTCGTGATCGAGTCGCCGGAGCAGGCACGCGGGCTGCAGACGGACAAGCCCGTCGCGGTGATCACGCAGACGACGCTCTCACTCGACGACGTCGCTCCCATCGTCGACGCGCTGGAGGATCACCTCGGCGAGCTGCGCCGCCCGCACGCCGACGACATCTGCTACGCGACCCAGAACCGGCAGGACGCGGTGAAGGCGATGGTCGCGGAGGGCGCGACGCTCATCCTCGTGATCGGCTCCGAGACGAGCTCGAACGCGCAGCGGCTCGTCGAGGTCGCCCAGGCGGCCGGGGCCGAGGGAACGCTGATCGACGGCGAGTCGCGTCTCGACGACGCGCTCATCGCCGGGCACGAGACGATCGGCCTCACCGCGGGCGCGTCGACGCCGGAGCAGCTCGTGCAGAACGTGGCGCGCGACCTCGCCGACCGCGGCCACCCCGTGCTCGAGGAGATCACGGTCGCGCGCGAGCACGTTCACTTTCGCTTGCCGAAGGAGGTCGCTCGCGCATGACGAGCATCGAGGTGCCGTACTCGATCGCAGCGGCGCTGCCGACGCTGTCGGTGATGGACATCACGAACGAGGTCTCGCAGCGCGTGGCGCGCTCGGGCTGCAGCGACGGCATCGCCTACATCTCGGCGACGCGCGGCCTCTCGCTCGTCCGCGTGCAGGAGCGCGAGACGGGCTTCTTCGAGGATCTCGAGTGCCTACTCGAGCGCGTCGTGCCCGGCGACACGCCTCGGCGCGAGCGGCTGGTGCACGCACTGCTAGGGTCGCGCACGGAGCAGGTGCCGTTCAGCGAGGGCTGCCTGTGTCTCGGTCAGTGGCAACGCGTGATGCTCTTCTCGCTCGATCCCGAGCATCGCAACGACTGGTCACTGACCCTCCTGGGGTAGCGCAGTGAATGCCGAGCTCGTCACCGAGCTGCAGGCATCCGAGGAAGACGCACCGCGCGTCGCCAGCGGGCGTGCGCGCTTCGTGCTCGCGCTCGGACCGATCACGGTGCTCGTCGGCCTCGCGTGGGCGCTCGTGCAGCCGTACCGGCTGACGCTCCTGCACCCCTACGGGCAGGGCTTCTGGTGGCTGCTGTCGGAGCCCCCGCTCTACGTCGTGCTCGTCGGAGTCCTCTTCCGCCTGTTCGTCGCGCCGGGAGTCGTGAAGGACCTCGAGGAATGATCCCGCACGCCGAGATGGTGCACTGGTGGTTCGCCGCCGGCTTCCTCATCCTCGGCCTGCTCCTGCTCACCGAGGCGGTCGTCGGCAGCGAGGTGTGGGGGCGACGGCCGTGGCGGCGCTACCTCTGGCCGAGCCTCTGCTTCGTGCTCGGGCTCTGCATGTGGCCCGTGATGACCTTCTACACGAACTCGACGATCCACATGATCGCCCACGGCTCGTGGGCGCAGGCGCTGATGCTCGCCGGCGCCGCGGAGCTCGGGCTCGCGCGCGGCAAGCTGCACTCGCAGTACTGGCGGCTCTGCTCGGCCTTCGGCCTCGCCGTCTCCGGGACGGCGTTCCTCATCCACGAGCAGCAGCACTGGCTCTTCTCCCGTGCGGCGTTCCTGCACCACGTGCTCGGCTGGACCCTCCTCGCGGGAGCCGTCTTCCCGCTCGCGCGCGCACTCCGCCCGCGCTCGTTCGCCGCGTCGGCCGGCTTCGCGGCGGTGTTCCTCGTGACCGCGGTGCTCCTCTTCTGCGACCGCGACACGGCGTCGATCTTCGGACACCTCTCCGTTTACGCCGGGCTGCCGCACCGATGACGCGCGCGCTCGCCGCCGCGCTCCTCGCCGCGCTCGCGCTGCCGGCGTCGGCGCTCGCCCATGCGTCGCTCGTGAAGGAGAGCCCGGCGTACAAGCAGGAGCTCAGGGCGACGCCGCACTCGATCGTGCTCACGTTCGACCAAACGGTCGAGCTGCTGCCGAACGCCGTCGAGGTGCTCGACGAGAACGGCCGCGACCTCGCGCGACCTGCGCACACCAAGGGCCGCTACCTGGTGGCGCCGTTGCCTCGGCTGCCGCGCGGCGCGTACACGGTGCGCTGGAAGACGCTCTCGACCGACGGGCACGTGGTCTCGGGCGTCTACACGTTCGGCGTCCGCGTCCCGGCGCCCGAGGTCACGGACGCGGTCGGCGCGGAGGGGCCGACCGCGAGCGAGGACGTCGTGCGCTGGCTCTACTTCGTCGGGCTCGCGCTCCTCGTCGGCGGCAGCGGGTTCCAGCTCTTCGTCCTGCGCACCGTGCCGGGGAAGCGCTTCTACGTCTTCACGGGAGCGGGCGCGGTCGTCGTGCTCGAGGCGGGGATCATCGCGTTCCTGCTCCGCTCCGAGGACGCGCTGCAGCTGCCGTTCACCGCGTTCCTCTACGGCGACCTCGCCCCGATCGCCGGCGGCACGCGCTTCGGGCGGGCGTTCATCGCGATGGAGCTCGGCTTCGCGCTCGTCACCGGGCTGCTCGTCGCCGCATGGATCACCGACCGGCGGGCGTGGCTCTGGGGTGTGTTCCTGCTCGGCGCCGGCTTCGCGTCCGGGCTCTCTCTGTCAGGCCACTCGTCGTCGTCGCGGACGACCGAGCTCGCCGACTGGCTGCACCTGACGGCGGCGATGCTCTGGGTCGGCGGGCTCGTGCAGCTCGCGTTCGTCGTCTGGCCCACGCTGCCCAACGCGCGGGGGCTCGCGTTTCGCCGGTTCTCGCGGCTCGCGACGCTGTGCGTCGGCGTGCTCGTCGCAGCCGGCACGTACCTCACCCTCCAGCGGCTGCCGCAGCTCCGAGACCTCTGGCAGACCGGCTACGGCCACGTCCTGCTCGTGAAGCTCTCGCTCGTCGCGCTCGCGCTCGGCTGGGGCGCCGTGCACCAGTTCGTCGCCCTGCCGCGCGTCGACCGCTTCTCGAGCCGCCTGACCCGCAGCCTCCTCGGCGAGAGCGCGGTCGCCGTTGCCGTGCTGCTCGCGGCCGCGGTGCTCGTCGACTCGAAGCCGCCGCCGCCGCGGCAGGTGCCGCCCCCGGCGCAGGTGGCGGCGCACCGCCGGTAACGTCTCTGCCGGATGCTCGTCCTCACCCGAGCCGAGGTCGAGGAGCTCCTCGATCCCGACGAGCTGCTCGGCGCCCTCGCCCGGGCGCACGAGGAGCTCTCGGCCGGCGCCGCGTCGATGCCGCCGCGGATCGGCGCGCTCGCGGAGACCGGCCTGCTCGGCGCGATGCCCGCGTACCTGCCGTCCGCCGGGCTCGGGTGCAAGCTCGTCACCGTCTTCCCGGGCAACACCGACCGCCCGTCGCACCAGGCTGCGATCGCGCTCTTCGACCCTGCGAACGGAACGCCGATTGCGCTGATGGACGGCACGTTCATCACGGCGACGCGGACGGCCGCCGCCGCCGCGCTCGCGACGCGGCTGCTCGCGCGCGAGGACGCCCACGTGCTCGCGATCGTCGGCACCGGCGTCCAGGCCCGCTCCCACGCGCGCGCCTTCGCACGCATCCGCGACTGGACGGAGGTCCGTGTTGCAGGGCGTGACCCCGAACGCACGGCGGCCCTCGCGGCGGAGCTCGGCGTGAGCGCCGCGGCCTCGCTCGAGGACGCGGTCCGCGGCGCCGACGTCGTCGCGGCGACGACGCACTCGGCCGAGCCCGTCGTGCGAGCGGCCTGGGTCGCGCCCGGCACGCACGTGAGCTCGGTCGGCTACAACGCCCCGGGCTCGGAGCTCGATCCAGACCTCGTCCGTGCGGCGACGATCGTCGTCGAGTCGAGAGAGTCCGCGTTCTCGCCGCCGCCCGGCGGCGCGCCCGAGCTCGCGAACGTCGACCCGGACACCGTCTGCGAGCTGGGCGAGCTCGTCTCGGGCGCGAAGCGCGGCCGTGCCACCCCCGTGGAAATTACGCTGTACAAGTCGGTCGGCGTTGCCGTCCAGGATCTCGCCGCCGCGGCGCTCGTGCTGGCCGCGGCGCGGGAGCGGGGCGCCGGCCTGGAGATCGAGCTCGAGGAGATCCACGCATGACCGAAGACTTCAGCCCAGGACTCGCCGGCGTCGTCGCGTTCGAGACCGAGATCGCCGAGCCGGACAAGGAAGGCGGTGAGCTCCGCTACCGCGGCGTCTCGATCGAGGAGCTCGTCGGCACCGTGCCGTTCGAGCAGGTGTGGGGGCTCCTCGTCGACGAGGAGCTCGAGCCGGGCCTCCCGCCCGCGTACTGCGAGCTCGAGCACCGGACCGGCGGCTACATGTCCGACCTGCAGTCTGCGCTCGCCTCGCTCAGCGGCACGTGGCAGCTCGGGCAGCTGATCGACATCGACGACGACCAGGCGCGGGAGGACCTGCGCCGCCTCTCGGCCGCCGCGCTCTCGATCGTCGCGCAGTCGGCGCGCGGCGCCGACCTGGCGCCGGTGCCGGAGGCGACCGTGCTCGAGGGCCGGACCGCGGCTGAGCGCTTCCTGCTCGCCTGGCGCGGCGAGGTCGACGAGCGCCATGCGAAGGCGATCGACACGTACTGGATCTGCACCGCCGAGCACGGGCTGAATGCGTCGACGTTCACGGCGCGCATCGTCGCGTCGACCGGAGCGGACTGCGGGGCCGCGCTCGCCTCGGCGGTCGGGGCGCTCTCGGGACCGCTGCACGGCGGCGCGCCCGCGCGCGTCCTGCCGATGCTCGACGCGGTCGCAGAGCTGGGCGACGCGGAGAAGTGGGTTGCGGACGCGCTCGCGCGGAAGGAACGGATCATGGGCTTCGGCCACCGCATCTACCGCGCGGAGGATCCGCGCTCGCGGATCCTCAAGCGGACGGCGAAGGAGCTCGGCTCCCCGCGCGTCGAGGTCGCCGAGGAGCTGGAGCGCGCCGCGCACGAGGCGATCGCGAAGCGCAACCCGAGCCACTCGTGGACGAACGTCGAGTTCTGGTCGGCGATCGTGCTCGACGTGGCGGAGGTGCCGCCCTCGCTCGCTCCCGCCATGTTCGCGTGCTCGCGGACGGCCGGCTGGTCGGCGCACATCCTCGAGCAGAAGCGGCTCGGCGTGCTCGTCCGCCCGTCGGCGCGCTACGTCGGCCCGAGCGCCCGCCCGCTCTACGCGAACGCATGACCGACCGGCTCGCCATCTCGCGCAACGGCCGGAGCGTCGAGATCCCGGTCGACGAGCACGGCGCCTTCGAGGGCGCAGACCTCAAGCAGCTCGGCGTCGTCTCGTACGACCAGCCGCTGCTCTCGACGGCGACGGCGCGGAGCGCGATCACGTACATCGACGGCGACGCGGGCATCCTGCGCTACCGCGGTTACCCGATCGAGCAGCTCGCCGAGCGCAAGCACTTCCTCGAGGTCGCGTACCTCCTGGCCCACGGCGAGCTCGCAACCGAGGAGGAGCGGCAGGCGTTCCGCCGCTCGGTGTACGAGGCGGACGTCGACCGTGAGCGCATCGCAGCGCACGTCGAGTCGTTCCCGGAGGGCTCGCATCCGATGGCGATCCTCATCGCCGGTTACGCCGCGCTCGGTGCGTCGCATCCCGAGACGAAAGACGTCAAGAACGCCGAGATGCGCAAGCGCTTCTTCCCGCTCGTGCTCGCGGAGACGCTCGAGCTCGGGGCGCGGGCGATCGCGCGTCATGCGGGCGTCCAGCCGCGCGCGCCGGAGGGGGACACGTATGCGCACCGCTTCATCCATGCGTGCGGCGACGCGGTCGACACGAGCCGCGGCCCCGACGCGCTCGAGGTGTTCGGGCGCGGTCTCGACGTCCTCTTCGTCCTGCACGCGGACCACGAGCTGAACGCCGGCACGAACGCGATGCGCGCGATCGGCTCCGCGGAGACCGACCTGTACTCGTCGCTCGCCGGCGCCGCGGCTGCGCTGTACGGCCCGCTGCACGGCGGCGCGAACGAGGCGGTTCTGCGGATGCTCGACTCGATCGGGTCGCTCGAGAACGTGCCGGCGTACATCGAGCGCGTGAAGGCGCACGAGGTGCTCCTCTACGGCTTCGGCCACCGCGTCTACAAGAACTACGACCCGCGGGCGAAGGTGATCAAGGGCGTCGTCGACGAGGTGCTCGAGACGGCCGGCGAGAATCCGCTGCTCGACATCGCGCAGGAGCTCGAGCGGATCGCGCTCGAGGACGACTACTTCGTCTCCCGCAAGCTCTATCCGAACGTCGACTTCTACTCGGGCATCGCCTATCGCGCGATCGGCTTCGATCCCGCTGCGTTCACCGTGCTCTTCGGCGTCGCGCGCACCGTGGGCTGGCTCTGCCACTACGACGAGCTGATGAGCGGCGAGTTCAAGATCACCCGGCCGGCTCAGGTCTACGTCGGCGAGGGCGAGCGCAACCTGCCGGACTAGCTGGCGCCGCTGCGCGGCGCCTGCTCACTCGCGGCCCTGTGCTTTTGCTCGCTCGTGAGCCGAGCGCCGTTCGTGGTCGGGGGCGCGCCCGCACGGGTCGGGCGCGGCGGTGGGACCCGCCCGTTGGCCGTTCAGCCTCCGGGCTTACGCTCGCCGCCCTCGATCGAGACGGGTAGCCGGTTCGCGATCGGCGCGAGCGGGCACGGCCAGAGGTCGTCCCACGCGCACGACGGGCTGAACGCGAAGTTGAAGTCGAGCACGAGCGAGTCGGCGTCGCCGCCGAGGTCGGCGCCCTTCACCGTGTCGAGCAGGTAGCGGCCCGCGCCGTAGGTGGTGTCGCCGTTCGTCGTGTCGCCGAACGGCAGGAAGATGCCGCCGCCGTAGGCATCGAGCCAGTAGAGCTCGAGCTCGTGCGAGTCGAAGCGCGCGACCGCGAAGCGCGTGAAGCGCGTGACGCTGCCGGCGCTGCCGGGGATCTCGAGCAGCTTCAGCTCGACGTTGCGCACGTCGCCGACGAAGCGGAGCGACGGGTCGTATGGGAAGTAGCTCGGCTCGGCGCCGACGCGCGGCGATTGCGGATGCGTCTTGTAGAGCTCCGCGCGAACGTCGCACCAGTGCTCCCATGCGGCGACCGGGTCGTCGGCGGCGCGGACGTCGGCGTAGAGCGCGAAGATGCGCCGCTTCCAGTCGAGGAGGTCGAGTCGCTCGATGCTTATACGCTCTCACAGATGCTCGAGTACCGCGACCGGTTTCCGATCCTCGCCGACTGCACGTACCTGATCAACCACTCGCTCGCCGCGATGCCGGCCGCCGCCGAGGAGCGCCTGCTCGAGTACGCGCGCATGTGGCGCGAGCGTGGGATCCGTTCGTGGGGCGAGGGCTGGTGGGAGCTGCCGATCACGGTCGGCGACCAGATCGGGCGCATCGTCGGCGCGCCGCCCGGCAGCACCGTCATGCACCAGAACGTGACGGTGGCGGAAGAGGTCGTGCTCTCGTGCTTCCGCGAGCCGGGAAAGCGGAACCGGATCGTCTACGAGGAGGCGAACTTCCCGTCGGTTCGCTACCTCTACCAGGCGAAGCCCGACCTCGAGGTCGTCGCGGTCGCCGACGACAGGGCGATCGTCGACGCGATCGACGAGCGCACGCTGCTCGTGCCGATCTCGCACGTGCTGTTCAAGAACGCGGAGATCCAGGACGTCGCGCCGATCGTCGAGCGCGCGCACGAGGCGGGCGCGCACGTCGTGCTGGACTGCTATCAGTCGGCAGGCGTCGTCCCGTTCGACGTGACCGAGCTGGACGTCGACTTCGCCGTCGGCGGCAGCGTCAAGTGGCTCTGCGGCGGCCCCGGCGCGGGCTGGCTCTACGTGCGCCCCGATCTCGCCGAACGGCTCGAGCCGACGTTCGTCGGCTGGCAGGGCCACGCCCGGCCGTTCGCGTTCGAGCCCGAGCTCGAGTACGCGGACGGCGCACGGCGCTTCCTCACCGGCACGCCGAACGTGCCTGCGCTCTACGCGGCGACGGCGGGCTACGACGTTATCGAAGAGGTCGGCGTCGAGCGGATCCGCGCGCGGTCGCTCGAGCTGACGCAGCTCCTGATCGACGAGCTCGACGCGGCAGGCTTCGAGCTCGGCAGCCCGCGCGAGGAGGAGCGGCGCGGCGGCACCGTCCTCGTGCGGACGCCCGACGACGCGGCCGTGCACCGCGAGCTCGGCGAGCGCGGGATCATCTGCGACTTCCGTCCCGATGCCGGCATCCGGCTCGGACCGCACTTCTACAACACCGACGACGAGCTCCGTCACACGGTCGGCGAGCTCGCGAACATCGTTGCGAGCGGCGTGTACACGCGCCACCAGGGCGCGGCCGCGCGCTTCTGATGCGCGCACCGCCGGACGGCCTCGCGACGGACACGGTTGCGGCGGCGCTTTGCGACGGCTGGGGCATCGAGGCGGAGCTCGCCTACGCGCCGGTCGGCGCGGGGAGCTACCACTGGCACGCCGGCGACGTGTTCGTGACGGTCGACGACCTCGACCAGAAGGCATGGCTCGGCCGTGGGCGCGACGTCGTCTTCGCGAACCTGCGTGCCGCGTTCGACACCGCCGCGGAGCTGCGCGCCGCAGGCCTCGACTTCGTGGTCGCCCCGGTTCCCGGGCGCGCAGGCGAAGCGCTGCGCCGCCTCGGCGACCGCCACTCGATCGCCGTCTTCCCGTTCCTCGACGGGGCGGCCGGCGAGTTCGGCGTCTACGAGAGCGGCGCCGATCGGCTCGCCGTCACGGGGCTGCTCGCCCGGCTGCACGGAACGCCGGCGCGATCGGCGCCGGCACCCGGTCTCGCGCTCCCCGGCCGCGCGCACCTCGACGCGGCGCTCGCGCAGCTCGACCGGCCGTGGACGGGCGGCCCGCTCTCGGAGCCGGCGCGCGACGCGGTGCGGCAGGGCGCGGGCGAGCTCGCGGCGCTGCTCGACCTGGCCGACCGGCTCGCGGCCGTCTCGCTCCGGGGTCCCCTCGTCGTCACGCACGGCGAGCCGCACGCGGCGAACGTCATCCGCGCAGGCGA
>Ga0070741_10019703_pt1 | contig 10741 bp, 10 predicted proteins | sample Coa_R1_4_FD_66440 | JGI IMG/M metagenome (GOLD analysis project Ga0070741, IMG submission 66440) | Surface soil microbial communities from Centralia Pennsylvania, which are recovering from an underground coalmine fire - Coalmine... | ecosystem: Environmental > Terrestrial > Soil > Unclassified ... | reverse complement strand
GGGCCGCTCGCGTCAGGCGAGGAGGTGGTCGAGCCGGCGGCGTTCGTTCCGCACGTGCGCGCCGGCGACACGATCGTCGCCGAGCAGCTCGTGCGCCGGCTCGCCGATCCGGGTCTCGTCCTCGTCGACGCGCGGCAGCCCGCGCGGTGGCGCGGCGAGGAGAACCCGCTCGACGATCCGCCCGGTCGGATCCCGGGCGCGCTCAACGCGCCGTGGACCGAGCCGCAGCCGGAGTCGTTCCCCGACGGCGAGCTCGTCGCCTACTGCGGCTCGGGCGTGACCGCCTGCGTCGTCCTGCACCGTGCGCACCTGCGCGGACGCGAGGGCGTGCTCTATCCGGGCTCGTGGAGCGACTGGTCGAAGCGCGGCCTGCCGCTCGAGCGCGGTTAGCTCAGGGCGAAGGTCACGGTGACCGTCGCCTGCACGCTCTGCATGCCGGGCTCGATCGGAGTGACGTCCTTCGCCGCTCCCTGCGCGAACGGCAGGGGAACGGCCACGCCTCCGCCCTCCGTCATGGTCACGACGCCTCCGAGCGTGAGCCCGGCCGCGTCGGCAAGCGCCTGCGCCTTCGTCTTCGCCTGTGCGACGGCGAGCTTCAAGGCCTTCGCGTACTCCGCGTCCTGCGAGGACAACGACAGCGACGGGCCGTCGACGTTCGTCGCTCCGGCGCCGACCGCGGCGTCGACGACGGCCCCGGCCTTGGCGATCGTGAGCCGCGTGACGCCGATCGTGTCGGAGGCGGTGAACGCGACGATGGAGGTGCCGTCACTCGACGTGACGGGATCGAGCGAGACCTGCGAGGTCTGGATGTCCGCCTCGGCCACGCCGGCGTCCTCGACGGCCGAGATGACCGCGCGCGTCACGGTCGCATTGCGGCCGAGCGCGGCTGCGGCGGTCGCCGCCTTCGTCTGCACGGTGAAGGAGAAGGAGGCCTGATCGGGCACGGCGTCGACCGTGCCGGTGCCGCTGACCGTCACCGTCTTCGTCGTCGCGGGCGGGGTTGCGGCCTGGGCGCCGCCTGCGAGGAGGACGGCGGCGAGCGCGCCGAGGGCGAGGAGTTTCATGGCCCGTATACGTCGCCGGGCCCCGAAGTGTCACATCAGGCTGTGGCGGTGGCGGTGGACGTGCCGAGCTCGCCGAGGTACTGCGTCCAGCCGTGCGGAATGCGAGGCGCCGCGAGCTTGATGAAGAGGACCGGCTGCGGCGGGCGCGGCATCGTCCGGAGCTCCATCCCGGCCTGTTCGAGCGTCCGGTCGCCCTTGCGCAGGTTGCAGGGCGCGCAGGCGGTGACGACGTTCTCCCAGACCGACTCGCCCCCCTTCGACCGGGGGACGACGTGGTCGAGGGTGAGCCGGCCCCCCGACGTCCCGCAGTAGGCGCATCGCCACCCGTCGCGGGCGAAGAGGGCCCGGCGCGAGATCTTCCGCTGGATGGCCCGCGGCACCCGGACGTACGTCACCAGGCGGATCACATGCGGCCTGACGAAGCTCCCCGTCGCCGATCGCAGCGGCTGGTCGAGGTGCTCGATCACCTCCGCCTTGCCCTTGTAGACCAGTACGTGGGCCCGCCGAACCGTGCACACGTTCAGCGGCTCGTAGCTGGCGTTCAGGACGAGAACGTGCCCCATTTCCTGGGCGGAAAGGTACCAGCGAGCGCCGACTACGAAGCCATCGCCCGCTCGACCGCCTCGAGCTCCTCGGGGGAGAGGGCGACCGACGATCGTCCGCGCTCGATCTCCTTCACGTAGATGCGCGCGTAGTCGCGTCCCTGGATTGCGGTCACCACGATGCCGCTGCGCGCCGAGTCGAGCAGCGCGAAGGTGGACGACTGGTGCCCGCCGCTGCCCTCGTACGCGTCGTAGCGCACGATCGCGGTGCGGGAGACGCTCTCGTCCACGCGGCGGTCGACGCGCGCGAGGCCGGCCGCGATCTCGTCGACGGCACGGTGGAGGTCGTCGATCCGGCTCTGGAGCGAGACGGCGAAGTCGACGAGGTCGGACTTCCCGCCGCCGAGGAGGACCCGCTGGTCCCGGCGCACGCGGCGGAGCGTTGCGAAGAAGGCGACGCCGAGGAGGAGCGCGACCGCGGCGACCGCAACGGCGCCGATCGCGATCCAAGCTGCGACGGAGGAGCTGACGTGCATCAGCCGAGCGTGAAGAAGACCGTGTAGGTCGCGCTGTTGTTGTGGAGGTTCGTCTCGCCCGGGACAGGCGCGACGTCCACCTTGATCGTCGCTCTGTTCCCGAACGCGGCGGTCGGCAGGTTGAAGTTCGAGAACGTCACGGTCTCCTGTTGCTTCGGCTGTATGAGCTGGATCGTCTGCGTCCGCTTGATCGTCGCGCTTCCGGCGCTGATGGTGAGATGCACGACGACGCCCGTCTCCTGCGAGTCACCCGAGTCCTCGACGGTCGCGACGAAGCTGAGATCGGCTGAGACCTTCACCGTCGTCGCGCTGGTGGTCGACAACTGCGTCGGGCCCGGATTGGCGACGACCGAGATGAGCTGCGAGCCGTGCAGGCCGGTGGGGGTGCCGCCGGTGGAGGCGCCCTTCAGATGCTGGAGCAGCACGCCGAACGAGCGCGAGCTGACGAGCTCGGTGTTCGGGACGAACGACGACGTCGGTATGACGACGCCGGTGACGCCCTGGTCCTTCAGCATCTGCGTCGCCGGGCCGCGGAAGAGCTGATCCCAGACGACGTCGCTGGCGATGAGCAGCTCGGCCTGAGCGGCGAGCGCGTCGGGCGTCGCGGCCGTCGACGAGTCGTTCTTCGGGTTCCACTGGCCGATCGCGTCGCCGAGTCCGGCGAGGCCCTTCGCACGCAGCTCGAGCGCGTCCACGAGCTGCTGGTGGATCTGCCGAAGGGGGCCGGGGGCGTGGATCTGCTGCGCCTGGTCGTACTCCTGCTGCTCCTGCTGCGCGTACTGCTGCAGGCTCGTCTCCAGGTCGGACTGCTTCAGGGCCGAGACGAGCTTGCCGGCGAACTCGCGCCCGAGCGCGTTCGAGCTGGCCGCGACCGTGTGCACGCTGGCCGCGTACGAGGCGTACTCGTCGTGCTTGCTCTTGCCCTGGCAGGCTCCGACCCAGAACACGAAGGCGACGACGATCGCGATCGCGAGTGCGATGAGGCCCACGAGGCGTGCGAGCGGGACGAGCCCGGTCGGCGGCTGGGGAGGCCGGGGACCGCCGCTTCGCTGCGGCCGGACCCGGCGGCGCGGACGCGGCGCCTCCTCCGTCTCCGGCTCGTCGAAGAAGTCGAACTCGATCGGCTCGTTCTCATAGTCCGTCATCTGATCGCGCCAGACTGTAACCCGCCCTCCTGAGGGAAAGGAAATTCGCCGACTGCGGCCAACCTGACTAGACCGATGTCCACCGCGCTCGCCCTGCAGCAAAGCGAGCCCGTGCTCGGTCGCTACCGGCCTCTGCGTCCGCTCGGGAGCGGCGGGTCGGGCTCGGTCTGGCTTGCCCGCGACGAAAAGACGGGCCTCGACGTCGCGCTCAAGATCGTCGCGAAGGAGGGCAAGGCTGCCGCCCGAGCCGAGCGGGAGGCTGCAGCGGCGGCGCGCCTGCGCCACCCCAGCTGCCTGCGCGCGTACGCGTTCGCGCGGGATGCCCGGCACGTCTACATCGCGTACGAGTTCGTCCCGGGACGGACCGTGCGCGAGGCGCTTCGCGCCGGCGAGCTCGACGACGCCGCCGCGGTCGAGGCGTGTGCGCAGGTGTGCGACGGCCTCGCGCACGCGCACGGGGCCGGGATCCTCCACCGGGACGTCAAGCCGTCGAACGTCCTCCTCGCCGAGGGCGAAGGCGTCTCCGCGCGGCTGCTCGACTTCGGCCTCGCGCGGATGGCGGAGGCGGAGACGCTCACGGCGCAGGGGGATGTGCCCGGCACGCTCGCGTACATCTCGCCGGAGCGGCTCGGCGGGGAGGAGGCGAGCGAGGCGGCGGACGTGTGGTCGGTCGGGGTCATGCTCTGGGAGGCGCTCGCCGGCCGGCATCCGTTCTGGCACACGTCGATGCTCGAGACCGCCCGCGCCATCGAGGCGGGTGCACCGTCTCTGGCAGCCCTGCGGCCCGATCTGCCGAAGCAGCTCATCCATCTCGTCGACCGCTCGCTGTCGCTCAGCCCGTCGCGGAGGCCGAGCGCAGCCGAGCTCGCGAGCAGGCTCCGCGGAGCGGCGGATCACCGCCGCCGCAAACGGTCGCGCGCGCTGGGGTTGTCGGTCCCGACGGACGCCGGGCGGGCCGCCGCCGCCGCGCTCGCCGCCGCGTTCGTCGGTTGGACGGCAGCCTCCCTGTCGTTCTATCCGCACGGGTTCGCCGTCGGCCTTGCGGTCGTCGCCGCGGCGGTCACCGGGCTCCGCCCACGGGCCGGGCTCGCGCTCGCGCTCGCGGTCCCGATCCTTCCGCTCGGGAACGTGTCGCTCGGCCTCGCCGTCCTCTACGCCGGTCTCGCGCTCGGCTGGCTCGTTCTCTCGTGGCGGGAGCCGCGCGGCGGGCTCCTGTTCACGCTCGGGCCGCTGCTGGCGCCGCTCGGCGCACTCGGCCTCGTGCCCCTCGCAGCGGCGACGCTGCGCGCCGGGCCGCGTCGTGCAGCGCAGGCCTTCCTCGCGGTGCTCCTCGCAGCCGTCGTCGCCGGCATCCGGCACGCGACGCTTCCCCTCGTCGGCACCCCGGCGCCGCTCGGCATCGGCGTCGCGGGAGCGCGCGACCCGCTCGACGTCGCCGGGTCGCTCGCGCGTGCGGCCGGCGCGCATCCCGGGCTGCTCGTCGAGGCGGCGGTGCTCGCCGCGGTCGCTGCGGCGATTCCGTTCGCGCACGCGCGCGGCCGCTGGGGTGCGGCGGCGCTCGGCGGGGCGATGCTCGCCGCCACGGTGCTCGCCGTCCCGTCGGCGCCGGCCGTTCCGCTCGCCCTGGCGGCGTGGCTGACCGCGGCGGCGGTGGCCTTGCGCGCCCGGCGGGCATGATCCCGGCCCCCTGGGGGTACCCTCAGCCGCGCAACCATGGTGCTGCGGTCGATCGAGCAGAAGATCGAGGCCTTGTTCGAAGGTGTCTTCGGCCGCGCGTTCCGAACCAACGTCCAGCCCGTCGAGCTCGCACGGAAGCTGGCGAAGGAGATGGACGACCACCGCGTCGTCTCCGTCTCCCGCGTCTACGTCCCGAACGAGTACACGATCTATCTCTCGTCCGCCGACCGCGAGCAGTTCGAGGGCTACGAGAACTCTCTGCTGTCCGAGCTCGAGGAGTATCTCGCCGAGCACGCACGACGCGAGAGCTACGCCGTGCTGACGCCGCCGCGCGTCCAGCTCGAGACCGACGAGGATCTCGCCCTCGGCGAGTTCGGCATCGCCACGCGCATGGTCCAGCCGAGGCACGGTCATCGGGACGATGAGCCGGAGGAGCAGCCGGAGTCGGGTGCGACGATGATCTACAAGCATCCCGCTCCTGCCGCGGGCGACGGGGTGCCGGAGGACCTCCCGCTCGAGCGAGAGGCCGCCGTCCTCTCGTGGGACGGGCAGCGCCTGCGTGTCGACAAGCGGAGCGTGCTCCTCGGCCGTTCTCGCGAGTGCGACATCCAGATCGAGGACGCGAACGTCTCTCGCCGCCACGCCGAGCTCAGGCAGGAAGGAACGAGCTTCTGGATCGTCGATCTCGACTCGACCAACGGCCTGGAGGTGAACGGCAAGCGCGTGAAGCGCGCGAAGCTCGATCCCGGTGACAGCTTCACCATCGGCTCGACCGAGGTGACCTTCTCGACGGAGCGCGAATGATCCTCGCGAGCACGCGTCTCGAAGAGGTCCTCCTCGCGCTCAAGATCGCGTTCCTCGTCCTTCTCTACCTCCTCATCTGGCGGATCGTCCGCACGGTCTCGCGCGACATGCGCGTGCAGACCGGCCAGGAGAGCTTCATCATGCGGCCGGTCGTGGCCCACGCAGCCGCGCCGCCGACGGGCGGGAAGCTCGTCGTGCAGGAGAGCCCCGTGCTCGACGAGGGCGATGAGCTCGAGGTCGACTCCGCGCCGATCACCGTCGGCCGCGGCGGCCAGAACGACCTCGCGCTCGAGGGCGACGAGTTCGCGTCCTCGCGGCACGTGCGCTTCGAGCCGCGCAGCGACGGCGTCTGGGTGCAGGACCTCGGCTCGACGAACGGCACGTACGTGAACGGCATTCGCATCGACGGCGCGCGCCGTCTCGCGCCCGGCGACGTCGTGCGCGTGGGCGAGACCGATCTGAGGTTCGAGGCGTGACGGTCGTCGGCTCCTATGCCGGCCGCACGGACACGGGCCGTCGCCGGCGCCGTAACGAGGACGCGTACGTTCTCGCTCCGCCGCTCTTCGCGGTCGCGGACGGCATGGGCGGCGCGCAGGCGGGCGAGGTGGCGTCGAAGCTCGCTGCCGCGGCGCTCGAGGACACCGATCCGGGCCGCCTCACCGGGCCCGAGCGCGTCGCATCGCTCATCCAGGAGGCAAACCGCCGCGTCCACGAGCGGTCGAGCTCCGACCCCTCGACCTCCGGTATGGGAACGACGATGACCGTCGCGCTCGTCGAGGACGAGGGCGTCGTCATCGGCCATGTCGGCGACTCGCGCGCCTACCTCGTGCGCGACGGCCGGATCGAGCAGATCACCGAGGACCACTCGCTCGTCAACGAGCTCCTGAAGAGCGGCAGGCTCTCCGCTCACGAGGCGGAGACGCATCCGCAACGCTCTGTCATCACGCGCGCGGTCGGGACCGATCCGGACGTCGACGTCGATTCGTTCACGATCGACGCGCGGGACGGGGACGTCTTCCTCATCTGCTCGGATGGGCTCACCGACATGGTCGACGACGAGCGCATCCTCGAAACGGTCGAGCGCTACGGCGACGACCTCGACCGGATGACGAAGCAGCTCGTCTCGGCGGCGAACCGGGGAGGCGGTGAGGACAACATCACGGTCGTCGCATTCACGATCGGCCGGCGTGGCGGCGTCGGCGGGGGCGACACGGCGACGATGGAGGCCGTCGTGATCGAGCCCGACGACGCGACGAGGGAGGACGTTCAGGTTCCTCCGGCGCACGCGACAACCGGGCCTCCGGCGCACCGGGTCGCGATCGTCCTCGGCGGCCTCATCCTGCTCGCGATCGTGGCGGCGCTGGTCGTGTGGGGGCTGGTGCGCTGAGCCTGAGCTACCGGAATCGCGAGCTCGCCTATCTGATCGTCGTCGGCATCATCACCGCCGTCGGCTTCGCGAGCGTGTACATCGCACGCAAGTCCCAGATCTCTGCCGCATCCCTGACGTACGCGGTGTTCTTCTTCGCGCTGTACATCGCAGCGCACGTCGTCGCACGGATCACGGTCCCGAACGCCGACCCGTACCTACTGCCCATCGCAGGGCTGCTGACCGCGATCGGGTTGACGGAGATCTACCGGCTGGGACCGTCGAACGCGTTCAAGCAGGGGCTCTGGGTGGTGATCGGCGTCGTCGTCTTCTCGCTCGCGCTCCTCGCGCTGCGAGGCGACTACCGGCAGCTCGAGAACTACAAGTACCTCTTCGGTCTCGGCGCCATCGGGCTGCTCTTCATGCCGCTCCTGCCCGGCATCGGGCAGACGGTGAACGGTGCGCGGTTGTGGATCCACTTCGGCGGCCTGCAGTTCCAGCCCGGCGAGCTGGGGAAGATCGCGCTGATCGTCTTCCTCGCCGCGTACTTGCGCGAGAAGCGCGAGGTGCTCGCCCAGGGACGCGTGAAGGACTGGGGCCCGCTGCTCGTGATCTGGGGCGGCGCGATGCTCGTCCTCTTCGCCACCGACGATCTCGGCAGCGCGCTCCTCTACTACGGCATCTTCCTCGCGATCCTGTACGCGGCCACGGCGCGCATCAAGTTCGTCGCCGCCTTCATCGGTCTCTTCCTCGTCGGGTCGGTTGCCGTGTACCAGGGCACGCCGCACGTGCGTGAGCGCGTCGTCAACTGGATCCATCCGTGGACGACGCACAAGGTCTTCTGCCCGTTGACGGGGACGATGACGCTGCGCCAGGACTGCTCCAGCTACCAGGAGGTGCAGTCGCTCTACTCCATCGCGCACGGCGGCTACGGCGGGACCGGGTTGGGCTCGGGGACGTTCACGACCGCGCAGGGGCATCCGCTCATCCCCTACCTCAGCACCGACTTCATCTACTCGGCGCTCGCCCAGGAGCTCGGCCTGATCGGCGCGGCCGCGCTCCTCCTGGTCTACATGGTGTTCGTCCTCCGCGGCTTCCGCGTCTCGATCGTCGCCGGCGACGGGTTCTCGAAGCTGCTCGCCGCCGGGCTCACGTTCGGCTTCGCCCTGCAGACCTTCGTGATCGTCGGCGGCATCTTGCGCGTGATCCCGCTGACGGGCATCACGCTGCCCTTCGTCTCCTACGGGGGCTCGAGCGTCATCTCGAACTTCCTCGTCGTCGCCGGGCTCATGCTCGTCTCGCACAGGGCGAACTCGTGAACACGCAGCTCAACAGGCTCGCGCTCCTGGCCGTGCTGCTGCTGGCGGTGCTCGTCGGGGCGACGACCTACTGGCAGGCGTGGGACGCCGGCACGCTGGCGGCGAAGCAGGACAACGCCGTCGAGCTCGTGTCGCAGTTCGAGGTCGCCCGCGGCCTCATCCTCGGCGCGAACGGGAAGACGGTGTTCGCCGCCAACCGCAAGGTGCGGCGCAGCGGCCAGACCTTCTATTTCCGCCGCTACCCGGCGCACGGGCTCGCGGCGCAGACGATCGGCTACTCGACGTCCGCGCGTTCGCAGACGGGGCTCGAGGAGTCGCTCGACGACTACCTCACCGGAGCGACGACGAACCTCAGCAACGCGATCCAGCGGACCCTCGACCGTCTCGGCGGCGGGACGGTCTACGGCGACAACGTCGTGCTCACGATCGACGCCGGCGCGCAGCAGCTCGCGCAGCGGCTGCTCGGCGACCGCTGCGGCGCGGTCGTCGCGATGAACCCGCGTACGGGCGCGGTGTACGTGCTCGCGTCCTCCCCGACGTACGACCCCAACCTCATCGACCAGCCCGGCGGCTACGCGAAGGTGCTGAAGATCCGCGGCTCGTGCGGCGGCTCGTCGGCGCTCCTCAACCGGACGACGGACGGCCTCTTCACCCCGGGGTCGACGTTCAAGATGGTCACCGCGGCCGCTGCGCTCGACAGCGGCGCGTTCACTCCCACGTCCGGCTTCAACGATCCGGGCTACTGCATGGAGTACGGGAAGAAGGTCTCCAACGCCGGCAACCCGGACCAGAGGGGGCCGGAGGCGTACGGGCACGTCACGCTCGCGCAGGGCTTCCAGCACTCGATCAACTCCGTCTTCTGCAACGTGGGCAAGGCGATCGGCGGGAAGACGATCCTCGACTACGCGAAGAAGTTCGGCTTCTACTCGACGCCGCCGCTCGAGACGCCTGCGAACCAGCGTGTGCCGAGCGGCCTGTATCGGAACAACAAGCTGTGGTTCCCGAAGGACCCGGCCACGCAGGTCGACCCGGGCCGGCTCGCGTTCGGGCAGTTCAGCATGGTGGCGTCGCCGCTGCAGATGCTGCTGGTCGCGTCGACGATCGCGAACGGCGGCCTCGTCCCGCGGCCGCACATCGTCGACCGCATCGTCGGCCACGACGGCTCGGTCGTGAGCCGAACACGCCCCTCGAACCTCGGGCGCGCGATCAAGCCCGAGACGGCGTCGGAGCTGACGCAGATGATGATCTCCGTCGTCCAGGCCGGGACCGGGACGGCCGCCCAGATCCCGGGCATCCAGGTGGCCGGCAAGACCGGAACGGCGGAGACCGCCGTCAATAACGTCTACACGGCATGGTTCGTCTGCTTCGCGCCCGCCGACAATCCGACGGTTGCCGTCGCGGTCGTGCTCGAGAAGCAGCTGAACGGCTTCGGCGGCGCCGTTTCCGCGCCAATCGCGAAGCAGATCCTCGAAAAGCTCCTGCACCACTGAGATGGCCTCTACCCTGTAACGACCTCCCGTGGCCGTTTCCGACACGCTCATCGGCACGCTCTTCGACGGGCGCTACCAGATCCAGCGCAAGCTCGGCGCCGGCGGGATGGCGAACGTCTACCTCGCCGAGGACCAGGAGCTCGGGCGCAGGGTCGCGATCAAGATCCTCAACGACCGCCATGCGAACGACGAGCAGTTCGTCGAGCGCTTCCGGCGTGAGGCGAAGAACGCCGCTGCCCTCTCGCACCCGAACATCGTGTCCATCTACGACCGGGGCGAGGCGGAGGGGACGTACTACATCGCCATGGAGTACCTCGACGGACGGTCGCTCAAGGAGCTGATCCTCTCCCGCGGCGACGCTCCGATCGCCGTCGTGGTCGAGTACGCACGCCAGATCCTCTCCGCGCTCCGCTTCGCGCACCGGCACGGCATCGTGCATCGTGACATCAAGCCGCACAACGTCCTCGTCGACGGCGAGGGACGTGTGAAGGTGACGGACTTCGGCATCGCGCGGGCTGGGACCAGTCAGATGACGGAAGCCGGCTCGATCGTCGGCACGGCGCAGTACCTCTCGCCGGAGCAGGCGCGCGGGGGCGACGTCGACCAGCGCTCCGACCTCTACTCACTCGGCGTCCTCATGTACGAGATGCTCACCGGCGAGGTTCCCTTCTCGGGCGACACGCCGGTCGAGATCGCGATGAAGCATCTGTCGCAGACGCCCGCCACGCCGTCCTCGAGGCGGCCCGACATCCCGCACGAGCTCGACATGGTGGTCATGCGGGCGCTCGCGAAGGATCC
>Ga0070741_10019702_pt1 | contig 10743 bp, 8 predicted proteins | sample Coa_R1_4_FD_66440 | JGI IMG/M metagenome (GOLD analysis project Ga0070741, IMG submission 66440) | Surface soil microbial communities from Centralia Pennsylvania, which are recovering from an underground coalmine fire - Coalmine... | ecosystem: Environmental > Terrestrial > Soil > Unclassified ... | reverse complement strand
ATCCAGTTCCACCCGGAGGTCGTGCACACGCCGCACGGCAAGCAGGTGCTCGAGAACTTCCTGTACAAGATCTGCGGCTGCCGGGGCGACTGGACGGCGGGGAACTTCGTCGCCGACAGCATCAACCGGATCCGCAAGCAGGTCGGCGAGGGGCGCGTGATCTGCGCGCTCTCGGGCGGCGTGGACTCGGCGGTGGCGGCGACGCTCGTGCATCGCGCGGTCGGGGACCAGCTCACGTGCATCTTCGTGGACAACGGGCTGATGCGGCGCGACGAACCGGAGCGCGTGGTCGACACGTTCCAGCGCCACATGGAGATGAACCTGGTGCACGTGGACGCGGCGGACCGCTTCCTGACGCAGCTCCGGGGCATTACGGAGCCGGAGCAGAAGCGGCGGATCGTCGGCGAGACGTTCATCCGCGTGTTCGAGGCGGAGGCCGACAAGATCGGCAACGTCGACTTCATCGCGCAGGGGACGACGTACCCGGACGTGATCGAGAGCGCCGCGGGGCATGGCACGGCGGCGAACATCAAGACGCACCACAACGTCGGCGGGCTGCCGAAGGAGCTGACGTTCGAGCTGGTAGAGCCGCTGCGCTTCCTGTTCAAGGACGAAGTGCGGCAGGTGGGCCTGGCGCTCGGGCTACCGGAGGAGATGGTGTACCGGCAGCCGTTCCCCGGCCCCGGGCTGGCGATCCGCATCATCGGCGAGGTGACGCGTGAGCGGGTGCAGGTGCTGCAGGCGGCCGACTGGATCGTGATGGACGAGATCAAGAAGGCGAAGCTGTACTACGACCTGTGGCAGTCGTTCGCCGTGCTGACGGACACGCGCTCGGTCGGGGTGATGGGCGACTACCGGACGTACGGGCACGTCGTGGCGCTGCGGGCGGTGACGGCGGAGGACGCGATGACGGCGGACTGGGCGCGGCTGCCGTACGAGGTGCTGGGGCGCATCAGCAGCCGCATCGTGAACGAGGTGCCGGGCGTGAACCGGGTCGTGTACGACATCACGTCGAAGCCGCCGGGGACGATCGAGTGGGAGTAGACCGCACGGAGATCGAGCAGCGGGTGCGCACGAACGGGCACGTGCACGGGGTGCAGGCGCGCGCTGCGGGGGACGCGCGCGCCTCGCGGGTGCCCGCCCGCGTGCTCTTGCCGGTGGCGCTGGCGCTGGCGGCGGTCGTCCTGTGGCGCTGGCTCGAGCGCACGGCCTAGCGGCGAGGGTGGGAGCGCGATGACCGACGTCCTGCTCATCGGCGGCGGCGCGCGTGAGCACGCGATCGCGTGGCGGCTGCGGCAGTCGCCGCGGCTGGGGACGCTCTACGCGGCGCCGGGAAACCCCGGCATCGCGCAGGTCGCGGAGACGGCGCCGCTCGCCATCCCGAAGCCGGATGCGCCGGAAGCGCAGATCGCCGGCTTCCTCGATGAGGTCGCGAAGATGGCGCGGGAGCGCCGCGTCGATCTCGTCGTCGTCGCCTCGGACGACCCGCTCGCGATGGGCCTGGTGGACCGCATCGAGCGGGAGGGCATCCGGGCGTTCGGGCCACGGCAGGCCGCGGCGCGCATCGAATGGTCGAAGGCGTTCGCGAAGGACCTGATGATGCGCCACGCGATCCCGATGAGCACATCGGCGCGCTTCGACGACTTCGACGCGGCGCGGGCGTACGTGGAGTCGCGCGCCCGTGACGTCGTCGTGAAGGCGGACGGGCTGGCGGCGGGCAAGGGCGCGATCGTCACGTCGTCGCCGGCGGAGGCGGTGGAGGCGCTGCGCGACCTGATGGTGCGCGGCACGCTCGGGGCGTCGGGACGGACGGTCGTGATCGAGGACAAGCTCGAAGGCCGCGAGACGAGCGCGCACGCGTTCAGCGACGGCCGCACGGTGGCGCACATGCCGTTCTCCTGCGACCACAAGCCGGTGTTCGACGGCAACCGCGGGCCGAACACCGGCGGCATGGGCGTGTACAGCCCGCCGGGCTGGCTGCCCGAGACGACGGCCGAGCAGATCCGCCGCGACGTCACCGAGGCGGCGATCCGCGCGATGGCGGCGGAGGGCGTGCCGTACCGCGGAGTGCTCTTTCCGGGGCTGATGATCACCGCCGAGGGCCCGCGGGTCATCGAGTTCAACGCGCGGTTCGGGGACCCGGAGGCGGAGGCGCTGCTGCCGCGGCTGGAGAGCGACCTGCTGGAGATCATGCTCGCGTGCTGCGACGGCACGCTGGACCGCGTGGACGTGCGCTGGCGCCACGAGGCGTCGGTGACGGTGATGCTGGCATCGGGCGGCTACCCGGGGGCGTACGAGACGGGGAAGCGCATCGACGGGCTGGACGACGTGGACGCGGACGTGCTGGTGTTCCACGCGGGCACGCGGCGCGCGGACGACGGCAGCATCGTGACGGCGGGGGGGCGCGTGCTGGGCATTACGGCCACGGGCGCCACGGTCGCGGACGCGCGCGCGGCGGCGTACCGGAATGTGGCGCGCATCAGCTTCGAGGGGATGCACTATCGGCGAGATATCGGCGCGAGCGAGGTGACAGCGAGGGTATGAGCGCACTGGTCGCGGTCCTGATGGGGTCGAAGTCGGACATGGACGTGATGCAGCCGTGCATGGAGACGCTGCAGAAGTTCGACATCGCGCATGAGGTGCACGTGATGTCGGCGCACCGCACACCCGACAAGGTGCGCGCATTCGTCTCGGGCGCCGCCGACGCGGGGTACGAGGTGATCATCGCGGCGGCGGGCGGGGCGGCCGCGCTCCCGGGGGTGTGCAAGGCGTACACGGCGCTGCCGGTCATCGGCGTGCCGCTGGCGTCGAGCGAGCTGAAGGGCGTGGACGCGCTGTATTCGATCGTGCAGATGCCGCCGGGGATGCCGGTGGCGACGGTCGCGGTCGGCGCCTGGGGCGCGCGCAACGCGGCGTGCCTGGCGGCGGAGATCCTGGCGCTGAAGCACGAGGACGTGCGGGCGGCGTACGCGGCGTACCGGGCGGGGCTGGCGGGCTAGGATCGAGCCAGGAGCGCGTCGTTGTCGTAGCGCTTGATGACGCGCACGGCGCCGGCGGGGCCGACTTCGAGGCAGAGGCCGCAGAGGATGCACTCGTCGACGTTCGCTTCGACGACGTCGACGCCGCCATCCGGTGCGACGGCGTAGATATCGACCGGGCAGATACCGGCGAGCTGCTTCGCAGCGGCGTTGTCCGACGTGACGGGCTCGTCGACCTCGATGCGGATGAACATGCCGGAGCCGCTGCGCATGGCCATCAGGCGCCGACCTCCGCCAGCCGCTGTTTCACGAGCCCGGGGATCTCGCTGATCTCCTCGGCGACGGAGATGCCGGCGTCGCGGAGGCGGGCGATCTTCTCGGCCGTGGTATCGGCGCGGCCTTCGACGATCGTGCCCGCATGGCCGAAGCGCATGCCCGGCATCTCGTCCATGAAGCGCCCGGCCATGAATGCGACGATGGGCAGCCGCGTGCCGCGCTCCTTCACGTAGCGCGCGAGCTCGGCATCCATCGGGCCGCCCGGCTCGGAGTAGATGGCGATCGCCTTCGTGTCGGGGTCGGCCTCGAACAGCGGCATCAGCTCGGCGTACGTGGAGCCGATGATGGCGTCGCCGCCGATGCTGACGGCGGTGCTCTGGCCGAGGCCGGCGGCCGTGAGGGCGTTCGAGATCTCCGTCGTCATGCCGCCGGAGCGGGACATGACGCCGATCGGGCCGGGCTGGTAGGCGCGCCGGGTCGCCGCCGCCGCGCCGCCGACGCCGCCGACGCGCGTCTTCCCCGGCGAGATGACGCCGAGGCAGTTCGGGCCGATGAGCCGCGCGCCGTGGCGGCGCGCGTACTCGATGATCTGCGCGACCTCGAGGCGCGGGATGCGCTCGGTGACGATGATGATCAGCTTGACGCCGTTCTCGACCGCCTCGAACGCGGCGTCACGCACGAACGCAGGCGGCACGGAGATCACGGAGGCGTCGACGCGCTGCTTCGACGTGATCTCCTTGACAGTGTCGAACACCGGCACGCCGTGGACGTCGCGGCCGCCGCGGCCGGGCGTGACGCCGCCGACCAGCTTCGAGCCGTAGTCGAGGCACTCGCGGGCCATGTTCACGGCCTCGCGCCCCGTGATGCCCTGGATGATGAACGTGGTGTCGGCGTCGACGAGGATCGACATCAGCGCGCCACCTTCTGCACGGCGCGGCGGGCCGCCTCGGACATCGGCACCGTGCGGTCGGCGTACTCGACGCCGTACTTCTCGAGGATCTTGAACCCCTCGTCCTCCCATGAGCCGGGGATGCGGAAGATGGCGATCTTCTCCGCCGGGTCGTAGCCCGACTCGATGACGCCCTTGATGACGCCGCGCGCGACGATGTCGACGCGCGTGTTGCTGACGACGTTCATGATGACGCAGATCTTCTCGACGCCGGGCTTGCTGAGGATCAGCTTGGTCAGCTCGCAGGCCTTCTTGACGCTCGGGTTGCCGCCGATCTCGCAGTAGTTCGCCGGGCGGCCGCCGTGCTTGCGCAGCGCGTCGAAGATGGTCAGCGAGCCGCCGCCGGCGCCGATCACGCAGCCGAGGTTGCCATCGAACTCGACGACACGGCCGGCGACGCCGCGGTGGTCCGAGGCATCGACCTCGGCGCCCTTGATCTCGAAGGGCGTGGGCGGGCGCGCCTGGCGCGTCTCCTCGCGGCCGATGCCGAGCTCGGCGAGCACGGCGGCCTGCTGGTCGCGCGCCTCTTCCTCCATGTCGCAGTGGGCGTCGAGCGCGATGAACTTGCCGTCCTCGAGCCGCGCGAGCGGGTTGATCTCGGCGAGCGTGAGGCCGTAGCGGAGGAAGGTCTGGGCGAGCTGCGTCATGATGCGCGTCAGCGCCGTGAGCTCGTTGCCGCTGATGCCGAGCGAGGCGACGAGCTCCTTCATGCGGAACTCCTGCAGCGGCTGGAACGTCGAGAAGTGGACGCGCGCGACGTGCTGCGGATGCTTCTCGGCGACCTCCTCGATATCGATGCCGCCCATGTCGCTGAAGATGGCGACGGGCAGCTTCGCCAGCGCGTCGAACGTGACGCCGGCGTAGTACTCCTGCGCGACCGGCTGCTTCGACTCGACGAGCACGCAGCGCGGCGCCTGGCCGTTGATCTCGAGCGCGAGGATGTGGGCCGCGGCGGCGCGCGCCTCCTCCGGGGTCGACGCGAACTTTACGCCGCCGGCCTTCATGCGGCCGCCGCTGAGCACCTGCGACTTGAGCACGAGGTCGCCGCCGACCTCGCCGGCGATGCGCGCGGCGTCATCGGCCGTGGTGGCGGTGCCGCCGCGGGAGGTGGGGATGCCACTCTTCGCGAGCAGCGCCTTCGCCTCGAACTCGTAGAACCTCATGCGCGGGTAAGACCCTCCCGGCGCGGAGTATGCACGACCGGCCCGAAGCCGCAAGCCGGGCGGGGATCGGCGCCCGTGGGCGGCGCCAAGGCGAACGGCTGCCACCACACGCGAGGCCGCGCTCGCTCTGCTGACACTTCCCGGCAGGGTGTGGCGTGCGCGCGCCGTCACATCACCCGGGCGGCGATCGACATGTGCCTGGGCCCTCGTACACTGCACCGGCGGGGCGCGGAGGCTGGCGCGACGGCATCGAGCGGGCCGCGGTGGGGCGGTCCAGCGCAGCCGGGACCAAGCGGTTGAGCGGAGGCAAGCGGATGTTCAGGAATCTCGCGCGCGTGTCCTACCAGCGGCGGAGGCTCGTGCTGGCCGGCTGGGTCGGCCTGGTCGCCGTTCTCCTCCTGCTGGCGTTCACCGCCGGCGGCGCCTTCCGGACGCAGTTCAAGCTGCCGGGCGCCGAGAGCCAGAAGGCGTTCGACATCCTCGAGGCGAAGGGCTTCAGCACGCGCACGGGGCCGCCATCACAGGTCGTGTTCCACGCGGAGCAGGGCATCGACGACCCGGCGGTCCGGGAGGCGATCGACGGGTTGCTCAACAACGTGCAGCAAAACGTGCAGGGCGTGAGCATCGTCAGCCCCTACGAGCCGGAAGGCGCTCGGCAGGTGGCGCCCGACCGCAAGACCGCGTACGCGCAGTTGAACTTCACCGACCGCAGCTTCGAGGACTTCGGACCGGTCGCGGACCGCATCCGGGGATACCGCAACGAGGTGCACGTCGCGGGGCTGCAGGTCGAGCTCGGCGGCGACATCTTCGCGACGATGTCGCAGTCGCCGACCGAGGCGATCGGCGTCGCGGCGGCGATCGTGATCCTGCTGATCGCGTTCGGGTCGCTGCTCGCTGCGGGGCTGCCGATCCTCATCGCGCTCTTCGGCATCGGCACCGGGTACGGGATCGTGGAGCTGGCGGCGCGGTTCATCGACATGCCGAACTTCACGAGCCAGATGGTGGCGATGATCAGCATCGGCGTCGGCATCGACTACGCGCTGTTCATCGTCACGCGGTACCGCGAAGCGTTGAACGCGCAGATGCGGCCGGCAGACGCCGTCGCGCGGGCGGTGGACACGGCGGGGCGTGCGGTGCTGTTCGCCGGGATGACGGTGGTGATCTCGGTGCTCGGCCTGTTCGCGATGAACCTCGCGCTGATGCGGGCGGTGGCCATCGCGGCGTCGATCGGCGTGCTGATGACGATGCTGGCGTCGCTGACGCTTCTGCCGGCGGTGCTGGGATTCCTGGGTCACCACATCGACCGCTTCGCGATCCCGAAGCTCGGCCAGGAACAGGAGACGTCGTCGTCGTTCTGGTTCCGCTGGAGCCGTGTCATCCAGCGGCGGCCGTGGCCCGCGCTCGTCGTCGGGCTCGCCGTGCTCGGCGTGCTGGCGCTGCCCGCGCTTTCGCTGCGCCTGGGTTTCGGCGACGCGGGGAACAACGCGCGGTCGGACACGACGCGCCGCGCCTACGACCTGCTCTCGGCGGGGTTCGGGCCGGGGTTCAACGGGCCGCTGCTCATCGCCGCGGAGACGCCGGGCGGCGCCTCGGACATGGCGGCGCTGGGGCGACTTTCGGGCACCCTGAACCAGACGCCGGGGGTAGCGTTCGCGACGGCGCCGATCGCGAATCCGGAGGGCGACGCTGCGATCATCCAGGTGATCCCGGCGACGGCGCCGCAGGACAAGGCGACGGCGGACCTGGTGTCGCGGCTGCGGGACGACGTCGTGCCCGCGCAGATGGAGGGGTCCACCGCGATCGTGCATGTCGGCGGCTCGACGGCCGCGTCGCAGGACTTCGCCTCGTACACCCGGAGCCACCTGCCACTCGTGATGGGGGTCGTCCTGTTGCTGTCGTTCTCGCTGCTGACGCTCGTCTTCCGCAGCCTCGTCGTGCCGCTGAAGGCCGTGATCATGAACCTGCTCTCGATCGGCGCGGCGTACGGGATACTGGTCGCCGTGTTCCAGTGGGGCTGGTTCAAGGGCGCGATCGGCGTCGCGAAGGAGGGTCCGATCGACGCGTGGGTGCCGATCATGCTCTTCGCGATCGTGTTCGGGCTCTCGATGGATTACGAGGTGTTCCTGCTCTCGCGCGTCCGCGAAGAGTACGACCGCAACGGGCGCGACAACGCGCTGGCCGTTGCGGATGGGCTGGCGGCGACGGCGCGCGTGATTACCGCGGCGGCGGCGATCATGGTGTCGGTGTTCATCAGCTTCGCGCTGGGGAGCGACCGGTCGATCAAGCTCTTCGGGCTGGGCCTCGCCGTCGCCGTGTTCCTCGACGCGAGCGTGGTGCGGATGATCCTGGTGCCCGCGACGATGGAGCTGCTCGGCGATGCGAACTGGTGGCTGCCGCGCTGGCTGGCGCGCGTATTGCCGGTCGTGCACGTGGACGCGACGCCCGAGGAGGAGCCGCGGGAGCGCGAGCGGGCGCCGCTCGTCCGCGTCTAGGGCGCGAGGCTGCTACGCCACGCGGCCCATGACCTCGAGGATGTCGTAGCCGGATACTTCCTTCGACTTCGCGGCCATGTCGGCGAGCCACTGCGGGTCGAGCTTGCCGGCCTGCACCGCCTTCGCGAGGTCCATGAGCATCGCCTTGGTGGTGGCCTCGTCGTAGAACTCGCCGGTCTCGGGGTCGGCGATCGAGCCGCCGCCGAGCCGGTGATACACCTCGAGCGAGCGCTTGGTCCTGGCGATCTGCTCATCGTCGGGCGTGAAGACGTCGTTCGCGATCTCCGCCTGCTGCGGGTGGATGACCCAGGTGCCGTCCATGCCCAGGTCGCGCGAGCCGACCGACTTCTCGCGCAACTGCGCGCGGATCTTCTCCGCCTCCTCGGGCGGCGTGTCGGGGCGGACGAGGCGAAGGAAGGCGTTGTCGATCGCGTGGAGGCCCGCAGCCTTGGCGGCGACGACCGTCGCCTGCTTGGCGTAGTGGAAGTTGCGGTTCTGGTTGTCGATCATCTCGCGCACGCCCATCGACGCGCTGAAGTCGGCGATGCCGAAGATCAGGCCGGCCATGCGCGGCGACGCCGTCGCGATCTTGTACGCGTTAATGACGGCGAGCGGCGTCTCGATGAGCGCCTCGATCTGGACGTGCGTGGTCCAGCCCGCCTGCTCCTCGTAGGCGTCGAGCAGGCGCGAGAGGTGGGAGATGTCCTCGGGGGTCTCGGTCTTCGGCAGGATGATGCCGTGGAACCGGTCCGGCGCCCCGGTCATGATCGCCTCGATGTCGCCGAGGAAGAACTTCGAGCGGATGTTGTTCGGGCGGATGGCGATGACCTTGTTGCCGAAGTCGATCGTATTGAGCGCCTCGACCATGACCGCGCGGCTCTTTGGGCCCTTGAAGTCGTAGGGGCAGGCGTCCTCGAAGTCGGGCATGACGTGGTCGACCGGCGCCTGGGCCGCCTTCTCGTGCATCTTCAGGGTGTGGCCGGGGTAGGTGAGCTCGGTGCGCGGGATGACGAACCGGCCCTGCTTTTGCATGATGTACATTCGCGTCTCCCCTTCCGGTCCAGCGTCGGCACCGGTCTGGCGCTGCGCATCGCTGGCGCGCTGCTCCGCTTCTTTAACGAGGGATGGGGGACACCCCCATTCCCCCGGCGGGGGCTGCGCCCCCTGCACCCCTGCTTACCTCAACGACGGCCCTCGGTGCGCGATCGAGGCTGACTCGCCGCGCGCGATACGAGCGCGCGAGAACGAGTGTGCGGGAGGGACGCGTCGCGATGCCCAACGACCGGACTGGCGATCTGCGTCATCTGCCGCTCCCCCCTGCACCCCGTTACCCTTGCGCGACGAGCGCGCGGGCGATGACTTTCAGTTCGAGGGTGGCCTTCACGCCCTCAAAGATTGGCAGCACCTGCGCATCGACGACGTAGCGGCTGATGCGATCCTCTTCGGCGTAGCCCCAGCCGCCGTGCAGCAGCTGCGCTTCCTGGGTGACCTGGACGGCGACGTCCGACGCGAAGAGCTTCGCCATCGCGGGGCCAAGGGGCGCGCGGGCGCCGGGCGGCGTCGTGCGCGCGACGTCGTAGGTGAGCTGTCGCGCGGCGGCGATGCGCGTCGCCATCTGCCCGACCTTGTACCGCGTGAGCTGGTACTCGCCGATCGGCCGGCCGAACTGGATGCGCTGCGAGACGTAGGCGCACGCCTTCTCGAGCGCGGCCTGCGCGACGCCAAGCGCCCGGCCGCCCGTCTGCAGGCGGCCGATGGCGAAGCCCCCGAGCGTCAGGTAGAAGCCGCGGCCCTGGCCCTGCTCTTCGCCGACGAGGTTCTCCGCGGGCACGAAAAAATCCTCGAAGTTGAGCACGAAGGAGTGCATGCCGCGGTATCCCGGCGTCGGGATGGCCTCGCCCGTGAGCAGCCCGCCCTCCGGCTGGCGGTACTCGAACTGATGCCCGAGGAAGCGCTCTTTCGGGACGATGAACAACGAGAGGCCGGCGTAGCCCTTGGACACGTCCGGGTCCGTCCGCGCGAGCAGCGCGAGCACGTCGGCGCGGCCGGCGAACGTACACCATGCCTTCGCGCCATTGATCAGCCAGCCCTGCCGTCCGTCGCGCTCGCCCGGCGTCGCGCGGCACTGCGCGGACGCGACGTCGGAGCCGATGTCGGGCTCGGTGACGGAGATGCCGACGAGCACCTCGCCGGAGGCGAGCTTCGGCAGCCACTCCTGCTTCTGGCGCTCGCTGCCACCCTCGATGAGCGCGCGCGTCAGGATCTCGGAGCGCGTGAGCAGGCTGCCAGCGATCAGCGACGCCGCGGACAGCTCCTCGGTGAGCACGATCATCGTCAGGTAGCCCATGTCGGTGCCGCCGTAGGAGTCCGGGATGGAGCTGCCGAAGAACCCGAGCTCCGAGTACTGCTTGATGAGCGACTCGGGGACGAGGAGGTCGTCGCGGTGGATGCGGTCCGCGAGGGCGACGCCGTCCTCTTCCTTCAGCACCTCCGCCTTCGCGAACTGGCGCGTGAAGTTGCGGGTCTGCGTCGCGTCGTCGTCGCCGAGGTCGGCGTTGTTGACGCCGCGCGCATCGATCACGCGCGCGCCGATCTCGCACAGGCGCGGGTCGTCGAGACCGGCGCGGATCAGCGCCCGGAGCCGGTCATCGAGCGGCGGTGCGCCGACGAAGTCGTCCGGGTGGGCGGCTCGCAGGGCGTCGGTGCGATGCAGCACGTCGGCGCTCCAGGCGAGCGCCTGGTCCTCCGTAACGGCGTCCGCCCTGCCGGCGGCGGCGAGGCGCTCGGCGTAGGCGACGAGCGACTGCGCGGCGCGTGCCTCCGTGGCGACGAGCGCGAGGCGCTCGGCGAAGACCTGGTGGTCGTCGTCGATGCGCGCGCCGGCG
>Ga0070741_10019701_pt1 | contig 10743 bp, 9 predicted proteins | sample Coa_R1_4_FD_66440 | JGI IMG/M metagenome (GOLD analysis project Ga0070741, IMG submission 66440) | Surface soil microbial communities from Centralia Pennsylvania, which are recovering from an underground coalmine fire - Coalmine... | ecosystem: Environmental > Terrestrial > Soil > Unclassified ... | reverse complement strand
GAGTATTCTGCACTGGATGGAGTAGTCGTGGGCGCTCCGGCTGGACTTCGCGGGCTCGGCCCTGGCGACCATGTCGTCCAGTTCTATCGCGACGGCGAGGAACTGGCCGGGCAGGCGGGCGGCTACCTGGCGGAGGGTATCCGGGACGGCGGGGTGGCTGTTGTCATCGCTACGCCAGAGCACCGGCTGGCGTTCGAGGACCGGATGGCGGACGCGGGCGTTGATTTGAGGGCCGCCGCGGCCCGGGGCGATTACGTGGCCCTGGATGCCGAGGAGACGCTTGCCCGGCTTGTCGCCGGGGGCAGGCCCGATCCGGGTTGTTTCGAGCTGGTGATCGGCAGTCTGATCGCGGAAGCGGCTGGCACCGGGCGGCAGGTGCGGGCCTACGGTGAGCTGGTGGCCTTGTTGTGGGACGCGGGCCTGGTGGCCGCCGCCGTCGAGCTGGAAGAACTGTGGACCGTCCTGGGCAGCAGATACCCGTTCGCGCTGTGGTGCGGATACCGGGCAGAGCAGATGACCGCGGCGGGGCTGGCCGGCGAGGTCACGGACGTGTGCCGCCTGCACAGCAATGTCATTAGCGATATCGCCGTGCCCGGCACTGACGGCGAGGGGCGTGAGGTGAACCGGGAATTCACCGCGTCACTGGACGCCCCGGGGCAGGCCCGCCGGTTCGTGATGGCGGCCCTGCACGCCGACGGCGTCGGCGATCTCGCCGACGACGCCGCGCTGGTGGTCACCGAACTGGCCGCCAACGCCGTCGTGCACGCCCGGTCCGATTTCACCGTGACCGTCACCACCGGGACGGAGACGGTGCGGATCAGTGTCCGCGACGCCGTCCCGCCGCCGGCCAGCGAGGATGGCTGCGCCCTGCCCGCCGCGCCGCTGCACGGGCTGGGTGCGGTGGCGGCGCTCGCCCGCCGGTGGGGTGCCGAGCCCGCCGGATCCGGTAAGGACGTCTGGGCGGAACTGTCCCGCTGATTACAGCGCTGTCGGTGCATCAGGACGCTGAAAGGGCAATGAAGGTGGAGGTTGTACCCAGTGCCGCCCGACTAAGCGGTCACGTCTGCTGGCTGGTCGACGACCCGGCCGGCTACCTGGCTGCGGCGGCCGGCATGCTCCGCGGCGACAGCAGCCATCCGCGGCGGCAGAGCATGGTCTTCGGCCCGCGCGGCAGCACCCTGGCCCGGCTGGCCGAGACGACCGCCGTGACCGCGGCCGACCCGGCCCAGGCATTCCCGGGCGGCGTGCTGGACCCGCCCGCCGTGGCCGCGATGATCCGCGATCACGCCCAGCAGGCCCGCCACATGGGGCACGACGGGCTGCTGCTGGTCGCCGACATGGACTGGCTGCTGCCGCTGCGTGCCACGCCCGCGCAAGTCACCGCCCACGAACTACGCACCGACCGGCTGGCCGCCGAACTGGACATCACCATCGTGTGCGCCTATCGGCGGTCCTCCTTCAGCCCCGCCCACATCGACAGCGCGCTGGCGGTACATCCCAGCCAGCGCGGCGACGGGCAAGCCCCGCAGTTCCGGCTCACCGCCGCCGGTGCCAGCGGCTGGCGACTGTCCGGCGAGGTCGACATCTGCACCAGCGACACATTCCAGGCCGCGATCAGCACCGTCGCCTCCCTTGGCGACTGCACCATCGACGTGACCGGGCTCCGGTTCATCGACGTCGCCGGCCTGCGCGCCCTCGCCCGCGCCGCCAGCTCCGCCCCCGGCGGGATCAGCCTCAACGGCTCCTCGCCGGTGCTGCGGCGGCTGTGGCAGCTCACTGGCTTGGCCGACGGCCCCTCCGCACTCAGGCTCGACGCGGCAAGCCCGGACGCGCCGCACGCCGGCGTATCCTGACGCGCGGACCGGGTCCGCCTGCCCGGCTTTCCGGGACGGACATGCCGCGCGCGACCGCGGCGGGACGCGATAACGGGAGCAGCAGGGTGCGCAGCAGCCTGGCCGGCGGTGAGCCGTGCGCCAGCATCGCGTCGTGCAGTTCCAGCTGGCCGATGCCGGGCCGGGCGGCGCGCAGGTCGCGGGCCAGGTCGGCGACCTCGGTGTAACCCACGTAGTAGGTGGACAGCTGGGCCGAAGTCAGCTGGGCGCGACGCCACTTGCCCGCCGCCTCGCCCTCCTCCTGGTAGCCGCGCTCCATCATCAGCGCCATCGCCTCGGCCTCCGTCATGCCGTGCGCGTGCACGCCGGCGTCCAGGATCGCGTTGATCGTGGTCCGCAGCTGCATCTTGAGCTGCTGCATGCGCACCGAGCGGGGGTCGCCCTCGCCGGGATAGCCGTTCGCGGCCATCACTTCCTCCGCGTAGACGGCCCAGCCCTCGACGAACGACCCGGACCAGAGCGCCGCGCGGATGGCTGTGCCGGAGGCGGTGAACCGGCTGGCGTGGCCGAGCTGGAGGTAGTGACCCGGCATCGCCTCGTGCACCATCAGGTTGTGCACCATGTGCTTGTTGTACTCGCGGTAGAACGAGGCCACCCGTTCCGCCGTCCAGTCCGCCGGGGTCGGCGACACCGCGAGCATCGTGGGCAGCGGCGCGCTCTCCAGCAGTCCGGGCGGGTCGCAGTAGGCCACCGCGACGCCCCGGTCGATCTCCGGCATCTCGATGATCTCGAACGGGTCGTCATGCACGGTGACGATCCGCGCGTCGCGGACGAAGGCGGTCTGCGCGGCAAGCGCGTCGCCGCACAGGCCGAGGATCGTGGTGTCGTCCGGCGCATCCTGTGCCAGCCTGCGAAGGACCTCGCGCGGCGTCCCGCCGAACTGGGCGGCGAGTTCGGTGATCTCCTCGGTGATCCGGTCCAGGTCGGCCCGCGCCCGGTCCAGGATGGCGTCCGAGTCGGCCGCGGCGCTCAGCGTCAGCGACAGCTTGCGGGCGAACCGCTCCGCGCCGATCCTGGGGGACACCGAATCATCCGCGTCCGTCAGCTGGGCCGACAGCCAGTCCCGGTGCTCGGCCAGGGCGTCGAGCGCCGCCGGCCGCACCTGGTCGATCTGGGTGGTGGAGGCGCTGCCGGCGATCAGCTTGATCGTGCCGTCCAGCTGGCCGATGGCCGTCTCGATGTGCACCTTCGGCATCGGGCCGAGCTGGGCGCGCGCCGCGGCGAGCGCGCCAGGGACCTCGCCGAGCCGTCCCGCGACACTGGCCAGCCGGTCCGGCAGCGGTGCGAAATCCCTCGCCAGCAGTAGGTAGATCGCGCGGCCGGGGTTGGCGAGCAGCGGATCCCAGGTGTGCGGACGCAGTTCGTCGAGCTCGAAGACGCGCAGCGCGATGCGGCCGGCCATGATCGCCGCGTCCACGCGCTGTTCCGGGTCGAGTTCGGCCGCGTCGAGGGCGTCGAGCCGGGCGGCCCAGCCGTGCAGCGCACGGCGCTCGTCGTCCAGCGCCTCGGCGGATTCGGTCGGCAGGTGCGCGTCGAACCGGTGGTCGCCGAGTTCGGTGGCGAGGTCCGGGTGGCGTCGCGCCCTGTCATCCAGGTATGCGGTCGCCAGCTGGGTAAATTCGCTCATGAACGGACGGTAACACCCACCGACGGGTAGCCGCTCGCGCCGTTGGGCACCGGCGGCACCTGCACCGCGGTCTGCGTGTAGCCGGTTGCGTCCGTGGCCCTGGCCGCCAGGGTGTGCTGGCCGGGCGTGGCGTCCCACTCCCAGACCCACTGCCGCCAGGTGTCGATGCCGGGCACCGCCGCGAGCCGCGCCTGCTGCCAGGGCCCGCTGTCCACCCGGACCTCGACCGCGGCGACGCCCTTGTGCTGCGCCCAGGCCACCCCCGCGACCGCGGTGCGTCCCGGCGCGAGTGAAGCGCCGCCGGACGGCACGTCGATCCGCGATTCGGTCTTGATCGGCGCCAGCTGCGCCCAGCCGCGCACCGCCCAGTACGCCGACGCCGACGCGAACGTGGTGACCTCGATATCGGTCACCCACTTGGTCGCCGACACGTACCCGTACAGCCCGGGCACCACCATCCGCGCCGGAAACCCGTGCGCGACCGGCAGCGCGATCCCGTTCATCGCGACGGCCAGCAGAGCGTCCCGGCCGTCGAGCACCACCTGAAGCGGCGTCCCCGAGGTGAAGCCGTCCACCGATGTGCACAGCAGCTGGTCCGCGCCGGCCAGCGGCCCGGCCTGCCTGATCAACGCGGCGAGGCTGGCGCCCAGCCACTTCGCGTTACCTACGTACGGACCGCTGACCGGATCGGACACGCAGGTGAGCGTCACGTAGTCCTCGATCAGCGGGCGCTTCAGCAGCTCGCCGAACGTCAGCCGGACTTCCCGTCGCACCATGCCGTGAATGCGCAGCTGCCAGCTGGCCGGATCCACCTCGGGCAGAAGCAACGCTGTGTCGACGCGATAGAAATTGTCGTTCGGAGTAATGAAAGAACTGAGCCCTGGGATGCCCAGCTCGGCACCGCGGGGGAGGGGCGGCGCGGCGACAGCGGGAGCGGGGAAGCGAAGGCCGGCGCGCGCCTTGGCCACGTTGTAGCGCTCGGCCAGCTCGCGGCCGCCGACCACGCCCACGGCCGTGGTGGCGACGGCGATCCCGCTGGCCACCAGGAAGCGGCGTCGTTCCGGGCGGCGGGGCGCTGGCTCATCCGGGTTCGGGAGAAGGGTGAAGGCCGAGGCCGGATCGGGCGGTGGCGGTTCCGGCGGGCTGTCCGCCGTCGCGGCGCTGGTCAGCCGAGCCATCGCGAACGCCCCGGCGGCGGCCGCGGCCAGCGTGGGCAGCACCCATTCCGGCGTCGCGTCCGGTCGGGTGAGGGCCGCGGCCAGGCCCAGGCAGCCGAAAACGCCGAGGCCAGCCAGACCGTATGCCAGCCGGCGTGTCGCGAGCATGCCGATCCACGCCGCGAACGCGGCCAGTACCACCAGAATGCCGCCGAGCAGCACGTTCTTGTCGCTGGTCCCGAACGTCGAGATCGCGAAGTCCTTGACCGGCTGCGGGGTGAGGTCGATGGCCTCCTGACCGACCGCGATGACCGGGGAGCTGGCGGGGACCGTGAGGCCCGCGACGAGCTGTGCCACGCCCATGGCGACGGCCGCCGAGAGCAACCCGGCGACGGCCCCGGGGACGGAGATGCGGCGCGACACGTTCCACGCTACCTGGCCAAGGGATCGCCAGATATTGCGCAGTTATTAATCCTCGAAGACCCAGCGGGTTGGCGAGCCGGTGAAGTCGCCCGCCCGGAGGCTGAACACCTTCTGGGGCCGCACCCCGATCGTCGCGTTCTTGGCCGGATCGAGGAATTCGACGCCGAAATCCGTCCGGTATTTGGCGTTCATCAGGTCCACTACGCGCTGGAGCACGGCGGGCTCGGTGCTTATCCGCGCGGTGCCTTCGATCACCACCGGATCCGAGGCATCCTCGGTGGTGACGCAGCAGCGGGGGTCGGCCGTGAGGTTGCGGACCTTTCGTGACTGCGTGCTGCTGGTGAACCACAGCATGCTGTCATCCCACATGCCCCAGACCGGCATGACGTGCGGGTGGCCGTCTGGCCAGACGGTCGCGACCCAGTAGTTGCGCGCGGCGGTTAGGCGTTCGGCGGCCCAGGACCAGTGCAGCAATCCACTGCCTTCGGCCGCTCCCGCGATCCCGTAGCCCGGCATGTACGGCCGGCTTACGCGAGGGATTTCCATGGCGCACAGGTCTACCATGCGACGCGGTGTTCCCGGGGGGTTAAGGGGGGTGGGTCCCCCCTTTCGAGACCGGGGGGTCAAGGGGGGTGGGTCCCCCCTTCGAGACCGGGGGGTTAAGGGGGGTGGGTCCCCCCTTCGAGAAAAGCGACTAACGTTGGGTCACGTGAAGGCATCACCGCAGACCCAGCTCCAACTGCTCGAGCTCGCCGACCTGGACGCCGAATTGTCCCGGCTCGAGCATCGCAAATCCGCCCTCCCGGAGATAGCCGAGCTTGACCGGCTCGGCAAACGGGCGGGTGAGCTCAAGGACTCGCTGGTTGGCGTCGAGACCGAGCTGTCCGACCTGTCCAGGGAGCAGAGCCGGGCCGAGCGTGACGTCGATCAGGTCAGGACCAGGATTGACAAGGACCGTGCCCGCCTGGACGCGGGTCAGGTCTCCGCCGCCAAGGAACTGGCCAGCCTCCAGTCGGAGATCGAGTCCCTGCACAAGCGGCAGGCCGACCTCGAGGAGATCGTGCTCGAGCTGATGGAACGGCGCGAGGAGCTCGAATCGCGGCGGGACGCGGTGGTCGCCGACCGGGACGCGCTCGCGACCGAGCAGGACGCGGTGACGGCGCGGCGGGACGCGGCGGTGGCCGAGCTTGACGCGTCGCTGTCCGACGCGGGTGCCAAGCGAACCTCGGTGGCGGCGGAGATGCCGTCGGAACTGCTCGCGCTGTACGACAAGATCCGCACGTCGAGCGGCGTCGGCGCGGCGATGCTGCGCCGCGGCCAGTGCCAGGGCTGCCACCTGTCGCTGAACACCGTGGACCTGAACGCGATCAAGGCGACGCCGCCGGACGAGGTGGTGCGCTGCGAGGAGTGCCGCCGCATCCTGGTCCGGACTGCCGAATCGGGGCTGTGAGGGTCGTTGTCCCAGCCGCGGATCAACCAGCCGCGGACTAGCTGGCTGCCCGCGTCCGGGACGCCGACCGCGACGCTGCTGCTGCGGCACGGGCAGACCGCGATGTCGGTGCAGAAGCGGTATGCCGGATTGTCCGATGTGCCGCTCACCGCCACCGGAGAGGCGCAGGCCGCCGCCGCGGCGGCATTGCTTGCCGACGCCGGGCTGGACGTGATCGTGACGTCGCCGCTGCTGCGCTCGCGGCAGACCGCCACCACGGTCGGTGCCGCCTGCGGTGCCCCGGTCGTGACGGACGCGGGTTTCCGGGAGACCGACTTCGGCGCGTGGGATGGGCTGACGTTCGCTGAGGTGCGGGAGCGCTGGCCTGCGGAGATGTCGGCATGGCTGGCCGACCCGGCGGTCGCGCCGCCGGGCGGGGAAAGCTTCGACCAGGTCCGGCCGCGGGTGCTCGCGGCGTTGGACCGGGTGCTGAGCGGCTACCTCGGGGCACGGGTGCTGATCGTGAGCCACGTGACGCCGATCAAGACGCTGATCGCGCACGCGCTCCTCGCGCCGCCGGCGTCGCTGTTCCGCATGCACCTGGATGTCGCGGCGCTGTCATCGGTCGACTGGTATCCGGACGGCCCCGCCGTGCTGCGCTCGTTCAACGACACCACGCACCTGGGCTAGCTCGCGAACCGAACATAAGCCACATTTCTGGCGGATTATTTGGCAGGCAGATTATTGCGGACACTTACCCCCCCAAACTGGGAGGGTAAGTGTCCGCAATAATTTCGAGTCGCCTATCGGGGTCGGAGGTGAGCGCGACCGCTTCGGCCCACGCGTCGTATTCGTAGATCCAGCGCCGGTCGATCAGCTGGCTGCCGGAACTGTCGTAACCCGCGCCTTGCCGCCGCGAGCCCAGCTGGACGCGCGCCGTCCGGTCGCGGCGCAGCTCCTCGTAGGCGGCAAGCGCTCGCGGCACACCGGCCGGACTCGTGGTGGCGCCCAGCAGCGCGGCCAGCGCCACCGCGTCCTCCAGCGCCTGGTTGGCGCCCTGGCCCAGGTGCGGCAGCATCGGGTGGGCGGCGTCGCCGAGGAGGGTGAGCCGTCCGCTGCTCCATCTGGGCAGCGGCACACGGTCATACATCCCCCACTGGAATCCGCTGCCGCCCGGCCCGCTGATCGCGGCGATGACCTTGCCGATAACCGGGTCCCAGCCGGCGAAGTACGCGGCGAGCGCCGCCGGGTCTCCGGGCGCCGACCAGGACTCCCTGACCGCGGTACCGGACGAGACGAACCCCACGTAGTTCAGCAGTTGCCCGGCGCGCACCGGGAACACCAGGAAATGCTTGCCCTCGCCCATCCACATCCGGATCGTGCCTGCCGGGTACTCCGCCAGCCTCGGTACCAGGCCTCGGTAGGCCACTACCCCGGAGAACACGGGCTCGGCCGGAGCCACCACGAAGCCCTGCAGGAAAGAGTGGATGCCGTCCGCGCCGATCACCACGTCCGCGGTGGCGGTGGTCCCGTCGGCAAAGCCGACCATGGCGGTGCCGTCATCCTGACGGAAACTCGTGCACCGGCGCCCGGTCCGCACCGCGCCTGGGGGCAGCTGGCCGGCCAGCAGCGCGAGCAGGTCTGCCCGGTGAATCCCGACGTTCTGCCGTGGCATCGCGAACTGATAGGGCTCGTGCCGCACTTCCCGCCCGTCGGGGAGCCGGAGTTCGGCCGCGGCGTACCGGGCGCCCAGCCGGCTGATCCCCTCGCCGACCCCGAGCCGCTCCAGCACCCGCAGGCCGTTCGGCGCCAGCGACACCCCCGCGCCGACCTCGGTCAGCTGCTGCGCCTGCTCATGCACCTGGACATCGATGCCGGCCCGCGACAGCGCAACCGCTGCCGCGATCCCGCCAATCCCGCCGCCGACAACGACCGCCCGAAGAGCCATGTCCTTCCCCTCTCCGAACAGCCCGCGTCCCAGGTCCACGCTAACCCCGCGTCGCGGAGTAAACCCAGAACCGGAACGTGTGAATAGCGGGTTAATGATCCGGCCTGGTTCTGCTTACCGCGGTGGAATTCCAGGCGAACGATTACCGGTGCGGCGCCGATAAGGCCGTTGGCCGCGTACCCGCTCCATAGGATTCACCTCCATGGGAGATCGCGGGCGGCTGACCGCTCCGGGCAGCCTGCTCGACGGCGCCGCGGCTGACGCCGCGGGGGAGGCGCTGGCGGGGGACAGCGAGGGGCAATCCCTTGCCGCCCTGGCGGCCCAGTACGGTCTGCGGCCCAGCTCGACCCGCCCGAGCCTGGCCAGCTATCTGCGCATGGTGTGGGAACGCCGGCACTTCATCGTCGCGTACGCCACCGCGCGTAACGTGTCGATGTACACCGAGGCACGCCTCGGCCAGCTCTGGCAGGTGCTGACGCCGCTGCTGAACTCGGCGGTCTACTACCTGATCTTCGGCGTATTGTTCAAGGCCAACCGCGGTATCGGCAATTACACCGCGTACCTGGTCGTCGGCGTATTCATCTTCTCTTTCACGGAACGGTCGATCGTCGTCGGCTCCGGCGTCATGCGGGCCAATATCGCGCTCATCCGTGCGCTGCATTTCCCGCGGGCCTGCCTGCCCCTGGCCTATGTGCTGGTCGAGTTCCAGCAGCTGCTGCTGTCCATGATCGTGCTGTTCGCGATCGTGATCGGTACCGGTGAGCCGCTCAACCTGTACTGGTTCCTGCTGTTGCCGACGCTGCTCCTGCAGGCGATGTTCAACATGGGCGCGGCGCTCATCCTCGCCCGCATCGGGGCGGGTGCCCAGGACGTGGGTCAGCTCGTCCCGTTCCTGCTGCGAGTCTGGCGATACTTCTGCGGTGTCATGTACAGCATCGCCTCCCTCCCCGCGAGCCTGCACGCGTGGGCCAAGGACCTGCTGTCGGTGAATCCGGCCGCGGTGTATATCTCGCTCACCCGATACGCGATCATGAGTTCCCAGCGCGCCAGCGCTCCCGGTTCCAAGCCCTACAACGCGGGCAAGTGCGCGCTGTTCAACGCGAAGAAGATCCCCGCGCTGCAGGCGTACTGTCACGCGGACATCACCAACGGGGAGCTGTGGCTCGCGGGTGCCGGCTGGGCCGTGGTCATCCTGGCGGTGGGCATCGTATTCTTCTGGCGAGCCGAGACCCGCTACGGTCGCGGCTGAGCCGCGCTGGGGATCGACGGTGGAGCGAGTCAGCGGCAGGCTCGATAGGCCTCGGTTAACGTGGTGACTTTCCCCTTCGTGGTAGCGGGACCCTTGTTTACGAGGGTCGATCCCCCACAAGGGGGTGGGCGTCCACGTTGTCGGCGAGGCTGCCGGTGCGTCCCTATCTCAGTAGTCGCATTCTGCACTCCAGGCACAGGCTGCGCGCACGCGGTCAGGCCCGGCGGCCCGCGCGGCCACTCGCGCGCAATTCTCCGGCATCGATGAGTGAGCTTGTTATGCGGCGCTCGACGTCTGCCCAGGTGGGCCTCCCGCACTTGGACACCAGCCACACCTGGCCGCCGAACAGGCTGATCAGGCGGGCGATTGCCGCCACGCAGCCGTCCATCTCCGGCGTGGCGAGCATGGTCGCGTCGTCACCCTCGAAGAACGCGGTGTCGCCGCCCGCAGGGTGCGCCGGGCCGTTGATGATGACCTTGCCGATGTCGATTCCGAGGCGAGGAGGACGGCCCATACCGAGCAGTGTGCCCGCGCAACCGCGCGCTAAGGGTGGCCCGCGTGCGGCGCCGGGGCAGGGAACGTGAGGAGCTGGCCGGTGCGGGCGTCCATCGCGATGCTCGCGTTCTCCATGCCGCGCCATTCGGCGGCCGCGATGAACAGGGTGCGGCCATCCGGGCCGCCGAGCATGCAGGCGAAGCAGCCACGGTCGACCTCGACGGTCTCCAGCACCTCACCGCCCGCCCGGACCCGGACGCAGCGCTTGTTCGGGACATCGGCGTACCAGACGGCCCCCTCGCCGTCGATGCAGATGCCGTCGGGCACGCCGTCGCCGCAGTCGGCCCAGATTCGGCGGCCGGACAGGCCACCGTCGGGCGCGATGTCGAAGGCGGTGAGCCGCTTGCCGTGGGACTCCGCGACGATCAGCGTCCCGTCATCCGGCGTGATGGCCATGCCGTTGCCCCACGCGAGGCCGTCGGCGACCTGCCGGATCGCGCCGCTGGGGGAGATGTGCACGATG